>Ga0111165_1100_pt1 | contig 10603 bp, 8 predicted proteins | sample DeeMarSeWOR28_12_FD_80268 | JGI IMG/M metagenome (GOLD analysis project Ga0111165, IMG submission 80268) | Phycisphaerae bacterium SG8_4 | reverse complement strand
CCTCGCATTACGGGAGCCGCTCTGCACAGCGAAAGTTCCGTTCTGGTAACCAATCCTGTTGGAGTCTATCCCGAGATTGAGTCCTACGGACTCCAACACAACGGTCGACTTCCTGCCACAAGAGGCGAACTCGGCATGATTTGCCCAAACCGGCTGGGCAGAGTCTTCAAGATACAAACGCAGCCGGGCCTGCACTAGCTCTAGCTCAGGGGACGGTGAGCTCGCAGGCGTTGGCCACCCGGCTACTTCTGCTCCAGTTCTTCAGTCAGCAGACGGATGTGCCGGGTTTCTTCCTTGATGATCGCGTCGATCATGTCTTTGCAGGCCGGGTCGCGGGTGAAATCCTTCAGCCCCCGATAGAATACGACCGCCTCTTTCGCTCTTCTGATGGCGTCTTTGAATATCTTCGGCCTGTCTTCGAGCCGGAGCGGCCCTTTGAGCGAACCGGGCTCGGTTGCGAAGACAGCCAACCCGGCCATAACGCGCGGATTGGACAGGACATAATTGTCCGGATCGAAGGTCCCGAATTGGCCGCTCTTTTCGGAAAAGCGCTTCCTCCGCTGCGCGAGCGTCTTTTCGTGCTTGGCTTTCCAGCTAGCCAGCTTGTAACAGGTGTCGCGAACCTCCGGGTCATCGAACAGTTCGGCTCTCTTGAGATAGAACTTGGCGCCGTTGTGCTCTATCCTCTCGGCTATTTGGAGAACCTCAAAGACGTTAAAAATCGTCTCCATGGCTGGAGCCTTCCCGGGCAAGCTGGCCTCTGTTCGAAAACTGTCCGACGAATCTGTCGTTCATAGTACCAAAATCATCCTCCAAGTTCAATCAGGATAGACGGGTTTTTCTGTTGACCAAAGCAATTTGCCGGCCGACAGGCCTCTATCCTTACCCATGCACCCTCAGGGCGGCGGCGGCGCGGAGTTTGGAATGTTTGATGGCGTAGAGAACCTCGTTAGCCTGCTCCAACGGGAATTCCTCGATGGTGGGGACGATGGGAATTTGGGCCGCCAAAGGCAGGAATTCTTCCGCATCCGCGCGAGTGACGTTAGCAACGGACTTGATCTGCCTCTCGAGCCAGAGATACTCGGCATAATCGAGAGGCGGCACCGGCGTTTCCTTGCGGATGGCGTTGATGACGAGGCGACCGCCTCTCTCGAGGACGCCCAGAGCGTCGCGGACGCACTCGCCGACCGGCGTGAAATCCATGATCTTGTTCAGTTTTTCGGGCGGCTGATCGCCCGAAAGCCCCGTCCAGACGGCACCGAGACTTCTGGCTAGCTCAGCATGCCTGGACGTTTTCGTAAAGACAAATACGGGGCTATTCGGGAATTTGTGCCTGATGATCTGAATAACGATGTGAGCCGAGGCGCCAAAGCCGAACAAGCCGATTCTCTGGCCGTCTGTGATTTCTGCGAGCCTCAGCGTGCGATACCCGATGACACCGGCGCACAGCAGCGGTGCCGCTTGTGAGTCTGAGAATTGATCGGGTATCGGATAAGCGAAATTCTCGCCGATCACGGTGAACTCTGCATAACCGCCATTTGCGTCTTTTCCCGTCCATCGGGCCCGATCGCATAGGTTCTCGTTACCGGCCCGGCAGAATTCGCAGTCACCGCAACTGGAGAACAGCCACGTGATTCCCACTCGCTCGCCAACCTCAAACCTTGTGACGGCTCTGCCTCTGTCGATTACGGTTCCCACGATCTGGTGGCCAGGTACAATTGGTGATATCGTAGGTTCCAGACGGCCTTCAACCTCGTCGAGATCAGTATGACAAGCACCACAGACGCAGACCCTGACCAGAATCTGGTTGTCACCTGGTGAGGGGGTCGGCAGATCGGCGAGTTTCAGCGGCGCCTCTTCGATCGGCGAGTGACTTTCTAATATCATCGCCCTCATTTTGAGGTTTCCTGCTCAAGCCGACCGGCAAACACTTCATAGTTTTCGGAGCCAAAGAGGCAAAACACGACCCTTCCGAGGCCGGTCGGGCCTTTAAGGTAGTCGATGGTCGTCTCCAGCATTATCTTGGCGCACCGTTCGATAGGAAAGCCGAAAATACCTGTGCTTATTGCCGGCAAGGAAATGCTCTTTAGATTGTTCTCGTCGGCTACTTTGAGCGAGTTTAGCGTTGCGTTTTTCAGTTTCTCGTCTTCATCTGCCTCGCCGGCGCGTGGCCCGACTGCGTGAATTACGTACTTCGCTTTCAAGCTGCCGGCGGTGGTTATCACGGCACCGCCGACAAACGTTCCACCTATCTTGTCGCATTCGGCCTGGATACTCGGTCCGCCCTTTCTTCTTATAGCTCCTGCGACGCCTCCGCCGAGAATCAACCGCGCGTTAGCTGGATTGACGACGGCGTCGGTGCTCATTTCGGTAATATCACCGTCGCAAAGTTCCAGAACGCTGTTTCCTATATTCGTCTTCATCTGTCTTCAGTATATTTTGCTTCTATCCTTGATGAAGCCATCCAGTTTCTTCACAACGCCTTCCTTTGCGGATTTCTGCACCGCCTTCTTCTTTTTCTTCTTCTTTTTTCGCACCTGCGCATGCTCGCGCAACTTGGCTCTTGCCTCGGCCCTGGCTTCGGCGATCCTTTCGGCAGTCTCAGCCTCTATCCTGGCAATTTCTCGCGCAGCCTCAGCCTTGACCATGGCCATCTGCTCTTCATAGAGTTTGGCCTTTTGCCGCGCCTGTTCTTCGGCCTTTGTCCTTCTTTTAGCCTCAGCATGAACCTTGTCTTTTTCTTTTGCGCCGGTAACCGCCTGGGCTTTGGCTTGAAGTCTCTGCAGTGCATCTGATTCGCTGATGTCCTGCTCGCCGGGTCTGAAAAACAGCGGCTCGGCGAATTGCACAGCGACGCGGTTGACACGGCTGTTGAGATTTTCGACTCGGCAAACACGGCCAACACGATTGAAGAATGCGGTGTCGAACGAGCCATGCGAATCAAAATGCGGTACGCCAAAGTTTGCTGTTATTGAATCATCCGGTTGCGGGCAGCTCTCATTGGCGTGGAAAAGAAAAGCCATGCCTCTGCTGGAAACGTCAAACATCTGGCCCGACAGGGGCTCACCGCCGGTTTTTCCAGCGAACCGAACCGTCCAGCGATAACGCAGTCTTTGCTCTGCTCTTCGTTCGTCGGCTTTTTCCATCCTTGGCACCGAAGATCCTTCTTCCAGCATAGTCGGCAAAGAACGTCCGATATATTCCCATTTGGCGCTGGGAAGAGACAGGCGGCGGCCGGATTCGAACCGGCGAATAACGGTTTTGCAAACCGTCGCCTTGGGCCTCTTGGCTACGCCGCCAGCTTATAACTGAGTTGGGTATATATTCAATCAAAACGCCTTATAACAGAATTCAGCCGTCTTGACAAGGTATCGGTATTTTTTTCGCAATATTCTCCGCAACGAAAGCGTCTGACCTTTCTGTAGAATGCCTGACGAATGACCGGTTCAGTCGGAGAGTGTTTTTATACGAATGACAAAGGTAACTGATATTGCCGGAACCTCCCGCGGGGTGCCTGAACAGAGCCAAGAACTCGCGGCACTCGGTTCGCACGAATCCGGTTTTTGGCTTTCCTTTCGCTCAGTTCTGTTGTACAATGATGCGGATCCTTAAGAATGGAGATGGGTTTTATTGATTTTGGGCAAATCGAACCTCGGCGAGCGTGGCCGGGGACGTTTCTGGCTCTCTCAGTCGCTTGGCCTAAGTGATTGTCGTTCAAGCAATTACGGCAAGTCGCGTTTTTTTCTGGGGGGATAGGCCTGATTCTTTAATCTGGAAGTCTGGTATTGACGAGAATATGAACGAAGACGATGTTATACAGGCTAGGACAGTGTCGGTGGAGGATTCTATGTTTCGCAGGTTTCGGGGTGAAACGCTATTGTGCTGGGTGCTTGGTGCCGCCGTGATCTTGGGCGTCTGCGGGGGGTGCAGTCCCGACCAGTACAAAGCCAAGGCCGACAAGGAGGTCTACGGGATCATCGATGCCAAGTGGGAGGATGGTTTCGGCAACAAGTCCAACTACATGATTGCCGACAGCAACGCGCCGGTTTCGCCCAACGACATCGAGATCGAGAAAATCGTACCGCCCTCAGGGATACTTAGCCTGCCCCAGGCCGTCGCGATAGCTACAGCACATAATCGAGACTACCTGAGACAGAAAGAACAGCTTTACCTGATAGCACTCGATCTGACGCTGGCGCGCCACCAATTTGCCAAGAAATGGTTTGGGACTATCGACGCCAGTTACACGAGAAACAGTGCCAATGAAAGCGTGGGGTCGGATTCACGAGTGGGCTTCAACCAGTTGCTGGCTGATGGGGCACAGATAGGAGCAAACGTCGCCGTCGACTGGGCGCGTTTTCTCACCGGTGACCCCAGCACTTCGCTGGGCTCGGTTCTCACCGCCACCGCAAGTCAGCCCCTGCTCCGCGGAAGAGGTCGCAAGATCGTGCAGGAAAATCTGACTCAAGCAGAGCGTAACGCACTGTATCAGTTGCGCTCGTTTGCCCGGTATCGCAAGACGTTCGTGGTGTCCATTGTCAGCGCTTACTATCGTGTCTTGCAGCGCAAGACCAGTGTGCTCAATGCCGAGAGCAGTTATCGCAGGCTCCTGGAATCTCAAAAGCGACTGGAGCTCGAGGCCGAAGCCGGCCTGGCAAGTCAGTCCGACGTCGATGAGGCCAAGCAGCAGGCCTTGAGCGCCGAAAACAGCTGGGTGCAGTCCCAACAAAGCTACGAAGGGGCGCTTGATGACTTCAAGGTGTCGCTGACTCTGCCTACCGACACCAAGGTCGAACTTGATCCGAACGAATTGCAGAAACTGGAGACAGCTTTGACATACGAGGTCGACTATACGCCGGAAAGTGCCATTGAAGCGGCATTGAATTGGCGTCTGGACTTTGCTACAAGTGCAGACAGGGTCGAGGATGCCGAACGCAAAGTTATGTTGGCGGCCGACAACCTCGGCGCCGAGTTGAACCTTGTCGGTAGCGCCGGCGTGAGCTCGACTCCGGAGACAAAGGTCGGCCGGTTGCAGTTCCACGAGGGCACGTATACGCTGGGTCTTGAAGCTGATCTGCCTCTGGACCGAAAGGCCGAACGCAATGCCTACCGGGAGGCGCTGATATCGCTGGAGCAGCAGCAGCGAAACTTTGAGAACGATCGGGACAACATTGAGTTGGAAGTGCGTGATGCCCTTCGAGCACTGAACGCTGAAGCGGAGGGCTACCGCATTCAAAAGATGGCTCTGGAACTGGCCGAAGATCGGCTGGAAGCTCAGGAGATGTTGTTCGATATCGGCCAGAGCAACGTGAGGCTGCTGCTGGACTCGGAAGGAGCCTTGCTGGCAGCTCAGAACGATGTCATACGCTCTCTCGTGGAGTTCACGATTGCAGGATTGAGTTTCTACAGGGACATCGGGGTGTTACAGGTTAAGCCGGACGGAATGTGGGAGGAACTAGTAAAATGACCGACCATGACAGCAGAAATGATCGAGAGGTAGTTGCAAATCGACGCCGCCGGGTCCGGGGAGCATTATTTGCCGGCAAGCGGATGTGGGCGATCCTGATTTTGGGAGCGATGGGCGTCACTGCGCTGGTCGTGCTCGGCTCGATGAAGACAAAGGCCCAGACCGCCTCTACTGCCAGCTTGAGCACTTTCACCGCGCGCCGAGACGACCTGACTATCACCGTTACCGAGAGCGGCAGTATCAATGCGCGCAACACGATAGACATTACATGCGACGTAGAGGCCGGCCGCATGGGTGGGGGAGTCGGTGGAGGCGGAGTGACAATACTCAGCATCGTCCCCGAAGGCACTTATGTCACCCCGAAAGATGTCAACGATGGCAAGGTATTGGTGGAATTGGATTCCTCCGTCCTGGAAGAACAGATCGAACAATACAAGATCGACGTGGCCACCGCCAGGGCATCCTATACCGAGGCAAATGAAGCATATCTTATCCAGGTAAAGCAAAATGAAAGCGACATTAAGGCCGCTGAGTTGGCTGTGAAGTTTGCCTGGATGGACTTTCAGAAATACCTCGGGGAGGATCTTGCAGAGGAGGTTATGCAGAAACTGCAGAACGATCCGAATTCCGGTATCGATGCCGCGTTGCTCCTCGATGCCGGCCCGGGCAATTCGAATGAATCCGCCGATCCGAACAGTGCAGGCGAGGAGGGAGGCGAGGCCTCCCAGAGGCTGAAGGAGTTGATGGATGCTATTCTTCTTGCCGACGGGCAGCGCCGAAAGAATACAGACGTGTTGACTGGAACGCAGAAGCTTTACGATGCTAATTACGCATCGGCCCTCGATTTGCAGACTGCCAAGCTTGACGTGCAGCGTTTCGACGTTCAAACCCAGAGCGCGAAGGAAGCTTTGAGACTATACAAGCTCTATGATTTCCCGAAAGAGGCTGAGAAGTTCCTGAGCGATTACGAAGAGGCCAAGCGGGAACTGGATAGGACTGAAGCCCGTGCCAGATCATTGCTGGCGCAGGCGGATGCAAAGCTGCTGAGTGCCAGGTCAAGATACGAATTGCAGGACCAACGTCTGCAAAAGTCGCAAAGACAGATTGATGCGTGTCTTATCAAGGCGCCGGCACCGGGACTGGTGGTGTATGCCTCAAGCCAGGACATCTTCATGAGGCGAGGAGGAGGAGGAAGCAGCAGGAGAACTATTGCCGAAGGAGAGACGGTTTACGAGCGCCAGAAGATAATAACGCTGCCCGATACGGCCGAGATGATCGCCGAGATTGCCGTCCACGAGGCTGAGGTGGACAAGGTGCGCCCTGGTCAGCGGGCAGTAATCACTCTGGACCCCTTCCCCGATGAGACCTTCAAGGGACAGGTGCTCAAGGTTGCGCAGTTGCCCGACGCGTCACGCGGATTCCTCAATCCCGATCTCAAGGTTTACACGACCCAGGTTCTCATCGAGGGAACGTACGACTATCTCAAGCCGGGAATGTCGGCCAAGGTGGAGATCCTCGTTGAGCAGTTGAAGGATGTTATAATTGTGCCGGTGACTGTCGTGGCAAACCGCCAGGGCAAGAAGGTCTGCTTTGTCGTAGGCTCTGACGGGTCGTCCGAAGAGCGGGTAGTCAAGACTGGCGCCTTTGACGACACATTTGTCGAAATAGTCGAGGGATTGGAAGAAGGCGAAAAGGTGATGTTGAATCCTCCGCGCATAACCGAAACGGGCAGCGGATATGGATCCACGGAACGATCAGACCGTTTCGAGAGCGACGAGCCCGGGGCCGGACCGGGTCCCGCGGGACCACCGGCAGACGGACGTCCGCAGCCGGGCATGGGACCGGGCCCGGGAGGGCGCGGCCGCGGACAGGGTGAACGCGGACAGGGTGCCGGAGGGCCCGACGGAAGAAGGTCGCAGCGTACAGGAGAACCCGGCGGTCAGGGCACACGCCAGGGCGCAGGAGCACCTGGAGGCCAAAGAGCCGGAGGGATGCCGGGTGCCGGACAGTTTGAACTTACTGAGGAGAGGATGGACCGAATGCTCAGCATGCTGGAGCAATCGCAACCGGACAAAGCCAAAGACCTGAAACAACTGCGACAGAGCGATCCTGAGAAGTTCAAGGCTGAACTTATGAAAACTGTACAGAGTATGTTCGGCGGAAGAAGACCGGGTGGAAACCAGGGACAACGAGGCGGCAATGCGGGACCGGGACGTGGACAAAACCAATAAGACCAACGGGCAGGCCCTAAGGATGGACCGTTTGTGCAAGAGCTACCAGCTCGGCTCAATGGAGCTGAAGGTCTTGCGCGACATCGACCTGACGATCAACAACGGCGAGTACATAGCCATAATGGGGCCGAGCGGGTCGGGCAAATCCACGCTGCTCAATATGATCGGGTGCCTCGACCGCCCCACCAGCGGAGACTACTGGCTCGGCGGTGAGAACGTCGCTCTGCTCGAGGATGACGACTTGTCGCTGATACGCGGCGCACGGATCGGCTTTGTGTTTCAGTCGTTCAACCTGATAAGCCAGCTCAACGTCGTAGAGAATATCGAGGTCCCGATGTACTATCAGGGCTGCTCCGAACGCGAAAGTGAACAGCGCGCCAAGAAGCTGGCCGATATGGTGGGCCTTGGCGACAGGCTCAAGCATCGACCTACGGAGCTGAGCGGTGGCCAGCAGCAGCGAGTGGCAATCGCCAGGTCGCTGGCGAACGACCCACTGATTATCCTGGCCGATGAGCCGACCGGCAATCTCGATTCGGAAAGCGGCGCCGAGATATTGAAGATCCTCGATCGCCTGCATAACGAGGGCAAGACACTGATCGTTGTAACGCATGACCCCGGCATTGCCAAGACCGCGGGCCGACTGGTAGAACTCTTTGACGGTCGGATAAAGAGACAGCCGAAAAGTGAATAGACGGTAAAACTATGTTTTTGTTTCGTTTCAAACGCACAGCCAAGTTAGGCCTCAAAAGCTTGTGGATGCACAAGTTGCGTTCCAGCCTGACGACATTGGGAATTATTTTCGGCGTATCCTCGGTCATCGCGATGCTCGCCATCGGCGAAGGCGCCAGTCAGGAGGCGCAGGCACAAATCGCCCGGCTCGGCAGCCAGAATATTATTATCAAGACTGCAAAGCCCCCCGAAGAACAGGACGTCAGCGGCCAGGACGAGAGCATGCGCGAGTACGGCCTGACCTACGCCGACGCCGAGCGCTTTCGCAACAGCATACCTAATGTCGAGGTCATCGTGCCGAGCCGGCTGATCCCCCAGCAAGCATGGTACCGAAATCGCAAGGTTGCGATAGAGATAGTCGGCACCGTGCCGTGGTACCCTGAGATAACGCCTGCACAGATTAAACTGGGCCGGTTTCTCACCAGCATAGACCTGCACCACAAGCAGAGTATCTGCGTGGTGGATGAGAAAGTGGTCGATGAGCTTTTTCTCTTTGATGATCCGCTGGGCCAGGACATCAAGCTGCAGAGCGATTATTATCGTGTAGTAGGCGTCGTCCAGTCCCAGAGCCGCGGAGAGGCGGCGGAGGCTCTGGGCGGCGGCGATAGTGCCGAAGGCAAAGGCCAGGGAGCAAATGTTGGAAACATCTACATCCCCCTGACCACGGTCAAGAACCGTTTCGGTGAGATTTCGATTCAGTTCAGCGGCAGCAGCGGGCGCAGCGTAGAAAGGGTCGAACTTCAGGAAATCACGGTAAAGGTAGGCTCGGTCGATGAAGTCCTGCCGACGCGCGACACACTGGAGACGCTGCTTGACCGATTCCATAAGAAGAATGACTACCAGGTGATTGTTCCGTTGGAGCTGCTCAAGCAGGCCAAGGCGACTCAGCGGATTTTCAGCATCGTCCTGGGCTCGATCGCAGCGATCTCACTGCTTGTCGGCGGCATCGGAATCATGAACATCATGCTAGCTACCGTCAGCGAGCGAACGCGCGAGATCGGGATTCGCCGTGCCCTGGGCGCCAAGAAACGCGACATCATCATGCAATTCCTCTCTGAGACTCTGATGCTGACGTTGCTCGGTGGCATCCTGGGTATCAGCCTTGGATCGTTTATACCATATATGGTGCAGCAGTTCGGCAAGATGCCTACGGTGATTACAGGCGAATCGCTACTGTTGGCATTCGGAATCAGCGCAGGGATAGGCGTAATCTTCGGCCTGTACCCGGCCTATCGCGCCGCCAACATGGACCCGATCGAGTCGCTCCGTCACGAATAGCCGCTGTTTGCCGCACGTCTCAACAGCAGACTTCCGTCAATTGCTTCCGGCGCGAAATACGCAACGAGAGTCCCACACAAGACAACTGCACAAGCATAGACAAGTAACAAGACACCTTCGCTTGATGTTAAATCTCCTATCGCTGCAAAAATCTGGTGTATTTGCTTACTTATTTCCCTTTCAGGTAAACGAACTGCGAACCTTGATATTTCGGGACCTTGTGTTTAGGTTTCGGACGGCACTGTGAAGGATTCCCCGACATGGACGATGGTAGTAGAATGCGCCAATCAAAAGAGATGTTCTACCCCGATTCACAGGAATTGCGGCCCTGTTATCACGGCTTATTATCTGTGGCAAGTTTGTGAGCTCAGTTTGGGAATTGGGAGTTATATATGGGCAGTAGTCTGGCGTTGCCCGCCTGCGCACAAGTAGGTTCAATTTTTTTTTGCCCAGGGCCCGATAAGAAGGACTCTCTGACAAGCAGGCACAAGGACAAAGAAAAAACCAAATCATAGTCCCAGTTTCTTCTTTACATTGGGCGATTGGCTCCACATAATTATTCGCTGAAAAAGTTGCTAAGGGAAGGATCCCGCCGCTGTCGCGTTCCACAGGATGTGCTTCTGAGAGGACGTCATCTGAGGGCAGTACGATCGCTCCGAATTAGCGCTCGCTCTCACAAGAGCAGGCAGTGAAAACCCGGGGCGAATAGAGTGCACCCTTCGGTTGTGCTGTTGGCCTCTGAAATGGTGGAATAAGTGCGCTCTGTCGCCTGAACTATGCCTCGTCGGCTCACCGACGGGGACGGAGTCTGCACAAAACGGACGCTGCCACAATCGATTGCGTCGTACGTATGAGTCTTTCCTGTCAGTAATGTCGGCCACACGATACGACTGACTTG
>Ga0111165_1097_pt1 | contig 10812 bp, 16 predicted proteins | sample DeeMarSeWOR28_12_FD_80268 | JGI IMG/M metagenome (GOLD analysis project Ga0111165, IMG submission 80268) | Phycisphaerae bacterium SG8_4 | reverse complement strand
TGCCTGGGCATTCAACGTATCGCTCTCACCACCCGTCACATCCCGGATGAACCCACCTTCGCTGACTGCGGCCCAGAGCTCGTCGCTTGAGTTGAGTCTGGCCATCTTGGCTTACTCCTTGATTTAGACTTTGAGCAGAAGCGTCATATCCATCGATTCGCGCCGCCGCCCGAAGTCCTCACCGGTTAGTGTGCGGCGCACTCCTGACGTAGGGGCCACGTCGAGCCCCTCCGCCGCGAAGTTCACGGAAGTCATAACGGTCTCGATCCTATCAATGATCTGGCTTTCGAGACCCTCACTCCCACCGAGAACCCAACCATCGAACTGGACAATTGCCTCTAACATCGGCGGCAGTCCCGCATATGGCGTTGCGGAGACTACGAGCGCTGTAGCGATCGGCAACTGCCGGTCCGGGTCTTCGAGCGTAACAAGATCCTCCCATCTCACGATTGGCACGTCCTTGCCGGTTAGCCCAGCAACTCCTGCGAGTCCGCCAGTGCCAGTATCGGCTCGAGCGATTTCCATAATCGCGAGCAGGAGGTCGTAAGTGTTCGCCATCTATTGAAACATCTTCCGTAGTGCTGGTGTCGTGGCGATTCTCGAAAGGGATCGGTTGCCTACACGTCTAGCAAATCCCGAGGGAAGGCCGCGGGTGACATCGCCGATCAGTCGTCCTGCTTGCTGCCCTGCTGCCCTGCGGGCAATGCGAAGGCCCAAGTTGCCACTGGCCAATGCTCCGAAATCTCCCAGACCGCGCTCAAACCCAAGTGCAAGTCCGCGGATTTTGGTTAGAGCGCCAATGCGAATGCCGAAAGCGCCGAGGTTGCCGATGATTGCACTAACACCGAGGAGCCCTCTTCGGATTGCCAAAAGGTCGATACGTTCGAAAACGATCGGCTTGGCGGTTCGCAGAGCAGCCACGAACTCCGTATTCATACCGGGCAGCGCCTTAGCCAGCGCGGGCCGCGCGTGCGGGCGCGGCATCATCACCAGTTTCCGATAGGATACACCATCTTTCGATTCCGCCAACCGGGTTCGATAGGCTCGACGCCCGCCCATTTCCGTCGGACTTGCGCGGCGTTCACGAGACCAAGCTGGATGCTCAAACGGGAAACCGGGGCCAACACCGTATTCCAGCCATACGGCTTTCCAGTGAGTACTACCGACCCGATAGTGCTCACCCTTTTTGATTTCCCAGATTCGGATTGAATTCAGAAGTTCGCCACTATCCCGAGCCGGTGGCTCATCGGGTGCAGAGGCGATATGGGGAGCACGTTTTCCTACTGGTACGACACGAATCCGTCGACCCATTCTGACAGTACGCAGTTCGTCGCCATAGAACGCGCCAGAACCGTCGCTGCGGGCTAGTAGCTGACGCCACTCACGCCACAGTCGTTCGGCTGCATCCTGCAGCCCCTTATCGGTCGCAACGTCGATTCCGAGATTGTGAATCGCCGCTGTCACGCTCGTCGCGAACAGAATCTTCGTCATTGCAGCGGGTCGTCGATCTTTGCGTCATCGTCCAATCGAACTGTGATTTCGATGTGGTGATCGAACTTCTCAATGAACACCACGCGGTAGTAGTTGCCGTTGAATGGCCCACTCGTGCCCTTCACGAGATCACCGTAGAGGACATCGGTGCCCGCTTCGAACCAAATGCGATGTGTCGCATTCTCGTCGAGACCGGCACCAAGGAGGCGGTCGCGGCCCGACATCGCTTGGATGTTGCAGTCCACGTCCGCCACCTTGTTGGGATACGTCGTTATGGACTCCGTCTTGCCAGCGGGGACGGATTTAACCGGCCTCCCGCTTATCGTGGCCTTGTGATAGAGCAGTCGTTTGAATGACTGCAATCCAGGCGTACCGATCACGGGACACTCTCATTGTTATCGTGCATCCCGATGGACACAGACGGCACCACCCTGTCGGTATCGTCTTCCTGCGCATCCTTCAAGGAGATCTTGTGTGCGACCATTGCCGCTGAGACCAACTTGAGCTGCCGCAGTTCAATCTTGAGGTCTTCGGCCAGACGTTCGTAGGCCTCAGACTTTCTTGACAGAGTTTCCGATACCTGACCGATGCGATAGGTAGACTCTCGAGCGTATTTCGCCGCGAGCGCACCAGCCGCTTCGATCGCTGCAGACATCTCCGGGCGCGACGCGCCAGAGTGTATATCGAGGAAGTACTGAATTTCCTCGTCCTGCAGCTGCGGGTCGTCCTCGTTCGTATCGCCGATCTTGAGCCTTACAGCGTCAAGCGAGTTGACGCTAGGCTCGCAGGTGTATGTCCAGGTCATCGCCCGCTCAAGCCTTGGACTTGAGGAACAAGATCAGATCAGCTTTCGTGACATTGCCGCCTGACCCGGTCCCTGTGACATCATCAATGCTGAAACCGAGCCCATCAATGACATCGATGAGCTCGGCCTTTTTCAGCGAGTCAAGGTCTGGCGGGATCTCTTGCTTGGCAGACTGCCCATCGTCGTTGGTGACGCGTCGGATGTTCCCTTTGTTGACCCAAGCGGTCAACGGTCCCATCCAAGGCAGACGCTCGAAAGTGTCGCCTTTCTGCATCACACGTCCTGCGGCTCTGACGCCGTCCACCAAACACACGTACCGCTCAGACATCGGCCACCTCCTGTTACGCGATGCAGGCGTAGTAGAAGATGCCGAGTTCGGACGCGACGACCTTCTGGTCGTAGGACAGGCGAATCACGAAGTAATCGCTGAACGCCCGCTCCATACGCATCCTCTGGATGACCCCACCCATCGCGTTCATCTCGCCCGGAAGCAGACCTGTCCACGCGAACGTGTAACCGGCGCTCGGGAGTTCGATCCCAGGCTGCGGAGCCGAATAGCACAGCAGCATTGACTTGGAATCGTGGATGAAACCGATGCTGGACGTTGCGCCTTCGACAGCCGACTCCTGCACGGAACCAGGCACGAAGATCCGGTCGACTCCGAAGAGCTGCGCCAGAATCTCCGTATCGGCGATACCGCGCTGGACATAGCGGATTCGGTCGATGACGTCGGCGTGCGTCACGATGAGGTAGCGGAAAACATCTCGCCCCATCACGAGCGTGTTGGGCTTGAAGCCCGTCACACCCATTATCGCGTCGCAGTCGCCACGAATGAGTCCGATCGGGTCGGACGCGGTCTGGTCAAACTGCAGGAACTGGTCGCCGGTCGGCGTCGCGTCGACGCCCTCGCGATCCGTGTCCCACAGGGTTGTGGTGAAGAAGTTCGTCACCCAATCCGACTCCATCTTGACGAGAGCCTGCTGGGTGAGCAGACGAGCCGCCGAGCGGTCCGGATTCAGCGGATCATCTGTGTTTGCGCGAACACGGTCATCGACCGTGTGGGCGACAGAGTACTCTTCGCACCGGTACGAGTCGGTGTTGATCTCGTAGCCGATCCGCGGGGCTTCTCCACCGAGCGGACGAACCTGCATCTCGTTCCGCCAGAAGAAACCCTTCGGGAAGACCGGGTACAGATCGGACTGCTTCTGTACGCCGATGATCGGGAAGACCCTGCCTGCGACGAAGTTCATCGCATCCTGGTAAAATGCCACGGACAGATTGGTGAGAAACTTGTCCGTGTGCATCTCACTCGGGAGAGGCTGAGGCATTGTTCAGCTCCTATCCTTGAGATGGTTCACGGATTAGGTCGCACCACCGTGGAGTCCGACACCGCACACGACTACGGTTACGAGCTCGTTTGCGTTTGCGGCCCCCGTGAGGGTGACGCCAACGATTTCCTCGTTGAGCGCATTGGCCGCTACGGCCCTGCCCGCAGAATCCGAAGTGAATCGGACTCCCGTCGCGATCGCCGCCCCGGCTTTGACCTTCGTGATTCCGAAGACCACGACGTCTACCGGATCGCCAGCTGCCGCTGGCGCGTTGACGCAGACACCGAACCCGGCATCCGCGCCAGCCTGGGTCACCTGATTGTTCCCGGTGCCCTTCTCGACGATCTCGTACTGAGCGGGCAGCGTTGCTTCGGCTGTGTAAGACCACAGCTGTCGCCAGCCTTCCGCTGCCATTGGTCGTTACCTCGTCTCTTTCTGGTGCTCTTCCGCGAGTTCGCGGTCGGCCTGGAAGACGGTGTCGATGGCCACGCCCAGCGACATCGCCGGATCGATATCCATCAGCTTTCGCGCCTTCTTGACCGCACGATCGTAGTCCGAATCGGGTTCGGACTCGTTGCCGGTCCCGATTTCCTTCATAGTCTCCGCGTTCTTGATCAGATTGCTGACCGAAGCCAGCACCTTTTCGAGGATCGCCGACTCTTCGGGCATCTCGTCCTCGGCCTTCATCATCAGGTCAGCGAGTTCGTCTGTTGACGCGCCCGGGACCTTCCACTCCTTGACCTTGCGGACGACTTCCTTTTTGCGCAGTTCGTTGCGCTCGGCCTTGAGGGTCTTCTCGAGGTCGTCCTTCATCTCCTCAGCCGTCTGCTTGCCCTCCCAGAGGGCCTGGATCGCGGGGCGGAGTTGCTCGGGGACGCCGTCGAGGTTGAGGGTTCCGTCCTCTTTGTAGAGGACTTCTGGCTCGGGCTCTGCGGGAGGAGTCTCCTCAACCGCGAATCCGGCCTTCGTGAGCAGGCTCTTGACCACTTCCGGTGTCAAGTTCTCGCGGTGAGCGTTCAACAGCTTGATCGCCCCCTTGAGCGCCTGTTGGCTCTGATCGTCGAGATTCGTCTCGGCGAGAGCCTGATCGATCTCATCCTCGTTCTCCAGATCGGTTTCGAGAATGAGCGCAAGCAGTTCTTCCACGGGATTTCCTCCGTCGCTCTTGGTAACGAGGAACTTCCTTCGATTGGCTGGGAGGTCGACGAAGCTGACCTCCACGACCTCCAATTCCTGTAGGCGTGCCATAGGCCTGACTTCTCGCACTGTCGTGGTGGTCGCCTATGAGAGATCGGCGAGATCTTGCCCTATAGTCATCTGGGGCTTTGAGAGATCGCCCCGGGGTACTGCTATATGTTTAGTGACTGCGGTGAACGCAGTCAAACCTTCTGCGCAAATCCGCCTATGCTGAATCCCGTGTACTTGCCACTTTTGACACCTTCCCACATCTCGTCATCTACGACGTGCGCCGTGATGATCCACGATCCCGCCTTGACCGTCTGCCCTTCGATCTCGAAATCCGCAGGCGCAATGTAACTCTCCACGATCTTTACGTCTGCAGGCACCGGCTTGCTGTGTTGATCGCCGAGGATTTGAGAATTGTAAAGGTAGGCGTGTGCCGCCTGCTGAATCTCGTCGGCGGTCGTGATATCACCGTGCGCATCGAATTCGTCCGGCTCCATCACAATGCCCGTGACCAATCGGAGTTCACCGTTTTCGGATTTCTGTATGCCGGAACGAACGATTGAGCCGTGGAGAAAGATCTGGCCATCCTGCTCGATCACCGAATGGAACGTCTGCCCGTCGGGCGTCGTATCCGCGTAACTCGTCGTGGTCGGTCCGCTATAGCTCCACTCCATATAGTGACTTGAGTTGTCGTCCGGATTCAAAATCGGCATCCGAAAGACGCGTTCCATTTCTGCCTCGGCGACCTCGTCGACAGCCTTGGTCAACAGCGACTCAAGCAGCGTGATCCGACGAGCTCGATGGCGCTCTGCTTCCTCGGTCGTATCGTCCATTAACTTCCGCACCCGAGCCAATTTCCTCGCCACCTCGCCGCGATCACCCCACATACGGATAGCGGTCGGGTGCGGAAGCCAGGTGTCGGACACTTCGCCCAAAGCGTCCCGTGTGGCCGTACCAAGTGCGACGATCACCTTGGGTTGGTAATCCAGCAGCTGCTTGTAGACCCACGGGCGGTAACGGTCGATCTCGGAATCACCAGGCTCCCGCGCACGTCCCTTTTCGTTCTTTACCAGCGCAGGAACCAGATGCAGCAGCAGCGCATTCTCGCGATCGATGCCGAGTCTTTTCAGATAGGAATCGCGGAAGGTTTCTCCAGCCGGTCCGCAGAATGCTTTTCCGCGTATGGCGTCGATCTTGTTCGGACTTGCACCGACAAACGCCACGGCAGCATTGTCTGGTCCGGAAGCTGGCACCATCACCACCAGCGGATCACTCTTCATTGCTTCCCCCTGCTTCGATTTGCCTGCGGCGTGAATGCACGCATAGATCGCCTCTTCCTCCGAACCACCATCCGCGAGTACTGCGTTCGCTGCCGCGACGCACTTACTCTTCTGTTCCGTCGTCCAGTTCTTCGCCACCGACGGCGGGTTGCTCACCGACCAAGGCACTGGCTCGCTCCATCTTGAGTTCTTCAGCCTCTACTGCATTTTCCGGCATATTCGCCACTGACCGCAGGTAGTTTTGCGTGTCGTAGTCCAACAACGATACCGATGCGCCAGTGATGTTCTTGATGTACTCACCCAACTGCTCGAGATCCGGCTCCTCGACTGTCCCGTGTACCAGCATTGGCAGACGATCCACGGGCATTCCGTTGATTTTGAAGAGCCTTGGAATTGCGTGCCGGTTGATTACCTGCTGAATCATATCCAGCAGCCCATCCATCGCGACGGCAAACAAGTGGATTTTGCTTTTCGACATCGCGAATGACCCGACATTCTTGTGGCCGAGCAGGATGAAGTCACCGAGGATGCTCATTGCCACACGGTGATCCCAGCGAGAGATGATCGCATCGGTATCAAACTGTCGCCGCCCACCAGTGGTTAAAAGTTTGAAGTCATATAGCGGGTTGTTGTTCTCATCGTAGACGGCGGCAAGCATTATGCCTTCCTGCTCGTCACGCCGGACGTTCGTGACGATATCGAGCATCTCCTGCTTTACCGCTCGGGCGTTGTCGTCGGCGTCGGCATCGAGAATTTCCGGCGGCACAAGCATCATCGGCAATCCGGCAAGATCGCGCTCAATTCCGATGCCCTCGATCTCTTCGATTTTCTTCTTGAGATACCAGGCGCGATACGCACGGCGCAGCAAAGACTCACCCTCTGGGTTGTTCTTGTTCGACCGCGTCCGAAACAGGAGGGACTTTTCGATCGGGATGAATACTTCGGTCGCGTTGAGCTCAGAGGCATTCGCGGGAGCCTGCCACAAACCGCGCACGCCACCGTTCTCGTCGAACTCCCAGCGATCCAAGGTGGACTGCGGCCTGGGTGCCCATTTGCGCCAGCCGATTCTGCCGTCGCTGTACTGACTCCGGTATTGCGGATCGCTTTGATCCGGCCCGAGTCTGATTTTCAGCACCTCTTCGAAATAGGACCAGCCGTAGACGAGGAAGGAAAGGCACTCTGAAAGAAAGTCGTCGAACGTGTGCGACATATCGTGCAAGCACTCGTCCGTGAATGTGGCCTTATCGACATCCGTTTGCTCTTCTGAATATGGTCGAAGTTCCCAGTTGGCCTGGCGGACCATCATCTCGACCATAAAAAGCAGGGCACCAATCGTCGCATCGTTGGAGGACATTTCACGATAGACGCGAATAGCCTTGGTGCCCTGCAAGTCGGAGAGGAACTCTTCTTGTACGTAGCCGCGTGTACGACGCAGGCCACTGTTCCCTATCTCCCTAAACGGATACCGCGATTCTGGCTCGGGCATATCAGTAGCGCTTCCAGTAGGATGCACGCTTCAAATTCTCGAATTGCAGATTTCCCGAGAACACACGTGCGTTGGACTTAGCCATTACAGCAAGTGCCAAGGCGACCACACAGTCGTCGTGCAGGCCGGGTGGGGCCGAGTAACGAACGCTACCGTTGCGGTATTCGTATTCAAACGATTCCAGCTCCGACGTGATCACCCCATCCGGGAAACTGATCTCTTGGTTCTGGATGGCAACGGCCAGCCTTTCCATCAACTGCTGTTTCGACGCTGGCGTGAACTTGAAGCCGCGAAAATTCCTACCACCATCGCGGCGCAGACGCTCGACAATAGGATCGCCAACGCCGGTTGAGTCGACGATGGCAAGTAGCTTCTTGGTTTTGTGGAGGACCGTTTGGAAGGTGAATTCCCAATCGGATTGAAATCGGTGGAACCGAGAAACAGCTCCGTCTCGATCGAGGGCAATTCCGACCGTCCAATCTTGGCTCTTCGCAAGGTCCCAACCCCATCCGACCGGCTTGTCATCCGACATTGCCTCCACGGTGCATTCACGGATCGCCTGGATCCCGAATGGATTCCCTTCATCGTCCCCCGGTTCCGCTAGATAGAGTTCGCGGAAGATATGATCCGGGAGCTGACGTTTCGCATCCTCAACCTCTGCCAATGGCAGAATTCCAGCGTCCACGGCATCGTAGGCGTTGATCTTGGCGTAGTGATGATCCGGCTCGCCGCTTTCAGCCTTTCGCGCCAGGCGGTATGCCCAGTTCTTTCGGCCCTTGATGTTGCCGATAATGCGGACCGGGGCTTGGGTGGCCGTCACGGTGGAGCGGATTGCCCACCAACTCTGTTCACGAACGCGCGTCGCCTCGTCGATTACGGCAGCATAAACATCCTCACCGTAGAGACTGTCGGGTTTTTCTGCGGATTTGAACCAGATCATTGCACCGTTGGCCAACCGCAGGAACATCTTGGAATCGTTTGGCTTGTAGACCCAGCTTGGGAGAAACAGTTTCATCCTGCGGTAAGCGATTTCGGCCTGTGGGAAGACCGGAGCCACCCACCAGAAGTTCTGTCCTTCTGACCCATTCCAAGCCTTTTCCACGATCCAGATGATACAGCCAACGGTCTTACCGCTCTTTGTCGAAGCCTCGCAAAGCCCATACCGTTCCTCGCAGAAGATCGCATCCAACTGCTTCGGATACAGCCAAGGCCGGTTGAACTTCGGGAGAGCGTCAGCCATCAGTGCCTGTGATGTCTATGGGTTCACGCTCCGGGGCTGGCAGCTGGCGCGGCTCTCTATTGACTAACTCACTCGTATCAACTGCCCCCTGGATTTCCATCGTCCATTCGTGCGGCATCGCCTGACCTTCGTGCCGCGTGACCGTTCGTTTGCCGTAGACTTCCGGAATCATCCTCTCGAGCCACCAAGCGGCGGCAGTCCATCCATCCTTGGCTTCACCAGCTTTGCGAATGATATCAACGCGCGTCATTTCGAAACGAGCTCGCGCGTGCTCACACCGATGCAGAAACTCGGCGAACTCTGGAGTCTTTCCTTCAGCACCCCATTTCAACCACTGCCGCAGAGTGTCCCGGTCAATTCCGGCACTCATAGCAGCAATCGCCAGCGAATAACCGTTGCTTAAAGCCTCTTCTACGCGCCGGAAACGATCCTCGCACGCCTTTGTGTTCGGGGCGTCGAGGATAAGCTCCTTGTCAGGATTCGTCGTCTGCTGCATCCTCTTCCTCGACTTCTGGTGAATCTTCCGAGCCAAGATCGACCAAGCCCATCTTGCCGCAACCCAAGCGATACCCGGTTACCCGGATTGTATCGTTATCGCGGTAGATGTTGAGGCGAGCACTAAAGTGCTGACAATCACACGTATCACACGGGATCGCAGCTTTGAGAATTTTCTCCGCCTGCCTAAGCGTGGGGTACTTCATTGTTCGCAATCTCCAGTGTGATAGTGGCGAGGCCATCGCAGAACCAGCACATCTCGGCCTGGTACAACTGATCGTCACCGCCGACGTATATGAGGCCTGAGCCACCACACACGCCGCATTCAATACTGCGCCGAGTGATAACGCGCGGGGGATGAGCTGTCTGGATAGCTTCTCGAGTCTGTTCCATTTCTGTACCGAACAGATCGAGGAGAGAGAGGTCGCAGTGGGTTGTTTTACACTAGATAGGCTGTGTAGCCAAATTGCGCAAGCTCTTGGGTAATTATCGGGTCGGCGTCATCTGGCGTTGCCCGCGTGCCATACTGGCCGGATTGACTCCCCAGAGACCATCCGGAGAAGGTTTCATATAGTCCTCTTCTCGTATGACCCGGGCGGTGCCCTCGTATCTAAAATTCCATTTCTCGCTTGATGCTACTATGACAAATGCCACGTCTACCATCACTTCACTGAACACCTTCGCCGTGTGCAGTACCGTACACTCGATATGCTCGTAGTCGATGGGCACGACGATGCGCATCGCGTTGGCGATTGCGCCCGGGATATCGGATGTGTGTACGTTGAGCCACGTGATCTGGGTCGCCTCGGCGGCAGCTGCGTAATCCCGATCACGGAAACTTGCGACCAGAAAAGCCTCCAGCGCGTCGTGTGCGCCAGTAACGTCAAGCTGGTCGGTCACCGCCCATCTCGATCTGCTCGAATTCGCCTTCCGCCTGGAGCGCGATCGGCACGAGCTGGAGGTTTACGCTCGTCTCCTGTCCGGGAACAACGAGAATCTGAATCCCGGCAACCAGAGAACTGAAATCGTGATCGTCAATGATGATCGTTCCCTCACCATCCGCGTCAAGATCAAGCTGGATCTTCGGCAAACTGCCTCCTCAATTCGATAGCGATATGCTCAAGGCTTCTGGCCTGGTTCTGGATCCCATCGGCGAGCGCGTGGGCTGCTTCGGTGGTCGGAAGCCGTTCCCCGTTTCGATACTTGCGGAGTGCTCCGACGGACAAACCGGTGATTCTGGACAGATCGTCCATACTGAGCCGCGGCAGATCGACCGCCTCTCGAATCAACCGCTGTTTCTCGAAATCGGTCATTGGTAAACGGCCCGGAGTTGCCCCCGGGCCTTCCGCTCGGCTTCGCTACCCCAAGAAGTGACAAGGGTGGGCCAGCGCCGGGTGCCGACACTCGCTTGGGCTAACCGCGCTGATGAAGGCTTCGACTAAACCAAACGAGGCCTGCCTAATCCAACGCTGTAACCCACCCTGTCACGATAGCGGGGGGAG
>Ga0111165_1114_pt1 | contig 10919 bp, 6 predicted proteins | sample DeeMarSeWOR28_12_FD_80268 | JGI IMG/M metagenome (GOLD analysis project Ga0111165, IMG submission 80268) | Phycisphaerae bacterium SG8_4 | reverse complement strand
GCCGCGACGACCTGCAACTGGCTTGTCCCCTCGTAAATGGTGGTAATCCTGGCGTCTCGCATGTAGCGTTCGCAGGCATAGTCCCGCATGTACCCGCTGCCGCCGAGCACCTGCATAGAATCGTAAGTGACCGTGTTGCACATCTCCGAACAATAATACTTGCTCATCGGCGTCAGCATAGCCGCGTATCTTCTGTACTTTCTCGATTCGTTCTTGAGGCCCTTGGCCTCGGTCTTGTCCTCGGGCGGATTGCTTTCAAGCCGCTTTGCGTAGCCGATTTCCATGTCCACAACCAGTGAGGTCTCGTACAGAAGCGCCCGGCCGGCTTCTATCGCCATTTTCATGTCGATGAGCATGTCACGTACGGCAGGGAGTCTCTCGATTGCTATGCCGAACTGTTTTCTTGTTGCCGCGTAATCACGGGCCAGACGGTAAGCCGCCTCGGCCACACCCATCGACTGACCCGCGATGCCGATACGGGCGCCGTTCATCAGGCTCATCACGTATGTCACGAGCCCTCGCTGGCGTTCGCCGATTATCTCGCACGGCGTATTGTCGAAAAATATCTCGCAGGTCGGCGAGCCGTGGATACCCAGTTTATCTTCCAGCCGGCGAATATGTACTGTCGGACCGGGTTCACAGACGAACAGACTCAGACCCAGTCCGCCGCTGCGATCCGGCTCGCTTCGCGCCAGAACCAGGAGAACCTCGCCGCATCCGTTTGTGATAAAGCGTTTCACGCCGTGCAGGAGCCAGTTGCCGTCGTCATCCTGGAACGCGCGGAGTTTGATCGCCTGCAGATCCGAGCCTGCGTCGGGCTCGGTGAGGACCATTGCCCCGGTGACCTTGCCCGCCGAGAAGTCGCGCAGGTATCTCTGTTTGATCTCTTCGGATGCAAACGCATTGATCGTCTCGGCGATTCCCTGCAGGCCGAAGATGTTCATGAGCGCCACGTCCGCTCGCGAGACGATCTCGATCGCCATCGAATAGACTATGTTTGGAAAATTCAGCCCGCCGAATCGATGGGGCAGCGTGAAGCCCATAACCTCGGCCTGGGCCATTTTCTCAAGCGCCTCAGCGATCCCCTTGGCGCGGGTCACCGTGCCGTCCTCGTTGAGCACATTACCCTGGCGGTCAACATCCTCGGCGCGCGGCGCGATGAACTCGGCGCTGAGTTGGCCCAGTGAGTCCAGCACCATGTCATAATTCTGTATCGCCTCGGCAGCGTCAGCGGGGGCATAGTCGAATTCGTCGGCGAACTTGAAGCCCTCTTCGCAAACACTCGCCGAGGCGGCCACGTCCGTGTGCCTGATCAAAAACTGTATATCGTCATTATCTCTATAAAAATTAGCCATCCTATATTCTCGATTATTAGCTTTTTTCCCTAATTGACTTAATCATCATCGGCACGACCTCGTTGAGGTCGCCGAGTATTTTGTAGTGGGCGAGACCGAAGATCGGCGCATCGGGATCGTTGTTGATTGCGACGATTTTCTGACTGTGTGACATTCCCGCCTGATGCTGGATCGCGCCGCTGACCCCGACTGCGATGTACAGGCTGGGGCGAACCGTAGTCCCGGTCTGGCCCACCTGATGGTCGTGGTCGATAAACCCCAGGTCGACCGCCGCCCTGGTCGCCGCCGGAGCGCCGCCCAGGCAGTTTGCCAGGTCCCAGACGAGCCTGAAATTGTCCTTGCTGCCCACACCCGCTCCGCCGGCGACGATTATCCGAGCCGCTTTGAGGTCCACCTTCTTGGCGCGTTTGTGCTCTTGGAGGATTTCCAAAGGCAGATCATGCTCAGCGAGCTGCACCTGTTCTTCGATGATCTGGCCTTTGCGTGTTTCGTCCGGTTCCGGCATCATCATCACGCCTTCGCGAACGGTCGCCATCTGAGGCCAGCGGTCATGATTTATGATGGTAGCGACGATGTTTCCCCCAAAAGCCGGCCTGATCTGGAACAGCAGATTCTTGTGAACCTTCTTGTCCTTGACGGTCGTATGGTCGCCTATCTGCAGGTCCGTGCAGTCTGCGGTCAGACCCGCCTTTGAAGCGCTGGCGATCCGAGGAGCCAAATCCCGCCCGGCGATCGTAGCGCCGTAGAGAACAATCTGAGGCTTGTGTTTATGAATCAGATCATACATCACCTTCGCGTAGCTGTTGGTCTGGTAAGCTCGCAGCAGCGGATTCTCGGCCACGTAGACCTTGTCAGCGCCGCAGTGCATAAGCTTTACAGCGAGATCTTTGATTCCATCGCCGAGAAGAACCACCGCAAGCTTCACTCCGAGCTTGTCCGCCAGATGCCTGGCCTTGCTCATCAACTCGATCGGCGTATCTTCCAACTGTCCGTTATGCTGCTCGGCAAAGACCCAGACTTCACCTTTTCTATTCACATCTATCATTGTTTCGTGTCTCGTATCTCACAGTAGAAGTGTCATTTGCGCCCAGGCAGCAATCCACTCTTTCTACTTCTGCCTTCTTCCTTTTTACTTTTTACGCTATTATCTTGTCATCGATGAGGTCGTGAATCATCTCTGATATCGCCTGTTCGTTCGGCTCGATCTGCTTACTTTCCTTGGCTGCCAGGACAACACTTTGGATGCGGTGGACCTTGGTTGGCGAGCCGCTTTGACCGCACCAAGCCAGGTCGGCCTCGATGATATCGAGATCCAGTTGTTTGATGAGAGAGCCCGACTCGGCCAACTTGCTGCACCTGTTCGCGACCAATTCTTTGATCTCGGCCTCAACGGCGTCCGGATTCTCGGCCTTGATCCTCTGGGCGACCTCGAAGGGCGTGCAGGCATTCTTATACTTCATCATTCTCTTGGCCGCGGCGACTCTCGGCTCGTTCGCGTCGCCCGTTACGGTCAGCAGGACAGGCAGTTCGGCCTTGACCTGCTGCCAACCGTTGCCAATATTCCGGCGGGCCGTGATTGTCTTGCCGTCGAGTTCTAGAAGCTCTTCGACATAGGTGATCTGAGTAACGCCCAGTTTCTCGGCTAACTGAGGGCCAACCTGGGCAGTGTCGCCATCAATCGCCTGTCTGCCGCACAGGACGACGTCGTAGTCGATTCTTTTCACCGCACAACTCAGGATGTAGCTGGTCGCCAGCGTATCGCTTGCAGCACATCTGCGGTCGGTCAGCAGGATCGCTTCGTCAGCTCCGCGAAACAGCGAATCGCGAAGAACAGCACTTGCGGCGGGCAGCCCCATTGTGATAACAGTGATATGGCCGCCGAACTTCTCTTTTATTTGCAGCGCCAGTTCGAGAGCGTTGAGATCTTCCGGGTTGAAGATAGCAGGCAGGGCCGAACGCTTGACAGTCCCGTCGTCGTTCATTGCCTCGCCCGTAATGCTCTTGGTGTCAGGCACTTGCTTTACCAGCACAACACAGTTGTAAGCCACTTGTCATCTCCTTGTCTGGCTTTTTGAGTTCGTCAAGAATACCCCTCATCCGACATACGAGCAGCGTATTTTAGCGGGATTTGGGTTCAAGTCAACCTCTAAAAGCGGTCGAGTCATGCCTTGGGGGCATTTTTTTGCCCGAGTTCAAGAAGCCAAGCCGACTTTGAACGTCGTTCTTGCTACCACCACGCACAACCCAAGGGGGAGTTTTTCATGTTGACTTCGGCACAAAAGTAGGTAAAACAGGGTAAGCACATTCACGAACCATGAGCAACCTGCTATGAATGTTATCGCAGTAGACATTGGAAATACAAATATTGATGTTGGGCTTTTTGTACAAGACGAGCAGAAGTCCATCGAATCGATCCCCGGTCGGTCGCGAGCCAAACTGACAAGCTGTCTGAGAGCCGCCTGGCAGCAGATACCGATTGTCGAAGGCTCGACGGAGGAAAAACGCAACGGCGTAATCGTCGTCAGCAGTGTCAAACCTCTCTGGACCGAACTGATCCGGCAGATAGCCGCCGATGAGCTCGACGAAGAGATTCGCGTCATCGGCCAGGACATCCCGCTGCCAATGAGTCTGTGGGTGGATGAGCCGGACAAGGTTGGGACTGACAGGGTGGTCGCCGCCGCCGCCGCCTTCGCTGTGGTCGAGGACGCGGTAGTCGTCGCCGATTTCGGCACCGCTGTCACTATCGATCTGGTTGACGGCAACGGCGTCTTTCTCGGCGGGGTCATTTGCCCGGGCTTCGAGATCAGCGCCAAAGGTCTGAAAGAAAACACCGCCCAACTGCCGAAGGCAAAAATCACCAAGCCCAAGGCACCGTACGGTAAGAGTACCGCCGAGGCCATAAACTGTGGATTGTACTACTCCGCCGTGGGAACGCTCGAGGAGGTCATCAGGCGATATGCCGAGGAGATCGGCAAATGGCCCCAGACGGTCATCACCGGCTCAGCCGCGAGGGCCATCAAGGACGACTGCAGTTTCATAGATTCTTACGTTCCCAGCCTGGTTATCAAAGGTATCGTACTGGCCTACAAGAAACATCTCGCAGAGAAAACAGCATAGAGGCGCGGCTGCAAGTTTACTCCGTAGCTTATGAATACTCACGCTGCATTAATGACCGGCAAGGGCACCGGTGCGATATCGACCATTGAAGTATTCGGTGATTGCGCCCAAGCTCTCTTGAGAAAGATATTCGAGCCGGCGGCAGCAAAAGCCGCCCAGTTAAGGCCGGGTGAAATCCTGCTCGGGGCGATTTGCGATGATGTCAGGGCCATCGACCAGGTCACAGTCGGCTGTGAAGGGCCGGAGAAGTTTGCGATACATTGTCATGGCAATCCGCTTATCGTCGAGGCGATAATGCAACTGCTCGGCAAACACGGAGCAAGCCTGGTCACGGCAGAGCAGCTTCTGGCCAAGACCCTTGCGGCACAAAAGCTGTTCAACACAATTGAGATCGAAGCCAAGTTAGCGCAGACGAAGGCCAAAACCGTTGAGGGGACCAAGATAGTCGCAAACCAGGTCGGCGCCGGCTTGAGCGAAAAGGCCCGGAGGTGGCTCGACGACATCAAAGAGGTTTCTCTCGATCAAATCAAAGCCGAGGTGGTCCGGATACTGCGACAATCTCAGGCCGCCAGGCTCATCACATATGGCTGCACGGTCGCTCTGACAGGCCCGCCGAACAGCGGCAAGAGCACTCTGCTGAATCTTCTGGCAGGCCGGCAAAAGGCTGTCGTTACCGACATCAAAGGCACAACAAGAGACTGGGTCGAGGCAACCTGTCAGATTGCTCGGCTGTCAGTAACTCTGATTGACACCGCGGGCCTGGATAAGCAGCTGTCTGAACCTCAGCGAGAAGTTGAGCAAGCGGCCCGAGATAAAACCACCGAAATCCTGGATCGCGCCGACCTGGTCCTGCTCGTCTTGGATGGAAGCGCACCCGCAGAAGAGCTTGACGGTGAGCTTATCGAGAGAATCTGCGACAAACAGGTCGTGACAATCCTGAACAAGTGCGACCTGCCGGGGCGGTTCGATACCGGCCGGCTCTCCAAATTCCTGTCTGAGCCGGTGTCAATCAGCGCCAAAGAGGGCACGGGTATCAAGCACCTGACAGAGATAATCCGCAAGGCTTGCGGCACTGCTGATTTCAATCTACAGCAGCCGGTTTGTTTTACCGATCGTCAGGAAAACCTGCTCGGACAACTGAAGATCTCCAGGTCAAAACAACAAGCGACCTCAATCATAACGGAGTTGTTAAAAGGTACGCTTTGTGTATAATCTTCACCCATGACCCCAGCCAATGAAAAACTGACGCCTGCGATGAAGCAGTTTCACAAGTTCAAGCAGATGCATCCGGACTGCATCCTGTTTTTTCGGATGGGTGATTTCTACGAGACGTTCTACGAAGACGCCAGGATCTGCTCGAACGTGCTGGGCCTGACCTTGACCAGCCGGAGCAAGGGCGCTAATCCGATCCCATTGGCCGGCGTGCCCTACCACGCCGTTGACGGCTACATCAAGAAGATGCTCCAGGCCGGCTACCGCGTCGCGGTTTGCGAGCAGGTCGAGGACCCCAAGACCGCAAAGGGCGTCGTCAAACGCGACGTGGTGCGCATTGTCACACCGGGAACGCTCACCGACGAAACGCTGCTCAATGCCAAAGAGGACAACTTTCTCTGTGCCGTGAGTCTGGGGACAAAGAGCGAGGCGGTTATCAGCTGGGTCGATATCTCCACCGGCCATTTCTACGTCCAGCAGCTGCCTGAGGCAAAACTGCTGGACGAACTGCTGAGACTGTCGCCTTCCGAGTGCCTGATCGCTGACAGGCGCGGCGAATTGTTCGAGGCCGAGACGAAAAAGCTCACCAGAGACATCACACAACTGACCAACGCCATAGTGACCGAGCGTCCCGGCTGGTATTTCGATCCCTATCAGGCAAGGCAGCGTCTGCTCAAACATTTCGGCACGGCCACCCTCGAAGGCTTCGGCATAGGCGACAACGACGACGGCCTCATCCCGGCTGCCGGCGCGATCATCGAATACCTCACCGAAACACAGAAAACCACACTCGGGCACATCCAGAGCCTGAAGAAGATCAATCGTCAGAACTTCCTGCAGATCGACCCGACGTCTCTGCGGAGTCTTGAAATACTGAGAACCATTCGCACCGAGAGCAGAAAAGGCTCGTTGTTGGACTGTATCGATGAGACTATGACCGGCATGGGAGCACGCATGTTTCGCAACTGGCTGTGCATGCCGCTCTACGATCTTGGCGCCATCGAGATGCGGCAGGACGCTGTCGAAGAGATCAAGGACTCCGACGAAAAACAAACCAACATTCGCAGGCTGCTCTCGAACATGTTCGATACCGAGCGAATTGCAGCACGGATCAGCACTTTTCGCGCATCGCCGAGGGACCTGGTCGCCCTGGCTGCAACGCTTAGACAGATACCACTGCTGCGCACAATTCTGGAAGGTTTCGGCTCCGAGCTGCTCGTTCAGTTAGCCGCCCGATGCGACAGTATGGACGAATTGGCCGACCTGCTCGAAGCGGCGATCGAGCCCGAGGCTCCGACGCATTTGCGAGACGGCGGCGTAATAAGGGCGGGCTTTTCCGAAAAACTCGACAAGCTGCGGTCGATCTCCAGAGACGGCCGCAGCTGGCTCAAGAATTACCAGAGAGAGCAATCCGAACGAACGGGCATTGCAAATCTGAAGGTCGGCTACAACAAGGTCTTCGGCTACTATATCGAAATAAATCACTCCGCCGCCAACAGAGTCCCCGCCGACTACGTCCGCAAGCAGACGATCAAGAACGCCGAGCGTTACATCACCGATGAACTCAAGGAATACGAGACCCAGGCCCTCAGTGCCGAGGAAAAGGCGCTCGAACTGGAGCAGCAGCTCTTCGATCAGCTCCGACGGCAGGCGGCTCAATACATCAGCCGGCTCCAGACCCTGGCCGAGACCGTCGCTCAATGCGACTGCCTGGCGGCCCTTGCTCACTTAGCCAAGCGGCGAAACTACATCCGCCCCAAGATCAGCGACAGCGGCGAGCTGATCATTCACGAAGGCAAACATCCGGTTCTCGCCGAATCGCTCGGCGCCGAGTTTGTGCCCAACGACGTCGAGCTGGGCAACAAGACAGGTGACATCCTTGTCATTACCGGGCCCAACATGAGCGGCAAGAGCACCTACATCCGCCAGGTCGCACTTCTGGTACTGATGGCCCAGGCCGGTTCATTCATTCCCGCAAGAGAAGCCGAGATAGGTCTGGTCGACAGAATCTTCACCCGCGTGGGAGCTTCGGACGAATTGGTCCGGGGCCAGTCGACCTTCATGGTCGAGATGACCGAGACGGCAAACATCATCAACAACGCCACGTACAAGTCACTGGTCATTCTCGACGAGGTCGGCCGGGGGACCAGCACATATGACGGTCTGTCTCTGGCCTGGGCGATCACCGAACACATCGCCAACAAATTGACGTGCCGAACGTTATTCGCCACGCACTACCACGAGCTGACCGAACTGGCCGAACTGTTCAAAAACGTGAAGAACTGCAACGTCGCTGTCCGCGAATGGATGGACGAGGTCGTCTTCCTTCACAAGATCCTGCCCGGCGGAACCGACAAGAGCTACGGCATTCACGTGGCAAAACTGGCCGGCGTGCCCGGCTCGATCCTGGACAGATCGAATGAAATCCTGGAAGAGCTCGAAAGCGCGTTCCAGAAAGAAGCTACCGGCGAACACCTGGCCCGACACAAAACAAGAGAACCCGACAGCGACACCCTTTTTGTGCGGAAACACAAGTCAGTGCTCGACAAACTTGCCTCAACCGACGTAAACAACTTGACACCGATCGAAGCAATCAATCTGCTCAACGAAATCAAGACCGAAATCAACGAAAAGTGATCAGCCCCGAAAAAAACTCTTGTAATCGAGTGAACCTATCTGTTCAAATTTGAATATGCAGGGTTAAGTCCACGTATGAATTGCGACGTTAGTCTATTGACAAAGGAGTAAGTACTATGAGGCGTCATTTGAAATCAAAGCTGTTGTTTCTGTGTGCTCTTTCGTTATTGTCGGCCGGCTGCTCGGAGGTTCCGATCAGCGGCAGACAACAGTTCAACATTGTCCCCGGCTCAACGATGAACTCATTGAGCTTCAAGTCCTACGGCGAATTTCTCGCCCAGAACAAGCTCAGTACAAATGCCGAGCAAACGCAGATGGTCAAACGTGTGGGCGGCAGGATCCAGAAGGCTGTCGAAAATTACAGCGCCGAAAACGGTTATGAGGACCGACTGGATGGCTACGAGTGGGAATTCAACCTCGTCGAAGATCCCAATGTAAATGCCTGGGCAATGCCCGGCGGAAAAGTCGTCGTCTATACTGGAATCCTGCCAATCGCTCAGGGGGAGACCGGCCTGGCCGTGGTAATGGGTCATGAAATCGCGCATGCGTTTGTCAAGCACGGCGCCGAAAGGATGAGCCAGGGTCTTCTCGTGCAGATGGGCGGCATCGCCTTATCTACAGCACTCGAAGATTACCCTGATCAGACGAAAGACCTGTTCATGCAGTCTTATGGCGTGGGAGCTCAGGTCGGTGTGCTGCTTCCATACAGCAGGAAGCATGAGAGCGAGGCCGACCATCTGGGCCTGGTGTTCATGGCGATGGCCGGCTACAACCCCGAGCAGGCCCCTGCATTCTGGGAGAGAATGGCCGCGCAGAAGAAAGGCGCGGCGGGGCCGGAGTTTTTGAGCACCCACCCCGCCGACCAAACAAGAATCCAAAACCTCAAAGACCTGCTGCCCGAGGCCATGACTTACTACCGCCGAACGCAGTAGAGTTTGGATTGGCCCGCTGCCGGCGCGCCGGGATTGATCGGTGGGCCAGAGCCGGCACTACGAGACTAAAAGAGGAGAACTAAGAATGAAGTGTTCGCAGTTAACTCGGCGGGATTTTTTGAGAAGTGCATGTGCTGGCGCTATTGCGGCAGGCGCTGCTGTACACGGGCAAGCTGCGTCGATGAACGGTCGGCCTAATGTCGTGGTTATTCTGGCCGATGACCAGGGTTGGGGCGACCTGAGCCTCCACGGAAATGTCAATCTGTATACGCCCAACATTGATTCCCTGGCCCGTGATGGAGCCATGTTCGATCGTTTCTTTGTCTGCGCCGTTTGTGCGCCGACGAGGGCCGAGTTTCTTACGGGGCGATACCATCCGCGCGGCGGAGTGCGCGGCGTGACGACCGGTGCCGAGCGATTAAACATCGACGAGAAGACGATCGCCGAGACCTTCAAGGCAGCCGGTTACGCCACGGGGGCATTTGGAAAATGGCATAACGGGACGCAATATCCGTATCATCCAAACGGCCGCGGATTCATGGAATTCTACGGCTTTTGCTCTGGCCACTGGGGCAACTACTTCGATCCGATCCTCGAGCGTAACGGCCGATTGGTCAGAGGCAAAGGGTATATCATCGATGATCTGACGAATCATGCTCTTGAATTTATCGAGCGAAACAGGAACAAGCCCTTCTTATGTTATCTGCCGTACAATACGCCGCATTCGCCGATGCAGGTGCCGGATCGTTTCTTCGACAAGCTAAAGAAGAGTCCGCTGAGAATGCGCAACCGCGACCCGGAAAAGGAGGAGCTTGAGAAGACGCGCTGCGCCCTTGCGATGTGTGAGAATATCGACTGGAATGACAATGGGCCGAACAGCTGGCGGTGGAACGACGGCATGAAAGGACGCAAAGGCTCGACCGATGAAGGCGGCCTTCGTGTGCCCTGTGTGGTTCGATGGCCCGCACGCATAAAGCCGGGTAAGAAGATTCCGCAAATCGCCGGCGCAATCGACCTTCTTCCGACGCTGGCTGACCTCGCGCAGATTCGGATCGTCGGCAGCAAGCCACTCGATGGGGTCAGCTTGAGGAAGCTCCTCTTGACAGACGGCAAGACCTGGACCAACCGGATGATCTTCTCCCATCAGAGGGGCCGGGTCAGCGTGCGCACACAGCGCTATCGGCTGGATCACACGGGCAAGCTGTTCGATATGAAAGCGGACCCGAGACAGGTACATGATTTTTCGAAGGACAGACCGCGCGTTGCTGAACGACTGAGCAAGGCAGTGGCCCGGTGGAAGGATGAGGTTATGCCGAAGTCGGCACAGGACAACCGGCCCTTCCCTGTCGGCTACACAGAGTTCCCAGTGACATTTCTACCGGCACGCGACGGTGTCCCCCACGGGAACGTTCGACGAAGCGCCAGAGCACCCAACTGCTCGTACTTCACCAATTGGATCAGCACCGACGATCGGATCACTTGGGATGTTGAGGTGGCCAATACGGGTGATTTCGAGGCGGTGGTCTACTACACGTGTCCGGCCAAGGATGTTGGCTCGACCTTTGAGTTGAGTTTCTACAAGAGCAGGATCAGAGCCATTGTGACCGAGGCGCACGATCCGCCGCTGGTGGGCGCCGAATTCGACCGCTGCGACCGGGGCAGCGAG
>Ga0111165_1122_pt1 | contig 10926 bp, 8 predicted proteins | sample DeeMarSeWOR28_12_FD_80268 | JGI IMG/M metagenome (GOLD analysis project Ga0111165, IMG submission 80268) | Phycisphaerae bacterium SG8_4 | reverse complement strand
GACCTGAATCACGTCGGTCCAGATTACGGCCTCGATCCCGCCCATGACGGTGTAGATCGTGCAGAAGATCCCCATTACCAGGATGCAGGTGTAGACGTTGAGGTCTGTCACCGTCGCCAACGCGACCGCGGGCAGGAACAGGACGATCCCCATGCGTCCCAGCTGTATCAGGCAAAATGCCGCTCCGCCAAACAGACGCAGTGCGACATTGAAGCGTTTTTCCAGATACTCGTAAGCCGTTGAGATGTTGAGCCGCCGAAAGAACGGAAGGTAGAAAAATACGACGATCGGAGCGACCATGATGATAGTCGCCTGGGCCAGAATGTAGACCCAGTCGGTTGCGTACACCTTCGCCGGCATAGCCATGAAGGTTATGGCACTGAGCTGAGTCCCGAAAATGCTGATCCCCGCGGCCCACCAGCATACGCGCCGGCCTCCGAAGAAGAAGTCATCGGTCCCCTTCTCGCGTTTGGAAAAATAGATCCCGATGCACAGAATGACCATCAGATAGATGCCCCAGGAAAGGTAATCGACGCGACTAAAACCCGAACGAATCTGCTCGAATGTACCCACAAAAACTCTGGGCGATCGCGTGCCGGGCCGGATCTCTCCCGATGGAATCACGGTCTTATCGCCCCACCTGACCGTGGCGGTCGTCACATGTCCCGCAGGCAATGTCCCAGCCTTAGTCCATGTATCGGTTATCGTATGGTACGCCAGAATGTCGGTGCTGAATCCCGGATGGCTGTCCATAAGTTCGAGGTTCCTCTTGGCATACTTGCCGTGGTCCCCACCAAAGACCAGGATATGGCTCTGGCCCGCTGACACAGCCGGTGTCGGGGCGGCCACAACAGGTGCAGGGACATCGGCTATTTCTTTCCATCGTCCCACAACAGCGCCAAGGCCGGACGGTGTGAAGTGATATCCGTCACTCAGGTATTGGCGCTCGATGTTTCCATCTTCATCGCCGAGTAGTCTGCATCCGCTGAACAGGAAAAAGGAACCATCCTGCACTGCAACAACCGGCAATATCCGCTCGGGACCGGGCCACGGCTCAAGCTCGACCCACTGGGTATCGTCCTGCGAAAGATCCAGGGCCCAGAAATTATTCATCGCCTCGCCCGCATCAGGCGATAGCTGTCCGCCAGCGACATATATGGTAGTGCCCAACAGCGTCGCGGCGGTGTTGGCACACGGCTCCGGAAGAGCCGGCAGATCCATCCGTTCGATCTTGCCGTCGATCCATACAAGTATGAACACATCAGAGTAGTGCCTCTCGGCGTCACTTCCCCCGATGCAGATCAGGCCTTTGTCCGTAGTGACTGAAGCTCCATAAGCCAGAGGTCGCGGCAATGTCCCGGACCGCCGCCACTGCGCGTCGGGGCCGGCAAGGACATATATCCGGTCCCCTCCGCTGACACCGGAGAACGCGCCGGCGACGCCGAGTGAATCAGGCAAATCAGGCAGTTGCCCCCACCGGAGAATCTGCGACTGAGCATCATCGGCTCTCGAATCGGCGCCCGCAAATATCAAAACAACCAGCAAAGCCAGAGTACGGTATTTCATTGCTGTCTCCGTCATCGACGAGCGCCCGACTTTAGTATAATCCTTTAGACTAAAGCCCAATGGAAAAAGCCGATTGCGCCGAGTTCTTCCTTCATGGCCTGCAGTTGATCTTGCGTCAGTTTCCCAAGCGGCAATCGGGCAGGACCGCAGTCCAGGCCGATCAGTTTCATAACGGCCTTGAGAGCAGGACGGATGCCGTATCGAAAGAGAATACGCAACATTTCGACCGACAAGGCCTGGTACTTTCGGGCCTCATCGATATCACCGCGATCGAAGGCATCGATCAGCCGCCGATACAACGGCCCGGCGAAATTATACGTACTGCCGACAGCCCCCGTCGCGCCGGCGCACAGGCCGCTGAGGAGCATCTCGTCGCTGCCGAACAAAACATCAAACCGCCGATTCTCAAATTCAGCAGCCGCCTGGAATTTGGGGATGGCAGAGTCGCTGAACTTTATCCCCGCCAAAGTTGGCAAGCGACCGCTCGCCTGGCGAAAGAACTCGACCATGTCAAAATCCATGCCCGTCACCGAAGGAATGTGATAGTAGAACAGCGGCAGTTTAGGCGCCGCCGATGAGATCTCAACCAGACAGTCAACCAGAGTCTTTATCGCCTCGAACTTGAAGTATGCCGGCGGAATCGCCGAAATCGCGTCTGCGCCGATTGCCTGGGCGTCTGACGCCAGTACCCGCGATTCGGCAAGGCTGTTGTGGCCGACCTGGACCATGACGGGCAATTTCCCGGCGGCTGCCTCTACGTACGCAGCCGCTGTGGCGCGGCGTTCTTCGCTCGAAAGCGACGGCCCTTCACCTGTTGTGCCGCAGACAAACATGCCGCTCACCTGAGTTCTAATCAGATGCTCTGCTATGGGCCGAACCTGACTTAGATTCAGTGAACCATCCTCGCACATCGGCGTAAAGACAGCCGCTATAAGCCCGGTGAAACGTTTCTCCATGTCAGCTATTGGTCCTTTCTCAGATCTCGCGAATCTTTAGGCTCTTTGGAACACAGGTAAAGGGCCCGCGGTACGTGGAAGCATCCCTTCCACTTGCCGCCTTTCAACTCCAGAAGTCTCTCGCCCCGACGATTCAGGTAGCCGAACCACTCTCCATACTCCGGGTCCGGAAAATGGCTCCATACATAATCGTGAATCGTCTCCAACCATTGCCAGCATTGATCGCGGCCCGTCGAGCGATAGCCCATCAGCAAGGCGACAAGCGTCTCTAAATGCACCCACCACAGTTTCTGGTCCCACTCAAGCTGCCAAGGCGGCTTGCCGTCAGCATCCAGTAAATAGAATATGCCGCCGTACTCGGCGTCCCAGGCAAAGTCGAGGGTAGCAAGAATCACATCCACCGCCTTGTCTATGAGCTGCCGATCGTTCCGGCGGCGGGCGATATCAATGATAAACCACATTGCTTCGATGCCGTGACCCGGATTAATCAAGCGTCCCTCGAAACAATCAGGGTGGGAACCGTCCGGTGAGACATTCTCAAAAAGCAAATTCAACCGCTCGTCGAGAAACAGGTTCATGACTTCGCCCACGCATGCGTCCAGCACTGCATCCAGCTCGTTGCCGTCGAGCAGATCCTCCATCTCAAGTGACAGGTTGGCCAGGATCATTGACATGGCCAGTGATTTGAGCGGCCGGGTATCAGCAACCACCTTGGAGTACCTGCCCTTGGGATTGTCTTTACGCCGAAGTATGTTTCGATAGGTCTCCAGCGCGGTCTTCTTGGCGTTCGAGTCACCGCATGCGAGGTAGTATTGGCCGAACGCCATCGCTGCAAAACAATCGCTGAAGATATTGTACGGCTGAACCAGCGGCCGGCCCTGACGGTTGAGGGCGAAGTACCAGTTGCCGGCCTTGTCTGTTCCGTGCCGGGCGAGGAAATCGGCGCCGCAGGCCGCAGTATCGAGCCATTTGGACTTCTGCTCTTGACGATTGTACAACACGGAAAACGTCCAGACCTGACGGGCCTGAAGCCAGACGAATTTGTCGGTATCGTAGACCTTGCCCCGGCGATCCAGGCAGGTGAAATAACCTCCGTGCTCGGTGTCGACTGAGTGCTCTTCCCAGAAGGGAATCACATTCTCAAACAGCTCTTTCTCATATAGGTCTGCGTATCTTTCGATATCTGTCATGCTCATCGCTATATACCCTTGCAGGGTAGTAAATTGCCGCGAGCAAAATCATAACGTGTTAATGTAAAGCCACTTACCCGCGCGAGAACGGAAATCTTCAATCGGGAGCACTATAATACCAAAACCAGTACCGCCGAACAAACATGAAATAGTCCTGTATCTCCCCATGGGACACCTTAGGTGTTGCAGGGCCCGGCATCGATAAGGTAACCTGTTACAGTCCGAAAGGGGGCCAATTATGAAAGAAGACACGGTGTTCTGGGATGTCGATACGCAGTTCGACTTTATGCGGCCCGAGGGCAAGCTGTACGTTCCGGGCGCAGAGACCATCATCGACAAAATAAGCGAAGTGCGAAAGTTCGCCCTCGACAACGGCTATTCCATCATTGCCGACATCGACTGGCACAGCGCAGCCAATGATGAGATTTCTCAAACTCCCGATTTCGAGCGGACCTTTCCGCCGCACTGCATGGCGGGCGAGCCCGGCAGTGAAAGGGTTGGCTTTCTTGGGGAGCTGCCGATTGAGTATGTTGAAATCCCAAAGACCAAATCCAGTACCCTGCGCAAGCTCATCGGCAAAGAGCAGTTTCACGTTGTCATCAGAAAGGATGCCCTTGACGTCTTCTCGAATCCGAACACGAGCGAGCTTTTGAGACTGATCAAACCCAGGAAGGTGATCGTCTTCGGCGTCGCTCTCGATTTTTGTGTGGATTGTGTGGTGCGGGGCCTCAGGGGCTTCGGCAACATTGAGCTGTGCGTTCTGACGGATGCGGTCAAGGGTCTTGGAGCAAAGCCTGAGCAGGAGATATTCGATGAGTTCTCGCAGATGGGTGTTGAAATGGCCGAGTTCAGTAGCGTCAAGGAGAACCTGCTATGTGGCTGTTGAAGGATACTCCGGCGCTGCTGACCGACCTGTACGAACTGACGATGGCTCAGGTCTATTTCAAGAAGCGAATGGCCGAGACGGCTTACTTCGAGGTCTATATCAGGAAGCTGCCCGAGAACTGGGGCTTCTTCGTGATGGCCGGTCTTGACGAGGTCGAGTCATTCCTGCGCGAGTTCAGATTCTCCGAGGCCGATATCGATTACCTGCGGTCGACGAGACTTTTTGCCGAGGATTTTCTACATTACCTCGCGACTTTTGAGCCTGACGTGAAGATAAGATCACTGCCTGAAGGAACGCTGTTTTTCCCGGATGAACCTGTTATGGAGGTGGCGGGTCCGTTGATCTGCGCGCAGTTGCTGGAAAGCTATATCCTGAACATACTTGGCTTTTCAATCATACAGGCCACACTGGCGACAAGGATTTCACTCGCCGCCAAGAATGCCGTGGTTGTCGATTTTGGCCTAAGGCGTTGCCAGGGTCCGGTGGCATCTCTGCGCTCGGCAAGGGCCGCACAGATGGCGGGCTTTCGCGCGACCAGCAATGTGTTCGCCGCGCGGCAGCTGGATTTCACAGCCTCTGGGACCATGGCCCATTCGTTCGTCCACGTTCACGAGTCACAGGAGGAGGCGTTTCGCAGTTTTGCCGAGGCCTACGGCGAAGACTCGATCCTGCTTGTAGATACATACGACTCCATCGAAGGGATCAAACAGGCCGCTGAGTTGGCTCGGCAGTTCTTCAAAGAAAAGAACGTGAAACTGCGGGGCATCCGTATCGACAGCGGCGACCTGGTCAAGCTGAGCAAATTTGCCCGCGAGCATTTTCGCCAACAGGGCGTTTGCTTTCTGAAGATCTTTGTCAGCGGTGATCTCGACGAGTTCGCAATCGAAGACTTGCTCTCTCACGGCGCAGAGGTTGACGGCTTCGGCGTCGGTACGCGCCTGGCGGTATCCCGCCTTGCACCTGCGGTCGAGATAGTCTACAAAATCGTTCAATATGGTGAGAAGGCAGTGTTCAAGACCTCGCCCGGCAAGCAGACCCGGCCCGGCAGAAAGACAATCAAGAGAGTCAAAGAGAAACATTACAGGAGAGACATCATCTCACCGCTGAAATCTGAGACGGACGATTTGTTAAAGCCATTTGAATCGGCCGAGAAGATGCCGACGATACAGCAGAGACTCACAGTCGAGCTTTCGGCGCTCGATGATTCGATCAAGGCGATTAGAAATCCCGGCAAATACGCCATCGAGTTTGCACGTATATCTTGATGCGGCCCTGTTGAGAATTTTATTTGCCAATTTGGCGGCGGTCTGGTCAAATCCATCGTGTGAAAAAAGAAAATGCCGACATACGATATGCAACACATAAGACCAATGTTACCGTTCGAGAAAGCTCTTGAGACTGTCTTGAACTCGGCCCGTCCGCTCGGGACCGAGCGGGTGAGTCTTGCCGATGCGGTCAATCGAGTATTGGCCGAGGACGTCAAGTCGGATATGGATATGCCGCCGTTCAACAAATCCGCCATGGACGGCTATGCCTGCCGAAGATCAGACCTTTCAGATGACCTGGAGGTGATCGAAATCATTCCGGCCGGCTATACGCCCGCCAAATCGATCGGACCCGGTCAGTGTGCCAAGATCATGACCGGCGGCGTCGTACCCGAAGGCGCCGACTGCGTGGTCATGAAGGAGTACGTTGAAACTCGACGCCCGCGAGCATCCGGAGAGGAAGGACGAGAGACCAGAGACGAGAATCGAGAATCGAGAATTCGCTTTGTCGGCGAAAAGACGAAGGACAATATCTGTCGAAGGGGCGAGGACATCAAGGCCGGTGACGTCGTCCTGCGCAAAGGTGAGCTGCTCAAGCCGCAGCATATTGCGGTTCTCGCCTCGGTCGGTCATGCGAACCCGATAGTCTCAAAGGCCCCGCGAGTCGGAATTATTGCCACTGGCAGCGAGCTTGTTGATCCCGGGACTGTGCCTGAGCCGTGCCAGATAAGAAACAGCAACAGTTCTCAGCTTGCCGCCCAGGCCCGGTCTATGGGCGCGGCGGTCACGGATTACGGCATTACGAAAGATACGAAAGAGGCTATCGACAATACTTTCAAGAAGGTCGCCGCCGCCAATGACGTGATTATTGTCTCGGGCGGGGTCTCGGTGGGCGATTTCGACTTTGTTCCCGACATACTCAGGCGCAACAACATTGACCTACTGTTTGAAGGTATTGCCGTCAAGCCGGGCAAACCCTCGGTCTTCGGTGTATCGGAAGACCTCTACTGTTTCGGACTGCCCGGTAACCCGATGTCAACGTTCGTTCAGTTCGAGATTCTGATAAAGCCCTTCCTGTACAAGCTGATGGGCTGTGAACGCAGGGGTGAGAATGTCCGTATGGCCCTGGACGCATCGGTGGAAAGAAAGAAGACAGAAAGACAGGCATGGTTTCCGGTGGCGATAACCGCCGCCGGGACAGTGAAACTAATCGAATATCACGGCTCGGCACACATAAGTTCATTATGTCCGGCGGACGGGTTGATCAGTATGGATGTCGGCGTATCCCAAATTGAAAAGGGAACACCTGTACCGGTCAGGCTGATTTGAACACTCAATGCAAAAATCAAATATCAAATATCAAAATTGCGGAGCCACGTCGCGGGCTGTTTTAGAGAGCATCGCCGAAGACGATTCCGACATTTTGCATTTTACATTTTGATTTTTGATTTTCTTAGATCAGGTGGAAGGCATGGCGATTGTGAAAGGCAAAATCAGAGCGATATCGGTTTCGAAGGAAAAAGGTACGCAAAAGACTAACGTGCCCGAAGCCGAGCTGAAGGTCGACTGCGGCATTGTCGGAGATGCGCACGCCGGCAAATGGCACAGACAGGTCAGCTTGCTCGCCTTCGAGTCAATCGAAAAGATGGTTGCGATGGGCGCAGATGTTTCGCCGGGCAACTTTGCCGAGAACATCACGACAGAGGGCCTCGACCTGCTCGCACTGCCTCTCGGCGGCAAGCTCAGGCTGGGCGACAGTGTTGTGGTCGAGATCACGCAGTTCGGAAAGAAATGTCACAGTAGGTGTGAAATATTCGAACAGGTGGGCGATTGCATCATGCCGCGCGAAGGTATATTTGCCAAGGTAATCGCTGCCGGTCGAATAAGAGTTGGTGACACGATAGAGGTGCTCGATGATTAAGACGGCTATATTGACGGTCAGCGATACCTGCTCTCAGGGAGACCGCCAGGACGTGAGCGGCCGGACAATTGTGGAAATGCTACCAGAAGACGAATTCGAGATATGCGAAAAGAAAATTGTGCCCGACGATCTGGATGCAATTGCCTGTGAACTGAGGCGTTTGTCAGATGAGGCGGGCGTTGACGTGGTGCTGACTACCGGCGGGACGGGATTGGGTCCCCGCGACATCACGCCGGAAGCTACGGCATCGGTTTGTAAACGAATGGCGCCCGGTTTCGGCGAGATGATGAGGGTCGAGGGCTTCAGGAAGACCAGAAAGGCAATTCTATCGCGGGGGACGGCGGGAGTATGCGGCAAGACGCTAATAATAAATCTACCTGGCAGCCCGAAAGCGGTGACTGAGTCGCTCGAGATAATCCTGGACGTCCTGCCGCATGCCGTCAAGATGATGCTCGGCGGCGGCCATTGACACCGATTGGGCTAATTTGTACAATAGCAGTAGTTTACGGCAAATGCTAACCGCAGGGATGGCTAGTTGGGAGATTTAACTATGAACGCAAGAAGGAAGTTCTTGTTAATCTGCTTGGCAGCGACCCTTGTCGGCGCATCGTTGTACCTCTGTGGCTGCGAAGATAAGACCGAAGCCAAGGGTACCGTCGAGCTCTGCACCAAGTGCGGCCAGATCAAGGGTGACGAACTGTGCTGCAAGCCCAATCAGGAAAAGTGTATCATATGCGGTCTTGTGGAAGGATCGCCAGGCTGCTGCAACATCCCTGAAGGCGCCGAGACGGCGGCACTTTGCACCGCATGCGGCAACATAGCCGGCGGCGATCTATGCTGCGAACCCGATCAGCCCAGGTGCGCGAAATGCGGCCTCGTCAAAGACTCGCCCGGCTGCTGTAAAATCTCCAAGAACTGACTTCAAACCTGGTGAACGACCTGCTCATTCGCTGTTGCAGCAACTGCTTGATGGCTTTATATTGTGCTCCTGATTGAGAATTCGCGTTCTTGCGCGGGTAAATTGCTTTACAATAACAACTTGTGGTCCTACTCGCGGGAATTTACTACCCTGAAGGGTATAATCACTGTGCGTACACAGATGCGCTCCATACTTTCGCTGTTCTTTGTGTATCGTAGAATGCTTGGGCAGTTTGTAGTCAGGGATACCAATGAGCGATGTCGGCGAGATGAACAACAAACAGCCTGACGCCAGGCCCGGTTCCACTGCAAGCTTTGCGGACGTGGTGGGAGGCCCCGGCGATCAGGTCGATTCCTATAAGCTGCTCGGAGTCCTGGGGGAAGGCGGTTTCGCCGTAGTCTACCTGGCGGAACACCAGGGACCGGTAAAACGCCGAGTTGCGCTGAAGGTCATCAAGCCCGGCATGGATACCAAGCAGGTCATTGCTCGCTTCGAGGCTGAGCGTCAGGCCCTGGCTCTGCTAGAGCATCCGAACATTGCCCAGGTCTATGATGCCGGAATGACCAAGACAGGTCGGCCGTATTTCGTAATGGAGCATGTCAAGGGCTTGTCTCTCACCCAGCATTGCGACCAGGAAAAACTCGGTATCGAGGAACGCCTGAAACTGTTCCTTCAGGTATGCGAGGCGGTTCAGCACGCCCATCAGAAGGCTATAATTCACCGTGATCTGAAGCCATCAAATATCCTCGTGGCTATCGAGGGCAACAATGCAGTGCCGAAGATCATCGACTTCGGCGTAGCCAAGGCCCTCAGCCAGCCTCTAACCGATAGAACGCTTTACACCGAGCAGGGCCAATTCGTTGGCACGCCTGAATACATGAGCCCCGAACAGGCCCATACCACGGCTCAGGACATCGACACGCGTTCGGATATCTACTCGCTTGGCGTAGTACTCTATGAATTGCTCATCGGAGCGCTTCCATTTGATCCAAAGGAGCTTCGCAAAGGCGGCGTTGACCACATCCGGCAGATTATCTGCGAGACTGAGCCCAGGCCACCCAGCACTCGGCTGACGAACCTGGGAGCAGAAGCGACAAAGGTTGCTCAAAGGCGTCGGACAGAAGTGGCCACGCTCGCCAGACGGCTACACAGGGAACTCGAATGGATCCCACTCAAGGCGATGCGCAAAGAACGCACTCGTCGGTACCGCTCAGCCTCGGAGCTTATGGATGACATTCAGAATTACCTGGACGGTGCTCCTCTGATAGCCGGGCCTGAATCGACAATGTACCTGATCAAAAAGTTCGTGAGGCGAAAACGAGGACTCGTAGCCGCCGTCGCAGCAATCCTCGTTGTACTTATTGTGGGCGTTGTCGCTGCGAGTGCGTTTGCGATCAAGGCAAACCATGCCCGAAGAGAGGCGCAGGCGGTTTCTGATTTCCTAAGGACCGGAGTTCTTGGAGCAGTAGTAGATGCCAAGGCAGGCGAGGCAACCTTCAGCTATGTTCTCGATGCTGCCACGAAGAACCTCGATGGCAAATTTGAGGACCGGCCAATTGTTGAAGCGTCGATCCGCGAAACGTTGGGCGAGACATACCGATGGCTTGCCGAGTCAACCAAGGCTGAGCAGCATTGGCACGCTGCACTGCAAATTTACGAACTGCACTACGGCGATGAGCATCCTGCTGTCCTCAGGGCAAAGGACGGCCTTTATTGGGTGTACGACGACCAAGAGCGACACTACGACGCAGAGCATCTGCGTAAGGAGATTCTACAGGTCAGACCGGGAAACAAAGACGACATTCGTGATCTTGCCCATACCTATCATCACCTGGGCAGATACAAGGAAGCAGAATCCTTGTACAACAAGATACGAGAGCGACTTCGAGAGCCTTCGGGTCTTCTTGCACGTGTGTATACGGACCAAGGTCGTTACGAGGAGGCGGAACGGGCATTTCGCAGGATACTGAAGACTGCTGAGTGGGATGCGGAGTCTCGGTCGATGTTGGTGTGCAAGGAATACCTGGCCGACCTGTATAGACATCAGGGTCGGTATGATGCGGCAGAGTCTTTGTTTACCGAAGTATTGAAAATAGAACGTCGGGTATTCGGCGACAAGCACAAGCTCACGCTGAGATCTATGTACGGCCTCGCACGTTTATACATAGCCCGAGATCGTCATGAGGAGGCAAAGCCCCTAGTGGATGAGGGGCTGGACACAAC
>Ga0111165_1089_pt1 | contig 11053 bp, 10 predicted proteins | sample DeeMarSeWOR28_12_FD_80268 | JGI IMG/M metagenome (GOLD analysis project Ga0111165, IMG submission 80268) | Phycisphaerae bacterium SG8_4 | reverse complement strand
CACGTCTTTTCGCCTGCCGGCGTCACCCCACGTATGGACCATGTACCCGTGCCGGACCACGCAGCCAAAGCCGCCGGTGTAGTCGCTCAACTCCTTGAGTTTCTTCGCATCCAGACCGACCTGTTCGGGTTGTTTGGTCTCCCAGTCCCCTCCGGGGAACACCTGCGCCGCCTCGTCCGCTTGCAGCTCAACGGCTCCTGCGCAGGCCAAAAGCCCTGCAGCCAAAATCTTAACCAGCTTCATGCTTGGCCCTCTTATTGTCTGTCGTCCAGATTATCTTTGACCAGCGATGCCTCCAGCTTCTCGTGGTCACTGGAGACGTCTATCAGGACATTGTCTGTGAACACTACGCTCGTGCTGGGCCTTCCCTCAACAGTGATCGCCTTGGGTCGGACGCCTGAGAAGAGATTACCCACTACCGTGACGCCTGAGGTACCGTCGAGGACCATACCCGCGGCGGTCAGGTCATTGGCCGATCGCTTCGTCTTGCCTTCGCCGATGTAACTGTTGGAGAAGTTGTTGCCGGTGACGGTGATGCGCCCGCTCTTTGGCCCGATGTTCAGGGCGTCACTGCCCATGATGGTGAAGGCATTGGCGCTGACCGCGCAGCCGTGTGCATCGCGCAGCGCGATCCCGCCGCCTGCGTCGTGGGCAATCACGTTGGCACTAAGCGCGATACCGTAGCAGTCCCTGTCGAGCACGATGGCGATCCCGCTGCACTCTTCTATCATGTTGCCCGAGACTACCGAGCCGTATGTGTTTTCGATAACGACACCGTTGCCGAGGTGATCGTCGAGGCAGTTGCCCGTCATGCAGAGGTTGAAGCCGTCGGTGAACCGCAGGGCGTCATTGTTCTCCTCGAACTGATTGGCCGAGACGACGACATCGTGACAGCCAATAGCATTGAGACCTGTCTTTTTATTATAGGTTATAAGCGAGTTGCATATCCTCGGGTCTTCGTAGCAATAGTACAACAGAATGCCGTCGCCGCCGTGATAGCTGACGGTGACGCCGTCGATGAAAACCTCGTTTATCCGCCGGGCCTCGATGCCGTGTCCGCTTTTGTCGTTGCCCGTGATGCGAAAGTCGGCCAGGCGGATACGCCACAGTTCGGCCTTTCGATCGTCGCCGGCGCTGGGGTGCTGGAGTATCAGCGCGCTGCCGCCCTTGGTGTTGACGTTCTTTATGTGTGTAGCGGCCCCGGCCCCTTGGATAAGAACGTCACCCTTGCCGCCCTTCAAAGGCTCACTAATCTCAAATGTTCCCGGCGGCAGATATACGACTCCGCCGGCATCCGGCAGAGCGTCGATCGCAGCCTGAATACTCGGATATCGGCTGGCTTCAATAGCCGCCCGAGCGCCCGGCAATCGTATGGAGGCCGATTCACCTGCCCGGCACTGGCCCCTGGCAGCGAAGAAAACGCCCACGATCGCCACAAGAACGATTAAACCTCTAATTCCTTGTCTCTGCTGCATTTTGTCTCTCCTGATAAAGATCTCTTTGAAGCTTGAATTTCGCACACCAGTCTAACCTCATCCGGTGAAGCGGTCAAACCTCGTCGCAGGCGATTCAATATAACTTCAACTACTACGGTCCCTCACAAAGCATGATCGATTGCACGGCCTTCCTAACCGGAGTATCCGAAGATCCCTGGAGCGGATATTTCAAATGGCCAAAACGACCATGTGCATAATCGTGTGTCTTTGGTTATAATCGAATCCATGAACGTATTGGAATTTGATAATCCGTAGGAGAGCTGAATCATGAAGACAAACTATTTTCTGACGATCGGTCTGTTGCTTACCCTGGGCTTGGCATTGTTCACAGCTACCGGGTGCAAGAAGAAGGAGGCCCCGAGCGATGCCCCGCCTGCAACTGCCAATACACAAGAGCCAGCCCCGCCAGCAGCTCAAGTAGCCGAAACGCCCAAGGTGACCGTCAACGTCAAGCCCGCCCCGGATGAAGATACTATCGCCGAAGGACATGCATTTCCCAGGCTGGAATTTGCCAGTCTCAGCGGTGATCAGGTCAACCTGGCGAATCTCAAGGGCAAGGTCGTTTTAGTCGACTTCTGGGCGAGCTGGTGCGGTCCCTGCCTGCGGGCAATGCCGGACTTGATCGAGACCTATGGAAAATATCATGATCAGGGGTTCGAAATAATCGGCATCAGTCTCGATAAGGACAAGGCCCGGCTGGAACAGTATATACAGGACAATGGGATAACCTGGCAGCAGTACTATGACGGTCTGGGATGGGACAATAAAATGGCCAAGCGTTTTGGCGTCCGGGGCATCCCCCATATTGTCCTTGTCGACAAGAATGGTGCCGTTCATTTCAATACAGACTATGACAACAATAAATACCCTCTGGCCGGCGTCGAACTGAGAAACGTCGTGGCCCAATTATGTAATGCTCCGGCGAACTGACTCATGCCATAGCTTGCATGCTGAGGACACAAAACAGAAAGCAGAGAATCTTGAACTCGATGATACGACAGCCAACGTCCAGAACATGTTTTCTGTGTGGTCGCCAAAACAGTTCCGGACTGAAGATGGTATGGTATAACAACCCTGAATCAAACCGGGTCGAGGCAGCCGTTACCATAGCCGAAAAGTTCAACGGATATCCGGGGATTGCGCACGGCGGGATTGTCGCGGCGATTCTGGATGAGACCGCCGGCAGAGCCGTTATGCTGGACGGCAATTTTGATAATCTGTTCGTTACTTTGAGACTGAACGTGGCATATAGAAGGCCAACGCCCACCAATACCCCGCTGAAGGCAGTTGGCTGGCTGGATCACAAAGGAAGCAGGGCCATGAAAGTAGCCGCAGAATTGTCATTGCCCGATGGTACAGTCACAACAGAGTGCAAGGCGGTTGTCGTAAGGCCTACCGATGAAATAGCAGCCAGTTGGGAGCCTGAAAAGAAGTTCTGGCGGGTGCAGGAGGAGTAAACTACGACCGCCTGAAGGCGGTAGCTTTGGAGCCGGGCTGCAAGCCCGCTGAAGCCAAGAAAATCCTAAGCACTAAATCCTAAATCCAAGACAATATCGAATGTCTAAAACACAAATTCTTGAAACAGCAACAGCAATGTCCGCGTGTGCAATCGGCCTTGCGTCTGCGGTGTGCCCGTGAGGACGTGCCGGACTGTCTTGGATTTCCGTCATTAGGATTTTGAATTTGTTTAGGATTTAGATATTCGAGTTTAGGATTTACGGCACTGAAGTCTTCGCCTAAAGGCGATGGAGGTGGTCACATGGATAAGTATGTAGAGGTCTATTCAGCAAGCGACATTACGTTTGCCTATCTGATGAAGGCAAATCTCGAGAACGCCGGAATACCCGTTCAGATTGACAACGAGAACCTGCAGGGGGCCTATTGTCTTGATGGCATGGTCCCGCGCGTGCTCGTTCCCGAGAGCTGCCTCGACCAAGCCAGACAGATCATCGAAGAAATTCAACAGTCATCAGAGGGCGACGTGGGCAGCGAGCTTTCTGAATAGTCAAAGGACAAGGCTCATGCAGTCAAAGAACAACATAGCTTTGCTATTGATGATATTGGTGTGTGTCGATCAAACCTTTGCGAAAGACTCGAATCTGGGAGGATTTGATGCCCACAATGATGTCGGTCGCGTGCAAAGGCCCGGTTCGGTTCGATATGACACTGAGAGCGAGCAATACCTGATTGAAGGCTCCGGGACAAACATGTGGTTTGGCCAGGATGAATTTCACTTCTTATGGAAGCGGTTGAAGGGAGATTTCATTCTAAGGGCAAGAGTAAAATTTGTCGGCCAAGGCGTTGAGCCTCATCGAAAAACGGGTTGGATGATAAGAGAAACCCTTGATCACAACTCTGCCCACGTCAATGCATGTGTTCATGGAGACGGCCTGACATCTCTTCAATTCCGCCGCACGAAAGATGGCCCAACAGAAGAAGTCAAATCCACGGCTACGGCGCCGGATGTGATTCAACTCGAACGCCGTGGCGGCACCTGCATTATGTCGACGGCAACCTTCGGCGAGACATTTGCGCCCGTGCAAATGTCCGATCTCCAGCTCAAGGATGAGGTATACGTCGGGTTGTACGTTTGTTCACACAATCCAGAAGTGTCAGAAACGGTCTCCTTCATTAATGTCAGAATCACTGTTCCTGCCACTGATGACTTTCGGCCCTATCGGGACTATATTGGAAGCCGATTGGAGATCATGGATATCGAAGACGGTCATCGCAAGGTTGTCTATGACAGTTCCAGGTCCATCCAGGCACCTAATTGGACATTGGATGGCAAATCACTGATCTACAACAGCGAAGGACTGCTTTACAGGTTCGATCTTGCCGCGAAAACACCGACAGTCGTATATACCGACTTTGCCAACCGCAATAACAATGACCATGTTCTCTCATTTGACGGCAGATATCTGGGGATCTGTCATCACAGCAGCGAGGACGACGACAATTCCATTATCTACACACTTCCCGTCGGCGGAGGAAGGCCACAACGAGTCACCAAGCTCGGCCCATCCTATTTGCACGGTTGGTCTCCGGACGGCAAAGAACTGATATATACCGGACTACGCAGCGGTCAGTATGACATCTACAGAATATCCCGTTTCGACAGGAAAGAAATTCAACTCACTGATACCAAGGCGTTGGATGATGGTCCGGAATACACGCCAGACGGAAAGTTCATCTATTTCAACTCAAACCGTACCGGGACAATGCAGATCTGGCGAATGAACTCGGACGGAACCAAGCCTCAGCAGATCACTTTTGACCAGTACAATGACTGGTTCCCGCATATCTCGCCGGATGGCCGGTGGATTGTGTTCCTGTCCTTTGCGAAAGAAATCGATTCCGCCGATCATCCGTTTTATAAACAGGTCTATCTTCGGTTGATGCCAACTGCCGGCGGCAGGCCCAAGGTGATTGGCTACGTGTACGGAGGGCAGGGAACGATAAATGTGCCAAGTTGGTGTCCGGACAGTAAAAGAATCGCTTTTGTCAGCAACACAGGATTCGACTGAACCGCTCAGAAGACCTTTCTGCGTTTGCTCCAGTCCATTTCAAAGAAGGCGGCTATATGTACGGTCATAGCGCGTGTTCGATTGGCAAGACTCTCCGGACTTAGGCGTCCAAGTGTTCTTATCAAACCGCCACGGACCTTCATGGCGTGAACAGTGTAATAAAAATATCCCTTTCTGTCCTTGTCATAGATGTAGAATGAGATCAGTTGATATTGACCTTTATCGTTTACGGGAATTCTAAACATTGACAGTGGTTTGATATTTGTCTGCCTCATGACAAAGTGATCGTTCTTGGGAAAGATTTCACTGGAAAATACGATCTTGCCAAATCGATTGTCTTTAAGGTAAACATAATCTCTGTGATAGTCTTTTATCTGTGTATGCACGGTGTCTTCTTCTTTTTGTTTTAGATCGGTTGAATCGACACGATAACTCTCCAGCACCAGCTTTTGCACCTTTCGGTCGGTTCGAGAATAATAGAGGGTTCCCGCCAGGGTTGAATATCTTTGCAGATAATTATAGAAAGCTAATTTTGACTCTGTTTTCAAGTCATACGGGAAGAATGCTTTTTCAACAGTGACCATTTCATAGCCTGAGAGCTCTTTGGCTATATATTCTGTCACCGGCAGTTTTACGATTCTATTTGAACCATCCGCGTTTTTTATCTTGTTGCCAAAACGGGAAAAGGTATAAATATCGCCTTGCAGAACCTTATTTACCTCATCCGGTTCAAAGAACATCTCAATAGACAACGAATGAGAAGGCATCGCCGAAACGTTCAAGAACAAGACAAGTGCTGCTTTTATCATAATTGAGCTCTCTGACAGAGACGATACCGAACTCGATCGGGCAGAGCCCGGCCCTGCCGGAGATTCAGGATCAGCCCTTTGAATTATAGTTTAATGCTTTCAGAGCAGCTTTACCACTGCTATATTACTCATATGGTAGGAGCTATGGGCATAAAAACAACTCAAGCGGATTCGAACCGAGACAAAAGTTGAGCCCAAGCCCGCTGATTGCCGGACATTATGAAAGGAGTCATGGTCCTGTTCGTGGAAGAGTAGGTCATGCAAGTGTTCGGATTCTTGTCTTTCTTCTGATGATCTCCCCTGCGCCGGCAGTCTGCCAATGCCGGCAAGGGTATGCCTAGAGACAGCGCAACGGTGAACACCGCAAAAGGCACTTGCGCCATTTCCACGCTACCGTGGATGTGATTGGTTCGATGTCGTCTCATGGTATGGACCTTTTCAAGCTCGACGAGATGATCGAATGGCTGACGAGGTATTCTAGTCTCAACGAAAGGCCATCAGGGCGTCGTCAGTGCGCAGGTAGAGGCTATCCCGATCCAGCGCGGGCGTAGCAGCGATGGACGCATCGAGATCGGCTTGATGCGTCACCGTAAACTCATCGCCGCATTTGACAACCGTGAGCACGCCCCGGTTGGAAAACAGGTATACATGGTCGTTGGCAACGATCGGTGAGGCGCTGTACTGGCCTGAGGCTCCTAGGCGCTGCCGATATATCACTTGCCCGCTGTCGGCGTGCACGCAGCTCAGGATACCGCCTGACCGGACCAGATAGAGTCGGCCCGCGTAAAAGACGGGGGACGGAATCTCCGGTATGCCCCGGCGGAGATTCCAGGTCACATGGGTTTCGGTGATGTCACCACGCCCGCCGGGCCGAATCGCGGCCAGGTTGGGCTGACCGCGACCGACTTTCATGTCGGCGACAAACTCCTGCTTGGTCCAGAAGCCGTCTTTGTTGCGGTCGCGCCTGTTGAAGATATCATTCTGGCGTTTCCTTCGCTTGTCTGGATCGGCCGGCAGCGGCATCCCGAATCCCGGATGCCCCGGAAGAAGTTCTGGGCGGAAAGGCGAGGTGAAGTCTTTCGTGATTTCATCACGCCCGATTAGGCCATCTCCGTTGCGATCGAAGGCAAGCATGGCGGTCCAGAAAGGTTCCGGGTCCAATTCGACGTCACCACGACCACCCTGCATCGACACAGAAACATAGAGCTGCCCGTTGCCCGCGACCGGCACGGCGATGGGTTCGCGTGAAAAACCGCTCACATGCCACAGTTCTGCGCCGGCGGCTGGCTCATAGCCATATACCCGCCCGTTGCCAGGCACCACCAGATCGGTTCGGCTCTCGTGTTTCCAGATCATCGGACTGGACCAGGCTCCTCGATTGTAAGGCCGGGGTGTCTCCCAAACCACCTCACCGGTCGCTTTGTCCAGGGCGATGACCCTGGACCGACTCAAACGGCTGTCCTCCATGTTTGCGTCGTCGTCCAAGATCAGGATGAGCAGTTGCCCGTGCAAGATCGGCGAGGTCGCCACCCCGTACATGCTCTCGGGAGTGGGAATCGGTTTGGCCCACTGTTCAAGGCCTTCATGGTCGTAGCACAGCAACCCGTACGATCCGAAATAGACGCAAACGTGGTCTTCGTCCGCGCAGGGCGTCGACGCCGCGACACTGTTTGCGCGGTGAACTCGTTCCAGCGGCACCTCCGGGGCCAGCCGTTTCCATAAGACCTTGCCCGACTTCGCGTCGAGGGCCAGCGTGGTTAATCGGCCACCTTCGACACCGGTCAGAAAGACACGGTCCGTCCAAAGAACCGGCGAGGATTTACCCTGAGGCACGGGCGTTTTCCATTCGGCCTGATCCGCGACAATCTTCAGCGGCGGTTTGAATTCGGCTGCGATGCCCGCGCCGTTCGGTCCGCGGAACTGGTTCCAGTGCGCGGATTCGATTTGCGCCGATACCGGACAGGCTCCCAAAAAAAGGAGGGCACTAATTACCGATTGAAATGCCATCTTATACTGCTCTACACTAACCAGGTCTTTCATACATGGCCTGAAACTTCTTTGTCCGCAGTTGTCGTCTATTTCAGGGACATCATACCTATCTGCGCTTCTTCCTGGGCATCATCGGAGTCGTTGCGGATCAGGGCCTGCCCTTCTCCAATCGGTCCGCGTCAAGCCGATCCTTGTCTCGACCCGTTGCCCGCTTGTTTCGGATGAACAAGACTTGTAACATGTCTTTGTAGTCGCTGTTGAGCACAGTCTTGCCCTCCCAAAGACCACAGTTCGGCGGTCAGCTCCCAGATCATGTCCAAGTGCTCGGCTGGGGACGCATCCACAAAATCATCGTCCTCGTCACTCACCTTCTTCAGCCTGGTCCGGTTCTTCTGAAGTCTAATCATTCTTGTATTATACCATTAGCAGCCAGCCTATGCTAATCAAACCATTCGTCTTCCGGGTCGAAGGCGGGGATCGAGACGTTGACGATTTTCATCCTTCCAACGGCTCGATGGCGGCAGCCGGGCTTGATGAAGATTGCGGTAAAGGGCTTGATCGGCACCCTCCGGCCGTCGAGCTCCATTTGGCCGTCGCCTTCGAGGATGAAATATATCTCGGTCAGCTTCTTGTGATAATGAACCCGGGCGTCCTGCTGGACGTCGACCACGTGCATCGTGGCCTTGGGATTCTCCGGATCGACGAACGCCCTGCGCGAGAAGCCGCACGGACACTTGACGGCGTCTATCTCGTCAAATCGTGCGATCATGTAGTTTTCCATACTCTGGCCCTTGAAGAAGAGTCCCGGATCGCCGGTTTTCAAAAACAGTTGAAACCACGACCGGCGTCGTGTATATTCTCCGCGAACGGCGCGATTTAATCAACCTGTAAAGAAGGAAGGATGCACCTAATGAGCAATCTATTCGATGTCAGAGACAAATCAATCGTGATAACCGGAGGCGGCGGCGTACTCTGCAGCGCGATGGCTGCAGCGCTGGCCAAGGTGGGGGCGAGAATCGCAGTTCTGGATCTGCTGGAAGAGGCCGCTGCCAAGGTTGCCGACGAAATTAAATCCGACGGAGGCCGGGCCATTGCGGTAAAGTGCGACGTGCTGGACAAGGCGAGCCTGGAATCGGCGAAAGGGAAAGTCATCGCCGAGTTCGGCCGGATCGACGTGCTTATCAACGGAGCCGGCGGTAACAAGAAGGAAGCGACGACTGCGCCCGAAATGCCGTTTTTCGATCTGCCGAAGGACGCTGTCCGGTTTGTCTTCGATCTGAATTTCCTGGGGACACTGCTGCCCTGTCAGGTCTTCGGCAAGGAGATGGCCGAAAGCGGCGCCGGCATCATTCTGAACGTCTCCAGCATGTGCGCCTTCTCGCCCTTGACCAAAGTCGCTGCATACTCGGCGGCCAAGGCGGCGGTCAGCAATTTCACCCAGTGGCTTGCGGTGCATATCTGCCAGAACTATTCCAAGGACGTCCGGGTCAATGCGATCGCACCGGGATTCTTTCTCACCGAACAGAATCGCTTCCTGTTGACAGACGAAAAGACAGGCGATCTGACGGCCAGGGGCAAAACGATTATCGACCACACGCCGATGGGAAGATTCGGCCAGGCTGAAGAGTTGATCGGAACGGTGATGTGGCTGCTGAGCGATGCGGCGAAATTCGTCACCGGAATCGTCGTCCCCATCGACGGCGGCTTCTCTGCGTTCAGCGGAGTATAGACTGTCCCTGCTTCTGCAGGGATGACGATAATAATGATTATTCCTTGGGATACTGAAGTGGCTGCTGTTGATCCGGCGCAATTGTTGAAGGATTTCGAACCTAGGCATGAGTTCTTCGTCGGCATCGACTCGGACGGCTGCGCCTTCGATACTATGGGGATCAAGCAGCGCGAATGTTTCTGTCCGTGGACAATCGCCTACTTCGGCCTCCAATCCGTGGCTCAGGCGGCCCGCGAGTGCAAGGAATTTGCAGATCTGTTCTCCAAAACCCGCGGCGGCAACCGGCACAAGACGACGAAGCGCATAATCGCAGAACTGCTGCCATCTCATCCGATGACCAATGGCTGTACCGTTCCGCAGTACCCGCACTACTTCGCATGGGTTGACGACCCCAACAGCGTGCTGAGTAATGAAGGCCTGGAGAAGGCCATCGAACAGACTCAAGACCCCCAGGCCAAAAAGGAGCTGGAGCTTGCTCTGGCCTGGAGCGAGCGTGTCAACTGGGCCATAGAAGAGATAGTCAAGGCAATGCCGCCATTTCCGTATGTTCGCGAGAGCCTGGCAAAGATCCGGCCTTTGGCCGATATCATCGTGGTATCGGGTACGCCCGTCGAAGCGCTCAGGAGAGAATGGCAAGAGCACGATATCGCCGGATACGCAGCCGTCATCGCCGGCCAGGAAATGGGCAACAAGACCCAGCACCTCGACTACGCGACCACGGGCAAGTACCGGCAAGATAATGTCCTGATGATCGGCGACGCACCGGGTGACATGGAGGCGGCCAAGAAGAACGACACTCTGTTCTATCCGATCAATCCGGGCGATGAAGTTAAGTCCTGGAAGCGGTTTGCCGACGAGGCGTTCGACAAGTTCATCGAAGGCCGGTACGCCGGCGAATACGAAGAAAGAGTAATCGCCGAATTCGATGCATACCTGCCGGAACTGCCGCCGTGGGAAAAGTGAAAATACATTCGCGCAACGAAGATAAGGAATTGAGCCGGTGAAAGCGCTCGTTTTGAAATCCGCCGAGCAACTCGAAGTGATGGACGTACCGACCCCGCAGCTTTCCGCCGGTCAGGTGCTGATCAAGGTCTCCAGGTGCGGCATCTGCGGCAGCGACGTGCGTTACTTTCACGGCGAGAACCCCTGGGCTAAACAGACTCTCGGCCGGCACGTAGATAATCCGCCCAACATCATCCTCGGCCACGAGCTGACCGGCGTCGTCCACGAGGTCTTCGATGAATCCGATTCTCATCTGCTCGGCAAGCGCGTGGGCGTAAACACCTGGATCACGTGCGGCCGATGCGACTTTTGCCGCAGCGGACAGGAGAATCTGTGCGATAAGACCAAACACCTCGGCCACGGACAGGGCTGGGGAAAGATGGACTTCTATCCCGGCGGCATGGCGAAGTTCTGCCCGGCGTTCGCTTCACAGGTCTATGAGCTGGGCGAGAATGTGACAGACGAGCAGGCGACATTTTTCGATCCGCTGATCGCCGCGAT
>Ga0111165_1087_pt1 | contig 11109 bp, 5 predicted proteins | sample DeeMarSeWOR28_12_FD_80268 | JGI IMG/M metagenome (GOLD analysis project Ga0111165, IMG submission 80268) | Phycisphaerae bacterium SG8_4 | reverse complement strand
GAGAAGACCATCTGCATAGGGGCCTTATAGCCGGCCAGAGGCTTTGGGGCAGGTTCAGCGCAATCCGTGATAGTGTCGCCTATAGTGACATCGGCCAGTTCGCGAATATTTGCGATGACGTAGCCGACCTCTCCGGTTCCGAGCTTCTCGACAGGCGTCATCTCCGGTGTGAATTTTCCAAGCTCGGTGATGGTATAGGTTCTGCCGCCGCGCATGAAGCTGACCTTCTGCTTTACATTAAGAGAACCGGCAAAGACCCTGACGTAACAAATCACGCCCCTGTACCGGTCGCTGTGGCTGTCGAAGATCAGCGCCGCTGCCGGCTCCTCGCTCCTGTCGGGCGGAGGCGGAAGAAACGTGACTATCGCTTCGAGAAGCTCATCTACTCCCAAGCCGCTTTTTGCGCTTATCTTGAAGCTTTCATTGGCGCCGATTCCGATGATATGATCGATCTCCTCAGCGACCCTAAGCGGATCTGCAGCGGGCAGGTCGACCTTGTTGATCACGCTTAGAAGTTCCACGTTGTTTTCGATCGCCAGATAGGCGTTGGCGACGGTCTGGGCCTCCACACCCTGGCTGGCGTCGACCACGAGAAGCGCCCCCTCGCAGGCAGCCAGCGCCCGCGAGACTTCGTAATGAAAGTCGACATGTCCGGGTGTGTCGATCAGATTCAGCATGTACGTCTTGCCCTTGTGTTGATAATCCATCGTAACGGCAGATGCCTTGATGGTTATCCCTCGCTCGCGCTCGAGATCCATATTATCGAGCAGTTGATCTACCTTCTCTCGGTCGGATATCGTGCCGGTCAACTCAAGCATCCGATCGGCCAGCGTGCTCTTGCCGTGGTCGATATGTGCTATGATCGAAAAATTTCGTATGTACTTCGTATTCATCTTCTGTATTTTCAAAAGTCGCCGCAATGGTCAAGAGACAACGATCTGATCAAGACGTCATGTTGTTGGCGGATTTCGTGTCGGCCGGCATCGCCAGCCGGGACAGATCCAGGTTGGAATGCCCGCAAGGTCCCCGTATGTGCGAAAGGATCATTCGAGATAGGCCCATTTGGCATCGCTCTGGGGCCGGTACCAGAACTGCTCCCAGTACCTCTGATCCGTTTCAAAAACGTCTATCGGATCCCGGTTCAGATCGAACTGGCCGGGCAGAACGCCGAATCTCTTCATCTCTCGGACGTACTGTTTATTGGGCTTAAACCCGGGCGTCCCAAATCTCGGCACGTCATCCAATCGCTTCTTTTGTTTTTCGATAGCAGCCAGCAGGGTTTTATAGGCGACGTCGTCCTTGCCGGTGAACGCCGACGGACAAGTACCCCAGCCGCCCGCCTCCTTCGCAAGCGGGCCCAAAAGCAGAGGCGACAACTCCGGATGCGATAGATTAAGCAGGACATGGCCCGAGAAGCGGAAGTCGTCCTTCTGTACGATGCGTTCGTGGGGGGCCAGGTCCAACTCTTTGACGATCTGCCTGCGCTTGGCATCCGGCATTGTCAGAGGCAATTGAGGGGCCTCACCGTCGGGCTTATGACACGTCCGGCATCGCTGGTTCATCCCCGCAGTGGCGAAGACGGCCCATGTCATGTTGTCCCGGCGCTGGTCCTCGGCGTTGCGCAGCCCGGCGTACGTCCCGGCGTACGGCGCACCGCTTTCGAGCCACATCCAGACGGTCCGCCATTGATCGGGCGTGACGGTGACATCATAATGAGAACCCTCGATTTTGCGCATAAGCTCGCTTGCCGACGAGCCAATCGTTCGCGGCTTCTGGTTGCCGTAGCCGTTGCGACCGTCGGCAACCTGGTTGGTCGCCAGCAGTGTGAAATAGGCCATGGACCAGCAATAACCCAGGTCATCGGTTAGCGATACCTTTCCGGCACGATCCTTGAAATTGTGACACGAAATACAGTGCTCATCCAGTACGGGCTGTATGTGCTTTCGAAAATCGATCACGTCCGGCAGGCCCTCAAACGACTTGATCCTGCTCGGCTGGCGCTTTAGCGCCATAAGCGTATTGGGACCCGCCGAGGCGACAGGTGACTGCATTCGCTGTTCATGACATCCGACACAACCGAGCGTCTCGCCCGGCATGACATTGGTGAAACTCTGCATTCGCTTGACTGACATTCCGTCGGCATCCAGAGCGACAAACAGAACGGCTCTTCCCGCCGGGACCTCGAAGTACGCCGAGCCGTCTGGCTCAACGGGCACGGTTCCGAGGACACGTTCGAGCATAAATGTGCCAAGCCACGAAGTGAGGTCCATCCCCCCGCTGAAATTCACCGGCTTGGGCAATGCCTCCAGTACGAGCAACTCCTTGATCTCGCCCGGCTTGATCCCTTCCATGTTCCGGCCGCTATAGACGTCGGTCAGGACCATTCGCCCGGTAGGTTCGCCCTCTTGCCTGCGGTCTGCAATTATCTTCTCCCTCGGGCGCGGCCTCACAGGGATCGGCTCATGAATGTTGGCCTGGCCCTGGTACGTCAGGAGCGGGACAAGCTCGCCGGAATATGTCCCGAGAAGGATCTTCTTGTAAGAGGCCACCAGAAAATCGTTGCCGCCGATGGGCGCCGGATCATTGAATTGCGCCTTGGGCGTGATGCGACGTAAGCCCCGTTTGTCGTCCGGACCGTACTTGGCCTCCATGGTGCAGACATATCCGCGATGATCGGCTCGGCCATGCCCCGGCGAATCGATCACGAGCAATTGGTCCGTGCCCGGGATCGGTTCGGGCTCGATGTACAGAGGATAGTGCTCCTGGTTGCCGAAATAGGCGGCGACATTGGTCCCGTTGGGGTTCATCGTCCAGAAATGGTGATATCCCACCTGGGAACGATCCACGTATTCCCATCGGGTATAGAGGATGCGCCCGTCAGGCAGAACTGTCGGAGTATTGTCGTGTTCGAGATTGACAGATAGCGGGCGAAGGTCCCGCCCGTTTCGGTCGCAGCGGAAAAGTGTGCCGACCTGAGTCATCCAGCAGCCAACCCAGCGCTTGCTCCGCGTCGAGACAAAGACTATGTCGTCGTCAGGCAGGTAGGTCGCCTCGAAATCATCGTAAGTTGCATGGGTTATTCGCCTCAGGTCCGTGCCGTCGATTTGCATCTCGTACAAATTGTAGTAATCCGAGTCCGGCCGGCGGTAGGAAAACAGCACAGTCTTTCCGTCGTAATGGATCTGTGGATCGCGAATGCTGCCGCCTTTGCCATCGAACAGGACCCTGACCTTACCCTCGGCGACACCGAGCATGTACAGCATGCTCTCATCGGGCTTTCCGTTGCCGGCATAGGCCTTATGATTTTCGTCGTCGCAGTAGTATCCAATGTTGGCGTACCAATGCCCATCATCGTAACTGAGCCTTGTCGTGAAGATCACCTGGTCTATGCCTAATTCAGCGAGACGTTGCAGACCTTGCCTGTTCTGGATGATCTCTCGTGAAGCGAGGGGCAGAACATCGGCTGCATCAGTGACGGCCGCCAAACAACACAGCCCAATAGCCAAAAGCCCCGCCCTACTTTGTTTCACCATGACATACTCCTCATGTGCAAATGCCAAGAATCCTCATTCTTCTTCTGTGAGATTGTACCAGTTTTGCCCCGTTTTGGCAAATGTTGAGCAGCCGTTCAATCGGCAGCGCCCGCCCCCCGGATGGTTTCGACCCAATGCAAGGCCTTGACATTGGCGCCGTCGGCGATCTGATGGCGGCAACTGAAACCGCAGGCGACCGTAACCGTTCCGGGCTCGGCGCCGCGCACGGCCGGCAACAGGCGGTCCTCGCCGATTTGAGCGGAAAGCTCGTAGTGTTCCTTCTCGTAGCCAAAGGAACCCGCCATACCACAACACCCGGAATCAACCTCGGAAACGGAGATTCCCGGTACGCGTTCGAGCAACTGCTTCATGGCGCCGGTGCCGAAAAGCGATTTCTGATGGCAGTGGCCGTGAATGAGGATCTTCTCGTAGGGTGATGTGAATTCGCACTTGAGATTGCCGTCACTGACCTGACGAGCCAGGAACTCGTCGATCATCATAACGTTTTCCTTGATGCGCTCGCCCAACTGCTCATCGTCGATCAAATCTGGCAGATCGTCGGTCAGGGCCGAGCAGCAGCCCGGCTCGCAGACCACTATCTTCAGACCCTGCCGGATGTACTCGTCCAGATTGCGAAGAGTCCGCTCCCCTTTGGCTCTGGCGTCTCGGAGAAAGCCGTGGCTTATCCTGGGCCTCTGGCAGCAACCGGCACGGGCCAGAACCACTTCGTACCCGCAGGATTCGAGCAATTCCACGGCGGAGATGCCGATCTCAGTCTGGTGATAATTCATGTAGGTGTCATCGAACAGTACCACCTTTCTGCGAGCCTGTCCGTTCAGTTGCGAGTGCGCGGAAAACCATTTGGTAAACGGCACGGAAGCATACCTGGGCGGCTTGCGCCGGCTGTCAAAACCGGCGAGAAGTTGGAGAATCCCGCGGAACAGCCAGGTTTCCTGAAGAAAGTTCACTATCGGAGCTTTGCGCCCGGCCATCATTCTGGCCATCGTGGGTGAGCCGGCGATGATTCGCTCTCTGAGGCTAACGCCGTGCGCATCGTGACACTTCTGAAGAAACTCGCTCTTTAGCCGGGCCAGGTCCACGTTGCTGGGACATTCGGACTTGCAGCTCTTACACGAGAGGCACAGATCCATGACCTCGAAGACACGGTCGCTGGTCAGCCCGTCGGCTCCGAGCTGGCCCGTCATCGCCAGGCGCAGGGCATTTGCCCTGCCGCGTGTCGAGTGCTCTTCGTCTAGCGTCGCGCGATAGCTCGGACACATGGTCCCGTCGAGTTTCTGCCGGCACGCGCCCACGCCGGTGCACATCTCCACTGCCGCGGCAAAGCCGCCATCCTCGCGGTAGTGGTATTCGGTCGACTCGACCAGCGTCTTGTAGCTGGGCCCGTATCGCAGGTCCTGATCCATCGGATTTGCATCGACGATGGATCCCGGATTCATCAGGCCGGCGGGATCGAAGAGTCTCTTCGTCTGCCGGAAGGCACCGTATACCTGGGCGCCGAAGAACCTTTCCAGGAATGGACTTCGAACGCGGCCGTCACCGTGCTCGCCGCTCCATGCGCCGCCATAACTCTTTATCAGGGCGAAAGCATGTTCGGCAATCGCCTTCATGAGGTCGATGTCCTCCTGGACTTTGAGATTAAGGACGGGTCTGACGTGGATCGTGCCGACGCTTGCGTGAGCGTACATGGCCACCCGAACGTCGTGCTGCCTGCAAAATTCCAACATCTGATCGACATAACTGGGCAGCGCCTTGATCGGAACGCAGGCGTCCTCGATAAAAGCAATCGGCTTGCGGTCGCCCTTGACGCCGAGCATCAGCCCCAGGCCGTTCTTTCTGACGGCCCAGACCTTCGCCTGCTCGGACGGCTCGGTTATCACGGGCCAGGCGTATCCGAGCTTCTTCTGCTGCAAATCCGCCGCAAGCCCCCTGCTTTTGCTCTCGGCCTCTTCGGCTGTGTCGCCAAAAAACTCCACCACGAGAATCGCTTGCGGGTCGCCCTGGATAAAACCGCACAGCGGTGCTATGCCGAGGTTCTTGCGGGCCATGACCACCACATCGGCGTCCAGAATCTCGACGGCAGACGGTTTGTGCTCCAGGATCACTTCAACTGTGCGAATCCCCTCGATCAGCTCGGCGAAGTGAACAGTGCACAACGCCTTGTGCTTCGGCAGAGGCTCCAGATTTAGCCTCGCTTCGAGGAACATGCCGAGCGTCCCTTCGCTGCCGACAAGAAGGTTCGTCAGGTTCCAGCGGTCGGTGTCGACAAAGGAGTCAAGGTTGTAGCCGTTGACGCGCCGCATGACTTTGGGAAATGCCTTGGCGATCTCGCTGCTGTTGGCCTCGATGATCTTCTTGAATCCGCTGAGAATCTCCGCCTCACGAGCGTTCGCCGATGCGGATCCGGCGCGGCGGTCATACTCTTCGAGCGTAAGCTCCTCCAACTCCAGAGTAGTCCCGTCCGAGAGCAGGACCTTGCCGGCCAGCACGTGATCGCACGTCCTGCCGTAGATGATGCTCTTTGTTCCGGAGGAGTTGTTGCCCATCATACCGCCGATGGTAGCCCGGCTGCTCGTTGCCGGATCGGGAGCGAAGAGCAGGCCGTGTTTGGCAAGCTCGGCGTTGAGTTCGTCCAGGACGAGGCCGGGCTGGACCCTCACCCAGCGCTCCTCGACGTTCAGTTCGAGGATACGGTTCATGTACTTGGAAAAGTCGACGACCATTCCGTGACCGACTGCCTGGCCTCCCAGGCTCGTGCCGCCGCCGCGGGGGACTATCGTGGCATCGAACGCTGAGGCGGTCTTCACCGCTGCGCGCACATCAGCTTCGTCGCGAGGAAGAACAACCGCCACGGGCGTGATCTGGTAGAAGCTGGCGTCGGTGGCGTAGATGCCTCGCGTGACCTCATCGAAAATGACGTCGCCCTTGACGCAATCACGAAGCGCACGCTCGAATTCTTCAAGTCTTGCCTTTTCCACTTTGCTGCCTCGAATTCGGAGTCCGTCAATGTTAAGTGCTCACAATAGAAATTTCCCGTTTTTGCGCGGGTAACTTGTGCCATAGGTAGTAGCTTCACAGTAGCAGACTATGGTTTTGCCCGCGGGAATTTACTAGCCTTCAAGGGTATCAGTCGGCAAGCTCGCGGACCCATATGTTGCGGTACCTCACCGGATTACCGTGATCCTGCAACGAGATCGGCCCCTTGTCGGCATGCGGCCTGTAGTCGGATATCGCATGGGGACCCTTCCATCCCGTGCCTCCCTCCAGCGCGACGTGATCGTGGACTACGACGCCGTTGTGAAGAACGGTGAACGTTGCCTTAGCTCTTTTGACGACATTGTCGCCCGCGAAAATGGGCCGATGGAAGATGATATCGTACGACTGCCACTCGCCTGGCTTTGCCGACGCGTTGACCAGCGGCACATTCCTTCCGTAGAGGGCCGCACATTGTCCATCGGGATAGGTATGATTGTTGTAGGAGTCAAGGACCTGGACTTCATACTCTCCCATGAGGAAGACACCGCTGTTGCCCCGGCCCTGACCGGAGCCTATTACGGTCGAGGGAGTGGCAAATTCGACATGCAATTGGCATGAGCCGAATTTGCGCTTGCTCTGGATGTAGCCGGCTCCCTTGACGGACTCCATATAGCCTTCCTTGACAATCCATTTGGACTTTCCGCCCTTGGTGTCAGTCCACTCCGAAAGATCCGTTCCGTCGAACAGAACGACCGCATCGCTCGGCACTTTGCCCGGCGTCACCACCGGCGGTGCCGGTCTGTTCACATCATGGATGAGCCACCTGCCGGTGTCGGTTCCAACATACTGCCGCATTGGGCCCTTCTCCTCGGCCGCTTCCTGGCTGGCGCAACCGGCCAAAGCTACGACCCCGCATACGACAACACTCAACAGAACTTTCCTCGCCATAGTCAATCCTTTCTCAAATTGCTGTGCCCTTTGTTGGCCCGCACCACTCAGAAGGCGAAGGCCCTAACGTGAACCGCAGATTATATACCGATCTGACAACGGCGCCAACAGTACGTTTCCCGCGGCGGCAGCCGGGGTATGACCTGTGGCCGGGAATTTGTTTGTGGCGCACTCAACATTGTGTTATACTGTTTTTAGGGTATTGATTATGGGGCCGCAGGAAGGAAGCCGTCATCGGTTACAGATGCCATCTGGAGGCTCGTTGCGCCATGGTTGCTCACAAATTCTCTCGCTTTAGTTCTCTGACCGCACTTTTGCTGATTTGTTTGTCGACGCCTGTTCGCCCAGCGGCCCGGGTCGATCTCAAGAAGGCCGGCCACGTGCTCAACCGCATCGCATACGGGCCATCCTCGGCCGATCTGACCCACGTCGGGCAAATCGGCGTGCAGGCATATATTGCCGAGCAGCTCGACCCGGCGAGCATCGACGACCGCAGTAACGTACGCCTTAAGCAAAGGGAAGATGCGCTTTTTGCTCTGAAGTTCCCTGTCCGCGAGAGGCTCCTGGTCATGGGCGGGCAGTTCTGGCGCTATCGCAAGGGAACAAGCCAACCGCATGCCGGCTGGAGACGCCTGACGTTCAATGATGCCCACTGGCTCAGGGGCCCCACCGGGATCGGCTTCGGAGACGGTGACGACCGGACGGTCCTCACCGATATGCGCCAAATCAACGACGATCCCGAGACACCTGAAAATGAGGGCCAGACCGGCTATCTCTCGGTCCACCTCCGTCACAAATTCCGCCTGGATGCCGAAGAGATCGCCGCGATCGACGATCTCATTCTGCGAGTGGATTACGACGATGGTTTCAAGGCCTACCTCAACGCAGCCGAGGTCGCCCGAGCCAACCTGCCGGCCGGAGATGTGCCCTACGACACAAGGGCCACTGCAAGCCACGAGGCGTCAGCGCCGCGGGACTTCGATATCAGCGACCACAAGGATTTGCTCCGCACGGGCGACAATGTGCTGGCCATCCAGGTCCACAACAGGAGCACTACGAGCAGCGATTTGAGCATGATCCCCGAACTTGTAAGCCGTCAGATTCTCCCCGGCCCCGCCAGCAGGGTGATCCGGGGAATCGACGAACTCCAGCAGCTCGTCCACGTGCGCGGGGTCTACTCGCAAAAACAGCTCCAGGCGGTCCTCGCCGAGTTCTGGGAGAACCATTTCACCACCGACTACGACAAGGTCGCCGAGTATCTGGACGCCCTCACGAATTCCGACGCGACCGATGCGATGCCCGGGACCCAGGCCCGGGCCGAGGCGGCTCAACTGGAATACCAGGAGTATCAATTCTTCTATGATAACGCCCTGGGCAACTTCAGGGACCTGTTGCTGTACAGCGCGACCAGCCCCAGCATGCTGATATATCTCGACAGCGTGCTGAACGTAAAGGGAGCAGCCAATGAAAACTACGCCCGCGAGATTCTGGAACTGTTCGCCTTCGGAGTCGACAACCGTTACACTCAGAGGGACATCGAACAATTGGCAAAGTGCTTCACCGGATGGGGCGTTTGCAAGGTCCCGCAGGATCAGGCACAGAGCTTCCCGGATTCGGCCTTTCTGCCTCCCACCGAGTGCGAAATCAAGAGCCAAGAGACCGTCTTGATCGATCTCGGTACCGGTTGGAGGTTCTTCAAAGGCACCCAGGAACCGACTCCCGCCGCCGGCGGCGGTCCTTCGGCTGCCTGGGCCGGCGCAGGATTCGACGACTCATACTGGTTCCGCGGCTCAACAGGATTGGGATACGGCGACGGCGACGACACCACCGTGCTCAGCGACATGCAAGGCAATTACTTCTCGATCTACCTGCGCCGTCGATTCATGCTGGACGATCCGGACCAGCTCGAGAACCCGATTTTGGAGATCGCCTATGATGACGGTTTCGTGGCTTACCTCAACGGCGACGAGATCGCCCGAAGCGCAAATATGGAAGGCCTGGGGGCACCGCCGGCCCACGACGCAGATGCTACACCCAATCACGAAGTCACAGCCGACACTGCGCGCATCAGTCTCAAACCCTTTAGAAGCATACTGAGAGCCGGAGAGAACGTCCTGGCGATTCAGGTCCATAACGGAACGCTCAACAGTTCCGATCTCTCCATTCTGCCCAGACTGTTTGATCGCCGGATTCTGCCCGGGAGCATCGAGAAAGGTGACCTCAACGGGGTATGGGCGTTCGGCTTCGATCCCGAGAAGTATGACACTTCCGGCAAGGTGATCTTCGAGGGCACGCCCTACCGGATCGTAGTTCCCGAGGGACGCGGGTCGGGCCGTATGGGGCTGACAGGCCTGAGGGACACCCTGAATATTGTCCAGTCCATAGCGAGCCATCCCTCGACCGCCGAGTTCATTTGCATCAAGCTGATCCAAAAATTCGTCTCGGACGAAATCACGCTTGAGACATACAGGGACGGCACGGCCCCGGCCGAACTTCAGGACCTCTTGGCAGAGGTGCTCGCAGCGTGGAACTCGACCACCCCCCCGGGTGACATTGCGACGGTGATGGGCGCAATTCTGGATCCGGTAAATCAATCAAGCCCTTTCTGGTCCGAGACCGCGTACCGGACCAAGGTCAAGACCCCCATCGAGTTTATCAACAGCAGTCTAAGGGCGCTCGACGCGTTTGCCAGCGGCAATGGGCTGCCAGAGCTGAACGAAGCTATGGGCATGCACCTGTTCACGCGGGATGATCCCGACGGATACTCGGAGCTGGGATTCGACTGGATCTCAACGGCCTCGATGCTCGAACGAATCGATTTCGTTCGCGACCTTTCACAGAACCGTAGAGCCGACTATCATTGGGACGCGCTTCTATTCATGGACGAGCGGAATCTGGAGACAACGCTGCAGATCGTGGCTTACTTCGACGAGTTGCTGTACCAGAACATGCTGCCCGAAGCAAACCGGAGCCTGCTGTTGGATTACTTGACCACAAATTCCGATGGCGTGCCGATGCGCCTGAATCGGCTGAACCCTCAAGCCTTCAAGGACCGAGTCGAGGAATTTGTCGGCCTGCTGCTCAGCATGCCACAGTGGAACTTTCAGTAGAACAAGATCAAAGATATGACATTACAGCAAAAGGGATCAAAGATGAGTTGGACACGACGTGAATTTCTCCGAACGGGAAGTCTCACGGCTCTGGGAGGGGCCCTGAGTTTTGTCAAACCCGATATCTTCGAAGACGATGCTCTCGCCGGCAGGGTGGCTGCCGACACAAAACTAGTATTCATTTTCCAGCGAGGGGGCAACGATGGGGTCAATACGGTTATTCCGCATGGAGACTCCGAATACAACACTGCCAATCGCCCGACCTTGTTTATTCCGCGCACCAGCGCGATCGATCTGGGTAACGACTTCGCGGGCCTGCATCCGCGCATGGCGCCGATGATGGAGATCTACAACCACCGCGCTCTGACCGGAACCGACGGACCGGGCAACCTGGCGATCATTCATCGCGTCGGTTACGCCGAACAGTCGAAGTCACACTTTGACAGCAGACAGTACTGGGAGAACGGCGTGCCCGGGGATCCATCCTTCGAGGAGGGTATGATCTATCGCCAGGTTGCGTTGAC
>Ga0111165_1133_pt1 | contig 11150 bp, 9 predicted proteins | sample DeeMarSeWOR28_12_FD_80268 | JGI IMG/M metagenome (GOLD analysis project Ga0111165, IMG submission 80268) | Phycisphaerae bacterium SG8_4 | reverse complement strand
TATTCGCGTGGTCTATTCGCTTCATGAGATTAAGCAGGCCCGGCCGGACTGGCCTAACGTTGGATTCGATTTCGCCCCGGTCATGGCGCAAATCGACGCAGACCTTGCGAAGGGATGTCCGGAGTTCGAGTTCGTATCTTCGATGGCCACCGGACCGGAGCAGGCCGAGAAGATACTTCAAGGAGACAAGGCCGGCGGCGTTGATGGCTATATCGTCTACCAGATGAACTGCTGGAATCGCGTGGTTCAGACGCTTGCGACCTCGGGCAAACCGGTACTATATGTTGACTTTCAGTACGGGGGAAGCGGCGGATTTCTTGTCTACGCCGCAGGATTTCTACGGAGCAAGGCGGACAATGTGGGCTTTGTAGCTTCGTCGAATATGGCCGACGTCATCGCGGCGGTCAAGTGCTTTAGCACTGTCGGGCGCGGCGGTTCAGCATCGGACTTCGCCGCTGCAACGACGCGAGTGCGGATCAGGCAGACGAAAAAGATGGGAAACATGCAGTGCAAGCCGGACGAATTGCGCACAGTCTCGACCGGCGAGTGCATCGAGCGGATGAAGAAGTCAAAGATCCTGACGGCCCGTGATCAGACGTCTGGCCAGGCCGGCGAGATGCTGGGGATACCCACTGAGAGTATTTCCTTCGCCGAGGTCAACGCGGCGTGGGAAAATGCGGACAAGGACGCGGCAAGGGCCGTCGCGCGCAGATGGAAAGCCGATGCTACTGAAGTTGTCGGCGTTTCAGATGAGACGTTGGAGACCTCGGCGGCAATGTACCTGGGCATGAAGGCAGTGCTGGCCAAACACAAGGCCAATGCGATCACGGTCAATTGTCTGGGCGGATTCTACGGCGGCCACATCCACGCCTACCCCTGCCTGGGATTTCACCAGTTGAACAACGAGGGATTGGTCGGGGCCTGCGAGTGCGACGTCAGGTCCACCGCGACAATGCTGATGATCGGGGCACTGACGGGCGGGCGACCGAGTTTTATTTCGGATCCCGTAATCGACACCGCCAAGCGGCAGATCATCTACGCGCACTGCGTGGCGCCCAACAAGATGTTCGGTCCCGACGGGCCTGCGAATCCCTTCGCGATACTGACACATTCCGAGGACCGTCAAGGTGCCTCGGTGCGTTCGGTCCTGCCGTTAGGCTACATGACTACGACTCTGGAGATAAGGCAGCCGCAAAAGGAGATACTGATGCATCTGGGCAAGGCGGTTGAGAATGATCCGGACGACCGCGCGTGCAGGACAAAGCTCGCGGCCGAGCCTGCCGGTGATATCGAGAAGCTCTTCGGGATGTGGGATCAGTGGGGCTGGCATCGCGTGACGTGCTATGGTGACATTAAGGAACCCGTTTACGCACTGGCCGATGAGATCGGATGGAAGGTAATCGAAGAGGCCTGACCGCTCGGCCGCTCAGTATCAAGGAGTATAAGATGAATCGCAGAGAGTTTCTAAAGACTTTGCCGGCCGTTGGCGTGCTGGCCGCAGCCGGCCCCAGTTCAGCTCAGAACTTCGAGCCGATCACACTTGCAAAACCCCAGACCGAGGGCGGCAAGTCCGTGCTGGCAGCCCTGAGCGAAAGAAAGACCACTCGCAACATTGGCGGCAGGAAACTCGACGCTCAGACGCTGTCGAACCTGCTCTGGGCCGCGTTCGGCGTCAATCGCCAGAGCGGACCCTTTGGAGGCCCGGGCAGGACAGCGGCCTCGGCCAGTAACTCGCAGGAGATCGACCTATACGTCGCCCTGGCCGAAGGGGTCTACCTCTACGACGCGACGGCTCACCGATTGATGCCCGTTGTCGCCGGGGACCTTCGCCGAAGGTCCGGCAGGCGCGCCGCGGCAACAGCGCCGGTGAACATTTTCTACGTCGTCGATATCGCCAAGTACGCGAAGGCTCCGTTCCAGGAGCCTGGCCTGAAGGACCCCGAGGTGCAGAAATCGTATTACTACGTGGCAACGGGACTGATCGCCCAGAACGTCTATCTGTTCGCAGCCTCTCAGGGCCTGGCCGCCCATTTCCACAATTGCGACAAGAGGAACACCCCCACAGAATTCAAGCTCCGGCCCGACCAGCGAGTGCTCTTCTCCCAGACAGTGGGTCATCCGGCGGAGAGTTAGCCGGCGCCGGCCTTCCCGAGAGCGGTGGGATGAGTACGCCACAGGCGGATTGCCCATGCTAAATAGAAAGAGATAATCGGAGAGTACCGACCGGCAGCGGCGGCTCGTATGCGCTTACGAGACTTGACAACAGGGAAGCTATGTCCTTAAATATGGCATGGGGACAAACGGGTGAAAATATGGAAATTACCTTTGGAGAAGAAGCTATGAGAGATCAGAACACAACATCATTATCAAGACGGCAGTTTATGACCGCAGCTGCCGCAGTTGCCGCTTCGGCGACCATGTCTAAGTATGCCCTCGGCAGTTCAGCGGGCAAACCCAACTCCAATTTCAACGGCGTACAGATCGGAGCTATCACCTACAGTTTCCGGAGCATGCCCGGCTCGGCCGAGGATATTCTCAAATACTGCTGTCAATGTGGACTCAGCTCGATCGAGCTGATGGGCGATCCGGCAGAGAGATTCGCCGGACTGCCTGCCGGAGGCGGCCGGCGCCGCGGGCGGATGACCGCCGAGCAGAAGAAGGCCCAACAGAAAAGCCAGGAAGATCTATTGAACTGGCGTCTATCGGTTTCTATGGAGAAGTACAGAACCCTTCGCAAGCTCTACAACGACGCCGGCGTCAACATCCATATCGTCAAGTTCGGAAGTATCGGCAACGCGGGCATGCCCGACGGAGAGATTGAATACTACTTCAACGTCGCAAAGGCCCTTGGCGCCAAGGGCATTACCCGCGAGATTTCGGAGCAGGCCGCCGAGAGACTGGGGCCCTTTGCGGACAAACACAAGATCATGATCGGTTTCCACAACCATACGCAGATGACTGCGACGACTTACGACGGCCCAATCTTGTCTCATGGAAAATACCTGGGACTCAACTTCGATATCGGCCATTATGTTGCCGGCACCAGCGAATCGCCGATCCCCATCCTCGAGGAATTCCATGATCGCATCCTCAGCCTCCACATCAAGGACCGAAAGGTCAACGGCGGCCAGAACATGCCCTTCGGCCTGGGAGACACTCCGGTGGCGCTGGTCCTGAATCTAATGAAGCGAAAAGGTTGGACATTCCCTGCGGATATCGAGCTTGAATACAGGATCCCCGAAGGTTCCGATGCCGTGACTGAAGTCGCCAAATGTGTCCAGTTCTGCAGAGAGTCTTTAGGCTGATGGTCGGTGACTTGTGAGATGCGCGCACGTGCCCGGGCCGACAGTGACGTAAAGCCCGGCGATATAACAAAGCGACTCATGTAATGAGTTACATGAGTCGCTACGATGAGCCAGGCTTTCAGGGTATTGTAACTGGCCTTCTAAAAAGTATAGAAGAAAGCAGAATTGAGAAGTCATAAGACAGAAGAGATTTGGAGTCAACTTCGTTGGCAGCTATCGACGAACCAAGGCGCGCGGGTCACCGCATCGCCTTCAGTGTCTTGCTCTCAGTTGACAAGTTGTCGTTTGGCCCCAGCAATTTCACCTCGTGCAGGCATAAACCATAACGCCCTCCGGGCGGATTGAAGTCCAGTTTTACGCCATTCCAGCCGCGACTGAAGTTCGCGGAGTAACACAACCACAAAGTCCTGCCATCTTCACTTATAAACTTGCTTGGAAAATTGAGGAAGTAAGCCTGCTCGCCGAAGTCTTTCAAGTAGACGACCATCCTCCATGGACCCGTGAGCGTGTCGGCTTCCAGGATGTATGAGTCCATCTTGGCTACTGTCGGCCAGCCATCAGTAATGCACATCAGGTATTTCTTGAGCCCGGGTACCCAGGTGGCCGTGACACAACCCATGTTGTTGTTCCACTCGATCAATGGCTTGATCTTCTCGAAATCACCTGTCCAGAGAGGTTTGCCGTTCGCGCTGTGCCCCCCGAAGAACTCATAGGCCCTGATGTCATTGATCGTCTCGGGGGACGGCTTTACGCGCGCCAGGTAGACCTGATCGGCAGTAATCCAACTCAGATTGGCGTGTGCGAAGTCCGCGTCGCATTCCTGTGTTTCAAATCCTCCTCCCGCGGCGGGCTTGACACAGCTGCGCGGTTTGGGATCGTCCGTCGTTGCGCCCATGCCTAGCATATATGCCTTGCCATCGGGCGAATGTTTCATGTTCCGGCCAAAATCCACAAAATGAGGCGCGCCCATCTTTACCGGGCCGAGATGAACTCGCGGCTCGGGAAACAATGGCGTTCCGGGTGAAAGAGGCGAAGGTTCCCATGTCTTGCCCAAATCCCGCGAGATCTGGAAACCCGGCATCGGCCCCAGGTTAGGCCAATTCCATGTGAATCCTTTGTGTTTGGTGCTTCCGTCTGGCCCAAGACAGTAAGTGCCGTAGTACCAGATACCGTTATGAACCAATGAACCCGCGGGGTATCGTCCTTTGTAGGGCTTGGCGCTGGCGGCTTTGGGAGCAGACGTATTCTTGATGATTAAATTGAGTGGATCATCACCAATCATCACTCCGTGAGCCGTGTGTGCCATCTCGCCGTCGTACCCGGACTTGCAGGAGACCCCATCGGTCTTTCCGTCGGTCCATGGAGAATACAGATTGCCGTCACTTGCCCAGGAAGGGTACCACGTATCACCGCAGCGATAATCGCTATGGCGACCGGTGAAGAAGATCGCCGTCAGTGTTTGCGATCGCTCAAACGGGCAGTCGTCAGGGACTTCCGATTTCCATGCGAATCCGTTGTGAGCACCAGTCGGCGTACTCTTGTCGTTGGCTGCTGAAGCGCCGACCGTTATGATTCCAAGCGTTAGGCACAATGGCAGAAGTCGTATCATTGGGTACTCCTATCTATGCCCGAACTAACGCAAAATCAGCGGCGAACTTTGCGAGTACGCGGGACTGACTCGTTGGCCAATCTGTCTTTGAGCAACCGCGGCAGCTACTCGAGTACGTGTATGTTCTTCTTCGCGCAGATATCCTTAAGCTCCTTTGGCCATACCGAGATGGTCACCTCCCCAAGATGAGCTGTACGCAACAGGTACATGAAAGTCCTGGCCTGCCCGATGCCTCCTCCAATGCTGAGCGGAATTCGGTCGTTGATAATAGCCTGGTGGTACGGGAGACTGAGAAAATCCTCCTGGCCTGACATCTTGAGCTGGATCTTAAGGGTTTCCTTCGTAACCCGTATACCCATCGACGTCAGCTCGTGGCGTCGTTTTGTCACAGGGTTCCACACCAGGATATCTCCGTTTAACCCATGATACTGCTCTCCGTTCTTGACGATACTCTCGGTGGCCCAATCGTCGTAGTCCGCGGCGCGCATCTCATGGGGGTAGCCGTCTTTCAATGGCCAGCCAATGCCGATAATGAAAACGGCCGGAGCGTGCTCCAGAAGAATTCGAGTCTCACGCTGCTTCCGGGGCAGATCCGCGTAGAGGTCGAGAATCTCTTCGGCGTGGAGAAATGCAAGTTCCTCTGGAAAATCGGGATACCTGGGAGTCTTGAGTTGGGGATACATCTCCTGAACCATAGTGCCTGCTCCCCGGATAACCTTCCATATCCGTGTAACGATATCCTTGAGGAAGTCAATTGTACGCTCTTGCCGGGTCATGACCAGCTCCCAGTCCCACTGATCTACGTACGCGCTGTGGTCGTGGTCGAGGAAGTAGTCCTTGCGCACAGCCCGCATGTCGGTGCAGATGCCCTCGCCCACCTTGCAGCCAAACTGCTCGAGAGCCATACGTTTCCACTTAGTGGCGGCCTGGACGACTTGGGCTTGTATGGGGATATCGAGCCCCAGCCCACAGGGAAATTCTACCGGCGTTCGCGATCCGTCTCGATCCAGGTAATCGTTCATGCCGCTGGCTTTATCGACAATAAGGGGGACCTGAACCATGTGCAGGTTGAGCTGCTTGCACAGATTAGTCTCAATGTAATTCTTTACTGCAAAGACAGCCTCCATTCTCTCCATGGGAGGAAGAAGTGTCTCGTAGTCATCGGGCAAGTCTTGTGCGAGCTTACCGTAATCACCTATTCCCGGACCGGCCAAGTCTGCTGTTTTGTCTGTCATGTCGTTTCTCCTTCTGTCGGCTGAGCGCGCAGGCTCATAAGCCCCTGTTAGCATATGTCACTGAAAAGTCACTTTCCAAAATGCAAATAATCACGGCATGAATGACCCCTTTAGCTCTCATAGTTAGTCTGTCTTATCGGGCAGATCGGTTATTTTTTTCAAGGCCTCGGCGGCAGCGCTGCGTACCTGGTCCTCTTCATCGTTGACAGTCTGCCTGAGGGCAGATAGAACCGGCCTGGTTGAGATGCCAATTGCGCCTAAGGCTTGGGCGGCGTGTTTGCGTACCTTCCACTCTTCGTCATCCAGTGCGCCAATGAGCCGGCCGAGGGCCGGTTTGGACGCAGGGCCGATGGCGGCCAGGGCCAAAGCGGCCGGGCTGCGAACCTGCCATTCTTCGTCCCCCAGTGCCTCGATCAGGGCCCCAACGGCCGGCGCCGATGCGGGCCCGAGGGCGGCCAACGCCTCGGCGGCCGGTTTGCGAACGTGCCATTCTTCGTCCGCGAGTGCGGCGATCAACGACGGGATTGCCTGCTCTGGCGCCGGTCCCATGCGTGACAAGGCAGTGGCCGCGGCTTTGCGCACATGCCATTGCTCGTCAGCCAGCTGTTCGATGAGATGGCCCATGGCGCCCTTCGCGCCGGGTCCCATGCGCCCGAGCGCTTCGACCGCCTGCTCCCGCTGCCACCACTCGTCGCTGGACAGGGCTTCGATGAGCCTGCGAACCTCCGGGTCCTCCCGTGTCATCCAGATTGTTTCCAGCCATGTCTCCACCAACTCAGGCCACCTCGTAATCGTATGTTCCGTACGACGCAGTCCAAACGCATGCCCGCCTTCCGCATACAAGTGCATCTCCACGGGCACACCCGCATTCTTCAGGGCAATGTAGTAAACCAGTGAATTGTTCACGTTGTCCACCGGGTCATTCTGCGCCTGCAGAATAAAAGTGGGCGGCGTATGGCGGGTGACGGGAACATTCGGATTCAACACAAGACCTTTACTGGGATGCCACAAATGCCCCGGAAACACAGTTATCGCAAAATCAGGACGGCAGCTTTCTTTGTCGGCCGCATCGACCACCGGATACAAACGCCTGTCATAACGTGTGCTCGTCGCCGCCACCATGTGCCCGCCGGCCGAAAATCCGATCACGCCAATCTTGTGCGGATCGATATGCCACTCCGAGCTCGAAAAAGCACCAGCCCCAGCGTCCTCTGCGCATCCTGCAGCGCCTGCCGCGACTCCCGATACCCCTCGAATTTCAGAGTTGGAACGCGGTATTTCAACAGCACTGCGGTAATCCCTCTGGACGTCAGCCAGTCACAGATCTCCGTGCCTTCCAGATCGATGGCCAGACAGTTGTAGCCTCCGCCCGGAAACACGACCATCGCGACGCCCGTATTCCTTCCCCGGGGCGAGTAAACCGTCATCGTCGGCTTCGACACATTATTGACCAGCACAGCCGGCCGGCCGGCAATCAGCTTCGTCGTCGTCGTACAGTTCTCCGGCCCCGGGACAGGCTCCGAATCGGGCGCCGCCCCCGGCCAGATCGGGATTTGCGTATGTCCCGGCGACGGCTGCCAGACATTCGTTTGCGCTTTCAGATCGCCAGACGCAAACATAACACAGAAAGCAAAGATCAAAGACCTCATTTTAACCTCAATTAACTGCAAACGGTGAATTCTCTAGTTACCGGCTCGAATGGCGATGCGCATGATGCCTAATCGCAAAAGCTCACCGGCGGCATTTGATGCCGTCTGGTGCAGCCGCGGTCAGGCAATTCTCACAGTTCTGCCCAATGCGCATTCTCACGGCTCTGATTCGCTACTGGCACAAACCGAAGCTCTCTTTCTCCTGATCACTGCCAGCTCATAGGTGAAGACCGCCAGAAGTGCCCCCACGCCTGATGCGACAATATCCAGGACGTCATAATGAGTACTCGCGCCCCACATTGGTCTCAGTTCTTCGGCAGTCAAGACCACAAATACAAACAAGGCGCCCAGGTAGACTAGAAGGCGACTGTGCATTGGTTCCATCATCAGTGCCCCATTGACGAAGAAGAGGCCTATGATGTAGGCCGCGATGAAATTCGGGAAACACCCCAACGTTGGCTTTACAATGGGTATGTCACTCAATGACGGTCGGAGAATCTCCTTGTTGAGGGACACCAAACCGAACAGCAGGCCAAATAGAAGAATGTTAGTCAGGATTACGCGCAGCCTCTTCTTCCTGCTCATCGGTCAGCTCCTCTTTGGCAAATCAGGTCCTGTTGTGCGATCTGTCAGCAGGTTCCGACGCACGGAGTGCCAGCGATCATTTTGAGTTGCCTGACGGCGGCCATCACCGGCAGGGATGGATTGCAGCGGAATTCCCGTCCGTGTGCATGGCATTGTTATTCCACATTTCATCAGAACGCGGAACCGTGTCCGAAATCGGTTCCAATTAGGACACGCATTCATTCCTATCCGATCCTCATTCTATTCTACCGGATGACGTGAACCTTCGAATCTGTATCGAGCCAAGGACTGGGCCCCCCATAATAACGTCACAGCGACTGCAACGAACATGACGAGACCACAATACATGGCTGAGCCCCAAGGCTTGATGGCCATGATCTCTGGAAATGTCACGAGTGCTGTGTTGTCCACGGCGTGGAACAAGATGGCTGCAAAGACGCTCTTTCCGGTGTTGTTGAAGATCCACGCCACCAGGATACGGGTCCCCACTAGTGAGAGAACCTGAGCAGTGAGAACGAACGGATCGGCCATCATGAAGACGAAGAACGGAACGTGCCAAAACGCCCAGATCACTCCCAGTACAAGCGCGGCTCGGAGGGCGCTACCCCGCGCCTGCATTGGCTCGAAGGCATACCCCATCCAACCCACCTCTTCTCCAGCGGCCAAGAGGAAGAAGAATGGAAAGGCCGCTGGCAACGCCACAAGCGGTGTCAAGGCGGGGGGGATCGGCGTGCCTGACAAGACGATCGATACCAGGCAAAGCAGGAAGATGAGAGGATACAGGAGTAGGATGGCTACATACCATCGGCCTTTTGCGATCCTCTTGTAGTCGAATATCCTCCCGAGCAGCTCCTTCAAGCCCTGGCTTCCGCGTTTTCTGAATGTCAGGACAGAGGCCGACGCGATTGGCGTGACGGTGAAAAGGGCAATGTACAGGGCACCCATCGCCGGCTTACCGACCACGTTCAGATATGCGAGCGTGTTCAGGATGTAGAAAGGTAGCGAGAGGAGAAAGGTTAGCGTAAAGAATGCGACCAGAGAGTCCCTTGTGGAGTTTGAGTCTTTCAAATTGCCCTTTCCAGTGGCATAACGCAGGGGCTGATGAGACGCGAGTGTGCTCGCGGACTCTATCGAGCCGCTTGTTATCAGTTGTTTGTTTTTATGGCCAATTCAATTTTCTGAGCTGCGGGATGCAGAGAGCACTCACTCAGTTTCCCAAGGATCTTTGTGCAAGACATAGACTCTAATCAGTCGCTCGATAGTCTCTTGCCCTTCGAATACAACGGTTACCAAATGTACACCGATATCATCCCATTTTGGCCCCCATAAAATATAGTCATGTCTCTTTCTTCTTATCAGTTTCATGCCTGAGGGATATGGTTCCTTTATGGAAATGTGGCAATCCCTGGGCCGGTCAATCCGTATCATATAGAGGGCGTTACGGGTTTTTTTGATTTCCAGCCGAACATTTCCCTCTTCATCAACTTCGGCGTCAAAAGTGCCCAGTTCAAATGCCTGTTGTTTTGCCCTGTTCAGGTGAGGCAAAAGGATACCCGTTAATAAGGCGATAATGGACATTACGATCAAGAGTTCAAGAAGAGTAAAACCCTTGAGTCGCACCCTCGGTTCTAGTTCTAACTTGTCGTATTGCATCCTATTTTTAGGGACAGTCACGAATGGTGGCTACAGACTCCCTTCTGATAACTGTTTAAGCTGAGATGCGCGCTGTTCCAGCGCTTCGTTTTCCAGCGATTTGCTGTGCAGATTCACTTTCTTTGTATATGTTCCATTCCGCCAACATCCATCCTGAATGTACTTTCCAGTATTCCTTCCGGACATACAGTCGTACATGTCAGGCAGAAGATACACTCGGTTGACAAGACTCTCTTGCCATGGTTCACGTACTCCATGATGTTGATGTCCATGGGACAGTTCTTATTGCATGCACCGCATTGAGTACACTTCTCTTTCTCTCCTGCAATCTTAAGGAGGGAAAACCGTGAAGTTACCTTAAGAATCACGGTGATCGGGCAGAGATATTTGCAGAAAGCCCTGTTGTCCTTGAACATATAGGCCAAGGTAATTGCAGAGGCAAAGTAGATCATATTTCCCACACCGAGCCAGGCAAGCGTATCCTGTCCAGTGGGTGGAGGCCTGTACTGTAAAAAGAACCACAGCACTAGGACCAGCAGCAGGCTGAGAGCAAAATGGACGTATCGCATTTGTTCCCATTTTGGAGCTATTCTGCCCAGTTTGTTTCGCTTATAAGGAAGATAATCAAGGACCATGGTAGTCCAGCATGACCACCCGCAGTAACCCCTTCCGAACAGAACCGGCCCGGCGATTTTTGCCACCAGATAATGTATAACCGAGCCTGAAAACAAGCCGGTCAGCAGGTAGAAGAAGAAACCTTCCAATTGCATGTTTTCCTTCTTAATGATCCCTAGGAAAAGCAGCATGTAGATACCAACAAGCAGTTGGGCAAAGCGCCTGCCGGAAGGTTTCTTTTTTCGGGGTAATATTATGTATAGCCCTATTCCAATCCCAACTGCGGTTCCGATATAACCGAAATTGAACAACAGGAATATCTTGCCGGTGGTAAAACAAAGGCTACGATCCAAAAACAAACAAGGAGTATTAACGGGACCCTGAGGTTTTTCAAATTATGTACATTATTTTCCATATATTACCTAATGTACCTCAGACTAATGCCCCGCGGATGAGCGGTGGCCACGGGGGCACACTTCTTTGGCTCCGGGGACATCCG
>Ga0111165_1128_pt1 | contig 11198 bp, 10 predicted proteins | sample DeeMarSeWOR28_12_FD_80268 | JGI IMG/M metagenome (GOLD analysis project Ga0111165, IMG submission 80268) | Phycisphaerae bacterium SG8_4 | reverse complement strand
GATAACCAGTCTTCGTGCAATCCGCGACAAGCTTGTGTATGAGATGGAAACGTATTTTGCAGGTGACGAAAAGCGGATCGAGCATGCGACGGCCGTCTTGAATTACGCCGAGCAGATACAGGCGGTTGAAGGCGGCGATCCGCTGATCGTCAGGGCCGCTGCAATCCTGCATGATATAGGTATCCACCAGGCCGAGCAAAAGCACGGATCGGCAGCGGGAAAGCACCAGGAAATCGAAGGTGCGCCGATTGCCGCCGAGATAATGAACAAATACGACATTTCGCCCGATGTCGTCGAGCACGTATGCAAGATCATCGCGAACCATCACAGCGCAAAGCAAATCGATACGACTGAGTTTCGCATTATCTGGGACGCGGACTTGCTGGTGAATACACCGGTTGAGTCTCCGGGTGCAACCGATGAGCAGCTGCGGGCGATAATCGAAAAGAGATTCAAGACGCGCGAGGGGCGCAGAATAGCAGAAGATGTGTTCTTGGAATCGAACTGTAAACCGTTATAAAAGTGAAAGGAATATTATGTTTTGTTATCAATGTGAACAAGCGGCGGGCGGCGCAGGCTGCACCAAGGTAGGGGTCTGCGGCAAGGACGAGGACATTCAGAGCTTGCAGGACACCCTCACGTTCGGGTTAAAAGGTATCGCTGCGTACGCGTATCATGCACGAGAGCTCGGGCAAAAAGACGAACAAGTTGATGCTTTCATGCATGAGGCGCTGTTTGCTACGTTGACGAACGTGGACTTTGATCTGAGCCGTTATCTGGAACTGGTGCTCAAGGCCGGCGAGATGAACCTTCGGGTCATGGAAATGCTTAACGATGCCCACACGGCGAAGTTCGGTAATCCCACTCCGGCGACGGTGCCAAGTGGCACGAAAGCCGGTCCGGGGATTCTCGTAACCGGGCACGACCTTCTCAGTCTTCATGAGCTTTTGAAGCAGACCGAAGGCAAGGGCATCAACGTCTACACTCACGGTGAGATGTTGCCCGCTCACGGCTACCCGGAGCTGCGCAAATTCAAACACCTGGTCGGCAATTACGGTACGGCCTGGCAGAATCAGAAGAAGGAGTTCGATGATTTTGCTGGAGCCATCCTCGTAAACACCAACTGCATCATGATTCCCAAGGACTCTTACAAAGACCGGATGTTTACTTGCAGCATCGCCGGCGCCGCCGGTGTCACGCATATCAAAGGTATGGACTACAGTGCCGTTATCGAAAAGGCTCTGGCGCTGCCGCCTCTGGGCGACAGTTCCAACGGAACGCTCAGCACAGGCTTTCATTATACCGCCGTTCTCGGTCTGGCCGACAAGGTCATCGAGGCCGTCAAGGCCGGCAAGATTCGACGCTTCTTCTTTATCGGCGGTTGCGACGGGGCCAAGCCGGGGCGCAACTACTTCTCCGAGTTTGCTGAGAAGGTCCCGGACGATTGTGTGATATTGACTGCCGCCTGCGGCAAATACCGCTTAAATTACCGCGATTACGGCGACATCGACGGAATTCCGCGCCTGCTGGACACCGGCCAGTGCAACGATTGCTACTCGGCGGTCAAGATCGCACTGGCGCTGGCTGATGCCTTCGGCTGCGGTGTCAACGATCTGCCCCTTTCACTGATAGTCTCCTGGTACGAGCAGAAGGCCGTGGCGATCCTGCTGACATTGCTGCATCTGGGCGTAAAGAACATAAGGCTTGGGCCAAGTCTGCCGGCCTTCATCACCCCCAACGTGCTCAACGTGCTTGTGGACAAGTTTGCCGTTAAGCCCATCGGGACCGTCGATGAGGATTTGGCTGAGATACTGAGTTGATTGTTGGCGGCATATAGTTGTCGTCTGACAATAGCGCCTGTCGCGGGCCTCGCCGGTGGGGTGTCGGTCTTGCCCTGTTGAGGTGTACGATGTGCCTGGAAGTTATGGGGCGTGTGGACGGGTATCGGCATCGGTCGAGGCTTGGGCGGATCGGGATTTGTGTGGTGGCGACAACGGCTCTTATCTGTCGGTTTGAAAAGGCTGTTTGTGCAGAATATGCGGTTTCAACGTCGCCATTCGGCCTTGCGGACCATCAACGGCGGCATCTGCTGGGGGCTGACCTTTGTGCCGCCCGGGTGGACGCAGCTCCTGCTGCTCGGATACCATTGGATCGTGAACAGCCTGGGCTTCAAAGGTATTCTCTGTCTTCTCAGTCTTGCCATCATTAACATCAACCTTTTTCGTGAACAGCTCTGCAGTTCCTGCACCCTCCTCCTATCGGTCAATCCGGGGGACAACTTTCGCCAATTGTCCGCAAAAGCGCCCGCCAGGAGTGCCGGGCCGCTATTGCGGAGCTGATTTCCGGAGGTGAGACTACCTGATTTGTCTCCAACCGACGGATTGTCCGTCGAGTCCCTCCAACTCGACGCGGCTGATGAGCCATCCGACACCGGGCCGTTTCTTGAGGTTCAACCTTGCCTTTATCAGCAGAGAGGGCTTGTAGTTCGCGGCGACATAACTGTTCTTGTCAAATGTTATCTGCGCAAAGACCATTACAGTCGCGTTCGCATCCGATACGTTCATCAGCTTGAGGCCCTTGATCCTGGCCTTCACGACTAGGCTCTGAGAAAGCGTCTCGCGACAGTAGAACAGCAGCCGTTCCTTAGTGCTGTGAATCGAATCGCTGTAGTCGTCGGAGATAACCTGGCCGAGGGCAGCGAGGTCTTCTGCCTCAAAGGCTGCGGCGCCCGTCTCTATCGTACCGCTGATCTGCTCGGCGTCCGTCTGTACCAGGGCGTCCAGGGCGAACGCGCCCCCAGCCAGCACGACGGGAAGAAGCCATTGCCAGAAGCGGCGTTTTTCCGGAAGAACACTTCGAAACGTAAGCACGCCGAACAAGACCAGAACGGCCGCGCCAACGAGTGTGTAGGGTTGCTCGAAGAAGTCGAACATCCGGCCAATCCTTGTTCTAGTGTCAGCAGTTAGCTTGCGAAAGCGGCGCCAGGCGGCTACCTTCGCGCCTTGGGCAGTATGGCGTAGCCCTTGTGCATAAACTCGATGTCTTCACGTTCATCGGAAGGTGGTGTGAAATTGAACACACTCTGGTCGCCCCATGCGGCGCGGGTCGCCAGGTCGATTGTGCTTTTATTGACCCAAGTGTGTATTATCGTGCTTCCGTCGGCAAAGCTCATAACCCCCTTGCTCTTACTGTGCCAGATCGCCAGCGGATCGATCCAGTTGTTTCCCGCCGGGTCCATTACCCACGAACCCATATTCCATCCTCTCGGATCGATCTCCTCTACGAAGACAAGTTTGCTCGCTGGGTGCGGTATTTCGGCGTATGTGTAGAGGGCCCTGTTGCTCCATTCTTTCTCTTCGCCGTTCATTCCGCCAGCCACAGAATAGCTGCCGTAGGCCAGTTGATTGGCCCGCTTTCGGCGTTCGTCGGAGGGGCACTCATACACTGCGACCTTCTTGGTGTATTCGAAGAGCTTGCCGCGCCTCAATCCCTCCTTCGCCCTCTCGATGGGGTCGGGATCATTACCCTGAGGGCCCAACATCCAGGCATCGGTCTGACGTTGAGGAAGGCCGCCGACCAGCCTGTCGTCGTTATCGTCTTTGTACAGCAACCAGGCCAGCGTGAGGCTCTTTACATTGCTTATGCACTGTATCCGCCTGGCCTGGTCTCTGGCTATGTTCAGGGCCGGCATGAGCACGGCCATCAAGATTGCAATGATCGCGATGACGACCAGCAGCTCGATTAATGTGAAAGCTCTATTTCTCATTCGTATCCTTCCTTTCGTCCAAGAAACGCATAAGATCCGGCATAAGATCCGGTTCTAACAAATTAGGATGCGCAAAAACCAGCTTCTGTTCGATAAACCCCACTGTTACAAAGCTTTTCATACCCACATCATGCACTATACAACATTTCCGATACGAAGTCAAATGCCCAGCTCGCATTTTACTTCGCTGATCCTTTCAATGGCGAAGTCGAGGTCCTTGAGGCTGTGGGCGGCTGATATTTGTGTGCGGATCCGGGCCGCTCCCTTGGGGACTACCGGATAGGAGAATCCTATGACGTAAACACCTTTTTCCAGAAGTCTCTCGGCCATCTTCTGGGCCAGGACGGCGTCACCGAGCACTATCGGCACGATTGGGTGCTCGCCCTCGATAACGTTTAGCCCAAGGTCGGCTATCTGTTGCCTGAAATAGCGGGTGTTCACGGCGAGTTTGTCGCGTAATTCTGTTGAGGCCAGGAGCATGTCGAGCACAGTCAGCGAAGTGGCGGCGATGGCCGGCGCGAGGGTATTCGAGAACAGGTACGGACGCGAGCGCTGGCGCAGAAATTCGATGATCTCTTTCCTGCCGCTCGTGTAGCCGCCGCTGGCCCCGCCGAGTGCCTTGCCGAATGTGCCTGTGATAATATCAACACGCCCCATCACACCGCAGTGTTCGTGCGTGCCGCGGCCTTGTTCGCCGAGTACGCCGACAGAGTGCGAGTCGTCCACCATGACCAGGGCGTCGTACTCTTCCGCGAGCTCACATATCTGGTCCAGCCTGGCGATGGTTCCATCCATCGAGAACACACCGTCGGTGGCGATCATGCGAAATCTCGCCGATTCTGCTTCGCGCAGCCTATCCTCAAGATCCTGCATGTCACAATTCTTGAAGCGCAGCCGCTGAGCCTTGCAGAGACGTATTCCGTCGATGATGCTGGCGTGGTTGAGCTGGTCGCTGATGATCGCGTCTTCGGCGCTGAGCAGCGTCTCGAACAGCCCTGTGTTGGCGTCGAAGCACGAAGAATAGAGAATCGTATCATCGGTGCCGAGAAATTCTGAGACTTTCTGCTCAAGTTGCTTGTGTATCTGTTGTGTGCCGCAGATGAATCTGACTGAGGAAAGGCCGTATCCCCATTTGGCATAACTTTCCTGTGCGGCCCGGATCACATCGGGATGATCGGAAAGCCCGAGATAGTTGTTGGCGCACAGATTGAGGACTTGTTGTCCGCCCCGGACTGTGATCGTGGCATCCTGCGGGCTGGTTATGATGCGTTCGGCTTTGTAGAGTCCACTGGCGTTGATCTGGTGGAGTTCGCTGGCGATGTGCGATTGCATCTGTCCAAACATTTGGTGGCTCCTCGCTTGGCTGACTTAGCAGCTCTATTATACCCTTCAGGGTAGTAAATTCCCGTGAGCAAGATCATCAACAGTTATTGTAAAGCTACTTACCCGCGCAAAGAACGCGAAATTTCAATCGTGAGCACTATGTTCCTGTTCCCAGTTCAGAATGACTTTTCCAGAATCACCCGATCTCATCACCTCGAATGCTGCGCTGTATTCGGCGTAGCCGAACCGATGAGTAATCAGCGGCGTTATATCGACTCCGCCCTGAATGAGCATCGTGGCCTTGTACCAGGTTTCGAACATCTCTCGGCCATAGATACCCTTGATCGTCAGGCCGTTGAATACAACGTAGTTCCAGTCGACAGCCGTCGGCGGCATTATGCCCAGCATCGCGATCTTGCCGCCGTGGCAGACGTTTGCGAGCATGCTCTGGAACGCCGCGGGATGGCCCGACATCTCGAGGCCGACGTCGAATCCCTCCTTCATATCGAGCTTCTTGACGGCATCTTCGATTCTTTCGTTTCTGACGTCAAGTGTCAGCGTCGGACCCATCTTCTTGGCCAGTTCCAGGCGATACGGGTTGACATCGGTAATCACTACATATCGCGCTCCGGCCTGCCTGGCGACCGCAACGGCCATGCAGCCGATAGGGCCTGCACCGGTTATCAGCACATCCTCTCCCACGAGGTCGTAGGAAAGCGTCGTGTGGACGGCGTTGCCGAACGGGTCGAAGCAGCTTAGAACATCGGCCGGTATCTTCGGGTCGCAATGCCAGATGTTCGAGACAGGTACGGCAAGGTACTCGGCAAATGCGCCGTCGCGTTCCACTCCGATACAATTTGGATCTGTACACAGATGTCTGCGCCCGGCCAGGCAGTTCCTGCAGCGGCCGCAGACGATATGCCCTTCTCCGCTGACAAGCTCGCCGATCTCGACATCGCGCACGTTTGCGCCGATTTGAGCGACAGTGCCGACGAATTCGTGGCCGATGATCAGTGGCGTCGTTATCGTTTTTTGGGCCCACGCGTCCCAATTGAAGATGTGAATATCAGTGCCGCATATAGAGGTCTTCTGAATCTTTATGAGGACATCGTTCTTGCCCACCTCCGGCAGGGGTACGTCCTCCATCCAAATACCTAGCTCTGCCTTGTTCTTGACCAATGCTTTCATTGACTCACCACTGCTTGTTACTGAGCTCCTGTGTTCTTCTGTGGTCTGTCATGTCCGGCGCCAGGGCCGTTACGGTTATGTAGCCCTCGAGCAGCGAGGTTGAGTCGGCGTGGACTCCGTCGGCCGGATGGTGCTCACCGGCCAACTGAAACACCGTCTGACCCTGTTCATCCTTCTGCGGGATGTAGTACTCGTCGAACCCTTTGCTTGATTGCGGCACAACTCGAACACCTTTGGGTTCGCCTCTCGATAGTAGCGGTATGTTGACATTTATCACAGCTCCTCTCTCGACCGGCATGAGCTTCTTGAGTATCCGTGCGCAGTGTATTGCCGCGGCCTCGAAATCCATCCTACTCTCAGAAGCTAAGCTCATGGCGACGGCTGGGACTTGCAAGAACGCCCCTTCCATCGCGGCAGCCACAGTGCCTGAGTAATAGACGTTTATGCCGGCGTTTGCCCCGTTGTTGATACCGGCCACGAGCAGATCTATAGGATCTTTGTGGAGTTGCATGACGGCAAGCTTGACGCAGTCGGCCGGCGAGCCCTGAACGCTGTAACCGGTGAACAAGCCGTTGATCTCAACCCTGTTGCACACCAGCGGTTCCAGGAAGGTAATGCTGTGGCTTGCGCCCGAGCGGCTGTCAGACGGGGCGACCACGGTAACCTCCCCGATCTTGAGCAGCTCTTTGTACAGTGCGGCCAGGCCCGGTGCGAAAATTCCGTCATCATTTGTAAGCAATATCTTCATGCGTTGAGTCTCGTGCAGATTGAAATCGCGATCCAACAACAGACGCTGGACATTGTAATTGCCCACTCGGCCTGTGTCAATTGACGAGCCCTTATGCGTAGTCTATAATTGCCGGCTATGGAAAAGTACTCGCCCCAGAAAGAGTGTGTAGTGATGACAAGAGACCAGGTTCGTGCTGTCGATGCCTGGGCGATAAATGAGCTCGGCATTCCGGGTGTGATCTTGATGGAGAATGCCGGGCGGGGCTGTGCCGGGCTGATCGAAGAGAAGCTGAAAGACCTCTCGGCACCGAAGGTTTGCATATTCTGCGGAACGGGAAACAACGGTGGCGACGGCTACGTCATCGCACGACACCTCAGCAACAGCGGCCTCGCAGTAACGGTTGTCGTGTGCGGAGATCGGACCAGGATCAAAGGCGATGCGAAGATAAATCTGGACATCCTGGATCGGATGGGCCTTTCCGTCAATCAGTTGAATCTCGCTGAAGATGAGATTGGGCCCAGAGTCCGCGAATTCACCACCGGCGCGCATTTGATCGTAGACAGCTTATTCGGCACCGGACTGAGCGGGCAGCTCAGGGACGACTACAGGCGATTGATAGAGACTCTCAACTCCTGTGAATGTCCCATTCTCGCGGTGGACATTCCGTCCGGACTGGATTGTGATACGGGCCGGCCTCTCGGGGCGGCGATCGAGGCATCCTGGACGGTGACATTTGTCGCCGTCAAGAAGGGTTTTACATCCACGCAGGCCGCTCGTTACACGGGCGAGGTCTTCGTCGCCTCGATTGGAGTGGCGCCTCCTTAAAAGGCGCCGGCCTGACTTACCTGCGAATTGTAGCCTACGAAATGCAGGAACTTCTCGTACGTGAACACTGGTATCCACAGGCTCTGTGCCTGATCCAGTAGCTGGTTGTAGCGGCTGAGTCTCGCCAGCGATGCCTCATGTCGCGCCATCGCCCTGGGATCTATTTCCTCTTCTTCGATAGAGGGTTTTTGTATAACCGCCGGCTGCTTGCCCAGTACGAGAAAGTCGGTGTCCAGAGAGACCGAATCGGCCATTTCGCCACCCCATTTCGTGACAAGTCTCTTAATCCTGTCGATGCCGTCGGCGTCAAGCTCGCCGTCGCCGTCGAGGTCAAAGTCGCCGGCGACAACAAATGTGTTCTTCCTCTTAGCGTCCCAGATCAGGTTTGCGGCAACGTCACCCGCGAGGATGGGATTATTAATATCCGGCTTGAGAATACGTGCCGCTGAGTAGGTTTTCGAGACGTCGAACACCTGGATCTCGGCCTTTCCCTTGCCATCCTCGGGGATCGAACCGCCTCTGTCGTAGACGGTGAATGTGAGCCCCGGATAGACATGATCGTCGCTGCCGATATTCAGATGGACCACCTGGGCCTTGCCGTCGACAAGTATCACCTCTGCGTCGCTCTGGTGTGCCAACACGCCACGGTCCGGGCCGGGCTCAAGCTTGGCAACCTCGTCCTGGGCCTGCTTGATTCTGTCCTCGGCGGTATTCAATAATGCCTGCGTCTTGAGCAGCATGCCATTGAGTGTCTTCAGGTCCTCTCTTGCCTGATCCCGCTCCTCGGTGAGTGTCTGAACCCGCTCGCCTGTTGTCTGTTTCAGACTCGCTGCAAGATCCACATATCTTTGCTGCTCATCTTCGAAAGCCTGCTGAATCTTGTCTCTCTCGGCCGCCAGTGCATTTTCTTTCTTGGCATTGTCCACCTCTGCCGCCAGAGCCTTGATTGCCTGAACAAGCCCTATCCTGTTGGGGTCTCCGATATCGATGTGATTGGCGGCCACGTTGAGTCCATCGGCTACCTGTGTGTTGGCCGTTTTGACCTTGGCTTCCGCCGAATCCGGCGCCGGGACGCCGCCGACAATCATGGTCAATGCCGTGTCGACGTAGGCAATCATCGAGCCTATGTAGCTAGTGCGGGCCTGCCGTTCTCCGACCGTAGCGCTTAACGAGTTCCTTTCCGTACTCGTGGCCAGCTCATCCATCTCTCGCTGAAGATCGGCCAGACCGGTCCTGTACTCTTCGGCTTTGACGTAGTATATGACCGCAATCGTCGTTGCAGCTATAAAGAGCCCGACAAAGGTTATTAGAGTGTAGAGCATAGCATTGCTCTGCTTTCTCCTGCGTGCTGGCATAGTAAAGACTCCTTAGAAATATGGATAAATCACCCTTAAAAGCTTGTCCTGAACAGTATTATCTCAGGAAAGGATGCCCAAGTCAACAAAAAAAGCCGATTGGAGGACCGTTTTTGCCGACAGAACGATTATCGGCAGTTTTGTCGGCACGAAGTTGACACTCACCGAGAGGCCAAAAGCCTCAAAGTTGCTCTATGACCGCCGGTAATTGGCCGATTTGGTGTATTTTGTGTTGGGCAGCAGCGTCGGGTTCATGTGAGATCGACACATGTATCCGAGCCGGGCGGATCAGCTCAATGGTTGAAAGCCCCAGCCTGTTCGGTGCAATGAAATCCTTCTTCTCATTGTCCGCCACGTAAACGGTCTGTTTTGCACTGGCGTTCAGGTCCCGCATTATCTTCTCAAATCCCGCCGGCGATGGTTTCCAGAACTGCCTGCCTAGCTCTTCAGTGTAGACAATGCTCTGGAAATAATTCTCGATTCCCAGTCGCTGAACCTTCAGGCGCTGCGCCGGCAGAAAACCGTCAGTCAGCAGCCCGAGCGTATATTTTGTGCTCAGCTCGACAAGGATGCGGCGGCTGTCCTCAGGCAGCGTTATCTTCGGGACGTGGCTGCGATAGACCTTCACCAGCTCCAAAACACGCTTGTCGTCGGAGTCGATGGCAAGCTCGTCGAGAGCCGCATTGAAGGTCCTGGTGTGATTTCCGGCTGTGAACTGCCCCCAGAGAGCGGCAAAAATGCTCTCGCAATCAGGCGCATCGCGCGCATTGGCTAAAAACTTGGATACGGCTGCAAAACCGCTCCGGCAATACTCAATCTCGTCGTACAGCGTGTCATCCAGGTCAAACACAACTACTGTTATCATGATTTCAGCCCTGCTTTTCGGTCGCGCTGATCAGATGGAATTCTTGCGATACACTATGCACTTATTATCATATAATTTTACCCTTAATCGGCTCGAATGTCGATATTCTCAACAAGCACCGTGAACATAGATGGGGCACCAAGTATGAAACTCTTGCAGATAATGCGTCCACAGCATTGGATCAAGAACGTATTTGTGTTCGCAGCTCTGATTTTTGGACAAAAACTCACCGATTTGCCTGCTGTCGGCAGGGCGATCGGCGGCTTTCTATGCTTCTGCCTCGCCGCTTCGGCGGTGTATATCTTCAACGACATTGTGGACCGCAAGGCCGACAGTCTTCATCCGGAAAAATGCAGCAGGCCCATCGCAGCCGGTTCTCTGAGCGTTCGTCTGGCAACGGTTATGTCCATTTCATGTGCCGCTCTGGCGATCATCGGCAGCTTTCTGTTGGCGCGGTATTTCGCGATTATCGTCATCCTGTACATATTGCTGATGGTTCTGTATTCGCTGCTACTCAAGAGCGTGACGATCCTCGACTGTCTGGCAATATCAATCGGATTCTGTCTGCGGGCAATGGCCGGCGCGGTCGTTGTGAGAGTGTTCATATCGCCTTGGTTGATTATCTGCACGTTCGCTTTGTGTCTGTTCCTGGCCTTCAGCAAACGCCGCAGCGAAATAGCGCAGCTTCGCACCGACAGCGAGTCGTTTCGTCAGACACTGGCAGCCTATACACCCGAGTTGCTGGGCCACATGGTCGATGTCACCAGCGGCCTGGCGATTGTGTGCTTCCTTCTTTATGCTATGGATGGGCGGACCGTGGAGAGGTTCGGGACGATCAATCTGGTATACACGAGCCCGCTGGTTCTATACTGTATCTTTCGTCTCAGCGCGCTGATGCAGAAAGGTAGATTTTCGGGGCCGGTACGGCTTATCCTTGCAGATCTACCGTTTCAGATCGGCCTGGTGCTCTGGGTCTTATCATGTGTCGCAATTATCTACGCCCGAAGGCTTGCTTAGGATTGGAAGACAGATGGCTGAACAAAGATTGCAGAAAGTCCTGGCGGCGCCCGGGATCGACTCTCGCAGAAATTGTGAGCAGCTGATTGTAAGCGGAGTGGTGCGGGTCAATCGCAAGGTTGTGGATGA
>Ga0111165_1093_pt1 | contig 11221 bp, 6 predicted proteins | sample DeeMarSeWOR28_12_FD_80268 | JGI IMG/M metagenome (GOLD analysis project Ga0111165, IMG submission 80268) | Phycisphaerae bacterium SG8_4 | reverse complement strand
CGCCGCGACCCGGCCGCATCCAGCTTGTCGAGAGCTTGATGGCAGGATCGGCGTTTATTGTGTGGTTGCCGCCAAAGTTCAGAAGAACAAAAGTCGAAACGGGTGTGCTGACGGTCTTGGGTAGATAAATAAGCATGTCCATTGCCGGGGCGTTCTTGTTGCCTGTGAAGTTCACCGACACTTGCTTTCGGACGGCTGAACCTCCGAGCGCGTTCGGCTCGAAGTCGAAACACTCGAAGGTCATGTTCTTAGGCCGGCCGACGGGCGCGCGACCATAGACATGGGTCCGGAAACTTTTGTTCTTCTGAACTTTGGCGGCAACCACACAATAAACGCCGATCCTGCCATCAAGCTCTCGACAAGCTGGATGCGGCCGGGTCGCGGCGTCGGCGACTCTCTTACCGTCGGAGGTCACCAACGGATCGGGCAGCGTGTACTTCGGGACTTGCTGCTCACGGTAGTTCGTCCCGGCACGCTGCTTAGACAGCGAGTCAACCAACTCGGGCGAGGCCTTCCAACCGGCCTCGCTCGTCCGGCTAAAGCCAAAGAACTCGGCACCGAAAGACATCGCGCACAGGACGATCAACAATAACGTCAGTGATTTGCTGTCGCTCATGGAAATACCTCCAAAATTCACAAGTTGGACAATTATAGCCGGCTACGTTTCGGATAGTCAACGCCAAAGCCAGCCAATTTCCATATATCGGCGACGGGATTGGAGTCAATTGGAACTTCGCTCACGGAACGAAATACCGTGCTTCGAATGGTCTTGGGAGCTTCTCGAACCAAGCTCTTGAGCGGCGAACGTCGGCCTCATCGTGCTCGCCGTATGGCTACGTGTCCGGTGTTTTCGGCTTTTCCGCCGGCTGCTCGCTCTTGCTGAGCCGGGTTTGCCAGCCCTTGAGCCATTTGACCCATTTCTCTCTGTTCTCTGGCGCCTTGATCGCCGCCAGCTGGGCGACGACCGCTTTGGGATCGACTCCCGTCGGTTTTGTCAAATGCTCGTCCAGTGTCTTGAGCAGAACTCCGTCGGCGTCGAGGTCTTCGGCTTCCAGTGCCGTTGCGAGAAGCTTTGCGGCAAGATCCGTTTTCGGCCAGGCAAAATAGAGATCAATCAGATCGGCAACGGCCTGGGTCTTCTGCTCCGGCGTTGTTGCCATAGACCGCAGCCTGCCCAAGCATTCCTCTGCCTTCTCGTATTGATTGGTCTTGCGATAAAGAGCGGTAAGCCTGGTCCTCTGGTCCTTGAGCATTTGAGGTTTGTTCTCGGTTTCAGCTTTTTCCACCGCCCCGATCAGAAAAGCTATCTTCTGCTGATCAGTCAACTTGGCACTGTTCTCGGCAGTCAGCTTCTCGAACCAACTGTTGACTGTTTCGGCGTCGCAACCTTTGAATATGTTGCTCATGGCCTGCCAGGCGGGCTTGCTCTCGGAGTTGACACCGACCTTTTCAGAGAGCCATTCCAAATCTCTCTTGTCGCCGGCCTCATTGGCCAGAGCGATGATCTTCTTTCTCAGATTAACACTGGGATCGTTGACGAAACGGTCCCGCAGTATGGCCAGGGCTCTGGTTTTGTCGATGTTGGCAAGTCCATCAACCGCGGTTTCCCTGACGAAAGCCGTTTCATTGCGCAAAGCTTCTTCGAACAAGGGCCAATAGAGCTCGGCCGCCTTGCCACTGCAGGAACTGTTCTGCGTGCACAAACCAGCCATCGCGCTTAGCAATTCTCCGGTCAGAGTCCCGCCGGAGTCGCTCTTTTGCTTCTCATATCTTGCAAGAAGCAGATCGAGGTACTTCTTTACCTCTTCATCCTCTAACCCGTCTCGCTTAAGCAGTTTCTCTATTACTTCGGCCCCGTTGCGCGCCTTTTCAGCATCTTCCTTGTCGGACAGGAATTTCTCCGCCCATTTCAGCGTATCGGCCCTTATCGCCTTGATCTCCGGGGCGAGTTCGTCCGGTGCGCTCGATGAAATGGCAGACGAGCACGCCCAGCCCAGGGCCACAAACAACTTGGTTCTTACCGCGGCGTCCTGCTCGGCCTCAAGCTGAGATAAAAGCGGCCGGGCAAAGATCAACTCCCCCATCACGGCCAACAGGTCAGCGGTTCTGAGCCGAACGTCCCTATCCGAGTCGGCAATCAAACCAATCAGAATTGGCTCAAGCTGTTCGCGGGGAAAGGAGTTGCGGTTAGTGCCCTTTCGCCATTGATCAGCCTCTTCCAGCGCCCACAGCTTGACCGGCGCCTTGGAGCTGCCCAAATGCTCGGCCAGGAACGTACCTTTCTTTGCGTCATCACTCATGTCCCTGTACGCCCTGGCTAACAACGCCAGGTAAGACTTCTTCAGGTCTTCCAACTCGGCTGCGACCCGACTTTTCTGCGATTGAACATGAATGAGACGATTCCGCAGGAAAGACTCCGGTCCTTGCTCGGCGATTCGTTTACTGATCTGATTGCGAGCTTCGGCGTTCTCGCCCACTTCTATGCCCAGAGAACGCAGGGCCCGTTCGGCTTCCGCGGCCACTTGCCGGTCTGGATCGTCAACCAGCGTTATCAGCTTGATAGTAGCCTGCATGTCGAGAAGCCGCAATTTCAGTGCGTTCACGGCGTTCACCCGGGCCCTGACCGGTTTAGATGCGTCTGCCAGGAGTCCTTCAAGAGGTTGCTCTATTTGCTCGTACTCAAAAATCAAGGTTACCTCAGCGGCCCACCGGACCTCATCGGCATTCTCAGAACCCAATACGACAAGTAACGGGGCGATGAATTCCTCAACGTTCTTCACAGCTTTGTTTTCAGCTCGCGTCCTGTTCAACGCCTGGCAGACTGCGATGCGCGCCGGACTGTTTTGACCCTGCGTGAGAGTCTCAAGCAAGATCCTCCTCGCATTGGGGTCCTCGTGGAACAACATTATGGTGGCAGCTCCGACGTCCCCTGTAAGAAGGGCCTTCCTGTTAACCTCCAACTGGGGATCGAGTTCCACCTTTGGAGCAGTGCCGTTGGCCGTTGAGGGCGGCGTGTTCTGGCCAAGACAAACCTGCTGGCAACCTATTGCCAGGATCAGAATGACCAGATATATCCGCTTGGTGCTCATTACAGATGACCTTAGAGAAACTGCCTGTTTCCGTGCTTACGGCGTCCCTGCCCATTAGTTGGCCAACATATTAGTACTGAAAACCACGATCGTCAACTATTTTTTACGATTCCAGGGCTAAAATCCAGAATTTACAATCGACTCACGGCCTTGGATGGAATTTCCTGTGAATTTCTCTGAGCCTTTCCTGATCAACGTGCGTGTAGATCTGCGTAGTCGCTATATCTATATGACCGAGCATCTCCTGGACACTTCGCAGGTCTGCACCTCCTCTGAGCAGGTGAGTTGCAAAACAATGCCTCAGCGTGTGCGCCGTAAGATTGCGAGGCATCCCTGCCCGGGCAGCATATTTCTTTACCAATCGCCATATCTCAATACGACTCATGGGCCGACCTGTTCGGGAAAGAAGCAGAAAATCGCCACTGAAGCACTTGTTAAGTCTGACTCGCAGGTTCGTCAGGTACTCAACCGTCGCGGCGATGGCAACTTTCCCGACCGGGATCACGCGCTCCCGGCTGCCCTTGCCGAGGCATCTCAGGTAGCCGATATCAAGGTTCACGTCCGAACACTTCAGAGATGCCAACTCGCCGGCACGTATTCCTGTGGCGTAAAGCAATTCGAGCATTGCCTTGTCGCGCAAATAAAGTGTCTCAGTCGGATCCGGGGCGTTGAGCAGGTCGATGACCTGCTGTTTGCTGCAGACGACGGGTAGTCTTTGCCAGATTTTCGGGCTCTCGAGGAGCCCGGAGAAATCGTCCTCGACCAGACCTGTGAGCTTGGCAAACCTCAGGAACATCCTGATCGCGACCAGCGAACGCTTGACCGAACCCTCGCCCTTCTGGTTCTGAGTAAGAAACCGCATGTAGCGCCGGATGAGCGTCGGCTCTATCTGTTCTAAATCCTTTATTTTGTTGGATTTGCAGAATCCCAGAAAGCTCTTTAAATCGCGGCCGTAAGCCAGAACAGTATTGTCGGACAGACCGGCTTCGACGGTGAGATAATCGAGAAAGCTCTTGGCCTGCCGGCCCAACGGTAAAGCCAGCAGTTTATTGCCAACAGATTGTGTTTGCGTTGAGGGCATCTCTTACTGCTCGAAACTCGGGAGCGGCAGCGCGAGCGATGACATATTACTCTCCGAACATTCTCGGCAATACCATCATCGGCTTTAAAACGACCCATCCTTTAGCAGTCAGATCATTAGTTCGCGGCCGGCAGCAAGATGGCCAGCCAATGTGCTGTTCAATGAATCCGCGTGGATGCCGTGGTAAAATGGGCGCAATGGGCAGCTTTAAAACGGACGTTTCCGGCAAGAAATCCGGATGATGTCCTGCCGACCACGCTGACAACGCATCAGGGCCCGGAGGCCGCAAAGCAACGGGGACGCCGGCGTCGGCCATGATTACCAGACGGTCCCCGGCACTCTGCAGAGATAGTGTGTCTCCAGTAGTCTATCCGCCCTTGGAGGTTCCGTGCCCAAAAACATCACGACTGTCAGGTTGCGCAATTGTTGAAATCCACGTAAGGTTCTTGTATCATGCGCGGCTGTCGCGTGCAGGAGTACTTCAAGAAAACATGCATGAGAAACCCTACAGAAGCGAAGGGCTGTCATGAGAAGGAAGGTCATCATTGCAGTTGCTCCGGTCAAGCATCCGGGCTCGCAGATGCCCGCAGGCTGCCGTAATCCTCAGTCGGCGGTTGAGGTCGCAACCGAGGTTGTGGCCTGTGCCCGGGCAGGTGCATCAATGGTCCATCTGCACGTCAGAGACGAGTCCGGTGTGCAGACGGCCCAGATGGATGTGTTCGCCCGCACGCTCGATCTGATTCGCAGCCAATCCGATATTATCATTCAGGGTTCGACCGGCGGGCTCTCGAGTCTGTCGCTCGAAGAAAGGTGCGTATCCCTTAACGACTCTCGCGTCGAAGTTGCTTCGCTGAACATGGGATCGAGCAACTTCGCCGACGATGTCTATATCAACACCCTGCCCGACATACGATACTGGGCCGGGCGCATGCGTGAAACCCAGACCGTCCCTGAGATGGAGGTCTTTGACCTGAGCATGATAGGAACCGCTTGTAGAATCGCAGATGAAGGCGTGGTGCCGCGTCCCATGCACTTCAACGTGTGTATAGGGTTCGAAAGTGCGCTCGAAGCAACGCCGGAGAATCTCTGCGCGATGCGGTCCGCCATAGGCGGCGGGTCCACGTGGGGCATCACGCACGACGGCATGAAGGACTTGCAGATTCTGGCCGGGGCCCTGGGCCTTGGCGCCTCGGCTATACGTGTCGGATTCGAGGACAGCTTCTATTACGCGCCAGGTAAGACAGCGACCACTAATGTCGAGTTGGTGGCCAAGGCAAGGGCCTTGGTTGAGGCAATGGGGCTCGAGCCCATGACGGCTGAGGAGGCCCGCCGGTCATTAGAAATAAAGTCGAGAGGCCTGGATTCTTGAGATGGATTTGGTATTCTATCGGGGATAAGGCTCTGCGGGTGGCGGAGCGAGGGGAAAAACCATGGTACGGAAGTTCTACCGATAACTAAGAGAAAGGGAAATGCATGAAGAAACTGTTCTTGTCTCAAGTCGTACTGGTTGTCCTGCTCGGTGCGGGCGTCTATACAGCGTCGGGCGGCGACAATTGGCCCACCTGGCGAGGCCCCGATATCACTGGTATCTCCCACGGGGGAAATCCACCCTCCGAGTGGAGTGAAACGAAGAACATCAAATGGAAAGTCAAACTCGAAGGGGACGCGTCCAATTCCTCGCCGGTGATCTGGGGCGACAAGATATTCTTCCAGACAGCCGTAGATACCGAGATTAAAGACGATACCCCCACGCCGGCCCCGGCTCCGATGCCCGGCCCCGGTAGCCGCGGAGGCCGCCCCGGCGGCGGCCCACCCGGAGGACCCGGTGACCGTCCTGGCAGCGGTGGACGCGGCGGCAGGCCCGGAGGCGGCGGACGGCCTGGCGGATTCGGAGGGTCCAAACCCACGACCCAGTATAGATTCAACCTGGTCTGCATGGATCGAAAGACCGGCAGACTGCTGTGGGAGAAAACCGCTTGCCAGGTGAAGCCCCATCAGGGTCATCACGGCGATCACGGCTTTGCGTCATTTACTCCGGTCACTGACGGCGAGCTTGTCTGGGCAACCTACGGATCCAGGGGCATTTACTGCTACGACATGGACGGCAACAAGATCTGGAGCAAAGAGTTGCCCATGATGACCACAATGTTCGGCGAAGGCGGTTCACCTTCTCTGGCAGGCAATGCCGTTATTGTGCTGTCGGACCAGCGGGGCGAGTCATCTATTTTCGCCTTTGAAAAGAAGACAGGTGAGCTTCTCTGGAAGAAAGCCCGCGATGAGCCGACTTCCTATGCAACTCCCATACCGGTGACTGTTGACGGCAAACTGCAGGTGATTGTCAGCGCGACCAATTTTATTCGCAGCTATGACGTGCAAACCGGAGATGTCATTTGGCAGTGCAGCGGACAGACGTCAAATGTAATCCCCACGCCGGTCGTCGGCTCCGGCATCGTATACTGCACCAGCGGCTACAGAGGAAACGCCCTCCAGGCAATCAGGCTGGGCGGCCAAGGCGACCTGAGCAACTCCGATGCGGTGATATGGCAGCTCAACGAGGCTACGACGCCCTATGTACCCTCGCCGCTTCTCTATGACGGCAGGATTTATGTGTGCAAAAGTAACAATGAAGTCGTCTCCTGCTACGATGCCAGGACTGGAGAACCTCACTTCGTCGAACAAAAAATGGACGAAATGAAAGGCGTTTATGCCTCTCCCACAGCGGCGGCCGGCCGTATATATTTTGTGGGCAGAAACGGTGTAAGTTACGTGCTCAAACCTTCCGACAAATTCGAGGTGCTGGCCGTCAATACGCTGGACGACAAGATCGATTGCTCGCCCGCATTTGTCGGTGACGAAATGTATCTCAAGGGAAAGCAGAATCTTTACTGTATCGCAGTTTCTAAATAGTGGGGGCAGTTAAACTACTTATTTGGAGGCAAGAATTATGGAACGCAGCGCAATGTTAAAAGTCGTACTGGTCGGTTTGCTGGTCGCCTCGTTCGTCCTGCCCGTGCAGGTGTCGGCTCAGTCGAGGTCCCGCAGAGGCGGGTTGTACGGCGACTGGCAGATCAAAATGAGATTTGGAGAAAATGAGCTCGAGTCAATCCTGGCGTTTTCCAGGAACCAGGACGGTTACACCGGCCAATGGATCAGCTTCTGGGGAATGAATGAACTCAAGGATGTCAAATTCGAGGACAATAAGCTGAGCTTCACGCAGGTCATGCGATTCGGAGACCAGGAGAGAACGTCGAAGTTCACAGGCACGATCGAGCAGGGCGAGCTTTCGGGGCTCTTGATAGGCGACGAGCGCGAAACGGAAATCAAGGGCAAACGTGCCCCGAGACCCCCCCGCGGAGTTGGAAGCTGGGAGATGACAATCAAGGCCGGAGAGAGAGAGTATACGGGAATTCTCACGATTACCGCCGACCAGGAAGGTAATCTCAGCGGCACGTGGAAAAGCTCCAGGGGTGAGAGTAAGCTCTCAGACGTGATGTACGAAAACCGCAAGCTGACCTTCAAGAGAGTAACCGAGAGAGAAGGCAATCGGAGGGAAAGGACCTTCGAAGGCACCCTCGGCTCCACTTCGCTCGAAGGAGTATTCAAGAGCGACAGCGGCGAATCTGCCGCCACGGGGACACGGGTCGGTGCTTCAGTTATCGGCACGTGGAATCTCGATGTCGAATCCGAGCGTCGTACTTACAAGCAGAGGCTGAGAGTCAATCCGGACTTAAGCGCGCTCTACGGGTCCACTGTCATCAAGAAGGTTAATCTCGATGGTGACAAGGTCAGCTTCAAGTACGTTTTGCCGTTCGGCGACCAGGAAATTGAAGTGGGCTTCGAAGGCAAGATTGCAGATTCCAAGCTCACGGGCGAAGTGAAAACGTCCCGAGGCACGTCGAAAGTGACGGGCACCAGGCGTGCGTCCAGAAGACCCGGAGCCAGCCAGAGATAGGTCCGAGCAGCGGGGGCTTCATTCGCAGAACATGCGTTCACGAGCCTGCCGGAGTATTCTTCGGCGGGCTCTTTCTCTTGGTATTCGGCGGTAGGTCCGGCCGTTGCGGGCTTGCCCCGGATCTATTGCGCTGCTATGATATGCGGGCAGTACGGATAGATGCGACGGCAGGCACAAAGGCAATGGAATCAAATTGATGGCAAATGGAAAATCGCAGTCACAGGATGTGGCAGGTATCGCAGCGCCGTGGGCTCACAGCAGCGAAGTGATTCTGGATCAATGCGGCGTGATCCGCGAAAAGGGATTGGATAAGCGGCGGGTAAGATCTCTTCTGAAGCAGTACGGGCCCAATCGCCTTCGCGAGGCCGAAAAGAAGAGTATCGCCAAGATGCTGCTCAATCAGGTCAAGAGCCTGATCGTCATTCTTCTCGCCGTCGCAGCCGTTTTGTCGTGCGCATTCGGCGAGTGGATGGACGGCGGGGCGATCGCCGGTGTTATAGTCATCAATACCGCAATCGGTTTCTTCATGGAGCTCAAAGCGGTCCGCTCCATGGAAGCTCTGCATAGAATGGAAATGGTCACCGCCCGGGTCCGCCGGTCGGGACAGGTAAGGCAGGTGCCTGCGCGGCAGCTCGTCCCCGGTGATATCGTCGTGCTCGAAGGCGGGGACATCGTCAGTGCCGATATGCGCGTTGTCGTCGCGGGAAAACTCCAGGCGGATGAATCGGTGCTCACGGGCGAGTCGCTGCCGGTCACGAAACAAACCGAAAGCGTCGACGAGTCGGCTTCGCTGGGCGACCGGACGAACATGCTCTACAAGGGGACCTCGGTCACGCGAGGATCGGGCGAGGCCGTCGTGACCGCAACGGGGATGGCAACCGAGCTTGGCAAAATCACCGACCTGGTCCAGAAGGCCGAGGATGAGGTGACTCCTCTGGAAAAGCGGCTGGATATGCTTGGCAGGAAGCTGCTGTGGGTAACATTGGTTCTGATCGCCGTGATCGCAGGGGCCGGCATCGCCAGAGGAAAAGACGCTATAGAGATGATCGAAACCGCGATTGCACTGGCTGTCGCCGCCATTCCCGAGGGGCTTCCGATTGTTGCTACACTGGCCCTGGCGCGCGGGATGATGCGCATGGCCCGGCGAAACGCGATGGTTAATCATCTCGCCGCCGTCGAGACGCTCGGCGGGGTCAGTGTCATCTGCACCGATAAGACAGGCACCCTGACAGAGAACAAGATGACCGTCACCGATATCATCCTCTCGGATAGCCACATCAAGATCGGGCGGATCGACGATCAGGGCCGGGCGGAGTTTTCGATAGACGGCAGACCGATTGAACCGGCGCAAAACGACAGGCTCCTCAAGGTCCTCCAGGTGGGCGTGCTCTGCAACAACGCATCTTTGGACAGCACCAGTGCCGATTCGACAAAAGGGGTGGGCGATCCGCTTGAGGTGGCATTTCTAGTGGCGGCGCGGAAGGCGTCCATTGATTATGATCAGCTTAACAAGCAGTACCCCGAAGAAAGTGAAGATGCGTTCGACTCAGACACCAGGAAGATGGCGACCTTCAATCGATCCGGCGACGCCTACTGGGTCGCCGTTAAAGGAGCGCCGGAGGCCGTTCTCGATGACTCGGCGTGGGTCGCCGGCGAAAACGGCCGCGAGCAAATGGACGACGAACAGAGGGCATTCTGGTTGCGGCAAAACGGCGAGCTGGCAGAGCAGGGCTATCGCGTCTTGGCACTGGCAATGAAAGAGGGCGAGTCGCTCGAATCCGATCCGTACAAGGACCTGACATTTATGGGCCTGGCCTGCATGGAGGACCCCGCCAGAGCAGACGTTTGCCAGGCCATAGCGGCCTGTCGAAGTGCAGGTATTCAGACGGTCATGATAACCGGAGACCATCCCAAAACCGCCGTCAACATCGCCTCGTCCATCGGTTTGACCCAAATCGGCCAGGCAAAGGCGATTGTCGGCAAGGACATCAAAACGTTTGAAACGATGTCCCAGACAGATCGCCAAACCTATCGGCAGACGCCAGTCTTTGCGAGGGTCAGCCCGAGACAAAAGCTCGATCTGATTGCGGTTCATCAGCAGACCGGAGCTGTCGTCGCCATGACCGGCGACGGAGTCAATGATGCGCCGGCTTTGAAAAAGGCCGACATCGGCATCGCGATGGGCCAGCGAGGCACTCAAGTCGCACAGGAAGCCGCCGACATGGTTCTCAAGGACGATGCCTTCTCGACGATCGTAGTCGCCGTCGAGCAGGGCCGTATCATCTTCGAGAACATACGAAAGTTTGTGATCTATCTGCTGAGCTGCAATATCAGTGAGGTTATGATCGTCTTCGCCGCGTCCGTAGTCAACGCCCCTATGCCGATTCTACCGCTGCAGATTCTGTTTCTGAATCTGGTCACAGACGTATTCCCGGCGTTGGCGCTAGGTGTCGGCAAGGGTGATCCCGCGATAATGCGGGCCTGGCCGCGATCTCCGGATGAACCCATCCTGCCGAAGAGCTACTGGCTTTCAATCTTCGGATATGGCATGTCGATCACCTTTTCGGTACTGCTGGTTTTTGCCCTCGCCTTGAAGAACATGCTGGGGCTGGACGAAAGCCAGGCCGTGACGGTATCGTTTCTAACGCTTGCATTCGCACAATTGTGGCACATCTTCAACATGCGAGCGCGAAAGACATCTCTGCTCAAGAACGATATCACGAGCAACCCGTATGTCTGGGGAGCCCTCGCATTATGCACTGTTCTTCTGATCCTCTCGGTATATCTGCCTCCTATGGCGGCGATATTGAAACTCGTCAATCCCGGTGTCTCTGGATGGCTGCTTGTGCTGGCGGCAAGTTCGCTGACGTGTCTTATCGGCCAACTGTTCAAGCTGCGGGCCAAAGGTTAAGCATGACAACTTGCGCTGGGAAGTTTCACACATGAGGAGACAACATGAATCAAAATCGATTGAACTTCACTCGACTGAACGCATTTGCTCTTACAGGCCTGATCACGCTGGCCGTGTCACTACCAGTCGGAGCGGGACCGCAGGACAACAGTCGCGCTGTTGTCCCGGCGGCGACGGCCAGGACAGGA
>Ga0111165_1127_pt1 | contig 11246 bp, 8 predicted proteins | sample DeeMarSeWOR28_12_FD_80268 | JGI IMG/M metagenome (GOLD analysis project Ga0111165, IMG submission 80268) | Phycisphaerae bacterium SG8_4 | reverse complement strand
AGAATCATATTCCCACGGGAAGAAGTGATCATGGTCGTCATCGAAATTCACTTCGGGCCCGGCTTCATCCGATCGTATGAAAAGGCCTCGGCGCATGTTTGGGTTCTTAGCGGGAACATCAATAATGATGCCTTCAAGCTCGCCTGTGACATACTGCCCCCAATCAGGGTATTGTCCCAGAAGGGCATCAATTGCTTTTTGTGCCAGGTCTCGCATGCTTGACTTATAACGCTGGGAATCAGGAGCGGCCTTTAGGCCGTCTCATTGCATTCCCTTGTTATCAGTTGTTTGTCTATAAGGCCAATTCACTTGTCTGGGCTGTGGGATGCAAGAACCGCTGGCACGTTAGTTACCAAAGGTCTTTTTCATAGACATGAATTCTAATCAGTTTCTCGGTCGTTTCTTGCCCCTCGAATACGACAGTAACCCAATGTACACCGATATCATCCCGTCTGGGTCCCCACAGAATGTAGTCCTGCCTCTTTCCTCTTCGCAGTTTCATACCGGAGGGGTATGGCTCCTTGATGGAAACGTGACAATCCTTGGGCCGGTCAATGTTTATCGTATAGAGGGCGTTACGCGTTTTTCTGATTTTCAGCCAGACGTTCCCCTCTTCATCAACTTCGGCATCAAAAGTGGTCAGCTCGAATGCCTGTTCTTTTGCCCGGTTCAGGTGGGGCAGAAGGATGCCCATCAATAAGGCGATAATGGACAGCACAATCAAGAGTTCAATAAGAGTGAAACCCCTGAGTTGCACAGCAGTTTCTAGTTTTGACTTATGCATCTGGTTTAAAGGGCAGTCACGAATGGCGGCGCACGCTGCTTCGAAGAACTTTACCTTACACGGTGACGAACTCCTTGCTGATAACAGTGTATATATGGTTTCCGCATAAGACGCCGGACCTCTTTGAGTGTCCGTATAACACCCCTTTACAGGAAGTCCATAAATAATTCTTTGGACACGACTTAGGCCGACTTTCCTTTTTATTTGGCGTCTTATCCGGTTTCCAGATAACACTCCGATTTTGTGGGTGTTCAAATCGCATCCGCTGGGCTCACAACTCCGTGAGGCCCACGGTTCAAAACATGCGTGTATATCATAGTCGTCTTCACGTCCTTGTGCCCAAGTAATTCCTGCACGGTTCTGATGTCATACCCGTCCTCCAGCAAGTGCGTGGCGAAAGAATGCCGAAATGTGTGGCATGTTGCACGCTTGCTGATTCCGGCTTGGCGGACGGCGGATTTCACCGCCTTCTGGACCAGCGACTCGTCCACGTGATGACGGCCTTGCTGGCCCGATCGCAGGTTGATCCAACGGTTCTCCTGAGGAAATACCCACTGCCAGACCCATTCCTGCCCGGCATTTGGATACTTCTTTGCCAGCGCATAGGGCATTTGTACGCGCCCGTAGCCCTCTGCCAAATCGTTTTCATGCGTTCTCTTGACCTTTTTCAGATGCTGCAATAACGGGTGCGTAACCAATTCGGGCAACATGGTAATACGGTCTTTGAATCCCTTGCCGTCACGGACGATGATTTGATTCGCTGCAAAGTCAATGTTCTGAATCCTCAACCGCAGACACTCCATGAGACGCAGCCCTGCTCCATACATCAGGCTGGCCATCAGCCACTTGTCGCCCCGTAGGTGGCTGAGAACCAGCTTGACTTCTTCCCGCGTCATGACTACCGGTAGGCGTTTCGGCTTCCTGGCCCGGATAATTTCGCCAAGGTCTCCGATCTTCCGATTGAGCACATGTCGATAGAGAAACAGTATCGCACTGAGGGCCTGGTTCTGTGTCGAGGCGCTGACCCGCTCCTTGACAGCCAAGTGTGTCAGGAAAGCATTGATCTCTGGTTCGGCCATCTCGGCCGGGTGGCGGACTTTATGGTAGTATATGAACTGCTTGACCCACTGACAATATGTCTGCTCAGTCCGACGGCTATAGTGGCGGCAGCGCAATGCCTGGCGAAGTTGCTCAAGAAGCCTTGGCTTTCTCGAAATGGGCGACTACTGGTGTGGACGCTCCCCTTCTAATGACAAACCGGACGCTACTTTGCTTGTACCTAACTGAGTCATCCACTCTCCCGAATCAGTACATCGGTTGAGCATGGCATTATTTCAGCTCTGCCAACCGCCGGAGTCAGGTCGCCAGCCATGGGCTTTTCCTGCACTCCGTCCCCGTCGGTGCCCCGCGGGCACCGGGCACACTCCAGAGTCTCTGCCTTTAGCTCCAAAAACAGTAATATCGCCGCCTCCTGAAATCTATACCGTCGTAGACGCATGTGCAAGAGAAAAAGATTCCAGAAGACGTAAAATGACGACAATCCAAACAGCCGCAGAATGGGCAGATATTTGGACCGCAGGAGCCTAATGGCACCCCATTTCTGTGCCGGTAGGCCACATCACCGGCCCCGCAATATTCAGTATATAACATAGATTATGCGCTGAATGCCGGCCATATTGGCCCGGTCGAGTGACATTGACCTGCGTTCTTGGGCGAATAGTGAGAGTGTGCATTAGCAGGGCTGATGTTGTTGCCGAGTCGGTCGCCGAAAAGAAATCAAGGAAGGTACGAATTCTCTCATTTTGTTATAAGTGACTTTTGATTGTTTTCGCAACCGGTTTTTGCTGGAATCTTTGCCTGTACCGACTTTGGTCCTGCACGTCATTGCCAAGCTGATTCGAGTTGTAGTTAAAAGTCTACACAGGTTCGCTACCTGGTGTTCTTCGACAAGCTCACCGTCCGCACTGGGTGCTCATGCAACTAGGAGGTCATGCCGTCTGGCCGAGACTCTCGCCGCCAGTAGGATATAGTGGTCGGCTTTGCAGCGATGCAAACCGATCAGCGATGTCGGGAAAATCAGAATATCTTTCTGTAGACGTGGCAGTAAGGCGTTTTGCCGGTTTTCTTGTAGTAGTCCTGGTGGTATAGCTCTGCGGGCCAGAATTTCGTCGCCTTGGTCAGCTCGGTCTTTACGGCGAAACCCTTTTCTTTGAGTATCTTGATGAGTTCTTCAGCGGTCTGCTTCTGCTCTTCGTCAAGGTAAAAGATCGCCGAGCGGTACTGCGTGCCGATATCCGGTCCCTGACGGTTCAACTGGGTGAAGTCATGCGTCTCGAAGAATAGCCGGGCGAGGTTCTCGTAGCTGGTCGTGGCCGGATCATAGACCACTTCCACCGCCTCGGCATGACCAGTCCTGTCCGTGCAGACCTGTTTGTAGGTCGGATTCGGCACATGTCCTCCCGTATAGCCGACAGCGGTCGAGATGACTCCCGGGGCCTTTTGGAGGTGATATTCGGTTCCCCAGAAACAGCCTGAAGCGAAGATCGCACGTTCTGTCTTGACTTCGTCGGCCGGGATGAAATCCATCGATATCGAATTGACACAATGGCGGACGTTCTTGGCGGTCAATCGCTCGCCCGTGAACACATGGCCGAGATGCCCCCCGCACTTGGCGCACGTAATTTCCGTCCGAATCCCATCCCTGTCGGGAATTCTTTTTACCGCACCGGGCAGTTCATCGTCGAAGCTCGGCCAGCCACAACCTGAATCGAACTTGGCCGACGACTCGTAGAGCCTGGCGCCGCACCTTTTGCACGCGTACACGCCCTTCTCGAAATGCTTGTCGTACTTGCCGCTGAAAGGTCTCTCTGTCCCCTTGTGGATGATGACCCGTTCTTCTGCAGCAGTTAGTTTCTTGTACATGATCTCGTCTCCATAGAAGGCGATCTCGTCAACGAAGATGTCAGCGCGAGATTCCCTCGCCGTCGCCGCAATTGCAATACTTCTTATTGATGTAGCATCAAGTGGGCTAACCAGTGACGTCGGCTTGAATCGCGCAAAAGGAATCACAATATCCTGCCACTTTCCGTTCGTCGCAAAATCAGCCTGATAGAACTGCCATCGCAACTTCGTCTCCGCCGTTCGCAGATGAACGGCATAAGGTTGCCCATTGCCCTTGACGCGCAGCCTTATTCCCTTGAACATGCCGGCATCGAAGTTCCTGCGTTTAGAAATGAGGCTGAGCCTTGCCTGGATGAATCCGTCTTTGTCCTGCGGCGATACTGAGCCGGTCATGTGCAGGCACGGGCGACCATCGTGTTTCGTTAATTCTATCGCTCCGGCAGAGGAGCCGCCGGTCGCACGGTCACGGACAAACTCCCACTTTGCGCCGCTTATCCTGCTCGATTTCACAGACGAGAAATCATCTATCAGCACAGTCTCAGGCAAACGGTCGGTCTTCGTCCCCGAACTGTCCGACTGCTCTCGAAGACCGCCCTTGAGCATAGCCACTAAAAGAAGCGAAACGAGCAAGAACCCCAAAATTCTCATATTCTTTCCAAGTTTCATACCTGGGCCCCTTAAATCTAGTTTCTAAAAGCCTCGGTAAAACGTACTTGCCAACGACCGCCTTTGTTTGGAAAAATGTGTCAAAGATCAGCGTATTTTGCCAGGCCGGACCTGTTGGCATTGTCCCGTTTATCCTTCCGGGCCTCTCCCAGAGCCCGTCAGATAGTCACGGTGACGGGACCGGGGGGGCAAGTATCAGACAGGCAAGCGGAACCAGCGGCGAAATTTTATTTATTTTTTATTGAATTTTCTCCGTCGGGTCCATTATATTAGGGCGTTTAGAAGGTATATTCTTTCGTCTCTCAAGAGTATACAACCTGATAGTTGAGAAATGAGAGGCTTTATTTAGTGGCCTTTGAACGGGCCAAGGAGAAGTTTCGGTGAGTACAGGTACAGTAAAGTGGTTCAATTCAAGTAAGGGATTTGGTTTCATTGTCCCGGATGACGGCGGCGAAGATTTGTTTGTCCACCACTCTGAAATCAAGACCACTGGCTATGCAACGCTCGATGAAGGCCAGAAGGTTGAGTTCGAGGTCGGACAGGGCAAGAAGGGTCCCTGCGCGACCAACGTCATCCCGGGCTAGCCAAGCAGCAAGAATTAGAAGTGTGAAAAGGTCCCGCTCAATATTTGACCTTGTTGTGCGGGACTGTTTGCTCCCTCGTGTCGGTTAGTCGGGTTTTTCGCGATCACATTCAGCGCATGTCTCTATAACCGTATGGGGATTTTGTTTACCCTTTTTTTGGGAACTCTAGGCTCTCTCTGCCTGTCGTCAGCAACGCGCCGGTGAAATTGCCAGTTCATACCTTAACAGGCATGTTATCCTGTGCCACATCACTTACGGGCATCTTCCTGGTGTGTCACTATAGGCACATAGCCGACTTCAAAACCCTCCGGAGGCGTCACCAGCAGGGCCGGGTCAAGGCTCGCCAGTTCTCCGATGCTGGGCGGCGCCATGTAGTCGGTGTCGATCGGCCAGTTGGCGTGTATCTTCTCGACGAATGACTGCAACTTCACCTTCTTGGCGTCACTCCATTTGTATTGCTGGAAAGACGGCTGATCGACAAAACGATACCAGCAGTAGGTGACGGTCGAGCCGTCGGCAAGATCGACCTTGAAGGGTCCGCTTGTCGGACCCGGATTGCCCCAGGCGCCGCCGGTTGGCGAGGTGTAGGGCTTGCCGCGGCCCGCAAGTTTGAACTTGGCTGTCCGAAGCTTTGTCTCGGCCGGCACATCCGCCGCCGAAACCGCCACCCGATCGTCGCCGACGTGTTTGAAATACTGCGGGAAGTAGCCGTTGGCGTCGGCAGTGCCATCGTGCCACTTAAGCCCCCAGACGTTGCCTTCGAATATATCAGTGTCAAACACCTTCTCGGCGCCTGTTATTCTCTTGCCGGCCTGATCGAACCGCGGCGTGCGCGTCGTGAGCTTGGACTTCCAGGCGCCTCCAGCATCGAACCGCCCCGAGCACGCCGGACCTCCGTCCCGCCATGCTTTGAAGGCGTCGTAGAGTGCCGCCTTGGAGTAATATGTCACGTCCTGAACCAGAAGGGTCCTTGCCTTGTCGTCTACCGGGAACTGCAACTTCGGCAGCTTGGAATAGACCACGCCCCTGGCATCTTTGGATTCGAAACGCGGCACCGTGTTGATCTCCATTGCGCCGCCACCCATCCTGCCCGGCCGGGCGTCGAGTCCCCGTCCGTAGATAAACGGATAATTGAACAGCTTGCCAATCTTGCTCCAGGTCTCCGGAATGTAATAGGCCATGGGCCCTTTGAAGTTGGCCGCGTTCAGAAAGCAGGTCCACGCCTGATCGCCGGTAGGAGGGTCTCCGGTTGTCGGTTCAGTAAATGGCAGGGCCATGTAGGCGTAACCCAGGAACTTGCCGTTTGGATTGCCCTCGAAGGGCAGCGCATCCGGCGGAATGAGCAACCGGTTGCTCAATTGGGCGATACCCAGTCGATCGTCAGGCAAGGCCTTGCTGCTGTAGAAGAAAGACCACCCGGGCGATCCGACCTCGTAGTCGTAACATTGCGGCGTGGCGTTCATGCTGAATTTTGGAGGCCCGTAGCGGAATCGATTTCGCGCCCAATAGCCAAGGCCTCCCTCGACGGTCTGAAATACACTGGCCCAGGTAGGCCCGCGCTCTGGCCAGTTGTCTCTGGCATGTGTTCCGACAGGAGCCAGCGGCTTATCCTTGTTGTCGGAGTTGTCGGGTGTGATCCAGGCGCTGGGCAGACCGATCTGAAAGCCGGCAATCGGTTCGGCAATCAGCGGCCAGACGGCGGAATAGAAACCCATCCCAGCGCTGTAGGCCGAGCGCTCCGGCGGCCGGGACGCACTGTAGCCGATGTATCCATGCAAGCCACGCGAATGGGCCGTGACAACGCCTGCTTCGACGTCCTCTGCTCCACTCGCATCACCCGCATTTGATTTGCAGGTCCACAGCAGAACTGCAACAGTCAGCACAAGCAGCAATAGTCTTTTCATGTTCTTCTCCTTATCGCCCAGCTTGCAGAAACGCTGGATTAATACAAAGTGAAATTGAATTCGGTGCCGAGACCAACGGGCCTGTCAGGCCTTTTTCCTCGTCTGTTTTCATAGATGAAAACGGCACCTGGCGTGGCAATTATGACATCCGGCCTACCGTCTCCGGTCATATCGCCGATCAGTATGCTCTTTTCATATTTTGCCCCGCCGTCAGAGGCATCCACTCCGGGTGTGTGGAAGGTGCCGATCCTTTTACCTCTGTCATTGTAGAGCCCCCCTTTGTGGGCAACGAGGATTTCGTCCACGCCGTCACCGGTCCAATCCAGCAGGCAGTGATGTCGGCTGTAGTCGGTTACGATCTGGCCGAGTCGCCCGCCCTTCTCATCCAATACCCAGATGGGGCTCTTGCCATATGGTTGATGATCAATATCGATAACGATGTGAGGACCCGGACGATCGGCTATAACACGTCCGACATCAATGGACTCGAAATGATGCCCCGACACTTCCCACAGCGTTTTGCCGTTGCCGTCGATGAGCGCAATGTTGTTGGCGCCGCAACAGGTCAGCGCGATGCGAAACGCCTCGGCCGAATCGCCCCGCCGCACGATGCGGGCGCAGTCCAGATGCCCGCGCGACTGGTCCACCTTCTCGGACCTGAACACCCATCGAACCGAGCCGTCGTGATTGAGCATTGCGTAGCCGGCCATGATCTCGTCACGTCCGTCACCGTCGACATCGATCGGCACGGGCTGATGGGCCGTGCGGAAACCACCCGGATCCGTGACCGTCCAGAGCAGTTTGCCCTGTGGATTGTAGGCCCATATCCGGTGGTATCTGTCCTTGACGAGTATGTCGGTCGAATTGTCACCGCCGGAGAGATTGCAGAACACCAAACAGTCCGTGGCCTCGGTGGCGATAGGCATGCGCCGGAGCTCACGGCCTGTAGTCCCATCGAGTTCGACAACAAAACCTTTTGTGCAAAGAACCACCTCATTTCTGCCGTCACCGTTCCAATCGTGGATCTGGCATGCGACATCGTGGTGCCAGTTCTTTCTGCCGACATCAGGATCACCCCAGCGCCACAGGACGGATCCATCCAATTTCTGAGCGACTGCCGTGCTGGTATAATGGACGTCGCCGACGTTGACGTTTTCGGCGCTTACGATCTCGACTTCGCCGTCGGCGTCCATGTCGGCAGCCACCATCCACTGACCTGCGTATTCCGGATCGAGAACGACGATCCTCCAGGGTTTGATCAGCGGCACGCTGGGATCCGGTTTTCCGACGTCCTCAGTGTCGAAATACACAAAATCGCCGCTGCCTGCCAGACAGCACACGCACAGGAGAAACGGTAGTAGCACACCAACCAACCTTTTACAGTTGCGCCTGGTCATGATAAGCATCCTCCAGGTTTCATCAATAGATCTGCCGCATAGAGGTTAGCCTACTTCAGCCCGAGCGCCAAGACAAAAGAAAGTCATGAAACTCATAGAAAGCGTCACCACACTGCTGCGTGAGCGCCGCCTTCTTCTGGTCACGTTTGTTTGGGCATCATTTGCCATTTTCAGTAATGACGCTGAGGATCACTGCATCGAGGCTCCAAGATGACCGTTGTCCGCGTCGAGGCCCCCGGTTGAAGAAGCATGCTTGCTTGTCGATTTGCTGCCGTACCCGTTTCATCAGTCACCACGGGCTCAGGCGGAGAGATCATGCCTGTTTTCAGGCCAAACATAGTGTCCACTGGGGCCTTCTGTCGGCTTGGAGTCGAGAGCATAAGACCGGACAGTGGCTCCAGGAATCGGTTTGGCCTGGGAATCCGCAACCTCTATCACGGCAACTCTCATAGGCAATTTTCCCCCCTTTCGACGTACCTGCTCAGCACCTGCTGTCGCTCTGTCGCCCGCCCAAGCTTGTTTCTTCATTTAATACCGGTCGTCCCGACCCAAGACAACCGCAGCCAGCCAAAATCCCGTTTGTGCCGCCATGTCGCCCGTATTTTGGTGTATCCACCAGATTTTTTCGCAATAATTGTATTTTTCTGTTGCTTTATCAGAAATATAGTGGTAAAGTACTGGATTCTCGTTTTTTGGCATTCTAAGCACCTGCCACTCACCTGGAATCCACGTTAGATGTGCGATCGTGAGGGGGGATTTTAATGGCGAGACGTGGCGATTGCGCCGACAACTGACGGATCGGTCAATCGGATGACATATTGTACGTTGGTTTGAAAGATGGTTGTAAGGAAAAATGAAGAAGATTAGAAAAATCAGGAACATCGGTATCTCGGCGCATATCGACTCGGGCAAGACAACCCTGAGCGAGCGCATTTTGTATTATGCCGGCCGCATTCATCGCATGCAGGAAGTCCACGCAGGCGAAGGTGGGGCAACGATGGACTACATGGACCTCGAACGCGAACGCGGCATAACGATAACCTCAGCCGCCACCCAAGTCACATGGAACGACACGAGCATCAACCTTATCGACACTCCCGGACACGTCGATTTCACCGTGGAAGTCGAGCGATCCCTGCGGGTGCTCGACGGAGCAATCATGGTCCTCTGCTCGGTAGGCGGCGTGCAGAGCCAGTCGTACACAGTCGATCAGCAGATGAAGCGCTACCGTGTGCCGCGAATTGCCTTTATCAACAAGATGGACCGTGTCGGCGCCGATCCGGACCGCGTGTGTCAAGACCTGACCGAGAAGCTCGCCCTTAACGTCGTACCCATTCAAATCAATATGGGCACAGGTGACGATTTCAAAGGCGTGATTGACCTGATCACAAACGAGGCGATCACCTTCGAGGGCAAGGACGGCGAGAGAGCAGTCCGCGGACCGATCAATCCTGAATACGCCGACGAAGCCCGGCAAGCGCGTCATGAGATGCTCGAGGCCCTAAGCATGTTCAACGATGATATGCTCGAGAGGCTTATCGAAGAGCAGCCCGTCGATCAGGACATGATCCGCCAGACAATTCGCGAGGCCACGATCAATCGCGACATCGTGCCGCTGATGATGGGCTCGGCATTCAAGAACAGAGGCGTTCAGCCGCTGATGGATGCCGTTTGTGAATATCTTCCCAGCCCGCTCGATCGGCCGAGCTTCGCCCGCGATCACGACAATGAAGGCACGGAAATCCCCCTGGCCAGCGATCCCGACGCGCCGCTGGTGGCGATGGTATTTAAGATCGCAGATGAATCGTTCGGACAATTAAGTTACGTGCGCGTTTATCAGGGCAGCCTCGTCAAAGGCGGGCAGTATCGGAATGCCCGTACCGGCCGGACGCTGCGCGTCGGTCGCATGGTTCGGATGCACGCCAACGACCGCGAGGACATTACAGACGCCGGCCCCGGTGACATCGTCGCCCTGCTTTCGGTCGATTGCGCCAGCGGCGATACGATCTGCGGCGACGGCATCAACTATTCCCTGGAGAGCATCTTCGTTGCCGACCCGGTCATCAGTCTGTCCATCACGCCGGCAAGCTCGGCCGACCAGGAGCGGATGGCCAAGGCGCTGAACCGCTTCATGAAGGAAGATCCGACCTTCCGCGTATCGAGCGACCCTGAAACCGGTCAGACGATTGTTGCCGGTATGGGAGAGCTGCATCTCGACGTTTATATCGAACGGATGCGCCGGGAGTTCAGAGCCACGGTGGCCGTCGGGGCGCCGAGTGTCAGCTATCGCGAGGCCCCGACTGTCGAGTCCAAGTTCAACTATCGCCACAAGAAGCAGACAGGCGGATCGGGCCAGTTCGCACACGTGATCGGGCGGTTGATTCCGCTGACTGGCGATGACGAATCCACATACGAGTTCGAAGACAACGTCACAGGTGGGCGAATTCCCAGCGAATATATCCCCGCGGTAAACAAGGGATTCCAGGCGGCGATGAAGAAGGGCCCCGTAGCCGGATACGAAATAGTCGGCTGCAAGATGTGTCTCGACGACGGCTCGTCCCACGCGGTGGATTCGAGTGAGATGGCCTTCCGCATCGCCGCAAGGGACGCCTTCATCGAGGCCTTTAGAAAGTCCAGGCCCTGTCTGCAGGAACCTATCATGATGGTGGAGGTCGAGACACCTCGCGAATTCCAGGGCCCGGTCGTCGGCGATCTCAATTCCCGCAGGGGGATCATCACAGAGACCCAGGTCAGGGACAATCATGCAGTTGTCAGGGCCGAGGTTCCGCTGGCCAACATGTTCGGATATGCCACCGTAGTCCGCGGCCTCAGCAAGGGAATGGCCACCTTCTCGATGGAGATGTCCCGCTACGCACAGGTCCCGGCCAGGCTCGCCGAGGAAATCATCAACCAGCGCCGTCAAGAGCAGCAAGTCGCTTGAAAAGCTTCTTAGACGGGATAAACAGGATTTACAGAGATATTGTAAGGGCCTTATTTATCCCGCCTTTAT
>Ga0111165_1083_pt1 | contig 11312 bp, 7 predicted proteins | sample DeeMarSeWOR28_12_FD_80268 | JGI IMG/M metagenome (GOLD analysis project Ga0111165, IMG submission 80268) | Phycisphaerae bacterium SG8_4 | reverse complement strand
GGACTCGCTCCAAGCCGAAAAACGTGGAAAGATATCGCCAACACAAAGACAAGCGCCACATTCGAGGCCGGACCGGCCGCGGCCACAAGGAATATCTGCCTCTTGCTCAGGATGGCAAAGTTGACCGGTACCGGTTTGGCCCAACCTAAGCGCACTATGAGCGGCATGATAATGGTACCGATGAAGCTTACGTGAGCAATCGGATTCAACGTCAAGCGTCCCATTCTCGCTGCAGTATCGTCGCCGAATCTGTAGGCCATCCAGGCGTGGGCATACTCGTGTACGCTAAGTGATGGCAGAAAGATGGAAAGCGTGAATATGTAGGTTAGAGGGTCACCGCCAAGCATAGTGTATACCGTCGCAAAGAACAAAGAAACATTTTCACAATACCAGGACGCTCATAAGCCATTCTACAAGATTTACTTGTTGTGCGACATTACTAAAGGCGTTCTCGCCGCATTTTTAGCGGCCAGCCTTCGGGCTCACTTTCACCTTTGCCAGATAGATGCTGGTTTTGCCTTCATGACTCGAATAGTAGCTCACGTAGAGCATCTTTTCATGCCAGACGAGTCCCGGATAGCTGGTATCGCCTCCACTGGGCAGCTTTGTCAGCTTGGACATTGTGCCGGCGTCGACGTCGAGGTAGGTAAGCGCCGTATGAACGCCGCCATCGAACATTCGTCCGGCTGCGATCCAGTGACCGCCTGGTATCTCGATGAGATTGGGTCCGCCGAATCCGTTGAAATTCTCGCCAAGGTCATGCCAGCGCCATTCGACGTAGTCAGGTGTGCTCACACCCAACACGGCGCTGCTGGACTCATTCTGCAATCGATCTCTGCGCACAAGCGCGTAACAGGTCCCCCCGGCGCCGAAACGGAGGGTTACTTCCGTGGGGCGGCCCTGTGCAAAGAGTTCCGCCAAGTGCATGGCGAAACTTTCGCCATCCGAACTTGTGCGCAAGTCGATGTACGGCCCATCTTCTCCGCCGCCGTAGGAAACGCCGTATGCTTTTGCCTCGTGCCACGTGACGCGCCAGAGCCATCGTCCGGGTTTGGTGACAATCCGCGGCTTGGTCCATTTTCTACCGTCCTCGGAGAAGCTCACAAACGTCCCCGTTGGTGTGCTTTGATTGTCCTTCTTACGTGCAGCAACACCGCCGATCAGCATAAGTCTGCCGTCAGGTGTGACCGATACGTGAGCATCGCGCAGGTCGTAGCCGGCCAGCGCGATCAGAGCGGCGCTGCCCCAGGCGTCGGTGTTCTTGGATTCGAGCACGCGTATCTTGCCGTCGGTGCAGGCGTGACCTCTTCCTTCGCGAAACACGCAGTAGAAGCGGTCATTCCAGCGGAGAAGATCGGTGAACGCATTGTGCGGGGCCTTGTCCCAAATCTTGCTCACCTCAACAACTTCAGCCGTAACCGGTGCATCCGCAAGAGCACCTGACAGACAAAAAGTCAACAATAGCGATATAGTGCCAAGTTGTTTGCTGCTCATTTCCAATTCTCCGTTTACCGTCAGTTAGTTATAGTATTCCCGATTGAAGATCCCCGTTCTTGCGCGGGTAACTTGTGCCATAGGTAGTAGTTTTACAATGACAGTTCATGATCTTGCTCGTGGGAATTTACTGTCCTGAAGGGTATCATTGCAGGACCTTGTTCATTATGTTCCTGAATCTTGTTGCGCTAATCTGATGGTCCGCCAGTAGCTGGCCGTTATAGATAACCGCAAATGCGCTGTACGGCGTTGGAGCATTTTGCGCATCCCGGTATGTCCTGAGTTCAACCATTTGAGGCTTGAGCCTGTAAGTCTTCTCTGCCATCTCGGCTATCTTGTCCGCGAATCTGACGGTGTGAGGGCATTGATTCGAACGTATTATGGTCAGGCCCTTTCCGTACTTGTTCAGTTTCCTGTCCCAATTATCTTTTAACCTGGGATTTGGAGTGGACACTTTGAATTTCTTCACCAGCAGTTCGTAATCAGGCGGCGCGGTGTCTATGACTTCAAAGCCGCTCTTGAGGAATATCTCGCTGTTGGCCAGCCACGGCTTCTTGCGGGCGATCACGGCTACTCCATTGGTCTTTGCTTTCCTGGCATCGTCTATGCAGGACTGGATCAGGCGCGTGGCGTGGCCTTGCTTCTGATACTTCTTGAGATGAATCCAAAGGCAGTGGATGAACATATACCCGTTTGCGTCGACCGCACGCCAGGCGTACTGGCCCGGAAGGTATTCTATGTAGCCGGCCTGAATGTCTTTGTCTCCTAGGACTATCTTCGCTTTAAGACCCTTCTTGAAATAATTGTTCATCCACTTCGTTTTGACGATGCGCCCCTCATGCTCAGTGTCCTTGATTCCGCAGCAGGCCAGTTGACACATATTGTCGGCAGTAAGCTCAACAACTCTTATCTCTTCGGCCATAATCTTATCCATCCGCTCATGCCGACGGCGATCCGAGCGACTCAAACATTCAGAACATCGAGCGGTTCGTATTGTCTGCCCAGCACGAGTCGGCTCTCGAATCCGAGCCATCGGTCCAGGACCGTTGCATAGACGCGACGAAAGTCCGTGTGGAATCTCGGAGCGCCGTTGTCGAGGTCCTTCAGGCTGGGATGCGAGCCGACACGACCACTCTTCAGCTTTCCGCCGGCCAGAAAGATCGGCGCCGAAGCGCCGTGCCCTGTGCCGCGACGACCGTTCTCTTTTAGAGTCCTGCCGAACTCTGAGATCGTCATGACCAAGACTCTGTCTAACAAATCATCCCTTTCCAAATCGTCGACGAACGCGGCAAGTGATTCTGACAAATGATGAAGCAATGCGCAGTGGTTACCCAGTTGATTGGCGTGATTATCGAAGCCGCCGATTCCACCTCCGCCGAGTTCGGTGAAGAATATCCTGATGCCGACGTCGGCACGGATCAACTGGGCGACCGTTCGCAAAGTCCCGGCGAGCCGAAACGCCGGATATTCAGCGGTCGGCTTTGTTACCGCTTCGATCCGCCGGCTGTTGGCACTGGCCTTGGCCCTGCATTCAGCCACAAAACGCAGCAGCTCGTCGTTCTTGTCGGCTGCACGATCCTTCTGAAAGCCGGCAGGCTTCAAGTCGAGGATCAGGTCCTCCGGCGACCGGATGGAAGGGACAATCACGTGCTCGGCTCTCAGGCCGAAAGGCTGAACGATCGGTCCTACGAAGACAGCAGGAGTATCTTTTTGGTTCATGTGCCAGACGCTGTCTGCAGCCCGGCCCAGCCAGCCCGTCTGGCAGTTGGGGTTACCGGGCTCGGCGGTGTGCCAGTCGCGCATCGCACCGTCGTGATCGCGATCAGAGTCGGGGTAACCTATGCCGTGGAGGATGCTCAGGTGTCCCTCCTTGTACAGGCGCGAGAACGCCTCCATTCGCGGGTGGAAGCCCAGATACGAATCGATCTTGTGCACGTCTTTGGGCTCGAGGCGCAGGGTAGGACGGTTTCGGGCGTATTCGTCGTCGGCGTACGGGACAACTGTGTTGAGACCGTCGTTGCCGCCGGACAGTTGAACGACCACCAGGACTGTGTCACGGTCATCTCGTCGAGCGGCGCCGGCCGCCGCGGCACGAACCAGGAAATTCGGTGCGCCCGAAGGAAGTGACAGCATCGTCGACGTTCCCAGAGTGGTCTTTAGAAAATCGCGTCGTGTACAGGACATTGTATCTTCTCCCAGATTCAGGCCAGGTGAAATTCCGGCAGTGTAACTGCCGCGTGAGTAAAGCGACGCATGCGCACTTCCATGTCACCCTCCTGAGCCGTCTGTATCAACTTGTCGCAAATGCTCGGATCAACGTCCCCCTGCAGCAACAGATCGAGCACAAAACGCGAGGCTGATTCGAACGTCGAGCACCCGTGTCGTTGAGCGACGGCCCATGGATTCAGTTTCTTGCCGTAAGGATCCGAACCGCGCAGCATAGCCCAGGCAAGGTTATCTCGTCCGACTATCGCTGCGCTGTTGATCCAGTGCCTCCCGCCAATCCAGCCATTGACGGTAGGGGGGTGGTAAAGGTTCTGGCCGAGATCAGCCAGGTCATTGGCGAGCTGCGTGGTGGAGACCGTCGTCTCCAGAGCCTTGACTATGCCAAGGGCAAAATCCACCGGGCTTTTGACGCGTCTGCGATATGCAGCCGCGGAAAAGAACAGATTGGATCGAAGCATCGTCTCGACGAGTTTGAGCACGTCGTAATCCTTCGCGAACGCTTCGGCCAGCGGGCAAATAAGAGCCTCGTCGGGCTCGGCGGTCTCGCTGATAAGCCAGCGGTACAACCTCTGGACAAGCCGGCGAGATGTCGCCGGCTCTTCGAGTATGATGCGCGTCACGTCGTCGCGAGAGAAGTTTCCTTTGCGGCCGAGGATTTGTTTCTCGCCGTTGTCGTGCTCGCGGGCGATATAGCGCAGCTTGCCCCTGAGCACGAACCAGCCGGTAAGGGCTCTGGAAGCAGCCTTGATGTCACCGTCCGTGCAGTTCTCGGGTCCAAGTGTGAAGGTTTCCATGAGCGCCCGTGCGAGATCATCATTAGGCTGTGCCTTGCGATTGGCCTCGGCGCCCAGCCAGAGGAGCACGGCGGGGTCCTTTATAATGCCATGAAGAAGAATCCGGAATGAGCCCAGTGCCTGAGCGCGCAGCAAGCCGACGTGCTGCTGCATCAATCGGGCATTCTTGACCTTCTCGGCGTTCGTGGCGAAGTGGCCGTGCCAAAACAGCGTCATCTTCTCGGCCAATGGATGCGGGCTCTGAATCATCCGCCGCAGCCACCATGCCTGCAACTGCTCGATCGAACCTGTAGCGGCTTCATAGTCATCGTGAGCCCGGTTGAATTCCTCTATGTCACCCTCAGGCCGGAGGAGCTTGTCGACCGTCCGTTGCGGCCCATCCCAAAGCGCCTGCTTCAACTGATCCCAGCTTGCTCCGAAGGCCGCACGCCGGTAAAGATGTCCTGCAAGAGCAAGATTCCACGGGCGGTCTCCGCCAGGTTCGTATGCCGCCCAGGCCCGGCCGGGATCCGACAGCTTCTCAGTTTGCGCGGCCATGAGTTGTTCCTTTCGTTATTCCGACCCGCAGTTGAACATTAGCACAAACATAGGCCTACTGCAAGTTGAGTTCTAATTCCAGCTTCGCCTCTGTTGTCCCCTCGTCCATGCCGATGCTCAGTTCGAGATGCTCGCAGAGTCTCGCGACAGTAATCAGTATGTCGATTCCGGCCTCGGACTCGGCCTGTGTGCTGCCTTTCTTGACCATGTCACCGCGGACGAGTGTCTGGCGGTTGGCTTGAAGAATCGAGGCCAACTGTACTCCTTCGATCTCGAGAAGGCTGTGCGTTTGGGCCAATGGCTTCGTCGTCTGCTCGATCTCGGCGCTCAGGGCATCCACAAGATCCCGAGCCAGACCATCGGTCGAGCTGAGGATAAGGTAGTTGCTCGGCATGGCCAGGGTCGGACGAATGTTGAACCGTTGGTCAAGCGCCGTTTTATCCTCGATTCCGGTAGTTGAAAAGTAAGAAACGGTCAGCTTGGTATCCCGGTGCGTGGGTCGGTCGATGATCAATCCCGGCATCGCCTGCTGGCCCCGCGTGAAATTGACCAGGCCAATGGCCTTCTGCCACGCCTCCTCGGCCACCTCATCGAACTGCTCTTCGTCACGGAGGCGCAGGATCATGGCAAAGGCCGGCAGTTTCACAACAGGCGTACCGATCGCCGGATCGAACTGCTGCTCGGCGACCACGAATCGGATCTCAGGCTCAGTCTCTGCCAGGACCTCATTTGTCAGATCGCGGCCGCTGAAGAATATACCCATCATATTCTCGAAGAAGATCAAGCCGCTCGTGCGCTCGGGGAACAGCTCGTCCTTGGCGGCGTAGAACTCATGCAGGTCACGGTAGAGGGTCAGCGCCGCAATCCGGCGCGGTACGACCAGGTTCGGCAGGGCGCCTTCGCCGGCTTCCTTCGGCAGGGCAAAAGATGCCGGACTTGTCTTGGCTACCATCTTGCCGTCCACCGATGCTTGGCAGATGAGCGTTTGATCCTCGATGGCTAGCCCCAACGCCAGGTAGTTGGAATCGCGCAAGCCCTCGACAATCCCGGCGAAGGCAAGAGCCGCCAGGGGATTCTCCCCCTGCTGCTTGAGAAGCCCGGCGATATTCGGCACCTGCATCAGGAGTTCGAGATCGGCGAACAGCGTCGCGACGGCATTGTTCCCGGACCGGGACAGTTGGCGTTTTGCGGCCCGGTAGTTCCTCTTCGACGCCAGATTTTCGCCCCAAGTCTCGGCGCGAAGTTCCAGCACGGCCTTAAGCCCTTCCGGGCGATTGGACATGACGAGCCGTTTGCCGATGATTGCGTGCGCTTCCTTACCGTCGAATGTCCAGGCGGTAACATCCCCATATTTGGTCGACGCGACGCTGCCCGATTGTCCCTTTTTCTCGGCTTCGGATCGGGCCATGTCCAGGAGCATCTCGTGCAGGCGATTCAGCAATTGCCCGTCTTCGGCGTCGACGACTAGAATGACCGTCTCTTCCGGACAGATTGCCAGTGTGATGCCTCCGCCCGTGAGCTTTGCCAGGGCCGTCCGCCAGTCCGTGCCCAGCTCGCTCTCCATATAGCCGACAACAGCGAGGAACTGTTGGAACTGGGGGTTCGACATCTGTTGCTGGTAAGCCGGCAATGCCTTGAGAAAGGAACTCGCTTTTTCGCCGGCAAGCAGCTCGAGCAGCGTTTTTGGCTGCGTAAGCTCAAGCGAGATCACCGCATCGCCCGGGATCCACTGGACGGCGGCAGGCACAGTCTGGCCCGCCACAGGCGACTGCAACGCGAGCAAGGCCAACAACAGAGTCAACAAGGGTCCAAGTTTCAGTGACATGTCATACCTCCGGAACCTATGGCAAGAATCAGAAGAAAACGGGCAATTTCATCAAAGCGATTATACAACAGAATGTTACTATTGTGTTACGATTCTGTTGCTATTTCGAGATTTGTCACTGATCCGGGATTGTTCTTGACGGCGGGAAGAACAATGTGGTATAAATGACGGTTGTCAGACCTGCGCTCAAATTAAGGCGAAAAGGCGGATATATTCAAGCTTTTGGCTCTTTGAGCGGTTGAGGGCAATGTGATTCTCAGATAGGCTGACGTGGACTGAGGAGTGTCAAACCGAAAAGAATTGTTCTGACCGAGAAGGTAAAACGCCGGGTATCGTCAGAGCGGCAGTCATTATTCACCATTTTTTGACGGAGGATTCTTATGTGCAAGAAAATGTTTTACCTGTCATCTCTCATACTTGTTCTGGTCATTGGGGCCGCAGCCCAGGCCGGTATTGTAGAATGGGAGGCAGCCATAAGCGGAGCCAATCCGCTTCACTGGTACAAGTTCGATGAGGCCGGAGCCGACTGCATCGATTCCGGCAGCGGAGGGCTCAATGGAGTTTATGACGGTGTCGTAATGGGCGCCGAAGGTCTCTTCGGCCCGGGAACTGCGGTCGGATTCGAGAGAAGCGGCGCCAACCGTGCTGATTTTGCAAATGCGACGGACATGCCGGGCCCCTGGACGGTGGAGTATATTGTCAAAACCACGAAAGCGGCGGCCGCAAATGATTCACAGGCGCTGCATGACAGTGATGCAACTTCCATTCGTCTAGCGGGTTGGACCGCTCTGGGTGAAGTGGGATTCACCTTATACGGCGTAGCCGATTACCGCTTCACGCCGATCGCCGGATACACCCTGGATGATCTTATCATAAAGCAAGACGAATGGGTCCATCTGACCTGGCGCAACGACGGCGCCGGCACCCAGTTCTTCCTCAACGGAAAACTGGTGGGCACCAGCACGGACATGATCGATCTTCCCCGCCTGAGAATCGGCGGGCGCGGTGGTGGTCCGGCCGACCACCTGATGGGCGTCCTAGACGAAGCCGTAGTTTTTGACCGGGCGCTGTCGGATGAAGATATCGTCGCCCATTCCGATGCGTCCACGCTTCTCGATCCATCTGTGCTGGGGGCCGGCAATCCCGACCCGGCCGACGAAGCCACACATGCGGCGACATGGGTCAGCCTCGCCTGGTCTGCCGGAGGCACTGCGATCTCCCACGACGTGTACTTGGCCGACAATTTCGACGATGTCGATCAGGGCACCGGCGACGCCTTCCGCGGTAACCAGGCCACGACGACGTTCATCGCCGGCTTTGTTGGTTTCCCGTATCCCGATGGTCTTGTTCCGGGAACGACTTACTACTGGCGAGTCGATGAGATCGATCCGGAGACTACTCACAGGGGCCAGATTTGGAGTTTCCTGGTTCCGCCCAGGACCGCATACAATCCGGTTCCTGCTGATGGCGCCAAGTTCATGGCCGAGGACGTGACGCTTTCCTGGACCGGTGGATTCGATGCGAAACTGCACACGGTTTACTTCGGAGACAATTTCGACAATGTGAACGACGCGACCGGCGGCCTTCCCCAGAGCACTGTCACGTTCACGCCGGCGGGCCCGCTTGCCAAAGACACGACTTACTACTGGCGGGTGGATGAGTTTGACGCCGCAACCACACACAAGGGCGATGTCTGGAGTTTCAGGACGTTGCCGGATATTCCAGTGACCGATCCGAGTCTGCTGGCCTGGTGGACCCTCGACGAGGGGGCCGGTACGAACGTTCTCGACTGGTCCGGCCACGGGCACCACGGCAGCCTAGGCGAGGACGCCGGCTGGACCGATGGTTATGACCTGACAGCCGTGCAGTTCGACGGACGCGGCGACTACGTCGGCTTCGGCACGCCGGCCGACCTGTACCTGCCCGATACCTACACGTACACCGCCTGGTTCAAGCCAGGAGAGGATATTCGCGGCGACAGTGGACCGCAGTATCTGCTGTGCATCGGTTCGCGAAGTGACCTTGTTTTCGGGGTCGAAGACGGTGTCGGTGTAAACGGCGACCTTTCGCTGCACTACTACGATACGCAGCCGAGTTTCCATGCCGTCGGTGTGGGCCAGACGAGCTGGCACGCCGACGAATGGCACATGGTTGCCGGCACAAGAGACGCCACCGGTCACAAGATCTATCTGGATGGCGAGTTGAGGAATTTTGACACCAATGTCAATCAGGACAATTTTGGCGGCGCGACAGGCAGGATGATCTCGCTCGGCGCCAGGGCCTGGACGGGACATCAATACTTCAACGGTACGATCGACGATGTCCGTATCTACAACAAGGCCCTGACCGACCAGGAGATCCTTGAGGTGATGGAGGGCAATACGCTCGTCGCGGGCGATCCGGAACCGGCTCGCGGCGCGACTTTGGACATCACCGATGTCACGTCACTGAGCTTCTCGGCGGGCGACGGGGCCGCTTCTCATGACGTCTATTTCGGCACGGATCGCAGTGCGGTTGCCGGCGCCGACAATAGCTCGCCCGAGTTCCAGGGCAATCAGGCCGGGACAAGTTTGTCTGCCGCCGGTCTGGTCGAGTTTGGCGGCGGCGACTACTACTGGCGCGTCGACGAGGTTGCGGCCGGCGGGACCGTGACTGCAGGAACGATCTGGAAGTTCACGGTGACGGACTACCTGACCGTTGACGATATCGAATCCTACAATGATCTTCCTGAAGATGACCCGGAGAGCAACAGGATCTATCTGGTGTGGATAGACGGATTTGGAACGACGACAAACGGAGCTCAGGTAGGCAATCTGGATGTTCCGTTGACCGAGCGCAGCAACGTTCACGGCGGTCTCCAGGCGATGCCGTACAGCTACGACAACAACCTCAAGACTTCCGAGGGGACCTTGACACTGACCAGGCGTGACTGGACCGCCGAAGGCGTTACAAGACTGTCACTGTGGTTCCGCGGTGATGCGGCCAATACTGCCGAACGGATGTTCGTCGCTCTAAACGGCACTGCGGTTGTCTATCACGATGACGCGAGCGTGACGCAGATCACCAAGTGGACCGAGTGGGTCATCGACCTGACGGAATTTGCGGGCGTGGACCTGACCAACGTCAATACCATTACCATTGGCTTTGGCACCAAGAATGCTCCGGCTGCCGGCGGCTCGGGTCAGATGTATTTTGACGACATTCGACTGTACCGACCGGCCTCGGAGTAATTGCGGGTCGCTTGAATCTGCAGCACAATGTCGTGGTTGACACGAAAGATTTGAAAACCGTTTGGGCCCATGTCTAGTGATTCGACATGGGCCCCGGTCTTTTTGCCTCTGTCGGGCAACCGCAAAGCGTCATCCCTATCTGGCGGAAACCTCAATCTGTGAAAACAGATCCTTGGCGTCAGAGATACCTTCTATATCCGGGATGACGTTGCTGACAGCCTCGAATTGGTGGGTCCGGCCGATTAACTTCGGTTCGCTTCGCCGACCGGGGTGGGCGGTGATCTGGCCACGATAGATTATCGAGGGCTGCCCGTTTCCGTTGCGATCCTTTTGGCCGTCTTTGGATTCGGCTGAAAAGGAATCGTTGAAATCGCCGGAGACATTCACCTCGACAAAGCAGTTCCACTTTGTGGCCGCCGGCACCTCGATCCGGCACGTCAAGTCCTGCTTAGGCGTCGCACCTGTCACGGCATCGGCCGCCGGGTTCTCGGGCGTTGGATCGCCGCTGCGCCCTGTCTCCTTGTTCCACCGGCTCACCCAGTACGGCAGCGAAACCGGACGGACAATCTCGCCACCCCAGCTGCCGGCGCCGGTCTTCTCGGTGACCCAGATGGTTCGGATCTTCTCGCCCGCGGTGTCCTCGATCCAGATGGCGAATTGAGGGGGCTTCTTGTAATGCGACCGCGAATAGACGTCGGGATCGAGGCTCAGCGAGAACTCCAGTGTCACCGGCTTGGCCGGTTGAGGACCCGGATTGCTACAGCCAATCAATATACAGAAAGCGAGACAAACACACGCGCCCGAGAACAGAACCTCTCGAGGCCTCAGGTCCGGCCCGATCATACGAGCCTCAGCTTGCGAAGGTTATTCAGACACCTCTCGACGGATTCGAGCGGTGGGGCACCCCTGCGCTCGTACTCGACAATGTACCATTCTGTGGAACCCACGGCGCGGCACAGGGCGAAGAAGGCCTTCCAGTTGACGTCGCCCTCGCCTACGAACGCATCGGGATCGCTCTTGCTGTGCTCCTTGACGTGAACCGTGATTGCCCGCTCGGGATACTTGTAGAGGTAGGGCAGCGGGTCCACGCCGCCGCCGATCGCGTTGCCCACATCAAGCTGCATGACGACTTCCTTCTTCGTGTTGCCGTAGAAGGTGTCCCAGGGAAGCTCGCCGTCCATTGCCGCAAATTCGACGCTGTGATTG
>Ga0111165_1142_pt1 | contig 11321 bp, 13 predicted proteins | sample DeeMarSeWOR28_12_FD_80268 | JGI IMG/M metagenome (GOLD analysis project Ga0111165, IMG submission 80268) | Phycisphaerae bacterium SG8_4 | reverse complement strand
TTTCGCAGCATTCCACCTCTTCCTCCTGCTGGCCGTCGCAACGGCTCATGCTGATGAGCCGCATACGCGGGCGCGCCTTGTGGCCGATGTCGCCACAGTCCGTCCCGGCTCGACCTTCACCGCAGGCGTCCTGCTCTCGATGGACCCGGGATGGCACATCTATTGGAAGAACTCCGGAGAGGCCGGTCTCCCCACACACATCAGCTGGACGCTCCCTGAAGGCTTTGAAGCCGGAGAGATCCAGTGGCCCGTCCCAAACAAGTACGTGGAGGCTGGAGACGTTCTCACCTTCGGTTACAAAAGCGAAACGATGCTCCTGGTGCCGATCCGGGTTGCTCCCTCGGTCGCGGCACCTGCCAGCGTGAGCTGGCTTGAGTGCGAGGCGATCTGTGTGCCGGGTGAGGCAGAGGAAACGCTGGCGCTGCGCATCGAGAGGGGCGACCCGGCACCGGCCAACGAAGAGCTCTTTGGCCGCTACCGGGCGCTCATCCCGGAGCCTCTGGCAGAGGCACACGATCTGGATGTCCGCATCACACGTTCTCGCGGGCGGGTCACGATCTCAGTTGCGGGGCGAGAAGAGCTGCTGTCACTCGGGGAGGAGAGGCTGCCGGATTTCTACCCCGAGTCCCATGAGGAGCTATCGATCGGGCGCACCGATGTCCGAGTGACGGAGGGCGGCGCGGATCTCTCCTTCTCGCTCACGGCCTATCAGCGCTTAAACGAGGCCCAGACCATCGCCGGTGTCCTGGTGATGCCCCGGGGCGAAGGGGCCCGGCGTGGCTACCATCTCACGATTGAGCTTCCCATAGAATTTGTCAGGACGATTCCCCTCCACGGTGAATCCCCGTCCAGGGGCGGTTTGCTGGAGATGGATTTTGGCACAGAACGCGCTGGTGCCGACACCCCGCTGGCGCTCTACCTGGTATTTGCCCTCATCGGGGGGATGCTCCTGAACATCATGCCCTGTGTGCTTCCGGTGATTGCGCTCAAAATATTCGGGATCGTCAAGATGGCAGGCGACGAGCCGCGACGCGTGAAGCGCCTGGGGTGGATGTTCTCGCTCGGGATCCTGGCCTCCTTCCTGGTGCTGGCCCTTCTCGTGATCATCCTCCAGCTTGCGGGGGAGCAGGTGGGCTGGGGGTTTCAGTTTCAGGAGCCGCTCTTTGTGATCGCCATGAGTGCCATCGTCTTTGCCTTCGGTTTGAGTCTCTTTGGAGTCTTTGAGATCCAGATTCCCGGCTCGGCCGTTGCCGGGATGAGCGGGCTGCTCTCGCGCGCCGAAGGAGCGGGAAAGGGGTATGCGACGTCGTTCTTCGAAGGTGTCTTTGCCACAGTCCTTGCCACTCCGTGCACTGCACCCTTCCTGGGCTCGGCACTGGGATTTGCCTTCGCACAGCCGCCCGGCGTGATCGTTGTGATCTTTTCAATGGTTGCCCTCGGAATGGCGCTGCCGTATTTGATCCTGACACTGCAGCCGAAGTGGCTAAAGTTTGTACCCAAACCCGGCGAGTGGATGGTGACGGTAAAACAGTTCATGGGTTTTCTGATGATGGCCACGCTTCTTTGGCTCCTCTACGTCCTGGGCAAACAGATGGGGATGGAGGCCGTGATCTGGACCGGAGCCTTCTTGCTGACCGTCGGGGTTGCCTGCTGGCTTGTCGGACGCTTTGCGACGCTCACGGCCAGCAGAGGACGAGCGTTCGCGACCTGGGCTTCCGCGCTCCTGGTTGTGGTGCTCGGCTATGTGATCTTCCTGGAATCGGTCCTGAGCGTTCGGGAGGTCATTGCTGGAGACCATGCCAGCTCGAACACCACCAGCGTCCAGGAAGGCATCCAATGGGAGTCGTTCTCGCTCGAATCGCTCGAAGAGAGGCTCAACGGGGACCGTCCGGTCTTTGTCGATTTCACTGCCGAGTGGTGCCTGACCTGCAAAGTGAACGAGCGCACTGTCCTTGCCGATAACGACGTAATCGAGAAGTTCAGGGATCTTGATGTCGTTGCAGTCAAAGCCGACTGGACCAATCGCAATCCCGACATCACACGGCTTTTGGCCAAGTTCGGCCGGTCGGGTGTTCCGCTCTATGTCGTCTTCCCTCCCGGGCGTCCCGAGGAGGCAATCGTTCTTCCGGAGGTCATCACCGAGGGGATTGTGCTTGAGGCGCTCAAGCGCGCTGCCGGTCGTTCTGCCTGAGTGACGGCCGGTTCCGGAAGACGGGGGAGGGAGAAAGGGGCCTATGAACACCGTGGAAACCGGAGGCACCCGGCTGGCCTGTTTCGATGAGGGAAGCGGCGAGCCCGTTGTGCTCGTCCACGGTTCAGCCAACGACTACCGGACATGGCACCTCCAGCGACAGGAACTCTCCTCGCACTTTCGGATCATCATCTACAGCCGCCGGTATTACTGGCCAAACGAGCCGATTCCGCAAGGCGTCGACTACTCGATGGCGCAGCAGGTGGGCGATCTGAGGAGGCTTCTCGAGGCACTGGATGCCGGTCCGGCTCACCTTGTCGGCCATTCCTATGGCGCATTCCTGAGCCTGCTGCTTGCCATCGCGCACTCGCATCTGGTCCGATCTCTCGTGCTGGCCGAACCACCGGTCCTTCCGCTCTTTGTGAGCAACACGCCCAGGCCGCATGAAATCCTGAAACTCCTGGTTACAAGGCCCCGCACGGCAGCCTCCATTGTCCGATTCGGCGCGACGGGTGTGGCTCCGGCACGAAAGGCGTTCAAGCAGGGAGATCTGGAGGGAGGAATTCGCACATTTGGCACTGCCATCTTTGGCCCCGAGGGCTATCGGCGTCTGTCTGAGTCCCCGAAGGCCAAGGAGGTGACGGATAACCTCTCGGACGTCAAGGCAGAGCATCTGGGCTCCGGTTTTCTTCAGCTCGATGAGGATCAGGTGAGAGGTGTTCGCGCTCCTACCTTGCTGGTCACCGGTCAGCGCAGCATCGGATTGTTCCATCGCCTGACAGATCGCCTCGAGAATCTGCTGCCGCGAACCGAGCGGATTGCCATATCTGGAGCGTCTCACCTGATGCATGAGGATGATGCGCCTGCCTATAATGCGGCTGTGCTATCGTTCCTGGGAAGGCACAGCACTCCATAACCATCGGACCTAGCTTAGGAGAGGAGGATTGCATGGCAAGGGTAGTTCACTTTGAGGTCCACGCGGAGAACCCTGATCGTGCGATTGAGTTCTATCGTTCTGCGCTTGGATGGCAGTTCCAGAAATGGGATGGCCCGGCAGACTACTGGATGATCACGACAGGCGAGAAGGATGAACCTGGCATCAACGGCGGCCTGGTCCGCCGGAAGGGGGAGATCGACGGCCAGGCTGTCATCGCATTTGTCTGCACGGTTGATGTCAGCAATGTTGACGATGCTGTTGCCCGTATTCAGAAGCACGGTGGCTCTGTTGTCGTCCCGAAGATGGCCGTGCCCGGTGTCGGATGGCTCGTCTATTTCAAGGACACCGAGGGGAATATCCTGGGAGCCATGCAGGCCGACGCCGGCGCCGCGTAATGCAGTTTGCACTCCGGCCCAGGAGCTCTCTTCTTCGGAATTCGGCGGGGATCCGCTGTATACGAGCGGAGACCTCCGGAGGTGCGCAAGACAGCATCAGTACCACACACTTCCCGCATGCCTGTGGGCGGGCGAAACTCCCCGGGTCCGCCCGCTGGAATCCGTCGTCCCCCAAAGCTCACCGAGCGGCTGAGGGAGGCGCTGCGCGCGCGCCACTACAGCCCGCGCACCGAAGAGGCCTATGTCACTTGGTGTCACCGCTATGTCCGCTTCCACAAGCTCCGGCACCCGGGGGAGCTGGCGGAATCTGAGATCAACGCCTTCCTGACGCACCTGGCCCTGAATGAAGGGGTGAGCGCCTCCACCCAGAAGCAGGCACTCTCCGCGCTGATCTTCTTGTATCGCTTTGTGATCGGGCGGGAAATCGGTGACCTGGGAGAAGTTGTTCGCGCGCGGAGGCCGGCGCGCCTTCCCGTTGTGATGTCCCGCGAAGAGGTCTCCGCCGTCCTGACGTATCTCCAGGATGACAAATGGCTTGCGGTCTCACTCATGTATGGTGCAGGGCTGCGCCTGATGGAGTGTTTGCGTTTGCGCGTTCAGGACGTTAGCTTTGCTACAGGCGAGATACTCGTCCGCGATGGTAAGGGCGGCAAGGACCGCGTGACCATGCTTCCTGAATCACTGAAGACCTCGCTTCAGGAGCATCTGAAACGGGTCAGGGCGATACATCAGCGTGACCTGGCAGAGGGCTGGGTCGTGTCCAGATGCCCGATGCGCTGAACCGCAAGTACCCCGGGGCGGCCGGTCGCAAGTACCCCGGGGCGGCCGGTGAATGGCGCTGGCAGTGGGTCTTCCCCCAGGAACATCGGTGGAGAAGTCCGAAGACCGGCGAGCAGGGGCGCCACCACGTTGACGAATCTCTCGTCCAGCGAGCCGTCCGCGACGCTGTGATCAAGGCCGGCCTGACTACCCGGGCGACTTGCCACACGTTCTGCCATTCCTTCGCCACGCACCTCCTCGAATCCGGCTACGATATCCGGACGGTCCAAGAGCTCCTCGGACACCGGGATGTCAAAACCACAATGATCTATACTCATGTGCTCAACCGCGGGCCGGCAGGGGTTCGAAGCCCTGTGGATGTGTTACTCACATCTCGGGGGAGACATTATGCCGATCCATATATGAAGCCCTGAATTTCCCCGGCAGGCGAGGCCTGACCTTCCTTCCCGCGGGCTGGTCCATTCTGAGGGTCTCGAGACTGTACCGTGGAGAGCGATGGAGGAAGTTGGCGGCCTTGACAGGCTAGTCGTGCTATTGCGGTATCTGGATACAACTACTAACAGTTAGGCGGCTACGCGCAAGACCGTGAAGATTCGCGCTCTCACACCCGCTGATCGACTCTGGGTGAGCGAAGCCGTGTCTCGGCACTTCGCTTCCACCCGAATTGTTTCGCGCGGCGTTCTCCACGATTGCAGCGAGCTTACTGGTCTCGCCGCCGTGCGCGGCGTCACTCCCTGCGGGGTGCTCCTCTATGCCATCCACGAGGGGGAGTGCGAGGTCGTCGTCCTCCTCTCGCTGGCGCGGCGCATCGGGGTCGCAGCCGCACTACTCGCCTCGGTACGCAGAGTTGCTCGCGCAGCTGGCTGCAGGCGCCTGTGGCTCATCACCACCAACGACAACCAGGCCGCCATCGACTTCTACAGCAGCCGTGGCTGGTCCCTCAAGGCCGTTCACCGAAACGCCGTCTCGGAGGCGCGTCGCATCAAACCCGAACTCCCGCTTTTCGGTCACAACGGAGTTCCCATCCGGGATGAGCTGGAGTTCGAGCTTCTCCTTGACACCGCCTAACAAGGCGCTGAAGCTGACACCAGAAAGCCTCTCGGCTACAACCTGTGGTATCGTCTGGCGGCGGGCGCGGCTGTTCCAGCGCTACCGGTCATCGCTTTCTGGTGCAGCTTAGCGCCAAAACGTTCGGCCTGAATAGAAAGGAGCATTGCTGATGAAGACACTCTTCTTCGGCGCAGGTCCCTTGGGGACTGTCTACGCACATCTGCTTCACGAGGCAGGCGGTGATGTGACTATGCTTGCCCGCGGCGAGCGGCATGACTGGATCAAGGAGAACGGTCTGGTCCTCCAGAACGAACTCACTGGAGAGAAAGGCTCATCGCGCGTCAACTTGGTGGACGGACTCAAGCCCGACGACGAATACGATCTGGTTATTGTTCTTATAAGAAGAAACAAGCTTGCCCCTGTCTTCGAGATTCTCGCGGCGAGCCCGGGTGTCAAGAATCTCCTGTTCATGGGCAACAATACACTTGGTTTCGATGCGTACCTGAAGCACTTGCCGGTCGAGAAGGTACTCTTTGGCTTTCCTGGTGCAGGTGGGGGGATTCGTGGACAAGTCGTCCACTACGCCGATCGAGAGAAGCCAAAGGGGAAGCGCAGAGCTGTGACAATTGGTGAGATAGATGGCCTGAGCAAAGAGAGAACGTTGGCGGTTAAATCCCTCTTTGAATCCGCTGGAGTTCCGGTTGATCTGACCACCGATATCGACGGGTGGCTCAAGTACCATGTCGCATTGGTCAGCCCTCTTGCCGGCGCTCTCTATAAGCACAATTGCGATAACTATCAGGCCGCGAAAGACAAGGAGACACTTTGTGCGTTGGTGAAGGCGGCCAAAGAGGGCGGTTGCGTGCTAAGGGCTCTTGGTTACACGAAACGCCAGCCGTTCGAGTTCAACCTGTTTTATTGGCTGCCGGAGTTCATGAGCAGGATGGCCGTGAAGGGGTTGCTCAAGAGCAAGTTCGCGGAGGTGGCCTTTGCTATGCACGCGAAGGCTGCTCGAGACGAGATGGGGGAACTTGCCCGCGAGTTCAAGGAACTGATCGAGAAGACGTCAGTTGACACACCGAACATAGATGTTCTGAGGAGCTTCATCGTCTGAGAAGGAAGGGCCGAACCAGTCGTTCAAGCGGACGTCCTAACGGGCGCCGCTTAACTCAACGTTGGACGGAGCCGCGCCGGATGGAGTTTTCACGATGACGCTGGACCTGGACCAATCGGTCGCGCAAGCGATGGAGACCGACGTACGGCTTTTGCCCCTCCTACCAGAGCTCCTGACCGACCTGTGGGAGTTGGGTCCCTCGGCCGAACAGGTTGTTGCCGCTCTCGAGTCGGTTGGCGTGGAGCCGGATTCCACCGTTCTCGATCTGGCCTGCGGGAAGGGCGCGGTGGCCGTGGCCCTTGCTGAGCAGCTGGGCGTCCGAGTTGAGGGCATCGACGCCTTCCAGCCGTTTCTGCAGGCGGCGCGGGCGCTAGCGACGGAGCGAGGCGTCTCCCATAGATGTCGCTTCGAGCAGGGAGACATTCGGAATCTGCTTGGGCAGGAAGAGCAGTACGATGTAGCCCTCCTGCTGAGCGTCGGGCCTGTGTTGGGGGACTATGAGCAGACCATTGCAGGCCTTCGGAGACTGGTTCGCGCGGGCGGGTACATCGTAATCGAGGATGGCTTCCTGGCCGACGGTGTGGCGCATCTGCCGCTGGCTGAAGGGTATGCTGGTCACTCGGAGACACTTCGCCGATTGACGGCTTGTGGTGACGTGGTTGCCCAGGAAGTCATCTGCCCGACGGAGCAGGCCCGGTCGGTCAACCAGAGGAACACCGACCTGATCCGACAGCGGGCGAGTCTCGTCAGAGCAAGCCACCCCGCCTTCGGCCAGTTGATTGACGAATATGTCGCGAGGCAGGAGCGTGAGACGCAGATTCTCGGTACGGACGTCCTTTGCGCCATCTGGGTCTTGCGACGGGCCTAGCAAAGTGGATTGCCCGTCCAACAAGGCGATGCAGACGGACGGCCGCTTCGCGGCCGCCGCTGATCGCCGATACGTTAGGCATACGCCATCAATGTGAATGACATAGAAAAGGAGTTTCAGTAAACATCATAGTTCAACAAAAGGATTCCTATGAAATTCAAAAATCATAGTAGTGTATTTGTAATTGTTATTTTAATCATTGTACAAATATCATGCAGAAAAAGTGAAAAAGAACAAGCTATAACAGTGCTACCAGATGCACAGGCCGGTTTCGTCAATCTCGAGCCAGACGTTTATCAGGTAGATAAGGTGGAGTATGCAGCACACAGCGGCACTATTGTCGTAACTGAGAACAGAAGCAAACCGGATTCCCGTTTGATTGCATTACCAATAGTACGAGTACATGCGATCGGCGACAGTATTGCAGAACCAATTCTTTATCTGAGTGGAGGGCCAGGTATTTCAAATATGGGATCTTACCGGTTTGTCAATGACTTAATCGAAAATCACGACATTGTCCTGGTCGGGTATCGGGGAGTAGATGGTTCTGTTGTCCTGGATTGTCCAGAAATTGATGAATTTTTCAGTAACCTCCCTGGGGATCTTACTGAACAGGTCACGCTTGATAGCATGGCTGCTGCTTATTCTCACTGTGCTAGGCGACTACAAAATCAGGGTATTGATACAGATGGCTATAATATAACAGAAGTGGTTCAAGATATGGAAGATGTTCGCCTTGCCCTTGGCTACAACCGCATTAATTTGTTGAGTTCGAGCTACGGCACGCGGCTTGCGATGATTTACGCCTGGATGTACCCTAAGAGTATTCATCGGTCCGCGATGATCAGCGTGAATCCTCCCGGGCATTTTGTTTGGCACCCTGACGTAATAGATGAACAAATAATGTATTACTCGAAGTTGTTTAAGAAAGACCCGGAATGTAGCGGTCGTACTGATGACCTTGCCGAAACCATTCGCGAAGCAGCACACAACATGCCTGACCACTGGCTATTCTTTCCTATAAAGAAAGGGAATGTACTGCTGGGTACCTTCATGATGCTCTACCATACAAGCACCGCCCCGAAAATATTCGATGCGTGGATTGCGGCTGGAGATGGTGACTGGAGTGGTTTAGCATTGTTATCAATTGCCGTAGATTTTATGCTTGAAGGAGCATCAGTATGGGGTGAGTCTGCTGCGAAGGCTCTGAGTGCTGATTACATATTTGATCCTGAAAGCGATCCACTTGCAGAATTAATGCCACCTAACTCAATTATTGGAGCTCCTGGCTCACTCGCCGGAATCGCTGGAGCAAAAGGCTGGCCGGCAAATATGATAGCCGATTCGCTACGACGGGTTCGACCTTCCGATGTACCTACCTTGCTAATAAGTGGTAACATTGATTTCTCAACCCCGGCAGGATTTGCGCGAGATGAGTTGTTGCCTTCTTTAAAAAATGGCCACCAGGTGATCCTGTCAGAGTTCGGTCATACGGGTGATGTCTGGGGGAAACAACCTGAGGCGCTGATTTATATGTTAAAGACATTCTATAATACGGGCGTTGTCGACGATTCCCGTTTTACCTATTCACCAATGAGTTTTAAAGTAGGTCTTAGCTACCCTACTATCATGAAATTGGGCGTGGCTGGAGCAATCTTTATCATAATGATATTATTGGGCATTATTTGGCTTGTTGTTAGGAAAATTCGTCGAAAGAAATTACATCAAAAAGCCCAATTAGCCTAATTTACATTTTCTTTTCCAGCGATATGATATTGTACAAGAAATGCAGTTTCATCATCAGACGTTTGCCTAACAAAGGCATCAAGCGGACACCTCCCTGCTTACGCAGGTCGACGTCCTTGATGCTGAAGTCGGTGCCGCTTATGCGTCGCCGTTAGGCCGCCGGTCGTTTGTGTTTCCCTGAACGAAGAAGCTCGGAGACTTTCTCGGAAAGCAAGACCTTCATCATAGACTGGTAGGGCACGTCGGCCCGATTCGCGATCATCTTGATGGTCTGGAGCAAGGATTCAGGAAGCCGAATTGAGATAGTCCTGCTAGTCGGTTTGAGGTTCGGGAACTGCACCCGGACCGCGCGTTGATAGTCAACATATTCAGACGATTCGCTCCGGGACCAGAACTTTCGTTCCTGGTCCTCAGAGTCAAACTTGGGAATCTTCTTGAGACGCTTCATCGTAAATCCTCCGCTCCTTCTTCGACATGTCCCGTGCCGAGATCACACGGATTTTGTTGGCTCGCACGGTGAACACTACAAACAGAAATCGCTCAACCCGGGTGCGTCCGAGACAAAAGAATCTGTCCTCGATGCGAGAATGTTCCGGGTCCGGGTATATCAGAAGGGGATAGCCAAAGAAGATTTCCTCAGCCTCCCACCACTCGACTCGGTGGAGGTCCCAGTTCTTGGACCGATTCCCCTTGTCCCAGTCAACTCCGGTGATCTGCCCGAAATCGATCATTTTGACATAGTCACATGACGTATATTACCAATATATATACTTCTCGAAGAAAGGCAAGCCCATTCCGGCGGCCTAATTGCATCCGTTAGGCCGACACGGGTGTGGCTGTCGATTGCCAGCCAACTTGGCCGTTTGTCCGATACACAACTCACGAGGGGAAAGCGATGCGAAATCCATTTGCCCGCGGCGTCGGCGGAGTCCTCAGCGCAGATATTGCGGTGCCAGATCATGAGCGGGAACTCAGCTTCTACTCACAGATCCTAACGACAGGGAGTGCCCCCCTTTGGCATGACGATCTGACGAACAATCGGGGGACACCGGTCATCGGCTTGGGGCCACGCTCCCCTGAACATGAGGTTCTCCCCTTGCAATGGCGGCACACGCCCTCGAACTTCGGGGCAGCGAACTAATGCACGGCAAGAGTGAGGACGGTCAAAGTCAGTGGGCCGTTCTTGTAGACCCCATGGGTGCTGCATTCGGCTTGATCCCCGTCGTTGGCCCCGAATGGGAGGTCCCAGACCAACCTGAAAACGTTGGTCGTATTTCCTGGCTGACGCTTGTGGTTTCGGACGTCTCGGCAGCGTGCGAATTCTATGAACAGGTCGTCGGATGGTCGACAGCCTCTGCCGACCTCGACGGCGGATGCGAAATGCGGCGGCCCGATGGGGGGTCTGCGGCGGAAATCTGCTATGCGGGCGGTGATAACGCCGGAATCCCACCCGTCTGGATACTCAGTCTGCCTGTCGATGACTTCGAGGAGAGTCTTCGACTCGTTCGCGAGAGCGGCGGCGAGATCATCAAGGGATCGATTGACGCCGGGCACGCCGTCATTCGAGACCCGGTCGGTGCTTGTATAGCGTTGCAGGCCGACAAGTGATGCGCAGCGGCCTACTAACAGGTAGGCCGCCGATTATGCTAAGATCCCTCAGCCGAGAGATTCGCCCTCGGGTTTACGGAGGAAGCCAACTCATGCGTTGTATGCTCGCAGTCGCGATTGTGGCTATGTCAGTGCTAGGCTGGGCGTCTGCGAAGTCTGGTATGGATCAACAAACTAGCCGAGGAAAATACGTAATGCAGATCTACTACCTTGAAATTGTGACCAACGACGTCGACTCAGTGTGTGCCGTGTACGCCGCAGCGAACGGACTGCAGTTCGGTGACCCCGACGCCGCACTCGGCAACGCGCGCACGGCAGCACTGCCAGGAGGAGGTCTCGTCGGAGTGCGTGAGCCTATGAGCGAGTCAGAGGAGCCCGTGGTTCGGCCCTACTGGCTCGTGGACGACATCGAATCTGCGGTCGCTGCAGCAGTAGATGCCGGCGCCCAAGTCGCCCATCCTCCGATGGAGATTCCCGGCCATGGTACATTCGCTATCTACATCGTGGGAGGAGTTCAACACGGCCTCTGGCAAAGATAGCGTTGGGCCAGCCAGTGAGCTGCGGCCTAACCAGCGCATCCAGGCCGATGGGTCAGCTTGTCACGCCGCTGGCGTGACAAGCGAAAGCGGGGA
>Ga0111165_1081_pt1 | contig 11411 bp, 9 predicted proteins | sample DeeMarSeWOR28_12_FD_80268 | JGI IMG/M metagenome (GOLD analysis project Ga0111165, IMG submission 80268) | Phycisphaerae bacterium SG8_4 | reverse complement strand
CAATGCCTCCCCAGCAGCCCCGGCCGCAATGATCTTCAAAAACTGCCGTCTGTCACTGCTCATAAGATTCAGTCCTCCGTAAGAATACTCCTTGTAGCTGATACCGCCGAACGGTGAAGATAGTAGCCTGCTCAAAGAATCCAGTCAACAGAAAACGATACGCAGCCACACTGGGGCCGATAGTTAACGTCCTTGCAGCCTGGGCAAATGGCATGTTATGATGGCTCACATGTTGTGGCTCTTCGTCATGGTGACACCAGGAATAGGAGGTAGCCAGAGGCTGCCGAGGAGACAATATGGGTAAAGTTCAGGATGCTGTTTCGGCTTTCGAGTCAGGGTTCAATTGTTCTCAGGCTATCGTTCGCGCGTACGGTCCCGACTATGGGCTTTCGGCGCTCGATTCTGTCAGGGTAAGTTGTGGATTCGGCGGCGGGATGCGCCGCGCCGATACGTGCGGGGCTGTCACCGGGGCTTTGATGGTTCTTGGTCTGCGCTTCGGCGCGCAGGACGCTTCGGACACCTCCGCCAAGGCCGCCGTTTATTCGAAGGTTGCCGAGTTTCAGTCTCGCTTCGAATCTCGCTGTGATTCCGTCGCCTGCCGTGATCTTCTCGGCTGTGACATCAGCACTCCTCACGGCATGGAGCACGCTACAAGCAACAATCTCTTCAAAGCGGTTTGCCCCAAAATGGTGGAGGCCGCCGCTGAGATATTGGAGGATATGTGCTGACAGCCACCGAAATATGCGATTGTCATTTCCTGGGAGTTTCATATGGTCTCCGCTGTGATATTTGATCTGGACGGATTGCTGGCCGATACCGAGGGCCTTCATCGCGCCGCCTACCAGAAGGTCTTTGCGGGATTTGACGTTGAGTTGTCCGACGAGCAATACGCCCATCATTGGATTCGTTCGGGAAAGGGCATCGACGCCTTCCTGAATGAGAGGAACCTGGTGATCGACCCGGTACTCGTCCGCCGGCGGAAGGCCTGCATTTACGGAAAGCTGGTATCCGGAGGCGTTGATCCCATGCCGGGTTCACGGGAACTTCTCTGTTCGCTGAAGGGCCGCAAGGCAATGGTGCTGGCCACGTCTTCTTATTCGGCCGATGCCCGCGCCGTGCTCGGCGCCCTTGGTTTCGATATCTTCTTTTCGTGCATGGTCGCAAAAGATGATGTCGAGCACATCAAACCGCATCCGGAGATCTTTCTCCGCGCCGCCGGCGAAGCGGGTGCAGCCCCAGAGCAGTGCATCGTTGTCGAGGACGCCGAGAAAGGTGTGCTGGCGGCCCATGCGGCCGGTATGAAATGCATAGCCGTACCTAACGAACATACGGCCAAGAATGATTTCTCGAAGGCGACGTTCGTCGTGGACTCACTCGAACAGGTGGACTGTGAATTGATCGACCGATTGTAGAGGCCCGACTTTGGCCCGTGGCCGGCACGAGGCAATTACGCCGGCTCTGGAGATTTTACATGAGAAAGTCATCGCGACATTTCAAGGTGGGACTCCTGCTGCTCGGCGCCACGTCGATTCTCTGGACTACGGCGGCACTCTTTCTATTTCGCATTGCCAATATCTTCGATGCCTACCTGATGAAGTTCCCCGGGCCTCTGGTCGTCTTCGGCGCGATGCTCATCTTTCCGCTCGCCGCGGCGTATTTCGGCATCAGGATGATCCGGATGCGACAGAGTCCTCTGGCCGGTTGGCTGTTCGCCTCAGCAGGCACTCTGTTTCTTGCTGCCTTCGTTGTGATAATTGGGATTCCTATGCTTGTCAGCGCGATGGCGCCGGAGACTCCGAAGAATCCGAGCACACCGAGGCCTTTCGAGCCGCAGGTTGGATTACCCGTTTTCCCAGGCGCCGAGGGTTTCGGTACTCGAACCGTCGCCGGCCGCGGGGGCAAAGTGATCGCGGTCACCTCGCTCGCCGACGACGGCCCGGGGACACTTCGAGTGGCTCTCAGCGATCCTTCGCCTCGTATCATTGTCTTTGGTGTTTGCGGGACGATCGAACTAAGATCGGAGCTACAGATAAATCACCCGTTCGTAACCATAGCGGGCCAGACGGCTCCGGGCGGCGGGATATGCATCAAGGGCGCCGGCCTTGCGATCTTCACCCATGACGTCCTGGTCTGCCACATTCGTGTGCGGCCCGGAAACAAAGGGCTGGTTGACGCCGACATTAACGATGCCGTTTCGATTCTCGGCGCCAGCGGCAAATCCGACGGCGCCTGCAACGTCGTGCTGGATCATATCTCGGCAAGCTGGGGCGAGGATGAAACCGTCAGCACGTGGTACGGTGCGCACGATATCACAATCTCGTGGTCGATAATCAGCGAGGCGTTAAACAGAAGCCGGCACCGCAAGCGCACCCACAGCGCGGGTCTGCTGATCGGTGACAGCTCCTACAATGTGTCGATGCATCACAATCTGCTTGCGCACAACGACTTTCGCAATCCGCTGATCTCCGAAGGGGGCACGCACGATTTCGTCAACAACGTGATCTACAATTGGGGGGTGCTGCCTGCCGAGATCACCGATTACGGCTCCAACACATTCCTGAACTTCGTCGGAAACTACTTTGTTCCGGGGCCGTCAACCAACAAAGGTCCGTATGAGATCCTTTTTGCCCAGGGCAATCCGAGGATTTACGTCGAGGGCAATCTCGGCCCGCACCGACCGGATCCGAATATGGATGAATGGGCGCTTGTCGGCTTCGGCTGGGGCGAAGAAGGTGTCGCGCCGGTGAAGTACCGCAGTCTCAACAGATTCGAGACTCCGCCTATCACATCGGTAGGCGCCGCTGAGGCCCTGGACATCGTGCTCGCACAGGCCGGGGCGACGGCGCCGCGGCGCGACGCGGTCGATCAGCGTGTTGTCAATGACGTGAAGAATGGAACCGGCTCGATAATCGACGCACCCGACGAGGTGGGCGGCTATCCGGAACTGGCAAGTGGGACCGCGCCTGTGGATTCAGATCACGATGGCATGGCCGACCAATGGGAGCGGCAGATCGGTTTGGATCCAAACGATTCTGCCGACGGCAACGGCGATCTTGATGGCGATGGTTATACCAACATCGAGGAGTATCTGCATTTCTTGTCGGACCGCAAGCAGGCGGCGAGCTAATTTCCGCAGGCCTGCGTGTCGATATCAGTCCAGTTCCATCGGGAAGTAGTTCTTTGCGTTGTTGAAGCAGATATCCTCGACCATTGTCCCGAGCAGTTCGGTGTCATTGGGCAGCAGGCCCGCTTCGACGTCGTCGCCGAGCATGTTGCACAGTATCCTGCGGAAGTACTCGTGCCTCGGATACGACAGAAAACTGCGCGAGTCCGTGAGCATGCCGACGAATTGGCTTAGCAGACCCATGTTCGAGAGCACGTTCATCTGTTCTTCCATCCCGTCCTTCTGGTCGAGGAACCACCAGGCCGAGCCGTACTGCATCTTGCCGGGCGTGGATCCATCCTGGAAGTTGCCGACCATTGTCGCGCAGACGGCGTTGTCTCGCGGGTTGAGGTTGTAGAGAATCGTCTTGGGCAGCGTGTCGTTTACATCCAGCCGATCGAGGAATTTCGAAAGCGGCGCCGCTATCTCGAGATCGGCCATCGAATCGCTCCCGATATCCGGTCCCAGGGCCTCGAACAGTCTGGTGCTGTTATTTCTCAGAGCGCCGAGATGGAGCTGCTGGACCCAACCGCCCTCGTGATCCATGAGCGCCAGCTCGACCATCATAGCCGATTTGAACTTCAGAGACTCCGAGCCGTCCGGATCGGTACCGGATCTGATCTTGTCGAAGATACGCTTGATTTGCTGCTGCGTGTAATCGGCGGCGTATGCCGTCTCGAGACCGTGGTCGGAAAGCCGGCAGCCGTTCTGATGGAAATAATCATGGCGCTTGTGCAGTGCCTCAAGAAAGGAATCATAGTCGGCAATCTCAGTGTCGACGATCTCGGCGAGTTTGTCGACAAATGCGTTCCAGCTCGCCTGGTCGTCGACGGCCATTGCCTGGTCGGGCCTGAACGCCGTGTGGACTTTTATTTCGAAGCCGTCGGAGCGAATCTTCTTGTGGTGTTCAAGCGAATCGAGCGGCCCCTCCGTAGTACAGATGAGCTTGACGTTCATCTTGCGCATAATACTGCGGACGCTGAACTGAGGCGTCCTGAGCATCTCACTGCAGGTCTCATAGATCTCTTTTGCAGTATCGGGGCCTAACAGTTTGTCTTTTATCCCGAAGGGTTCCTTCAATTCCAGATGCGTCCAGTGATAGAGCGGATTACGCAGGCAGGCCGGGACGGTCTGGGCCCACTTCTCGAACTTCTCATAATCGCTCGCACCGCCCGTGATGTACTTTTCCGCGATGCCGTTGGCCCTCATCGCCCGCCATTTGTAATGGTCGCCGTAGAGCCAGGGCTGGGTGATGTTGTCAAACTGGTGGTCGGCAGCGATCAGCTCGGCGGGCAGATGGCAATGGTAGTCGTAGATGGGCATCCTCTCGGCGTGCTCGTGGTAGAGCTTGCGAGCGGTCTTGGTTTGCAGCAGAAAGTCATCTGTTATGAACTCGGTCATTCTGTGTCCTTGGTCTTCTTGCCTCTATTCTATCGTTTGCGAGATCAGGCCTATCTCGGTCGGCTTATTTATCTTCTACTGATTCATCGTCTTCAGCCTTCTTGCGTTCCGGCGGCTTGAAATCGGCCATTTTCTGTGCCCAGTCGGAGACCTCGCTCTTGCTTTGTGAGAGTCGTTGGGAGACCTGTCTGGGCTGGTTCTTCTCCTCCTCGGCGATCTTGCGCATCCACCACCAGTAAGCTATCCATCCAATTGCCAGGGCCGGGATGGTAATCAGCATAAAGATCTTGTATGTAGACATTGCACTGTTCCTCTATTTTCTCCAAGTATCCCCACGAGATTCTGGCCAATTAGGTACAGTTTAGAATAATACACGAATTGGCCCACAAGATCAAGGCGGCGAGAGGCTGGGGAAATATTCGCTTGCTGCGGTTCTTCAGGAATTTTTTCTTACCGGAAGACCCTCATATTGAGCAGAAAATCCGCAAAACAAAAAAAAAGGAAATTCTCCGATTTTGTCGTCTACATTTGCTCTCCGGCAGACGCCTTTATAACGAGTATAACGAGTAAGTAGGTATTTGCGTACGCCAGGAGTAATGAGGCTATGCTGTGACAAGACTACATTCGTGCTGTAGGTGCGGAGACGCCGAAGGCGCGAGGAAACGGAATTTCTGTGCCTTCGGCGACCTATATATAGGGGGCGTTTTTCATGCACAGTGACCACGAAATGTTCATTCGGGGAATTGAGCGGCAGAGAAGACTCAAGGTGACTTACATCGGTGATAGACGCCGCGAGAAGCTCATCAGGCGATGCGGCCCCCTGTACTACAGCAGGGGCAAGACCGAAGCCGATGGGCTGGAGTGTTACTATCTCTGGGACTTCGAGGCCGACGAGGGCCACAATTTTCTGGCTCTACCGCCGGGGCGAATCGTCGGCATGGAACTGGCGGAGGATGCCTTCAGCATCGAAGAAGTCAGCGATCTCGTCAGGCGACCAGGCAGGTCAACGGAGGATTTTGATACAGTTTGCGACCGATAAAGTCAGGTTGCCAGGATATGCCCTAGCCCCTCTACGAGCCGACCGATACCTTCGGCGGCCGTCTCTTTATGCAACGCGCCGTAGGCGACGCGCAGGTAACATTTGTCTTCCATTCCGAATGTCATGCCCGGGATTACGGCGACTTTGTGTTCTTCTATCAGTTGGCTGACAAGTTCCATCGGATTCGTGTCTTTGTGGACTCGCAGCAGAAGATAGAACGCTCCGTCTGCGCGGGGGACAGTGACCAGGTCGGCGATGTCGTTCAGCCTTTCCAGGACCATCCGGCGGATGTCGGCGGTCATCTGCTGTTTCTCCAGGCAGTACCGCCGGCCCGCCTCCATCGCACCGACCGCGGCCCACTGCGATATGACCGGCGGGCAGATCAGGATCGTGTCCTGGATCTTCCTTACGGACATATACAGCCGCTCGGGTCTGACCATCCAGCCGATCCGCCAGCTCGCAAAGCCGTATGCCTTGGAAAGAGAGAATAATGAGATCGTATGCCCGGCGCTGTCATCAATCGATCCCGGGGAAAAGTGCTTGGCACCATCGTAGGTGAAATATTCATAGGCTTCGTCGCTGATGTGATAAATTCCATTGCGCCGGCAGTGTGCGTTGACCTCTCGCAGATCCGATTCGCGGTAGACCGCCCCGGTCGGGTTATTGGGTGATATAGTCACCACCGCCCGGGTTCGGTCGGTGATCGCCGAGGCGATTGAATCCGGCTGCAATTGGTAGTCGTCGTCGGCCGGCACGCACACGGCCTTGCAATCGGCGATCGTCACCGCCATCTCGTGGTTGAAGTAATAGGGCAGTTGGAGAATTATCTCGTCACCCGGATCGGCGATGGCAAGAACCGCATTGACAAATCCCATATTGGCGCCGGCGGTCACGACAATTCGGCTGCCATCGAGCGATATGTTGTTCTCGGTGCTAAGCTTATGTGCGATTGCCGCTTGCAGCTCGGGTATTCCCTGAACGAGCTTGTACTTGTGATTCGCCGGATCGGCTATGAATTTCTGGATACCGGCGATTGCCTCCGGGGGCGGCCAGTAGTAGGCGACCCCCTGGCCCAGCGAGATCGTGCCGGGATTGTTGCGGATCAGCTCGCCGACCACAGGTATGATCGGCGACTGCACAGATTGCATCCGGAGACTGTCGTACATCGATTCTGGTTCCCGCCTCAGACTGTATAGGTCGATGCCGCGGTGGTTCCTCCCCGGCCGGTCCAGTTGGTGTGGAAGAATTCTCCTCGCGGCTTGTCGACGCGCTCGTAGGTGTGGGCGCCGAAGTAATCCCGCTGCGCCTGCAGCAGATTGGCAGGCAGACGCTCGCAGCGATAGCCGTCGTAGAAGGCCAGCGCAGAGCTGATCGCAGGCATGGGAATGCCAAGCTTGACCGCGGTGGTGACTACGCGGCGCCAGGAGACCTGAGCCTTTCTGACAGCCTTCTTGAAAAACGGATCGAGAAGCAGATTTTCCAGCTTGGGCTTCTTGTCAAAGGCCTCTTTTATCTTGCCCAAAAAGACCGACCGAATTATGCAGCCGCCGCGCCACATGAGGGCGATGCCGCCGTAGTTCAAGTTCCAGTTGTACTCGACGGCGGCCGCCCGCATGAGCTGATAGCCCTGTGCGTAGCTGATTATCTTCGAAGCATAAAGGGCTTGGCGCAGATCGTTGAGGAATTTCTCCTTATCGCCTCTGAACTTGGCTCTCGGACCTTTGAGGGACTTGGCTGCCTTGACGCGCTCGTCTTTCAATGCCGACAGACAGCGGGCAAACACGGCCTCGCCGATAAGCGTCAGCGGCTGGCCGAGATTCAGCGCTTCGATGGCGGTCCACTTGCCGGTGCCCTTCTGGCCGGCGGTGTCGAGGATCAGGTCGATAACTTCAGTGCCGTCCTCGTCCTTGTAGCCGAGGATATCCCGGGTGATTTCGATCAGGTACGAATTGAGCTCGCCCTGGTACCACTGGGCGAAGCAGTCGTGCATTTGGCGGTTTGTCATGCCGAGACCTTCTCTCATCATCTGGTAGGTCTCACATATCATCTGCATGTCACCGTATTCGATACCGTTATGGACCATTTTGACGAAATGCCCGGCTCCGTTTTCGCCGACCCACTCGCAGCACGGCTCGCCGTCATCGGTCTTGGCACAGATCGCCTGCAGGATAGGCTTGACATGCTCCCACGCCGGCGGTGAGCCCCCAGGCATTATGGAGGGGCCCAATAGAGCACCTTCTTCACCGCCCGAGACTCCCGTGCCGATATAGAGCTTGCCCTTGCTCTCGACATACTCGGTCCGGCGGATGGTATCGGGGAAATGCGAGTTGCCGCCGTCGATGATGATGTCGCCGTCTTCCAGATGAGGCAATACTTGATCGATAAAGGAATCGACCGCCGCACCGGCTTTGACCATCAGCATGACTTTCCGTGGTTTCGCGAGATTCTCGGTCAGCTCCTCGATGGATCGACAGCCGATGATGTTCTTTCCCTTCGCTCGGCCTTCGATGAAGTTGTCGACTTTCGAGACGGTACGATTGTAACAGGCTATTGTAAAGCCCTTGCTTTCCATATTGAGGATGAGATTCTCACCCATTACCGCCAGGCCCACAAGGCCGATATCAGCTTTTGCCATTTTGCTCTGCTCCTTAGCAATACCAACTCGTTATGTGTATTTTACATTGCAGTAGCTGCGTCGACTATTTTGCCGATTGCCAGGACAAATGCAACAGTTATTTGTGTAGATGCCACATTCAACGGACTGCACGGACAGTTGAAAAGAGGGCTCTCTCGAACAATTTATGGGTCGTTTCGTCGTTTTATCGACCTGTTGCTCTCACGAGGAATGTCATTGACCTGCTATCGGTCGCAGATGGTGCAAATTGATGGTTGCATTGTGCGTACAGCCATATATACTCACAGGCCTTTACGGACAGATAAGGATTTGGGGCATGAGCCAAAGGTTCTTCTGCAGAGACAAGCTCGTGGGCGAAAAGGCCATTGTAGTTTATTTTGTCATAACGAAATTGATTATCTGTCTGTTTCCCTTTGAGTACGGTTATTTTCGCGACGAGCTGTACTACATCGCTTTGAGCGACAACCTGGACTTCGGCTACGTAGACGTCCCGCCGCTTGTCCCATTGTTGCTTGCCATAGTCCGGTCGGTTCTTGGAACATCGTTCTTTTCTCTGCATCTTCTTCCGGCAATTTCCGGCGCCCTGGTTGTCTGGCTGGTGAGCCGGATGGTCAAGCAACTCGGCGGCGGTTTCAACGCGATGTTGCTCGCCCTTACGTGCGTTACGTTGGCTCCGATCTATCTGGCCTGGGAAAGCACATACAGTTACGATGTATTCGACAAACTGAACTGGACGCTGATGCTCTACGTGATGGTGTTGATTCTCAAGACCGATGGCAGAAAATACTGGATATATTTCGGCCTGGTTGCGGGGCTGGCACTGATGACCAAGATCACGATACTCTTTGTCGCGTTTGGTCTGCTCTCAGCGATGACAATGACCAAAGAAAGAAGGCACTTCTTAAACTGGCAGCTGTGGGCCGGCGGAGGTTTGGCGCTTCTGATTTTCTCTCCCTATGCCATCTGGCAGATAAAAGAGGGGCTGCCGGCCCTCGAATACTACGGAAGTTACGCCTCGGCAAAGACATGGCCCAGCACCCCTCCGGAATTCATAAAGAATCAGGTCCTGACCATGAATCTTCTGGCCTTTCCCGTATGGCTCGCCGGCATCTACTATTTTATTTTCAACGAGAGCGGCAGGAGATACAGGGCGTTTGGATATGGGTACTTTATTGTCCTGATAATGTGCATTGTTCTGAAGGTCAAGTTCTTCCTGCCGGCTCCGTTCTACACGGTGCTTTTTGCCGGAGGAGCCGTTTCGATCGAGAGTTTTGCAGCCAAGCGCAATATCAGGATGCTTAAAAGAGCACCTGCCGTAGCGATCTTCCTGATGGGGCTGCTGCAGGTTCCGTTTGCCAGACCCATCGTGCCAATCGAGCCGTTTGTCGAGTATACCGGAAGGAGCATCTGGGAAGGAATAAAAGGTGAGCGACACAATCTCGGCCGCCTGCCGCAGCATTTTCACGACAGATTCGGTTGGGAGGAACTGACTGAAGACGTCGCGATAGTGTACAATACGCTGAGTGATGAAGACAAGTCAAAAGCTTGCGTGCTGATGGGAAATTACGGAGAGGCCGGGGCAATCTGGGTTTACGGTCAACAGTACGGTCTTCCCAAGCCTATAAGTGGGCATCTTCAGTATTATTTCTGGGGACCGAGAGGGCATTCGGGAGAAGTTGCGATTTCGATGGGCATCGACGTGGAGAGCTTGAAGAATCACTTCGGTAGTGTTGCGAAAGCCAGAACCCACTGGTGCAGGTGGGCTATTCCTTATGAAAAACTTTTGGACGTCTATGTGTGCAGAGAACCGAGAAAGACGCTCGAGGAAATGTGGCCCAGCTTCAAACATTTGGATTAGCCTGGATTCTCACATTGGCAGAGCGATATAACATGAAGACAGAACACAAGCGTGACGCAATCCACCTATTCATTCTCATCCTTGTTGCGTGCGTACTTGGTATCTACCTGATCGTCTCGACGGTTCTGATTTCCAAGGACGGCGTCTTTTACATTGAGAGAGCACAGAGGTTGGCGAGCGACCCGGTCGGCCTCGTAAAAGAGGAATTTTCACCGGGTTTTGAATTTCTCATCTTCGCAACTCATGAGTTCGTGACTCTGTTCACAGACAACTCATCTTTGTTCACTTGGATATACTCCGCTCAGAGCGTAACCTTATTGTGTCGACTACTCGGACTGATCTGCCTGTACTTCATAGGAAAGATGCTGGTCGGCAGCAAGAGAAGTTTCTATGCGATGTTGATATTGATCCTATTACCCTATCCAGCCAAAATGACCTCTGATGTCTTAAGAGAGTGGCCACACATACTGTTCTTGAGTACAGGCTTTCTGCTGTTGCTCTGCGGCAGCAGATGCTGCAAATGGTGGATGTTTGGTTTGGCCGGCCTAGTCTCAGGGATCGGACATATTATCCGCCCGGAAGCCGCACAGTTAGTCATATTCGGCGGCATGTGGCTGCTTTACAGGCTGATAAGACCGGAGTGCGACCTGCGCAGGACCGGAGTCGGCCTTGCACTTGTCGCCTTGGTGATAGGTTTTGCCATTCCGTTTGCGCCATACGCTAAGGCAAGAGGGAGGATCATACCCGAGAACTTAAGACTTCTAATAAGCTATTTGGAAACAGCGGAGTCAGAGACGAATCCAGAACTGAAAGCCGAGAGCGGCTATGAAACGTATACAGCTTCTGGTGTACCGGGCCTGATAGCAGGAGCGATCGGCAGGCTTGCGGGAGAAATCAGCGAAAATTTGATGTACTACTTCCTCCCAGCCCTGGTGGTTGGCGTTTATGCCCGTGTCCACAGACGATCAGCGGTAAGTGACATAGAGAGATTCTTCATGTCTGCTTTTGTCTCATTCAATATCATTATTCTGATCCTGCTGTATTATGACTGGCAGTACATGGCCAGAAGGCACTGCCTGCCATTAGTCGCTTTCACCATCCTGTATGTGCCGGCAGGTCTAGAAGTGCTGGCGCAGTGGCTCGAAGTCAGCCTTTCGAAAGGCCGATTGTGGACCAACCCAAATCCGCAATTGTGCTTTGCTATTCTATTCGTGACAGGGGCGGGACTTTGTATACCCAAGCTGCTTCTGCCGGCACGTGCCGACAAGCAGGGGTACCTGCATGCCGCAGAGTGGCTGAAGAATAATACCGACCC
>Ga0111165_1080_pt1 | contig 11437 bp, 8 predicted proteins | sample DeeMarSeWOR28_12_FD_80268 | JGI IMG/M metagenome (GOLD analysis project Ga0111165, IMG submission 80268) | Phycisphaerae bacterium SG8_4 | reverse complement strand
CAATGCCTATTGGCAGCAGGTCCGAGCTCGAGTTGGCTACAATAACGATGCCTATCGCCGTCTGGCCAATCGCTGGTTAGCCATCGCCTGGAAGCTATGGCAGACGAGGCAGCCATATGATGAAGCCTATCACTTACAACAGCGAGCTCAACGGAGTAAACCGCAAGCGAAATAGTTTAACAGCCTGATAGTTCGCGTCTTTTTGACTGGTGTGATAGGGAAAAGTTGGTATCTGATAGAGCTAGAATGACTGATAAAAACGGCATTTGATGCCGCGAATGCTCCCTGTCTATCTATTGATTTTGGACCTTGACAAAGTGTGTCCTCACGGCTCTTAACATTACCGCTAATTGTTAATGGATTGTACCTCGAGTAGATTGGCATTACGGACGTGATCCCAGTTTTTGGGTTCACATCCTGTTAGGGGCCGAGACAAGCTCGGCTTGGGGTTCGAGTCCGTTCGCGCCCATTTTTTCCCCTTTTTGGTGCAAATCAGCCTAAATGTTAAACACTCCCACCAGACGTGGTGAGTAATTAATCCTTTCTGCTTGCACGGTTCATGTCCCAACGGATGTGAACCGTGCTCCAAGTAGTGACTCCGCCCGGATCTGCACACGGCCGAGTGAACGAGGTCTGCCGTGGGCCGTGCGATGCGCAGTTGGCGAGACTTTCCTTCAGAGATGAAGACTCTTTCCCACCGGCGAATATTATGACGATCACGTGGGTCGATGATTTTGACACTTGTGCTGGGTTTCAATTCCTATAGGATATAAGAAGTGAGTCTGGAATGTGCCTTTGGCACACTGATATATCCTGTGCTCATACCGTGTTAACATGTTTGTTTTACAATACATGACTGATTGAAACACGTAACTATCACGACCAATCGATGGGACCGACATGACCAGTCAAACCCTATACCGTAGAAACTTTCTACTCCACCTTCAGGAGCGTTCGGACTTTGACCGGCCGGTTTTGCTCAAAGAACCGGCCCATGACCAACTATCCGTCTCCCAAATCGCGCAGCTGCACAATGAATATGCCGTCTCCCGACAACTTGCCCACCTGCCAGGTGTACGGTCGGTTCATGCTATCGAGGGTTCCGAAAGCCACCCCATCCTTCTTATGGAATATGTCGAGGGTAATAGCCTGGCCGAGTTAATTGAGGAAGGCTCTCTTGATCTATCCCAGAAGTTGCAGATAGGTGTTCAGATAGCGACCATACTGGAACGCATCCACGAAGAAGGGGTGATGCACCGAGACATTTCCAGTAGCAACATCCTGGTAGCAAAGAATGGCGTGGCTGACAAAACTGGCGGGGTGACCATCATCGGCTTTGGCCTGGCCACGACGACCAGGGCAGAAGGGCTTTGGAGGCCGATCGACGTCACAGACCTGGCTGGCTCAGTGGCCTACATTTCCCCCGAGCAGACCGGACGTACAAACCGGCCGATAGACTATCGTACCGATCTCTATTCGCTTGGGGTCACCTTGTATGAGCTATTGGCTGGCCGGCTGCCTTTTGTGACCGATGATCCGATGGAAATGATCTATAGCCACCTGGCACACGATCCACTTCCACTCTTTGAAATCGATGACTCTATCCCACAAGTTCTATCACAAATCGTCCTCAAACTCCTAGCTAAGGATGCTGATGATCGCTACCAGTCAGCGGATGGCTTGTCCGTCGACCTGACTAATTGCTTGAAGCAACTGCAAGACACGGGGCGTATTGAGTCATTTGATATCGGTACAGAAGATTACACCGGTCAGCTGACATTCTCCGGAAAACTATACGGCCGTCAGGCTGAACTGGCCCAACTGGTTGCCATCTATGACCGCGTCGCCCAAGGAAACATTGAACTGCTAATGGTTGCTGGCTACTCCGGTGTCGGCAAGACCTCCCTGGTACGCGAAATGCAACAGGATGTCGTGTCGAAGGGTGGCGCGTTTGTCGAGGGTAAGTTCGATCAGCTGCGACGTACTCAACCATACTCTGCCTGGGCGCAGGCCTTCGCTCAGCTGGTCAACAATTGGCTAGCCGAAAGTGAAGCCAATCTTGCAGACTGGCGAGATAATATCCTGGCAGCTGTTGGTACCAACGGCCAAGTCCTGATTGATGTTATTCCCTCTCTGGAGCGCATCATCGGCCCGCAGCCAGAGGTGCCTGAATTGGGCGCTATTGAGAATCAGAACCGCTTTAACCATACCTTCAAACGCTTGATCAGAGTCCTAGCCACCGTTGACCATCCCCTAGTTGTCTTTCTTGACGATTTGCAATGGATCGATCTCGCTTCTCTCAACTTGATTGAGGTCCTCGCGGTCGCCCAGAGCACTGGCAGCTTTCTGATTATTGGCGCCTATCGCGACAATGAAGTGGGCGCCGGTCACCCGCTGATGATCTGTCAGAACAGAATCCGTGATGCAATAGACTGGATCACAGTGATCAAGCTCGGCGACCTCGCGGCCGAAGATGTTGGTCACCTGTTGGCCGATACCTTGAAGACGACTGTTGAAGATTGCCGTGACCTGTGCCAGGTTTTGGTGGACAAGACGGCCGGCAACCCCTTTTACTTTAGGCAACTGCTCCATGCGTTGGAATCAGAGCAAGAATTGAGGTTCGATCGGCGGCAGCGGCGATGGGTTTGGGCAGATACCCTACAGCAAAGTCTGCAGGCCAGTGGCAGCGTCGTCGACCTAATGATCAGCAAGATCCAGGCCCTGCCAGTCGAAACTCAGCGCAGTTTAAGTGCGGCCGCATGCATTGGTAACCGATTTGAGACATCTACATTGGGCACCATTACCGGGCAACCACAAAAGCGTATCCTTACGGATCTGAATCCTGCACTACAGGCCGGTTTTATCCTCCGTTTGAATGGTGACTACGTGTTTGCGCATGACCGTATTCAAGAGGCTGGATATGCGCTGATTCCCGAATCAGAGCTGCCGAAAAGGCATCTGGAAATCGGACGTTTGCTCCTGGCGACCACGCCTGAGGAAGACCTGGAAGAGAATATCTTTGAAATCGTCAGTCACCTGAACGCCGGTCGGGCCTTGATCGACAAGGGCTCAGAAAAGACTGAATTGGCTGGGCTCAATCTTAAAGCAGGACAGAAGGCAAAGACCGCCTCTGCCTATGCTGATGCCAAGGAATACATCGAAATTGGCCTCGAACTCCTCGATCCGGACAGCTGGCAAAAACAATATGAATTGACCTTGTCACTGCACAACGAAGATGGGGAATTGGCTTACCTGACGGGACGATTCGACCAGCTTGCTCCTAACGTCGATCTGATTCAAAGGAATGCGAGAAGCGTCTATGATCATGTGCGGATCTATATGATCCAAATTGAAGCCGAGACCGCGCAGTATAATGTCGTTGAAGCCCTTAAAATCGGGCTAGGGGTCTTGAGGGATCTGGGCTTTGAGATACCCATGCAGCCTACCGAAGATGACCATCGGCGTCTGCGCAATAGATTCATCGGCTTACTGAAAGGTAGGTCAATGGAGCAAATAGCCCGACTTCCTGAAATGTCGGACGAGAGGGCATTGGTGGCATCCTCCCTCTTTGCTTCCATCATGTCTACCTCGTACATCATCAATCCGCCACTCTTTCCGATCATCAGCTACAACGGAGCGATCTTGATCCTCGAGTATGGACTGGACGTCTGGGCGCCATTCTTTTTTGGAGGAGTCACTCTTGTTAATTTCGCTTCCGTAGTCAGGGAGACTCCCTTTAATGAGGGGCTCAACCTGATCCGCTTCTATAAACAACTGGTAGATGTGATCCGTGACCTGCTGGATAATCCGGTTACAGCCAGAAGTCGATCCAAAGGTTTGATGATGTTGGCATTTACCCTACCTTGGATTGGGTCGATTGAACAGAGCATCGAGATCTCTCGAGCCACTTTCAACAGCGGTTTCGAGTCCGGTGACTGGCTCTATGCTTCCTACGGCACTATTTTCTATTCGGTCTTGGGTCTTGATTCTGGCATGAACTTGGACACGTATGAAAGTGAGCTATCGGCTAGCATTAACAGCGTACGCAGAATAGGATATATAACACCTGCTCAATACGCCTCGGTCTTCCTTCAGACTGCCCTAAATTTCAGAAACAGTTCCCCGGAACCTGACCGATTGATCGGTAACGTGTTTAACGAAGACGAGTGGCTGCCCGACGCTATCACAACAAATGATATTGCCGGTAGGCACTATCTTTATACTTGTAAACTGATACTCGGGTATCATTTTGACGTTGAAGACAAGCTTGATGAATATGCTGGCAAGGCTGAGGATTTTCTCGCCGGCGGGCAAGGTTTGTATTCAACCGCCCTATTTCACCTTTACTTTGCCTTGACCAGCCTGAGGTTAGTCAGTGAGAACGATTCAAAAGAGCGTCTGGAAATGATGAATTCAATTGACCAGAGCCTGCACTGGATGGCGATCTGGTCAGAATCCGCGCCAACGACCTTTCGACACAAGTACGATCTGATCGCGGCCGAAAAGGCCAGGGTATTGGGCGACCTAGACGCTGCTCTGTCCTGCTATGAGCAAGCCATCTCTGGCGCCCGGGAAAATGGCTTTACCCATGAGGAAGCCCTGGCCAACGAGCTTTTCGCTCGCTTTTGGTTGGAGAGGGGCAACGAGCGCTTTGCCGGCTTGTTCATGCGCGAAGCCCACAGCCTGTACCGAAAATGGGGCGCTTTGGCCAAAGCTGAGCATCTAGCCAAACGATACCCGAACCTCATAGTCAGCCGCAGAGTCGCCGTTGACGAGTCGCATACGGGTGCCAACTTTGACCAAGTGTCTGGCGGCCTGGACCTCATGACGATTCTGAAGGCGTCCCAGGCCATTGCCAGTGAAATCGAGCTAGGCAGTTTGCTGAGCCTGCTGATGGGTAACGCGATCGAGAATTCCGGGGCGCAACGAGGTTTTCTGTTACTTCCAGAAGACGGGCAGTGGCTGATTGTTGCCCGCACAGAAATTGGCGAGACGGATCCGCAGATTGAGCAACCCCGCCCTGCAGCCCAAGGTGACCAATTGTCGCAGCGTATCGTCCACTACGTGGCCCGCACCCAAAGAACGGTATTGCTGGATGACGCATCTCAGAACGGAGATTTCGTCGATGACTCCTATTTTCGGCGCAGCGACGTGAAGTCCCTGCTTTGTACACCTCTGGTCAATCAGGGCAAAACCAGCGCCATCTTGTATCTAGAGAATAATCTCTCGTCAGGTGTCTTCACACCTAGACGCGTAGAGTTGTTGAAGCTGTTGTCCTCCCAAATGGCTATCTCCATTGATAACGCGCGCACCCACGAAAGTTTAGAACAACTATTAGAGGAACGCTCGGAAGCCTTGAGCTCGGCGGAAGCGCAAATCCGCTCCATTTTTGACAATTCGCCGGTGGGTATCTCCCTGACCAACTTGGAAGGCAGGTTCCTGGCCGTCAACGATGCCACACTGCAGTTGCTGCGTATTTCAGAAGAGGAAGTGTTACAGCGAAACGTCACCGACTTCTATGCTGACCCCGGCGACCGCCAAGCTTTAATGACTGAGGTGCAACAAAAAGGATCCGCTCAAGCATTCGGCGTGCGACTCCTTCGGAACGATGGCAGTTCGTTTTTTGCTAGCATGAACGTGAGCCAGCTTGTCCTAGAGGGTCAGGAAGCTATGTTGGCGTTGGTCGAGGACGTGACCGAGGAGCTGATGACCGAACAGGCGGCTGCCGTGCTTGAAGAAAGAGAGCGTCTAGCGCGCGAACTGCACGATTCGGTCACTCAAACGCTCTTCTCGGCCAGCGTGCTCGCCCATACAGCGCCGCCTTTGATGGACAAGAATCCCACAATTGCGCGCCAAAATATGGAGCAACTGGAGATATTAATTCACGGGGCGCTGGCCGAGATGCGCACACTCTTGCTCGAGCTTCGACCGAGCGAATTTGCTGAGAAAAATATATCACAACTGTTCACGTTGCTGGTAGAGAGTTCACGGGCACGTACTCAGGCAGATATCTCTCTGAACGTAGACAGCAGCTGTTCACTCCCGGAGGACGTGGCAATGGCATTATATCGCATCACCCAAGAATCCTTGAACAACGTCGTCAAACATGCTCTGGCGAGCGAGGTACTAATCAAGCTTACATGCGATCCTAAAGGTGCAAAACTGACCGTCAAAGATGATGGGCGCGGATTTGATCCGTTAGCCATTCCGGCGGGACACCTTGGCCTTGACATTATGCGCGAGCGCGCCCAAAAGATTGGGGCCAATATTGAGATAGTTAGCGAAATCGGTGGCGGGACGTTAGTATGTGTGTCCTGGACTTCGGCTGGAGGCAGAAGAAAGCATGAGTGAACAGACGCCCATTAGAGTAATGATCGTTGACGATCATCCCATTGTCCGCGACGGGATAGTGAACCTAACGCTCATTCATGATGATATCGAACTGGTTGGTAAAGCCAGTGGCGGGTTAGATTTATTAGCCCAACTCGAGGAAATCGAGCCCGATGTGATACTGATTGATATGGTCATGCCAGGCATGGATGGTCTGGAAACAACCCGTGCCGTTTTGGACCGTTACCCGAACATAAAGGTCATCGCAATAACCAGCTTTCCGAAGGGGGAAGTGGTGCGAGATATCCTTGACGCAGGTGCTGTTGGCTTCTTTAGCAAACATGCTGAGATCGGCACTTTAGTTGATGCTATTCGTGCAGCCCATGCGGGACAGACGATCCTCGCGGCTGAAGCGACCGCAGCCTTGATACAAACCAAAACTCGCTCCCCGGAGTTGGGGCAAGACTTGAGCGAGCGCGAACTGGAAGTTCTGGCCTTGGTTGTCGAAGGATTGAGCAACCGGGAGATTGCCGAAAGGCTATCGATCAGTCCGGGCACGGTCAAACATCACGTCAGCTCCTGCATGTCAAAACTGGATGCCACCAACAGGGCCCAGGCCGCGGCCTTAGCCATCGAACATCAACTGATTCCTCGCTCGTCGACATAGTCGAAAGCACCCCAAGATCCCCCAATATCTAAAAAGAATAACTGCCACGCTTGCCTTTTCGGATGGGAATATCCCGATTGTCCTATTGGCGACTATCCCATTGTTCATATCCGTCAATGTACCGAAAGACAGATGTGCAGGCGGACCTCCTATCGTAGAGTGTAACTGTGGCTTGGCGCGACCATAGATCAAAATCACGCCTCAAATCTTAGTGCTGCTATTTTACAACTCCTCGATATTGCGCAATAGGCTTGCTTGTATGGCCGCTACAGGGGTTGTTTCATATTGGGTTAGAGAGCACGGTGTCTTGATCGCTGCTAGCTATCGACCCTGCGCTGGGCCGGAGATTCGCGATCGTCTAGGCAGTCGTTCTGCATGTGGTCAACGTCAGGGTTACATGGTTGTTAGGAACACGACACAATCATACCAGGGTCAATAGCAGCCCAGTTAAAAAGAGGAACTGTGGAGGACGTTTAAGAGGAGCAATTAGATGGACTGGAGTGGTTGTGAGTCAGCTACTGACACCCTCAGCAAGACCCAGGGCGAATGGAGTGTTGAGACTATCGCTGAGCAGATTTTTCGCGATTTGAACGGTACTGTGTCTCTCGCGACGATACAAGAGGTTCTCAAGGAAGTTGTCGCCAAGTATGAAAGTGCCCGGATTCAGACTTACGTTCCCATATTTATCCATCGGGACGCGATAAAACGATTGAAGTCGATGGCGGCGCCCGATGCTGCTCCAGGCACCGCCACATATGAGGCCGCTGCGAGGAGTGTGAGCCAGGCCAGTTTACATTCATCGTCAGGTAGCGTCGATCGTGATAGACAAGACCAGAAAGCGGGTACTAGCTCAATACACTTGAAGCCGGTCGCAGGAGCAGACCTGTTGGAAACAACAGCATAGCCTCAGAGAATGATTGGGAAATGCCCGACATTGAAGTTCTGAACGTAATAGCGAAAGGAGGGGCATGATGACAGATACGGTAGATTGGGTAGCCATAATAATCGGGCTCTTTGGTGGCCTGGCGATATTTCTGTTCGGCATGGAGATAATGACTGCCGGCCTTAAGAATGTCGCCGGCAGCCGAATGAAAGATCTCTTGGGTAAATGGACGACAAATAAGTGGAAAGCTGTCGGCGCCGGCGCCGTCATCACGGCCATTATCCAATCCTCCTCCGTGACCACCGTAACCACTGTCGGCTTTGTCTCCTCCGGGCTGATGACCCTGGAACAGGCCATGGGCGTCATTATGGGTGCCAATATCGGCACGACCATCACAGCCCATCTGGTAGCCTTTGATATCGTTCAGTTCGCTTTCGTCTTGGCCATCCTTGGCTTTGGCCTTATGTCCTTTTCCAAGAAAGGACAAATAAAGCAGGTAGGCCTGGTCTTAATGGGCCTGGGTCTGCTCTTCATCGGCATGGAGCTGATGGGATTGGCCATGGAGCCGCTAGCGGAGTATGAACCGTTTGTGGAGGCTATGAGCAGTCTCGAAAGAATCCTGCCGGCTATGATCGTGGGCGCTGTCTTTACTGCCTTGGTTCAGAGCTCATCGGCCACTATCGGCATCGTCGTTGCCATGGCCGGTCAAGGTCTGATCACTTTGGAGACAGGCATTGCCCTCGTCCTTGGTGCCAATATCGGCACCAGTGTCACGGCCGTCCTCGGATCCCTGGGACAATCACGGGAGGCCCAACAGACAGCAGCCTTTCATGTCATATTCAATACAGTGGGCGCACTGATCTGGATACCTTTCATTGACCAGCTGGCCAATATCTGCACTCAGATTGCTCCGGATGACCTGGCTCGCCAGATCGCCTGGTCGACGACTATCTTTAATGTCGCCAACACGTTCATCTTCATCTGGTTCACCGCGCCGCTGGCCAGGTTGGTTCGGCGGCTCGTTCCCGACCGGCCGGTTGCCGAAATACCCATCGTGGAGCCTAAATACCTGGACGATAACCTCCTGGACAAACCGGCGCTGGCCCTCGATCGCGTGCGACTAGAATTGGAGCGAACGAGCGAATACACGCTGGAGGTTGTGCGTAAAGCAGTTCCCGTAGTCAGTACCGGTAGCGAAGAAGAGCTAGCCGAGTTAGAGACGATGGCAGAAAACCTGGATACGCTGCATGTGGCCATCATCTCCTATCTACGCAAGCTCGGTCATCAACAGATCATGAACCCAGAATTAACTCAGTTGGCGGTCAACTACCTGTCTGCCGCCAACTACCTCCAGAACATCAGCCACATGGTCCAGACAAACCTGGTATCTCTGGGGAGAGACCGATTATCTGAAGATGTGCAGGTGAGCGAGGAAACGGCTAGGCAATTGGTCCTCCTACAAGAGCAGGTTTCCCAGGGAATTGACCGGGCGGTTCGCTCTCTGTTAGATGAAGATGCCGCCCAGGCATCTGCGGTTTTCACCAGCTTGCCCGAACTATCGAAGCAGACCGATGACGTTGAGACTCGCATCGCCTTGCGGCTGACGGCCGACGAGCCAAATCGAGTGGCTACGTATCGACTGGAGACTGAAATTATTGAAAACCTGAAGAACATGTATTTCGTCGCCATGCGCATTGCCAATATGGTCATTCCTCATCGGGAGGCCCACCAAATAAGTCTGTAGCACTTTGTGCAGGCTTCGCTCGTGGAGGAAATAGCGGTAGACCCAGAGATTACACAGATACAGAAACTCTTTTCACGGAATTCCTCTGTGTAATCTCTGGAAATCCAAACTGGAGATATTCTGATGTCACGTTTCTTTGCTGCTACACGTTATTTGATCATCATTCCCATTATCGGCCTGGGATTTGCCGCTGCTGCCTTCTTTCTTTTCGGAGGTATCGGCCTGATTCGATTTCTGGTCGAGGCCATTGGCGAAGCGTTGGGACTTGTCCATCTTGATGCCCACGGAGAGGATGTCCCATTTGTCATCGAGGTAGTTGAGTTCGTACACACATTCTTAATCGGCACTGTACTTTACATAACCTCTATTGGATTCTATCAGCTTTTCATCTCAGAGATCCAGTTTCCGGGATGGCTCAAGATTCACAATACTGAAGAATTGGAAACCAATCTCATCGGCGTGACCGTGGTTGTATTGGCCGTCAATTTCCTGGGTGTTGTCTTCACAGGGGAAAATGTCGACTTGGTCGCTCAAGGAGCCGGCATCGCCCTACCCATTGGTGCTTTGGGCATCTTCATTGGTCTCAGGGCGTGGGCGGCTCGCCAGTCGCAACTAGCCGAGAAAGAGAACGCTGTGAGCTCTGATATCTCCGAAAAGGCAGAATAGGGAAATTGAAATCAGGCGGAATAATATGCCACGTACTAACGCTTCACTAGCCCAATATCCGCATAACCAGGAAGGACCGTTATGAGCTACCTGGGGAAGCCCGAAGTAAAGCGTCTTCGGATTATTAGAACCTTGTTTCTCGACCTCTTGCTAGATCGCCATGCTCGCCCGATTTTCATCTATGTGGCGTTCTTTATCTTCATCACTTCCGCCCTTTACCACTGGCTGGAAGGCTGGAGTTGGCTCGATTCGATCTACTTCGTGGTCATCACCTTCACGACCATTGGCTACGGCGACCTCTCGCCGACGTTGCCCATTACCAAAGTAATCACGATTTTCGTCGGCTTGAACGGCGTCGCTATTCTACTCATGCTGTTTGACGAAATGAGGCGTGTGCGCGCCTGGGATCGTGATGAGAACCTATTGGAAAAGACAGAAGCCGATGACAACTAGAACGAGCGGTAAAGCAATTTGGAGCGAAGAAAGTCAAAAGGCCAAGAGGGTAAGCGCCAAGTTTGTCTTTTCGGAAGGGAATATACCGATCGTCCTATTAGCGCATGTCCCAAAGTTCATAGCCGTCAATGTACCGAAAGACAGATGTGTCGGCGGTCCTTCTATCGTAGAGTGTAACCAGAGCTTGGCGTGACGAAAGTACCGAATTCACTATGTAGATCGTGGTATTACTGTGGTTCAAGTCCTTGATATCGCGCAATAGGCTTGCCTGCTTTAACCCAAGACGATCACTTGTTCTATTGATGCGCAGAAAAGGTTGATGACAACATGCGGATATTCATAGCTGACTCAAACCAGGATTCTCGACTGGGTCTGCAGATGCTATTTCGCCAGGAACCAGGTATGTACGTTACTGGAATGGCGATTGAGACAGAAGGACTCTTGAAGCAGGTGGAAGCGACACGGGCAGATGTGCTGTTACTGGACTGGCATCTTCCAGGTGCATCATCAATGGAAATACTTGCTGATATCCATGAGCTTGAACCCTCGCCGAAGATTGTTGTTCTGTCCCCGAGGCCTGAAGAAGAGGGACCGGCCTTGTCGGCCGGCGCAGATGCGTTCGCTAGCAAGAACATACCGCCGGACGCACTTCTGGAGATAGTTCGCTCGCTTAGGGAGATCACGGTCGATTCTA
>Ga0111165_1132_pt1 | contig 11487 bp, 10 predicted proteins | sample DeeMarSeWOR28_12_FD_80268 | JGI IMG/M metagenome (GOLD analysis project Ga0111165, IMG submission 80268) | Phycisphaerae bacterium SG8_4 | reverse complement strand
GCCAGGAGGAGGGTACTTCCATAGTCGCCCCGGGTTTCGCCGCGACGTTCGCCGGCAATTTCTCCACGCTGGAAGGTGTCGTGGCAGTAAGCGGCGCAGACTTTACAGGCAACATGAATGCTCATGTCAAAGGCACGATCATCAATTACTCTGACACTTCAACCATAGTGCTGGGTAACGCGTCGATGAACTTTGACCGGCTGGGCAGCGTCACGGTTCCCGCCGGGTTTGACCTTTACCGGGAGCTGAATTACGTGCCCGCTTCCTATTCAGAGGCCGGGATCTGAGAAGAGTACTTAGCTGTCGTTCGCACACAGCGCGTCAGTCTCCCTTAACGCGCATGGCCTCGAGGATCCGCGCAGCCTGTTGCTGCTGGGCTTGCGCCCCGGAACTTATGTGAAATACAACCTGAAGATACAGTAGTGCGATGGAGGTTGGCTTTGCGTGCTCCATGCAGTACCGATCCTCATCTTGTCGAATTGATCCTATGATTTGCGGGAACATCCCGGATTTTGATTCTGCGCATCCCCACAGGCAGCCTAGAAAACACGGCCCAATCCGATAACATTGCCCGATTGCATTCGATCCCGGTCCTGCTCGCAATGACACCTAGCATAATGATTTGTCTGCCGGGAGATTATTTCTTATACTCTGTATGACGGGTGGATGCTATCACACATCTGCTTATTCAAGGCCTTTTCCTGGGGGGGAGAATAATGAGGCCCAAGACAGAGTCCTCACCGCGAGAGCGCTCTGGCGCTGTAGTGATCATCTCCATGATATTTGTGGTCGTGTTTGCGGCCCTGGCGGTCTGCTTGGCCACAATGTCGGGTAACAATGTCCAGCTTGCCTCCAACCACCATCAACTCGGCTGCGCTATGGCCAGCGCCGAGTCTGGCCTGGAAGTAATGCGCTATTGGCTCACCCGCGTAACGATCCCTAATTCAACGGCGCAGTCCGACTATTTCGCTACTATAGTCAACAGCGTCGGGAATGATCTGGTTGCGAATGAGATTTCGAACATGACCCTGGACGCCAACGGGTTGATTCCCGCTGTAACTCTGCAGACGGCAGAAGGTCAGAGCTTCACCGGGCAAATCGCAATCCAGGCAGGTCAGCCAAATGTCCTGGAGGTTTACGCCACGGGCGGCAATGGTCGCATTATGCGCACAATAAAGGTCTGTTATGAAATTGGGCCGGCTCGGCATCCTGTTTTCGATTACGGGATTGCGACGAGAGGCCCCCTGCATATGCAGGGCAGCCCCGACGTCGACGGGCTAAACGAGAACAGTGAGGCCGACGTCTACATCGAAAGCGAGAACGTTCTCGACGCCCTGTCAATGGCGGGCAGTTCGGCAATAGCCGGCAACGTCCGGATTGGCAACCCGAACGCTCAGGCGAGCGTAGGCAACTCCTGCTCCATAGGCGGTGAGAGCGGCCAGGGCGCGATCGACAACCATGTTGCTATCGGGGCTCCGCCATTCGAATTTCCCGGGTTGGATATTGTGCGATTCGAAGATTATGTAGAAAGCGATCTCGATCCCGGCACCGATACGAGCAACGACATGACGCTCGATAACATTAGGATCCTGGCGGACACCAATCCTCATTTCTCCGGGAACGTGAGCCTCAGGGGGATCGTGTTTGTAGAATCTCCGAACATCGTTAGATTCACAGGCAACACTGATATCATTGGCATCATTATCGGTGACGGTGACCTTGATTTGCCCTCCGAAGACAACGAACTCATATTCCTTGGAAATGTGGGCAGCCAAAGTGTGTCAGAACTCGGCGCCGAGTTTGGCGACCTCAGGCAGGAGACCGGCACGTTCTTGGTGGCCCCGGGGTTCAGCGTCTCCTTCAACGGCAGTTTCGAGACACTGAACGGTGTCATTGCCGCCAGCGCGGTCGACTTCTCTGGAAATTCCGGTGGGATCATCAATGGCGCGGTAATGAACTACGGTGACGACCCGATGACTCTTGACAGCAGTGTCGGTCTTCTCTTCGACCGCTCCGAGGCTCAGGAGATACCTGCCGGCTTTGAGTCTGAAATAGTCCTGCATTACAACCCGGATTCCTACTCGGTGGTCGCGTTGTAAACCGCGAGAGTAACTTTCTATACTTGCTTGGATGACAAAAAAATTACTGTGCATTTGCTTAACGTGTAGCTTTTGCTTGGGGGGAGAACAATGAGGCACAAGAGAAAGTCGTTGCGGCGAGAGAACGCGGGCGCTGTACTGATCATGTCAATGATATTTGTGGTCGTATTCTCGGCTCTGGCCGTCTGTGTGGCCACACTGTCGGGCAACAACGTCCAGCTTGCCTCCAACCACCAGAATCTCAACGCCGCTCTGGTAACGGCTCAATCAGGTCAGGAAGTGGTGAGGTACCTGCTGCGTCGCGTGTTGATCCCAAGCTCGACGCCTCCGGATCAGTACTTTACTGAAATGATCACCGCTGTCAGGAACGATCTGACGACTAACGGGATTTCGGGCATTGCGGTCGCCACTGACGGGGCAATTGGGGCGGTCACGCTGGACTCAACCACCGGGCGAAGCTTTGAGGGCCAGATTCTTTTCGATGCGAATCAGCCCACAATCATGGCGGTCAGTGTCACCGGCCACAGCGGCCAGGCATCGCGAACGATAACTACCTCCTTCGATATCGAGCCATACGAATTTCCGATTTTCAAATACGGTCTGGCAACCAAAGGGCCGCTCGACTTTCCCGGTAATCCCACCATAACCGCGGCAAACGAAGCCTGGGAAGCGGACGTCTTTGTTGAAAGCACAGGCAGTGCCATTGCAGTGCAGGTCGGCGGCAACACGAACTTTGACGGCGATATCAACATAGGAAACTCAGCAGCCAATGTTGACTTCGGTGGTGATGTGCAAATCGCCGGTGAGACCGGGCAGGCTGCGATAGATAATCATGTCACCATCGGCATGGACAGTCCCGAGTTTCCCACTCCCGATGTTGACCGTTTCCTCCCATATGCCACAGGGGATATCATCGATTCTTCCACCGATCTGAGCAGCGGCATCACCCTGACCAATGCGACAATAGAGGCGGGGACGAACCCGGTCTTCGAGGGTAGTGCTACTATACAGGGGATCTTGTTCATTGAATCACCTAATGTGGTCACATTCAGCAAGAATGTAGCCCTCGAGGGCATCATTGTTGCCGACGGCGATCTGGCCGACCCGAACACGGCGGCGAACAGGATTGACATTCTCGGTAATTTTGCCAGCCAAGGTTACCCGGTCGGCGCCGAGTTTGACGCTATTGCCAGGAGGAGGGTACTTCCATAGTCGCCCCGGGTTTCGCCGCGACGTTCGCCGGCAATTTCTCCACGCTGGAAGGTGTCGTGGCAGTAAGCGGTGCAGATTTTACAGGCAACATGAGTGCCCAAATCAAAGGCACGATCATCAATTACTCTGACACTTCAACCATAGTGCTGGGTAACGCGTCGATGAACTTTGACCGTGAGGGCAGCGTCACGGTTCCCGCCGGGTTTGACCTTTACCGGGAATTGAATTACGTGCCCGCTTCCTACGCAGAGGCCGGGATCTGAGGAGGCACGCCTGCTCTCTACGATTATCTTATCTTCGAGCAGACAGCACAGGAGATTGTCCCGCGCGTGACGTGCGTCGATAAGTCTCTCGATGCAGCTGATGGGCAAGAAATCCAAAGAGGCTGAGGACCTGATAATAGCCTGCCTGAAAGCCGGTTCCTATAGGAGTCTATCGGTATGAGGCGGGGGTCAATCTGCGGAGCTTGTGCTGGGCTACTGCGTCCGTCAGCCAGCCGGTTATCGCAGGTTTGTAATCGTAGTGATCGAGGTCGTGCAAAGCGTCGGGATCCAGAGGCCCGACGCCTCCAAGGATCTTTCCAAAAGTATCACATTCAACGGCATAAATCTTGCCATTCGTGTGCTGCCAAAAGCCTCTTATTGTGTTGTCCATGGCCTCTAACCCCCAAATAGCTCTGAATTCTCACCTTAAAGTATAAGTAATGGAACCACAAGTTCCAAACGTTGCGCCTGCGATTTCGGTGTGTGAGAATTCCTTCTGGAGAATTATGCGCCAACGCTCTTGCTGTTACGGTATTTGCTCCAAAAACCACTGGAACATATTATTGACTCTGCGCAAATCGCTGATGAGGAGACATTGCAGACAGATCGGAGAGACAGGACTTGAACCTGCGACCTCACGGCCCCCAGCCGTGCGCTCTACCAAACTGAGCTACTCTCCGGTACACCGGTGCATTCTAATACGATGAGCCTCACAAAACAAACAAATTTTGGAAATATTCATCTGCTGCCCGGTTGATGCTGGCACAGCAAGCCAATACAGTTTTCTTGCCATCCGGCGCGAATCGCATATACTTGTCCACCTCATGAGCGATTTGAGCCTTATTGATTGGTGTGTGTGTATCGCATATCTGGCGGTGGTCTTCGGCCTGGCCTTTAAGAGCGCGACAGGCCAGCAGAACAACGAGGACTACTTCGTGGGCGGCCGCAAGATGAACTGGTTCGTGGTCGGCGTATCGATGTTCGCCACCAGTTTCAGTGCCATCTCATTTCTGGGATTGCCTCAACGCGGTGCGTATCAGGATTTCAGCTTCTATCTGACCATTTTGTTCATCCCCTTTGTCATCACGCCGATTCTGTGGTGGGTTTTTGTGCCGATGTTCGTCCGGCTCAAGGTTAGCAGCGGATATGAATATCTGGGTCGACGATTCGGCCTGCCCGCTCAGCTCATCGGCTCAGGCCTGTACTGCATCTACGCCCTCGGATGGATGGGGACAATGCTCTATGCGGTGGCCTTGACGCTGAAGACCGTGATGGGACTTACCAATACGCAGTACTACCTCGTACTCGTTGGTATCGGGGCGTTTGCAACTGGCTACACAGTCGTGGGCGGATTGAAGGCGGTCATCTGGACCGATGTCCTCCAGGCGGTAGTGCTCGGCGGAGCCATTACAGCCGTCATGTTTCTTGCCGTAGGCCGCATCGACGGAGGTTGGTCGAACTTTTGGTCAATTGCGGCGCAGCACAGCAAGTTCAAGATGCTCCATCTGGACCCCAGACTCCTGTCGGTGGAGAACTTCACGCGCAGCAACACCGTATTCACCGCCGCCGCTTTTGGATTGTTCATGTATTTGCCCGGCTACGCAGTTTCTCAGAACATGATCCAGCGCTACGTTTGCGCCGGGACCCTCGCCGGAGGACGTGGCGTGGTAATTCTCAGTGCGGTGATCAACACCGTGCTCGGCCTACTCTTTCTGCTGGTTGGGACGGCGATATTCGCATTCTACAGCCAGCCGGGGGGGCTCGGCCTGCCGACTCCCGGCATCGAGTTTGCCAAGGAGGATCAGATTCTGCCTTATTTTGTAATTACCCAGGTTCCCGGTGTGGGGCTGACAGGTCTGATCCTGGCCGGGCTGTTTGCCGCCGCCATGAGCACGATAGACAGTGGCATAAACGCAGTTACTTCGGTCATTGTCTACGATTGGCTCGGCGGCAGGGGTCTGCCTCTTAAAGTCAGCCGCATATTCACAGCCGTGCTGGGGGTGCTTGTGATTGTGGCGGCAATATTTGTGCCCCGTATCGGCAAGACGGTGCTCGATATCATCATGGTCATCGCCGGGACCTGTCTGGGCATTCTGTTGGCTGTCTATCTGTTAGGGATGTTCTCACGCAGCGCTAATCTGCCAGGAGTTCTGATCGGAGTCGCGGCCGGATTTACATGTTTTCTGTTCGTGCTGTTCTGCACAGACATCCCGAAATGGTGGTTCGGTGCCTTCGCAATCTTTCCGACCATCATCGTAGGCGCCGTCGCCAGTCGCGGCTTTCCGGCGTCTCCTGAGTCCGCCCTAAAAGACACGTTGCTTAGAAGAAAGAACAGGTGAACTGTATGAAAGTACCCCGAAGAAAGAAAAGGACGGCCAGCGTAGGTATCTTCGGAGTTGGTTTTCACAAGTACTGGTCCCAGTTCGATGGGCTTATAGATGAACTCACGCAGAAATTGAATATCTTTGTCGAACGGGTCAGAAGCTGCCAAGTGGAGGTAATGGACTTCGGCATCGTGGACGATGCGAGGTCGGCTTATGCTCTTTTACCCAGACTCAAGGCCGCCGATCTTGACCTGGTGTTTTGCCACATGCTCACATACGCCACGTCCGCCTCGTTCGCTGCGATTGTTCGCGGGCTGGATGTTCCGATAGTCCTGGTCGCGCTGCAGCCGCTCAAGGCCCTGGATTATTCACAGGCCTCGACTTACATGCAGTTGTGCAACGACGATTTCTGCTCGGTCCCGGAATTCACCGGCGTGGCGATCCGCATGGGCAAAAAGCCTCCGCCGGTCATTCTAGGCAGTCTCGATGACGATCCAAAGGCAGAGGCCGAAATCGTCGAATGGTGTGACATCGCAATGGTCCTGCATGATCTCAAACGTGCCCGGATCGGTCACTTTGGTCATCCGATCGAACACATGCTGGATATGCAGACAGATCAAACGGCCCTTACAGCGTCTTTTGGCTGTCACATCGTCCAGACAGAGGCAGATGAGCTTCTGGACTGTGAAAACACTGTCACTGAAGAGGAGATTGAATACAAGAAGAAAGAGATCCTCAATCTATTCGAGACGCCCGAGCCGCAGTCGGATCCCGTCACCGAGAAACTGACCGATGAGGATCTCAAGGTTGCCGCGCGCGTGGCCGTTGCGCTGGATAAGTTCGTCGATGCCCACGATCTTGACGGGTTGGCCTACTACTATGAGGGACAGCAGGACAGTCCGCTTAGACAACTTGTCACGAATCTGATCGTTGGCAATTCACTGCTTACCGCCGCTGGATTTCCGATGTGCGGCGAGTCCGATTTGAAGACCTGTATCGCCATGCTGATAATGGATCGCCTGGATATCGGCGGCAGCTTCGCAGAGTTCCATCCCATCGATTTCAACGAAGGCTTTGTTCTGGTGGGCCACGACGGTCCGCATCATATCAACATTGCCGAGGGCAAACCGGTCTTGCGCAGCCTGTCGAAATATCACGGCAAGCCGGGTTCAGGGGCCGGCGTGGAGTTCAAGATCAAGGAAGGTCCCATCACGATGCTCAGTATCGGTGTTACCTCAGGGGGGAAATTCAAGCTCATCCTCGCAGAGGGTGAGAGTGTCCACGGTCCCATCCCGCCGACTGGCAATACGAACACGCGAGGATTCTTCAAGCCCGATGTACGCACTTTCCTGAAACGCTGGGTCGCCGAAGGTCCGACTCACCACTTCGCGCTGGGAGTCGGCCACCACGCCCGCACGATCGAGAAGATTGCGGAGGTTCTTGATCTCGAAAGTGTTATCGTGACGCCGACGGACCGCGTTTGAGGCCCGCGAGCCATCCTTTTCAATTGACATTACGGGCGTAACTTCGTACAATTATTGCAGTATGCGACCTCAGGCAGGACCGTGGGCGAGCGGGCTTTGAGAGAAAGGGTGTGACTATGAACCGTCTATTTGTGCCAGCAATCCTCGGCCTGAGTCTGGCGATTGTTCAATCTCAGCCGGCAATGTGCACAATCCTGCCGCCCGAGCAGACCGGCAACTTCTACGTGGGTGATTTTGGCAACAATCGCGTCGCGGTCTACGATTTTTCGGGCGCGTATCTGGACAGCTTCACTGCCTCCGGCCTGAGCGGGCCGCGCGGCATAGTGGTCCGGCCCGACGGCACGACGTATGTGGCCAGTCAGTTCACTGATGAGGTGTTCGTGTTCGATGCCCTGGGGCAATTCCAGAGTAAGTTCACCAATCCCGAACTCAACGGACCGACAGGCATGGCGGTCAGCGACACCGGGCAGCTCTATGTCTCCAGTTTCGGCAATGACCGGGTGGTGGTTTTCGGATTGGACGGCACCTATGTTCGCTCCTTCACTGGCGGGGGGTTGAATGGCCCCAACTGTGTTGTGTTTGACTCTTCGGGCGATATATATGTCAGCAGCGCCTTGACCAACAACGTCATCAAATTCGACGCCGAAGGAAATCTCCTCAAGACTTTCACCGGCGGCGGCCTCGCCAGCCCGATGGGCATCGCCCGAGACACCGACGACCTGCTCTACGTGGCCGGCGGCACCTCACATAACATCGTCATGTTCGATACTGATGGAAACTATCTGGGCGAGGTTGCACACGGCGACCTGACCGGCCCGCAGGGCGTGGCGTTTGATGATCAGGGGCATCTCTTTTCATCCTCATTCTTCCAGAACAACATCGTGCAGTTTAACGCCGACGGTTCGTACCTGAGGACAATCACCGAAGGCGGTCTGAGCGTCCCCAGGAGCATCGCCTTTGTTCCAGTGCCTGAGCCGTCAACTGCCGCTGTTCTGGCTCTTGGAGCCTTGATGCTGATCCGCAGCCGACGGATCGTCTGACTCGCATATCCACCAGCCGGATGGGGCCCTGAATTGGCATTTCTGCAAACTCCAGTAATTTCCTTGATTCGGTGAATCGAAAACGGTTAAACTGTGTCAAGATAGGAAATTGCCCTTATGAAATGGAAGAGACGAGAAAAGCAGACTGGCGCCAAGGGGCAAAAGTGCCCTCACTGTGGCGCGCAGATCGACAGTGACGAGAAGCCCAAGAAGTGGCACGAGAGAACGTCGGTCACTCTGTGCATTGCGGCCGCTCTCGCTGTCATCGGTCTTGGCTTCATACACATTATCACAGGTGTGGTCTCGCCCTTTGAGCTGCCCTTCGACGTCGTTCTCAAAGAATCCTTTGGATACAGAGAAACATTTGTAAATGCCAGGAAGATAGAGGCAATCCCTTATGTAGCGGCGAAGATCAAATACCCACTCGGCTGCAGAGCGCTCCAACGCAAAAACTACCTCGAATCGGGCAAGGTGTTTGAGACAAGAATGATCAGCCAGCTGAAGGCGAATATGAAGAAATGGCAGGCCGAATTCGAGACATCGCTCGATAAGCCGAGAGAGCGATGGCAGGACCGCCTTCAGGGGCAGATGGACATCTCGGAGATGGACCCGGAGGACCCTAACGCCTACAACAATCGCGGCATCGTTTCGGCCCGGAGGGGTCAATATGAAACAGCCATCTCGAATTTTACACGGGCTTCTCGACGAAATCCGGCGTTTGCCGAAGCCTACTTCAACCGGGGGCACGTCTACGTCGCCATCGGCCAACTGGCTGGAGGAGTCTCGGATTTCAGCAAAGTAGTTGAGATAAAGCGGGGATTTGTCGCCGCCTACGTAGATCGAGGGATTATCTATACAGCTATGAGCCAATACGACCAGGCTGTCTCGGACTTCAGCAGGGCCATTGAAATCGATCCGGCGCGTGCTGACGTCTATTTCAGGCGCAGTCTTGTCTGTTGTGCAAAGGGAGAATATGACCAGGCATGGGCTGATGTGCACCAGATAGAGAGTCTTGGGCTGGCCGTTCCCACTGGATATCTTATTCACCTGCGTGCTGCTTCGCAAAGACAAAGATGAACAAGAGCATTCGATATTATTTCGAACCGGCGCTGGCGATTGTCACTTTGGTCCTGCTCGTGGGCTGTTCGCATGTCGAGCAAGAGCGATGGCGGCCGGCTCGGCTGAGCGTGCTTACCTACAACGTGCATCATTGCCAGGGGACCGATGGAGAATTCGACTACAGTCGTATAGCTGGAATAATTAACGATCTCAAGCCGGACATCGCTGCGCTGCAGGAAATCGACGTCGGCACCAATCGCGCGTCGGGCGTCGACCAGGCGGCGGTACTCGCCGAGCTTACGGGCCTGAAATATGCGTTCGGCAGGGCTATCGACTTCGATTCCGGCGAGTATGGCCTGGCGATTCTCTCGCGATTTGAGATTCGTGACGTGACCAGCACGCCCCTGCCGACTCAGCCCGGCAGCGAGCCGAGAATCGCACTTGCCGCCCGTTTCAGGCCCGATGCCGGCCCCAGGGAAATGATCTTCGTCGACACCCATCTCTGCCATCGCAATGAGCAGGTTCGCACAATGCAGACCGAACAGCTCAACGAATTCGCCGATTCCGAAGGCGACGTGCCGGTCATCCTGGCGGGCGACTTCAACGCCCGGCCGGCAAGCGGGCCGATGAACGTGCTGCTCGAATCCAATTGGTTGGACGCCGTGGCACCGCAGTCTCGCATCGACTACGTGCTGCTGCGCAAGTGCGACCCCTGGAAGGTCGTCGATGTGAGGATCGTTGATGAACCGGTCGCGTCCGACCACGACCCGGTGTTGGTCACCCTCCAATGGGCAGGTAAGTGAGACTTTTGTCTCGCTGCCTCGTTTTGTTGTTGCACAGCACGGTCAAAATCATCAGAATACTGCCAGCAGCGATCATTCGGCGCACGCGCCAGAATAGGAGAATTGACAACATCTGCAATGAAGGGAGAACCAATGAAATCGGTACTCGGCATAGCGTTATTCCTGGTGATGATTATTGGCGGACCGCCGGTCACGGGACAGAATTATCCTGTTATTTCAGAGGGCGGGCGCATCAGAATGCTCAAGCATCCGGAAAGCAGACCTGTCCGGATGGTCTTCGATACGGACACCTACAACGAAATCGACGATCAGTTTGCCCTGGTCTATGCACTGATTTCGCCTGAGCTGGATGTGCAAGCGGTCTATGCCGCTCCCTTCAAGAACAGCCGATCCAAAGGACCCAAAGACGGCATGGAAAAGAGCTATGAGGAGATCCTGCGAATCCTTGACAAACTGGACCGCTCCGCCGACGAATTTGCTTTCAGGGGCAGCACAAATTACGTGACCAATCCCGAGAATCCTGAGCGCAGTGAAGCTGCGCTGGATCTGATCAGAAGAGCCAAGAGAAGCAGCCCCGATGATCCTCTCTACGTTGTGGCAGTGGGGGCAATAACGAATGTCGGCAATGCGATTCTGATTGATCCGTCTATTATCAAGAACATTGTCGTCGTCTGGCTTGGCGGCAACGGACACAACTGGCCTCATCAGAGGGAATTCAATTTCAGACAGGACCTGAATGCCTCCAGAGTCATTTTCGATTCCGGCGTGCCTTTTGTGCAGTGTCCGTGCACTCCGGTCGTGACACACTTCAGGACGACTGTCCCTGAGATGGAGCGATACGTGGGCGGGCGAGGCCCGATCGGCGATTACCTGCTCGATATTTTCAAGCGATACAGGAAGGACCATTTCGGATGGTCGAAGGTGCTGTGGGACATGACGGCAGTTGCCTGGGTGATCAATGACAGTTGGCTGCCCTCCGATCTCGTACACAGCCCGATAGTGACGGACAATTATACGCTAAGTTTCGACAACTCCAGACACATGATAAGAACGGTCTATTACGTAGATCGAGATCCGATATTCCGGGATTTCTTCACGAAGCTTGAAAGGCAAAAACCGAAATAGCCCGGAAATCGGAGTAGTTGAAAGGGACACATAGATGCATAAACAAACGAGGAGACAATTCCTTAAGACCGCAGGTCT
>Ga0111165_1095_pt1 | contig 11511 bp, 9 predicted proteins | sample DeeMarSeWOR28_12_FD_80268 | JGI IMG/M metagenome (GOLD analysis project Ga0111165, IMG submission 80268) | Phycisphaerae bacterium SG8_4 | reverse complement strand
CGAGGCCGCCACAATCGATCATGTTTCGGTCGGTGAACAGCAGCCGGAGACCGAGCACGAATTCAAAGGCGAGAGAACCGAGACAGGGATTAACGAAGGACGCCGCTGGCGTCATGGTTCCTGGTTCCAATACACCCTCGATACGCAAGGAGAAAGTGCGGTCGACATAGAGGTGACCTACTGGGGCGGCGACAGAGGTCGCAGGTTTGATGTTCTGGTCAACAGTAAACGGATTGCATCCGAGGAGCTACAAGGGAGCAAGCCCGGCGAATTTTTTGCCAAGCGCTATTCCATACCGGAATCCGTGCTTAAGGCAGCTTCCAACGGACGCGTTACTATTAAATTCGTAGCGACCCGGTGGCTGGCTGGCGGGGTTTACGATGTGCGCCTTCTGCGACCTGAGAAATAATGACGGATATGTATCGCACGATACGATTCTGTGACTTGTGGTTCTTTTGTGGGGTGACAACTATTCTGCGGTTGTCCATCAGTCATTTGCTATAGACCACTCTGGACAGGAATAGTGGCGATCACCATTTTGAGACCTAGTTGGAGGGCGCGGATGCGACAAGGCTGACCGCTAGTGCGCTGCTCGATTCCAGGACCGCCGATGTGATCGTCAAGATTGTCAGCGGCGACTTTTAAGCCACGGAAATCAACATCCGGTTGCCCGGACCTGCGTCCTCCTGGATCTCAAAGATCTTCATGGCTGACTACTGTTGCTAATGTCTATTATTTGTTGGCGTGGCCATTCGCGGCTGTCCGATCACGGCGGGCATTTGGCGCATATCGACCTGAACAACGTTGTGCTCAGATAGCGGTCACCACGATCAGGCAGGATGACGACAATCGTCCCGGAGTCCATCTTCTGTGCCACGTGCAAAGCCCCCGCGACCGCCGCACCGCTTGACATCCCTGCAAAGATTCCTTCCTCGGTGGCAAGGCGCCTTGTCGTCTCGAAGGCTTCGCCGTCTTCGATGGTTATTTTCTCGTCCAACATTTCCGGGTCGTAGATGCTAGGGATCATGGCTTCTCTCATGTTCTTGAGTCCCTGGATTGCATGTCTTTCGGTAGGTTCGATCCCGACCGTTCTTACCTGGGGCTTCTTTTCTTTCAGGAACAGGTTTGTCCCCATCAGCGTTCCGGTTGTGCCCATGCCGGCAACGAATACATCGACCTCGCCATGGGTCTGCGCGAAGATCTCCGGCCCGGTCGTCTCGTAGTGGGCAAGGACATTGTTTTTGTTGGCGAACTGATTAGGCATATAGTATTTCTCAGGTTCGGCGTCCAGAAGTTGGTGGGCTTTTCTTATGGCGCCATCGGTGCCTTCCTTGGCGGCAGTCAGTTCGACTTCGGCGCCCAGCGCCTGCAGGATGTGCTGCCTCTCTGTACTGACGCACGCCGGCATGCACAGTTTTATCTTGTAGCCTTTTGCCGCTGCGATCATAGCCAGAGCGATGCCGGTATTGCCCGAAGTAGGTTCAAGGATCATCTTGCCGGCGGTAAGCTCTCCGGATTCCTCGGCCTTCTTTATCATCCAATAGGCGGGCCTGTCCTTGACCGAGCCGCCCGGATTGGACCCTTCGAGCTTGGCAAGGATGCGCACTCGGGGTTTCTCGCTGTTGAGAGCGTTCAATTCCACGAGCGGCGTATTTCCAATGGCCGACGCTACACTCATCTACGTTTACCTCCGAAGGTTGTCCCAACCTTGGCACTGCTCATTGACCGACTCTTTGGATCACGCTGCTTGGTACTGATGTTAGCACGAACGGCGCAGAAAGTCAAGCAAACCTACGTCAATCTCAGCTCGTATCAGTGTCTGCTCAAGACCACATGCTGTTTGCATGTGTGGAGGATATATCTGCGTCGAGTTCCGATGGCGCACCGTAGAGCTGAAAAAAAACAACCAAAAAAGATTGACAATTCGATACAAATAGACTAAGTAACGGCAAGCGTCAGTATTTGTAGTCCGGTTTGTTTTTGCGGGAGGCACAGATTATGAGAACGGTATGTGTTTGTGTTTTGCTGGCGGCTGTTGTCGCGGGCGGTTGCGCTTCGAGCAAAGGTGAGAGTTACTCTCTGGTCGGTTTCAACTTTGCCGAACTGGACAGGGTAGCCATACTCGAAGTCACCGGCCAGGTCCGGGGCGAGACGGTCAAGAATCAGATCGGGACCTTTTTTGAAATGGAACTGATGAAAAGAGGCTACTCACCCATAGAGCGGAGCCAGGTCCAGGTACTACTCAAGGAACAGGAATTCCAGGCATCGGACATAACCAGCGATGCCGGCGCCGCGGCCGCGGGAAAAGTCCTGAATGTGCCTGCTGTGCTGCTTATTAACATCCCGAAGTACAAAGAAGAAATGACCATGACGGCGAAGCTGGTCAACGTCGAGGACGCTCGCATCCTGTGGATAGGTAACGGTTCGGGCACCACGGGCAAGACGTTTGCAACGATTCTTGGTGCTGCAGCCGGCGCCGCCGCCGGGGTGGCCGTTGCCGGCGAAGGTGATCAAGTCGTCGGGGGCATCGCGGGCGGCATCCTGGGTGGGGTGGCTGGCCAGGCCTTATCGCCGCAACAAGAAGAACAGGTCAAGAAGGTGATCGCGAAGGTCTGCGAGAGCATGCCCGCCAGATTCGTCGGGCAGCGTTAGCGCCGAGAAATTCTGCAAGACAGGGAAAAAATCGCGGCTCTTTTCAGCCAAATCAATTCAAAAAGGGGCCTCTGCTGAGATACTCGGCGGAGGCTTTACTTGTTCGGCCCACCTATCCGCTAATAAGGATGAACCCAACTCTGGCTGGGTCGGCGAGCGCGGCGCAAATTACCTGTCAACTTGGCGTGGCAGGCTTGATATCGGTGCCAAAATTGGCATATCGCCGGCGGTTGAACTGCGGCAGGAAGGGCAGAGCGTGCGATTTATGCCTCACATAAAAGCCTGTGAACAAGATAGTTAGGGCACGGCGGCCAAAATAGCCTCGTGGAGGCACAGAAGCTGGTATATGTTTTGCGTGTGTCGGTATGAGCTGCACCGGATAACAAGGGCCCTATACGGGCCAAAACCGATACTATGGCAATGTTAGTGGTTAATAAACAAAGGATTAACGATTGAACCTGTGATCAAGCACACTATTTATGGAGGCAAGCAATTATGGCAGTTAAAGACTTGGCATTTGAATCCGAAGCGCGAGCAGGGTTGTTAGCCGGCGTGGAAAAACTGGCCGCGGCCGTCAAGCCAACGCTCGGCCCAAGAGGTCGAAATGCCGTTATCGACAAGAGTTGGGGAGGCCCGACCGTGACCAAGGACGGCGTGACCGTCGCCGAAGAGATTGACCTCTCGAATAAGAACGAGAATCTCGGTGCTAAGTTGGTGAAGGAGGCCGCGAGCAAGACCTCGAAAATAGCCGGTGACGGCACTACTACCGCGACCGTGCTTACCGAGGCGCTCTTCAAAGAGGCGTACAAGAATCTTGCGGCCGGTGCCGACGCCATGGCGCTCAACCGCGGCATGCAGCAGGCGGCCAAGGCCGTAACCGACAAGCTCGTCTCGCTTGCCCAGCCCATCAACATTGCAAAAGCCGACGACATCGTCAATATCGCCTCGGTCTCGGCCAACAATGACCTTGAGATCGGCAAGATCATGGCAAAGGCTTTCCAGAGGGTCGGCAAAGACGGCGTAATCACCGTTGAAGAGGGCAAGAGCTTCGAGACGACCGTGGAATTCGTCGAAGGTATGCAGTTTGATCGAGGTTATCTCTCACCGCATTTCGCTACGGACACCGACAGCATGGTCTGCGACCTAACCAAGCCGTTTATCCTCGTCTATGAAGAGAAAATCAGCAATGTGGGCAAACTCGTGCCGCTGCTGGAGAAGGTTTCAAAGGCAAAGAGACCGCTGCTGATCATCGCAGAAGATGTTGAGAGCGAGGCGCTCGCGACTCTGGTGGTTAACAAGCTAAGAGGCGTCCTGGAAGTGGCGGCAGTCAAGGCTCCCGGATACGGCGATCGCAGGAAGGCGATGCTTCAGGATATCGCAGTGCTGACAGGCGCCGAGCCCATTTTCAAGGATCTTGGAATCGAACTCGAGAACATCACCGTCAGCCAGCTCGGCCAGGCCAAAAAGGTGACTATCGACAACGATAACACGATCATTGTCCAGGGCGCCGGCGGCCAACAGGGTATCAACGGCAGGATCAAGCAGATCAAAGACGAAATCGACATCACGACCAGCGATTATGACCGCGAGAAGCTGCAGGAGCGGCTGGCAAAGCTCACGGGCGGCGTTGCTCAAATCAACGTCGGCGCAGCGAGCGAGGCTGAAATGAAAGAAAGAAAGGCTCGCATCGAAGACGCTCTGCATGCCACGCGGGCAGCCATCGAGGAAGGAATTGTCCCCGGTGGGGGCGTGGCGTTGATTCGCTGTCTCGACGCCGTCGATAAGCTGAAGCTCGAAGGCGATGAGAAGACCGGCGCCGATATTCTTGCCAGGTCACTCACCAAGCCCTGCTACACCATTGCCTACAACGCAGGCGCGACTCCGAATCTCGTTGTCAACAAAGTCGCCGAAGGTAAGGGCGGCTTCGGCTACAACGCCAACACGGACAGATATGAAGACCTTTTGAAGGCCGGCGTAATTGACCCGGCCAAGGTCGCCCGAATTGCTCTGCAGAATGCTGCAAGCATCGCCGGTCTGCTGTTGACGACAGATTGCCTTGTGACCGAGAAACCGACTGAAAAAGACGCAATGCCCCCCGGCGGCCCAGGTGGAGACCCGGGCATGGGCGGCATGGGCGGAATGGGCGGCATGGGCGGAATGGGCGGCATGATGTAAGATCGTCCTGGGGTTTTGCCCCTGTCTTGCTTTAGTGATTAATAAGCGATCAATTAGTTGAACTAGAAGAAGATGTAGATAAGGAGTGAGTTATGAACATTAGACCTCTGGATGATAGGATCGTAATCAAACAATCGGAAGCCGAAGAGAAAAGTGCCGGGGGGATTCTCCTTCCGGACACAGCGAAGGAAAAACCGCAGATTGGCAAAGTCGTCGCCACCGGACCGGGCAAGCTTCTCGATGACGGCAAGCGAGGCCAAATGTCGGTCAAGAAGAAGGACGATGTTATCTACGCAAAATACAGCGGCAGTGACGTCGAAGTCGATGGAGAGAAATATGTGATTCTCAGGGAAAGTGATGTTCTCGGAATCGTTGAGAAGTAGACGGCCGCTGAGCAGCCGCAGGCAAGAGACTGAAACTACAATAGTCAATTATTGAGAAGAGGAAATAACGATGGCAAAACAATTGATGTTTGACGATACGGCAAGGGCGCAGCTTAAGGACGGCCTGTCGCAACTGGCTGATGCAGTCAAGGTCACGCTCGGGCCGACAGGCAGAAACGTGATACTGCACAAGAGCTGGGGTTCTCCGAAGGTAACCAAGGACGGTGTCTCGGTCAGCAAGGAAATCGAGTTGCCCGAGCCTTTCAAGAACATGGGCGCAAAGATGGTCAATGAGGTTGCCAGCAAGACGTCCGACGTCGTCGGCGACGGGACAACAACTTCGACCGTCCTGGCCGAAGCGATCTACACCGAGGGTCTGAAGCATGTTACGGCCGGCGCCAATCCAATGGCGCTTCAGCGAGGCATCAGCAAAGCCGCCGAAGTGGCGACCGCGTACATCCAGGTTGTGAGCGTTCCGGTGAAAGGTCACGACGACATTGCGAAGGTCGCAACCATCAGCGCCAACAACGACCCGGATGTCGGCGATATTCTGGCCCGTGCGATCGACAAGGTGGGTGGCGACGGCGTAATCGAGGTCGAGGAAGGCAAGGGAATGAATAACGAGCTGAACGTGGTCGAAGGAATGCAGTTCGACAAGGGCTACATTTCGCCTTACTTCATGACCAACGCCGATACGCTCGAATCGGTCCTCGAAGATGCTTATATCCTTTTGCATGAGAAGAAGATATCCAACATTCGCGAGCTTATCCCACTGCTCGAAAAAGTCGCGCAGGTGGGCAGGCCGCTGCTGATCATCGCCGAGGACGTCGAGGGCGAGGCATTGACGGCACTGGTCATAAACCGCCTGCAAGGTGTGCTCAGGACCTGTGCAGTCAAGGCGCCGGGATTTGGCGACCGCAGAAAGGCCATGCTGGCCGACATCGGCATCTCGACCGGCGGGCAGGTGATCACCGAAGATCTGGGCATCAAACTCGAGAGCATTGAGCTGTCGCAACTGGGTAAGGCAAAGAAGATCGTTGTGGACAAGGACGCGACAACGATAATCGAAGGCGCCGGCAAGAAGAAGGACATCAAAGGCCGGTGCGATCAGATCCGCAAGCAGATCGAAAAGACGACCAGTGACTACGACCGCGAGAAGTTGCAGGAACGCTTGGCCAAGCTTACCGGTGGCGTGGCCGTAATAAATGCCGGCGCTGCAACTGAAACGGAAATGAAGGAGCGCAAAGACCTGCTGGATGATGCTCTTCACGCCACGAGGGCCGCGGTCCAGGAAGGTGTTGTCGTCGGCGGCGGCATCGTATTTCTTCGGGCGATTCCGGAGGTGGAAAATGCACGCGCGAAGGCCAGGGGCGATGAGAAGATCGGCTTTGACATTGTGATAAAGGCGCTCAAGGCCCCGACCATGCAGATCGTCGACAACTGCGGCGAGCATGGTGACGTGATCGTTGCTCAACTACTTGAAAAGGGCAAAAGAATTGGCTATGATGCCAATACGGGTGAGTTTGTCGATATGTTCAAAGCCGGAATTATCGATCCTGCGAAGGTGGCCCGAACGGCGCTTGAAATGGCCGCTTCGGTAGCCGGGTTGATGCTGACTACCAACGTTCTGGTCACTGAGCTGAAAGACAAGGACAAAGACGAGGAGCCAATCCCCGGATCATTGAGATGATGACTCGTGGTTCGTGAGGCGTGCAGCGAAATGCGAAATACGAATCACGAGATGCGAGATACTAGAGTATGGCCAAACGGGATTATTACGAAGTCTTGGGTGTGGGCAAAGATGCTTCGGCCGATGAGATCAAGCGTGTGTATCGACGTCTGGCGATGAAGTATCATCCGGACAAGAATCCGGATGATAAAGAAGCCGAAGCCAAGTTTAAGGAGTGCGCAGAGGCCTATGAGGTTCTGAGCGATCCGACCAAGCGGCAGCGTTACGATCAGTACGGGCACGAAGGCCTGCGCGGGGCCGGCATGCATGACTTTTCCCGGATGAACGTTGAAGATATTTTCAGCATGTTTGGCTTCGACGATTTCTTCGGCGGCATATTCGGCGGACGAGGTGGAAGGTCCAGCCGGCCGACCGGACCCGCCCGCGGCTATGATCTGGAAACCACAGTCGAATTGACGCTAGGGGATATTGCCAGAGGTACTGAGAAGACCATCGAATTCACCCGCCAGGATATATGCGGCGAATGCAGCGGAAACGGCAGTGCAAAAGGAAGCTCGCCCGGCAAGTGTCCAACCTGCGGCGGCACCGGGCAGGTAGCACGCGGCGGCGGTTTCTTCCAGATGGTCTCAACCTGCCGGCAATGCGGCGGCGCCGGTCAGATCATCACCAATCCTTGCAAGAAATGCAGAGGCACTGGGAAAGTGCCAAAGAAGAGAACCGTCAACATCAAGATCCCTGCCGGTGTCCATGAAGGGCAGGGCATACGAGTTGGCGGCGAAGGTGAGCCCGGCCGGGGCGGAGGCCCCAGGGGCGATCTCTACTGCTATGTGAGGGTCAAGCCCCATGAGTTTCTGCAGCGTGACGGCAATGATCTGGTAGCTGTTGTCCCCATAAGCTTTACGCAAGCCGCTCTGGGGACGACTATTGACGTGCCGAGCATCAACGGGGCCAAAGGTTTGAGAATCCCTCCCGGGACACAGTATGGAAGTGTCTTCAGGATCAAAGGCCAAGGCCTGCCTGACATACGCAGTCATCGAACAGGCGACGAACTCGTGCAAGTCACCATCGAGACTCCGACGAAGCTCAACGCCGAGCAGCAGGATCTGCTCAGGCAATTTGCCAAGAAGGAAAACAAGCGAGTTTCTCCGAAGTCCAAGAGCTTTTTCGAAAAATTGAAGAAACATTTTGCTGACCACTGATGAAAGACAAGAAGAAAGAAAAGCCGAAGAGAGAAGATTCGCAGAAGGCAAGAAAGCGCGAGTCTGAAGAACCTCGTGAGACGATAGAGAGTCTGCGAGAAGAAAAGGACGAGCTTCTCGGCAAGCTCCAGCGCGTGAGCGCCGACTATGCGAATTATCAGAAGCGCGTGCCGAAGCAGATCGCCGATACGATCGGCTACGAGAAGGAGCTGATCATAAAGAAGCTCCTGCCAGTCGTGGACAACTTTGAGCATACGCTTCAAAATGCTCACTCGGCCGAAGACCTCGACGTGCTCGTAAAGGGTGTCAGAATCGTCTACGATCAATTGCGTGACGTGCTGAAATCTCAGAACGTCGAGCAGATTGAAGCTCGGGGACAGACGTTTGATCCGGCCCTGCACGAGGCGATGACGCAGAGGACCGAGCCCGACGCCGAAAACAATACGGTGCTTGAGGAATTTCAGAAGGGATACAAGCTCAACGGCCGCGTTATCAGGCCGAGCAAGGTGATCGTCAACAGATTAGTGAGTGAGCAGAAGGAACTGCAGCAAGAGGACCGTGAGGCCCAAGAGGCGCCAGAGGAGTGTCAGACAGCCGAGGAATGCGAGGCTGCAGACCAGGAGTAATTGCCATGCCGACCTACGACTACGAGTGTGAAAGCTGCGGACATCAGTTTGAGCAGTTCCAGAGTATCACCGCCAGGCCGACAAGAAAGTGCCCCGAGTGCGGCAGAATGAAGTTGCACAGGCTCATCGGTGCCGGTGCCGGAGTGATCTTCAAGGGCTCCGGATTCTATCAGACCGACTACAGAAGCGAGAGTTATAAGCAGGCCGAGAAGAACGAGACAAAGAGCAGCACCGACAAAGACACCGCGAAGAAGAAAGACGATACCAAGACCAAAGATTCGAAATCCACGGACACAGCGAAGTCAGTCAAGGAAGACAAGAAGAAATCGGCATAGAATTGTCATGGCCTCGGCGTGTTCCTCCAAGGGAGCCGGCCTCAGTCGGACTTGAAACGACAGACCATTATTCACAGAATGCCTGTCCGCCTCAATGGGTTCGCCGAAAATCCGTATCACCCGTTCACGATCTACCGTATCAATATCACAGTGTTCAATTCTTGCCGGACGTTGCCTGGAAAACCCACCGTCGCGTGCCTGAGAAGCCGCGCCTCAGCGGGTCATGAGTTTTACGACGAGACTTTTTTCAGGACATAGTATGTGGGCTTACTATGGCGGAACGTGTAATCGCCGCTCTTCCATTCATAGAACAAATAGGCCGAACCGTCCATCTCTTTGATCGTGTATTTGGACGCTGTTTTTGTTCTGTTGTCAGAGATAACCAATCCCCGTGTCCAGGCTCGGCTGTAGCCGTTTGGCACTTTGTCATTCTTACAAGTTAGCCTGCCATTTCTTTCGAACATCATTTCATTCAAAAACAGCTCACCTCCTCGACCTTTCCATCGTTTCTGGCCAACCTTGAACTGGTCGACCTCATCGACATAATCTACACTCTTCCAGGTTCCGATGACTTGTGGGTCATTAACAAACGGCCAGTCTATCTTGTCAACAATATGTCCCTGCTCATCGATGTAGCTGGTCGCAGGGATGTGTGCCTTGTCGTCGCCCCTTGTGTCATCTTCATCATCTTCCTGCTCAGAAGTCCACACCTTGTCGAGTAGTCCTGAAGTTTTAGATGAGACCTTCTTCAGAACATAATATGCAGGTTTCATATAGCGAATTGTGTAATCGCCACTCTTCCACTCATAGAACATATAGACTGAACCGTCTATTTCCTTAATGAGATATTTGCTGGCTGTCTTGTCGCCTGAATGGAATACAAGTCCTTTTGTCCAGGTCCACCAGGGCTTGAATGTCTTGCCATTCGCCCTGAATATGAGCCCTTTGAGGTATAGCTCTCCGCTTTTCCAATTCTTCTCGTCCGGTTTGAATTCTTCAATCTCGCGAACAAAATCTACACTTTCCCAGGTTCCTATGAGCTGTGGGTCATTTACGAAGGGATAATCGATTTTGTCGACAATGCGTCCCTCCTCGTTGATATGACTGGTCGCAGGGATGTCTGCCTTCTTGCCGTACTTTGGCTCGTACTTTAGGCTTTCGACTGAGACCTTCTTCAGGACATAGTAGAAGGGTTTCATGTAGCGAATTGTATAGTCTCCGCTCTTCCACTCATAGAACATGTAGGCTGAACCATCCATGTCCTTGATGATGTATTTGCTCGCGGTATCATCATCAAGTACCAAACCTTTCGTCCATGTCTGTCCGCTGCGGGACATACCGCCGCCTTCTTCAAAAACAAGATTATTGAGCCAGAGTCTGCCTCTCCAGTTTTTTTGGGAGGGGTTGAACTGGCCTATATCGCGGACAAAATCTACGGTTTTCCATCCTCCGACAACTTTTGGATCATTGACAAACGGATAATCGATCTTGTCGACGAGACGTCCTTTCTCGTTGATATAACTGGTAGCAGGTATATCTGCTTTCTCGTAAGATTCAGAGCCCGGGAGAGGCAATACATTGATCTCCATGACTGCTCTGGTCTGTTTGTGAATCTCAAATCTTCTGCTCCGAATCACCGACTCTCAATCCGTTGGTCAATTGGTAAGAAGGGCTTGCCACAGTTATTTCCTTGACTGAATCGTTGTGTATCCGGAAGGAAATATCACCAAAAGACATGTAGTAGTGGCTGGGGAGATTGTCGAGACTGTACTCATTGCCTCCGTAAAAGATCACTTCTGGTTTTCCAAGAGCCTCCAGCACATCTTCCTTACTCATGTTGAACGTATAATCACCAACTCGTATGCCAGGTACGATTATCCTGCTGACAATATCCGTTGCCGGTCTATGAGATCCTGGGCTATCAATGGGCGAGACATTTATCTCCATGATCGTCCTGTCCTGCTTGTTGATTTCAAACATGAGGCCTTTGTCCTCGTAGGAGAGGAAATCTTTGCGCTCAAATTCCCTGATATTGACGTCAGTGCCGAAGAGTCTTTTCAGTTTCTGCTCGGAGTCACCTACTGCCAATCCATTGGCGAATTTGTAAGAGGGACTCAGCGCGGTGATCCCAGTGACCGAATCGCCGGTCATCCCAAAGGAAACGTCACCATAGTGCATGAAATACCTTTTCGGAAGATTGTCGAGAGTATACCTTTGGCCTCCATAGAAGATCACCTTTGGTTCTCCCAGTTTTCTCAACACGTCGTCTCTGGTCATGTCAAACGTGTAGTCACCAACTCGTATTCCGGGCACGATTGTCTTAGCCTCGGAAGTGGCAGCATCGGCCACCGAGTTCCTGCCCATCGGCAACAACGTGGCACCAATAACAACGATCGCAATCAATCCACAAATCCCAAGTTTTGAACTTTTCGGTATTGGTCTGGTCAACAT
>Ga0111165_1094_pt1 | contig 11669 bp, 11 predicted proteins | sample DeeMarSeWOR28_12_FD_80268 | JGI IMG/M metagenome (GOLD analysis project Ga0111165, IMG submission 80268) | Phycisphaerae bacterium SG8_4 | reverse complement strand
GCCTGAGAAGCCGAGGACCAATAGCATCAACTGCAAAAATCTTAGGCGCATATCAAAATCCTAGAATACATCCTGAACTCGGGTCTCTTACCAACGACGCGGATACAGTGGGAGTTTAGAATTGGGAATCAAAAAGGACAGACCTGTAGATTCCGCATTCTAAAATCTGAATTGGTGGGATTTGATCACGCCAGCAGAATGACTGTCCGCAGAGGGCTAAAGTAGGAACCGCCGAGACAGGTCTTTGAAAGTGGAAGCTGTTCGGAAAAACCGGACTGCTCGACAACGGCGATCACGCTTGCAGAAAGGGCTGCCAATGTCGAATTCAAGCATTCCGTCGTTTTCGAGATCCCGGCCAGGCCAAAAGAAATCGGGACATCAATACACTGGCCGCTGTGACAGTGTTTGTCATGTTCATGCCTATCTTCGGAGGAACGGTGGCCATGATCCGCAAACCGCGAATGAACGTGATCCTTGCACTGCTCGTGGAAAACTGATTCGAACTCAATATGACCGTCGGCGCCAAAGCACAGCACGGTTCCGTACGCGGAGTTGCCAATCAAAGAAAGGCACACTAGCACCACGGCGAATTCTTTGCGTACATATTTTACAGCTACACCCAAAATCACAATCCAATTATATAAATCGGCGCGACAATATGCAAGTCTTATCGGCATATACGCGTAAGAACTCCACATGTTCGCCTCGCATTTGTGGCTAACTCGGCATTTCAGAGCAGTTGTCCGGGCTGTAGCAGTATGCCGCCAAACGCAGTACATTTGCATTTTTCGGACGAACTTGCTATTCTGAGTCCCAGGGGCAATCCTGTGGGTTGCTCCAATCGCTTTGGAAGGGCTGGGACGTTACCCTGCCCCCTACTTTACTCGAAGGGATTGAAGAAATGTCCAAACATCTGAACAGCCGCCAATTTCTTGGGAATTCTCTTGTCAATCCCGCAGCCGGCGCGCTCGTCGCGGCGAAAGCCTCGGCCGAGCCGGCCGTCGATTTTCCGACCGCCAACCTGGGCGGCACCAGGGTCAGCAGATTGATCATTGGCGGCAATCAATTCAGCGGATGGTCCCACAGCAGAGATTTGCCGTATCTGCGCGAATTGTTCAGGGCCTACTCCTCGGATGAGAGGGTCATGGACACGCTCGAGCTGTGCGAGGAGATGGGGATCAACACGATGCTGTCAGGAGGTTCGCGGCATCTCAACAAGTACTGGAAGGAAAGAGGCGGACGAATCCAGTGGATCGCACAGGTCCACCCCAAGACCACCGACCTTACAACCAACATAAGGCAGGCAATCGATAACGGAGCAGTCGCCGCCTACGTCCAGGGTGGTATTGGGGATAGTTTCGTCAAGGCCGGCCGCGTCGACCTGCTCGGCAAGGCCGTCGATTTCATCAAGCAAAACGGACTTGCCGCCGGGATCGGAGGCCATTCGATCGAGGTACCCATAGCGGTCGAGAAGGCCGGGATTCCAGTGGATTTCTACATGAAGACCCTCCATCACGGTAATTACTGGTCCGCCACGCCGAAGCGAGAAAGAGTGGACTTCAACGTCGACAGCGGCAGCTTGCTCGATCACGATAACATCTGGTCGATAACACCGGAAAGAACTGTCGAGGTCATGAAGACGGTAAAGAAATCCTGGATTGCCTTCAAAGTTCTCGCCGCCGGCGCTATACATCCGAGAGATGGTTTTAAATACGCCTTCGAGAACGGAGCCGATTTTGTCTGCGCAGGCATGTTTGACTTTCAGATCCGGGAGAACGTGCTCATCGCCAAAGACATACTCTCGGCGACAACTCGCAGGCAACGCCCCTGGATAGCATGAGCGGAGAAAAGACGTTGAAAGATAATCTTGCGGTCAGTACCGGCCGGTGATCTTCGTGCCGGGTTTGGTTGTCCTGACCGTCAGATCGTAGCTCTTGATCATCAAATCCATCTTGACCTTTTGATGGTCGGGATCATCCCAAAGGTTGTTGAACTCGCCCGGCTCTTTGTTTATGTCGAACAGCTCTGCGGTGCCGTGGCCGTGGTAGTTCACCCGCTTGTAACGCCTGGTGCGTGCACCATGTGGTCTGGTGATACGTGGCCGGGATGTATCCGTACTTATCCTTCAACTCTTAGAGGTACCAGCCGCGGCAAATGTCACTCGCTGTCTTTGTTGAAGCTTTTCGTGGCATACTTCAGCGGCTCGAACGACGCCAGATCCTTCATCGCGACCGCTCCCCACGTCGTGTTCAGGTGCCCCAGCATGCGCTCGTTATCGAACTTCCTGGAATAGTCCACAAAGGCCTTGGCCGCATCCGGCTTCTTCCAACTGGCGGGCCAGACGCGAAAACCCTTCTCAAGAAACATCGGCACCGATTCGTACGCCTTCCTTGGCTCGTAATGCCAGTCGCAGATTATGATGTCTTTGCCAATCATATCGATCGCCCCCGCTGTGTCATTGGCGCTGGCTTCCCATTTTCCGTAATTGTATTTTGAAGCATCGATCAGCCGGTCGCCCCACATGAGCATTTCGATCTTGTGTTCGCCGACCAGATGCTTGTGATAGTCATTGATGGCTTTCGCGAGAAGCTCGGCCTTACTCTTGCCCTTGCATCGAGGGCAATCCTCGTCACCGATCAGAAACACCTCGTCCAGACCCACGTGCATGGCGTCGGCCTCGAATACCTCGATCAACTCATCCATAAGTTCAAATATGATCTTGTTGACCTGTGGATGCAGCGGACACCAGCTTCGACAGTAGATCCCATCGTTGTTCGGATACTTGCCCGGCGTCTCATCGAATTGCGGATATTCCGTCAACAGCGGTGCCGTTCTTTTGCTCCAAGACTGATGCCCCAGACATTGAAATTGTGGAATCAGCCTGACCTTGTGTCTGCGGCACTCGGCGAGCAGTTTTTTGATCTGCTCGACACCGCTCGCGTTACCTCTGGCCAGCTCCGGATGCGATTTGTACTGGTACCCGTAGTTGATTTCGCCGACTATCACATTGACACCGAGCGCGGACAGTTCGCCGACTACGCCGGTCAACTGCTCGAGGGCCCTGCCGCTGCCAATACCAACATGGACCCCGCGCCAATGCTCTTTGCCTCCCTCCGGTGACGCGCCCTGCTGCGGCTGACAGACCGATACAAAAACACACACCGCCAGGAGAATAGATCTGATCTTCATGGTACCTTGCCCTCTGCTCAAAATTCAGTTCACGTACGCCTATGAGGCCACTTGCCGCTGGCAGACTATCTAATCGGTGCCTTGGCGGCCTTGGTCGCGACCGTGCCAATGCAAACAAGTATACCGGATTGGATTCGGTTGACAAGCAAACAAGGCCTTTGCCACCTGATCTGTGCTGATTGCGGGAGCGTTTTGTGGAAAGTGCTTGTTTTTCGCCCTGAAGATGGGCATAATCAATTCCAAATCTCGAATTTCAGATTTCAGATTTGAAATCTTAAGGAGACAGCAACATCGTAGCTTTACTTTAGCATATGGCGAATATCGTATAGCGTTCAGAGGCAGTATCGGCTGCCCATTGAACGCAATCCGCCATATGCTGTACGCTATACGCTGTACGCTATCCGTCATGAATGAGACGTTGCCGCTCGTGATTAGATTCCGGATCAGGGGGACTCTGAGGTTCCTCTCGCACGCCGAGACGCTCAGAGTCTTCCAGCGGGCCTGTGTGCGAGGGCGAATGAGCATTCAATACAGCCAGGGCTTCAATCCACGCCCCAGGCTATCGTTACCGCTGCCCAGGCCCGTAGGGGTTGAGTCCAACGACGAACTGCTCTGCCTTAAGGTACACAAGAGCACAGAAGACGGCGGCCGCTTGTGCTCTTCGGTGGCGGCGGAGCTCTCGGCGCAGCTGCCCGACGGCATTGAGCTGATTTCGGTAGACGTCGCTGGGCCCGGCGCATCGTATCGGCCCCTTTCGGCCACATACGTGCTGGCGTTGCGGCGAGAATTTCTCAACGACGACTTGAAAGCAACAATTGAGCGTTTGCTGGCCAGCGAAAGCCTCGATCTTCGGCGACAAACGGACGCCAGGGGTTCAAGATTCAGGAATATTGACGTTAGAGGTTTTTTAACGTCGATTGAGATCGGCGAGAAAGGTATAATTGTCGAGTGCAGCATCAGCGGCGCCGGCTCGGTACGAGTTGACGAGGTTCTGAGCCTGCTCCAGTTGGATCAGAGCATGCTGGCGGCGCCGATCAGGCGCACCAGCGTGCGGTGGCACGGTGCATGATATCAGTTGTAAAGTACGAAATCCTAAGGCGTGTGAAACACTAAATGCGAAATTCTAAGCACTTAGCCACGTTCCGCGGAACAAAGTGTATAGAATTTTGTATTTCTGTGATGTGAACCTCCTCGCGGATTTCCGGGACAACGCCGGGCAACAAGCATCCAGAAACGGCACCGGAGTTGTCGATATTCGATATTAGGATTTGTCTAAATATATGGGACGCGAAAATGTCAAGAGAGATGCTCATAAATGTGGCTGAGAGTGAGGAGTGCAGAGTAGCAGTCGTCGAGAACGGCCACCTCGAAGAGCTGTATGTCGAACGTGCCAGCCTGGGCACGCACGTCGGCAATATTTATAAAGGGAAAGTCGTAAACATCGAGTCCGGCATACAGGCAGCGTTTATAGACTTTGGCGTCGGCAAAAACGGTTTTCTTCACATAAGCGACCTGCATCCCCGGTATTTTTCCAGATCCGGCAGCAAGCACATCGAAACGATTGGCAGGCGCAAATCGCTCAAGGACAGGCCGCCCATCCAGGATTGTCTTCGCAAGGGCAAGGAAATCGTCGTGCAGGTGACAAAGGAAGGCATAAAGACCAAGGGCGCGACCCTCAGCACTTACGTCGCCCTGCCGGGCAAGTACCTGGTCATGATGCCCTGGACGCGAAGACACGGCGTCTCGCACAAGATCGAAGACGAAGAGGAGCGCAGAAGACTGCGTCAGATTCTCGAGGAGAGCGAGCCGCCAAAAGGGCGAGGGTTCATCATCAGGACGGCGGGACATGGGGCCTCGAAGAGGGACATTCAAAATGATTTGAGGTACCTCGGTCGGTTGTGGAGAGCTATTGAGAAACGCATAGAAACCGAAGGCGCCCCGGGCGAGCTTTATCAGGAATCTGATCTGGTTATCAGGGCGCTGAGGGATGTTTTCAACAGCAAGATAACCAAAATAGTGTGTGACTCGGAAAGCGTGGTACGCAAAATCATGGAGTTCTTCTCAATCGCCACTCCGCGAGTGAAACGAAGAGTGACGTATTATGACGGCAAAGTCCCGCTGTTCCACAAATACAGGATCGAGGGTGAAATCGCGAAGGTCCAGTCCCGCAGGGTAGAGCTTGAGGGCGGCGGTTCGATCATAATCGAGCAGACCGAGGCTCTGGTTTCGATTGACGTCAACAGCGGCCGGTACCGCAAGAAGGAAAACGCCGAGGAGACCGCGTATGAGAGCAACATAGAAGCGGCGACGGAAATCGCCCGCCAGCTTCGACTGCGAGATCTCGGCGGACTGATCATCTGCGATTTCATCGACATGCGCAGCGCCAAGCACCGCAAAGACGTGGAAAGAGCTTTTCGGGCCGCCATCAAGGACGACCGCGCCCGATCGCGAGTACTGAGCATAAGCAGATTCGGCGTGGTGGAAATGACGCGCCAGAGAATGCGGCCCTCGCTGCAGTCCAGCACATACCTGGCCTGCCCCAACTGCGCCGGATCGGGTTTTGTCAAGAGCCATGAATCGCTGGCTCTCGAAATCATTCGCCTGTTGAATCTCTCGGCTTCGAAGGAGCAGATTAAACGCATCGAACTGTTTGTCTCACCTGAAGTGGCTGACTACCTCCAGAATATGAAAAGGGCGGCACTCGCACAGATCGAGGCACACAGCGACAAACGAGTACTCATTCATGCCGCGTCCGATTACTCCGGGGAAAAGAACGATCTGATCTGCTATAACGAGAGAGGCAGCGTGGTAAAGCTATAGATACTGTGGCCGACAACATGCAACTCAATTGTGGATGTTCGACCCCCAGAATGCAGAAGTCCGGGGATAGGTACGTGGCATTCGATCTTGAATACGCGCGGCGGGTAATCGAGGCTGAGGCCGATGCGATTATTTCGGTCAAACCTATAGTCAATGAGTCGTTCGCCAAGGCGTGCGAGATGATTCACCGCTGCAAGGGCTCATGTATAGTGAGCGGAATCGGTAAAGCGGGAATTATCGCCCAAAAGATAAGCGCCACCCTTGCTTCGACCGGCACGCCGAGTCATTTCCTTCATCCGGCCGAGGCCGTCCACGGCGATCTGGGCAGACTGCGCGAGGACGATGTAGTAATAGTCCTGAGCTATGGCGGCGAAACAGATGAAGTCACCCGGTTGATCAACCTTCTCAAGCAGTTGCAGATAACATTGATATCGATGACCTTCTACAGCAATTCGTCACTAGCCAAACATAGTGATGTCGTACTGTGCATGGGTCAAATGAGCGAGGCCTGCCCGCTGGGCGTCGCTCCGAGCGTTTCGACCACCTGCATGCTGGCCGTAGGAGATGCACTTGCCTTGACGATTATGAAAGCGCGTCAGTTCAGCGTCGAAGATTATGTCAGATTTCATCCGGGCGGCTCGCTCGGCGCCAAACTGATGACCGTCGATCAATCGATGATGTTCAGGCCGGGCGAGAAACTGCCTCTTGCCGGGACTTCAGATACGATAAAGCAACTGCTTGAAGAGACAGACGACCTGAAACGCCACGGCTCTGTGATGGTGGTCGGCGAAGATGGGACGTTGTCGGGTATCATCACCGACGCCGATCTGCGCCGCCTTATGACGAAGCACGGCAGGCAGGCTTTCGATTTCAAAGCCGGCGATGTTATGACCGCTGATTGCAAGAAGATCAGAGCCGATGCCCTCGCAGCGGAGGCGACAGCCCTCTTCCATAAGTACAGAATAGACGAGTTGCCTGTTGTCGATGCCAACAACAGACCCGTCGGCCTGATCGATGTGCAGGATATCGTCACAATCAAAGTCGTGGGGTAAACCAATTGACGAATGCCGATTGTCGATTGCAAATCGGAAATTGGAAATCGAAAATGAAAAACGTGGACCTTGCAGACATACAGTTACTGGCCCTGGATGTAGACGGCGTCTTGACCGATGGCACGTTGATAATCAACTCCGACGGCAGCGAGAGCAAATTATTCAATTCGGTGGATGGCCACGGGCTCCGCATGTGGCAGCGCGCGGGACTGAAGGTTGCCCTGATAAGCGGCAGAGACTCGGCGTCGACCAAGTTGCGGGCCGATCAACTGGGAATCGAATACGTCTTTCAGGATTGCCATTTCAAGCTGCCCGTGGTCGAGAAACTCCTTGATCAGCTTGATCTGACGCCGGAGAAGGTGGCGTACGTTGGCGATGATTTGCCGGACCTGCCGGTCATGCGATACGTCGGATTCGCCGCCGCTGTCGTCAATGCGGTCGATGAAGTCAAGCAGCGGGCTGATTACGTTACCTCTCTGCCCGGCGGCGGAGGGGCGGTGCGAGAGGTGATAGAGTACATACTAAAAGGTACGGACAAATGGGCTGAACTCATGGAAAGATACTTGCCGTAACGGCAAGAAGAGGCGGTTGAAATGCGAAAACTCCTTGTCGGCTTTGTTTCGCTGGGCGTCGTGTTTGCAGCGTATATTCTGTACACAGGCACGAGCGATACGCGCATGCCCGAAACTGATTCGGGCGCCGGGTTGATTGAGTCCGCCACCGACAGCAACGTCGGCGATTTTGACGGCAACGTAGGCAAAATAGGCGACATCGGGCTCGGTCCCATGCACAAGGCCTATTTCATTAACGTAAACAAAGAGACCAAAGAGCTTGAGCGGGAATGGGGATTCGAAAAACTCCTGCACGAGACCCAGGGTTTCTGGGAGCTTGAGAAGCCCTACGTAAATGTCTTTGAGTCTGATTTCACATGTTATATAACCGCCGACAGGGGATTGGTGCAGGTGGAAACCGCGGTCGGCTGGACGGCGGCGAAGGACGCAACCTTCAGTGGAAATGTGGTCGTCCACGTTTCGCCCAAGGAATCAAGCGAACTCAAAGAGTGTTTCGTCTACCTCGACGACATGACTTTTCTGAGCGAAAGGTCGCAGCTCTCGACAGCCGGCCCGGTCGAATTTGTCTCAGACGACGTCCGCATGCTCGGAACAGGGCTGGAGATTGTCTTCAACGACCAGAGCAACCGCCTCGAATTCTTCAGGATAGTCGACCTGGATACCCTGCGCATCAAAGGCTCTCAGGCGGCGATGTTTTCGAGCGGTGAAACTGAGACACGCCCTGAAACCGTCGCTCAGGCCGAGACGCCGGCCGAGATCGAGACCAAGGCCGAACCAGAGCAGGCGGACGAGACGGTCGCAGCTGCCGGTACGCAGGAAGCCCCCCAAGAACTGCCTCAAGACGTCCGGGGCCAGGTCGAGCAGAAAGAGGGCGTGTTCTACAAATGTGTGCTTAGCAAGAACGTGCTGATCGAGACTCCGGACGAATTGATCTTCACCGATCAGAGAATTCTCATCAGCGACATCTTCTGGTCCAAGGATTCGACCAGGCGTTCCGGTGAGACTGGGCCCGGCGATACGGATGATACCGAAGCAGTTGCCGTCGCCGTCGAGGAAGGCCGCGATGCCGATCCCAATAGCTTCCCGGCAGATAGCACAGTCGATCCCAACAGCGTACTCGCAGATGGCACGGGCGATCCCAACATTGTCGTGGCAGCGTCGGGCGAGCCCAAAGTTGGCGTCCCGCCAGTTGGCGAGCCGAACAAGTCGCCTGATGAGATCGCAGAGATTGTCGTAACCTGTGACAATGGCCTCGTCCTCGTGCCGGTCGATACGGCCAGATCGCTCGATGCGTACATGCAGGATCCCAGTGGGCCCGAGGCCTCATCTGGTGTCCGGGCCGCGCAGATCGGCAGCGACACGGAGCGAACCGTGTTCCTGGCCCCGCGAATTGACTACAATGCAGTCACAGGTGACATTCTTGCCCACGGCTTCTCGCAGCTTACGTTCTATGCCCGCAACTCGGCAGGCGCCGAGGCCAACGAACCGCCCGTACCGACAAAGATAACTGCCCGCGACACGGTAGAGTTCTTCCAGGCAACGAATCAGGTCGTCTTCAAAGGCGACTGCAAGGGGACAATGCCTCAGGACGGCTTGACCGAGCAAAGAGACGTGACGTTCTTGTCGCCGGAGATAACTGTGAACCTGCCGGCGGAAAGATCCGAACCACCGGATGTTCTCGCCGCCGGCCCGGTCAAGCTCACGTTTTACATGCAGGACGCGAACGAGATAGATGGCGTGCAGGATGCAAACGACCCTTCGAGCCCAAAAGAGCCGATCCCCGTCACTGTGACCGCGCAGAAACAGGCGAGATTCTCAGGAGCTGCAAATCAGATCATTTTCGAAGAAGATTGCCGCTGTACAATGATCCGAGAGGATCCGAACGGCGTGGCGCAATACATGCTCTCGTCGGATCTGATGACAGTCGAATTACCCGAAGATACGAATGACGACAAGCCAACCGCCAAGATTGAACGGCTGACCGCAACCGGCGGCGTGGTCAGGCTAGCAACGACTAAAATCGCCAGGCCCGATCCCAACCAGGCTGGATATGTCTCGGACGCCAACGCTGTAGAATTGCTCGGCGGCGTTGAGTTGAAATGCAGCCGGGTTGACTACGATCCTGTCGGCGCCCTGTTCACCGCTGCCGGGGCCCCCGCGGAAATACTCATGGACAACTCCAAAGTCAGCATCACTGAGACCGAGCCCAACGCCTCGAGTCTGAGCAAACCGTGCTATGTGCTCATTCAGAATTTTGACACTCTGAAATACTTCATGGGTGAAAATCGTATTGTCGCCGACGCCGGCGCCGGCGGCGTTTTGTGGCTCCAGCACGTCCCTGTTGTCGATGGCGAGCATGATCTGGATGCCACTACCATAGCAAGTGCTCCACACGTCGAGGCCATCCTTGTCAAGACGGCTGAAGGCCATACCGAGCTGTCAACTCTGACCGCGACAGGAGGAATTGCCTTTGACGATGATGCCAACAACAGCATTTTTCTTGGCAGTAAACTGTTCTACGACCACAAGACCTCGATCATGAAGGTTACAGGCGATGCCTCCAGACCCTGTCTTTGCAACGGTGTCCTCGTCGATGAGATTGAGTACAACGTAATTACCCGTAAGCTCGATTTTATGGTCGTCGCCCCGGGTGCGATGCAGACCGACAACTAGCTGGCGGATCACGCCGAGCAACCGCCTGAGATCTCTTTGATAGGCCAAGAACCACGTTCTCGTCGGAATTCACGTGGGATGTGCATGGCGGCCTGCAAATATTCTTCTTGCCTTTTCAGGCAATTTCGACTATAATGTCGCCGACATGTGCGGGGCTGGCGCCTTTGATCCGGCCATAAGCGTTGACCATACGGTTTGTCTTCTAGAGGAGACAGAGTATGGAAAGGCAAGTGGAACTGTATATACAGGGGCTGTCGGATTTGGAGTTGCTCGAGTATACAAGAACCCCCACGCATCTGCCGGAAGCCCTCGAATTCGCCAACGTCGAACTGGCCGAGCGACATCTGCCGGCCGAGCTTCTAACCGCTCTCGAAAAGCAGTTGAAACAGCGCCAGGAAGCACGCGAAGAGGAGGCCCGCGCAATCGCAGCCGAGCCGCTCAATTGGGAATGGCGCATTGCCGCCTTTCTCTGCGGCGTGCAAATTCCGCGAACAAGGCGCCGACCGAAAATACAAAGAAATGTGGGTCTCGGTCCTGATCGGTCTTTTGCCCGCCCTGATTCTAGTCCTGCTTCGCATCCCTCCCTGGAGCTGGGTAAGAGTGCTGCTCTGAACACAGTTTAGAATTAAGAATTGAGATTGAAGAATTGTGTGGTGCCGCTTACGGTTGTCCGCCACCTCAATTTTGGATCTCCTGCCGTGTGGAGTTCAGGGGCAAACCTCCCGCAGGTCATTCACGCTCAGATCGGTCAGGCGGGCGACGACTCTTTCGGCCATGGTCAACTGCTCGGCATCATAGGAATTGGTCACGGCGATGGTGTGCATCCCAGCTGCTTTGCCAGCTTGAAGGCCCCAGCGGGAGTCTTCTATTACGATGCACTGATCGGCTGTGAGGGGCGGCGTGCAGTCAACATTCAGTTTCTGCAGGGCCAACAGGAATCCTTCCGGGTGGGCAGGGCCAACAGGAATCCTTCCGGGTGGGGCTTTCCTTTCTTGACCTGCTCGGCGGAGACTATCGCTTTGAAGAAATGTCGCAGGTGTGCCTCGTCGAGCACGAGCTCGATCTCCGCCAAAAGCGAGCCCGAACAAATCGCCATGGGGACATTGTTCTTATCGAGCATTTCCAAGAGCTCGTGCACGCCCTCGATCGTTCGGCCTTCGGTTCTGGTGAGCTGCTCGAAAATAGCGCTCTTGCACTTGATGACCTCGCCGATTTGCTCCTCGTCGATTTTCAGAAGGCCCTGCGTGACGAGCATCTTATAGCAATCGAAGTCACTAAAACCCAGATAGTTCTGGTAGTAGTCTTTCATCGTCAGCTCGATCCCGAATTGCTCCAAAGACTTGTTAAAGGCCCGAAGATGCAG
>Ga0111165_1141_pt1 | contig 11746 bp, 10 predicted proteins | sample DeeMarSeWOR28_12_FD_80268 | JGI IMG/M metagenome (GOLD analysis project Ga0111165, IMG submission 80268) | Phycisphaerae bacterium SG8_4 | reverse complement strand
GAGGACGGTACGGCCATCGGGGACGTCATTGCGCTGGCGGCGGCCAGACTGCAGTAAGCCGAGGAGGAAATCCAGCAGAGGAAGAGGCAACTGGCCGCCTCGGGCGAGCAGATCTCAGACGCTAACGAAGGCGGCTTCAAGATAAAGAGCAAGGTTATTGTCCTGCTGACCGACGGCATGAACAACGCCGGCCAATATGACCCTCTCGAAGCGGCCGAACTGGCCAAGAAATGGGGGATAAAGATATACACGATCGGAATCGGCTCAGACCAGGCGTACACTACCACACAGGGTCTTTTCGGGACGTTCAGGATACCGGCAGGGCAAACCCTCGATGAAGGACTGCTCAAGGCGATTGCGGAAAACACGGGCGGATTCTACGGCAGAGCCGATGATGCCAAAGCGCTGCGCAGGATAGTCGAGAGAATCGACGAATTGGAAAAGACCGAGGTCAAGTCCGTTCAGTACACGCAGTTCGCAGAGCGTTTCGGGCCCTGGACGCTGGCAGCATTGTTGGTGCTGGGCGCCGAGATACTGGCAGGCTGTACAGTCTTTCGGAAGATACCATAGAGCAGAGGGCATGAAGAACTCATGAATCTGGGAAATGACAAGGCGTTGTGGTTCTTGTTTGCCGTCCCGGCGGTCTTGCTGCCCGTATACGTTTGGTGTTTCTGGCAAAAGGCCAGGGCACTTAGAGTGCTGGCCAGCAACGAAATGCTCAAGAAGATCAACAACTCGGTGAGCCTCAAGAAACAACTCTTCAAAGCTCTGTTGCTTCTGGCGGCTTTCGTGAGTGTTGTGGGAGCGCTGACCGAGCCGAAATGGAATCCTCAGGCCCAGAAGATCAGGCGCCGAGGTCGGGACATCTGCATATTGCTCGACACTTCCCGGTCGATGCTAGCCGAAGACATAAAGCCGAGCCGACTCGAGCGCTCCAAAATAGCGATCGCAGATCTGCTGGAGACTCTGGCGGGCGACAGGGTCTCGATAGTGACCTTTGCCGGCAACAGCACGGTGAAATGTCCGCTTACTCAGGACTACGCCTTTGTAAGAATGGCTCTGGCCGACATTTCCACCGAGAGCACGAGCAGGGGCGGCACGGTGATAGGCGACGCCATCCGCAAGGCAACGCAGGAGGTCTTCGACCAGAAGAGCCGCCAGTACAAGGACATAATACTGATTACCGACGGCGAAGAGCACGAAGGCTACGAGAGCTTCCCCGTTCAGGCGGCCGAAAAAGCCGCCGCCGAAGGTATAAGAATCATCGCCATCGGGCTGGGCAATGAGAATGAGGGCTCGCGCATTCCTATCACCGGACCGAACGGCGAAAAGACCTTCCTTAAGTACAAAGGCCAAGAGGTCTGGTCCAAACTGGGCGGAGATCTGCTGCGGAGAATCGTCTATGCGACAGATGGGGGCAAGTTCCTGTCGGTCGGGCCCGGCACGACTTTGGATCTCGGCGAAATATACGAGAGTCTGATAGCCTCAGCCGAAAAACGCGAGCTTGAATCGACGACAATGTTCAGGTACGACGAGAAATTCCAGATATTCGTGGCTTTGGGATTGATGTTTCTTATTTGCGAGGCCTTCATAAGTGAACGCAGGAAAACATAGAGTGACGCCTAAATTGCTGATGGTCCTGGCTTTGGCGCAGACTGTTTGCGCCAATCCGGCCAGAGTTGCTATCTCACAAGGCAATAAGCTGTACATGCAGGGCAATTTCAACGAGGCGATCAACAAATACGACCAGGCCCTCACAGCCAGTCCCGAGGCCTTGCGACCGAAATTCAACAAGGCAAACAGCTACTACAGACTCGATGATCTGAACCAGGCGATGGACTTGTACAGGGAAGTTGCCGCCGAGAGCAAAGACATGGCTCTGGTCGCCAAGGCCAAATACAATCTCGGCAATTCCTATTTTCAGCAGGGCATCAAGCAGAGAGACTCGAATCTGCAAAAGGCATTCGATGACTTGAAGACTGCGATAGATTCCTGGAGAGGCACGCTTGATATCGAACCTGAAAACAAGAGGGCAGCCAAGAATATTGAGGTGGCCAGGCTGATAATGAAGGACATCATGGATCAGCTCAACAAACAGCAGCAGGACCCGAATCAGCCCCAGGATCCCAACCAACCGCAGCAACAGCAACAGGACCAGCAACAGCAGGGATCTCAACAACAGGACCCCAATCAACCGCAGCAGCAACAGGACAAAGACTCAGGGCAGGATCCGAATGAGCCCCGGGACCCGAACCAGACGGAGAACCAGCAGCAGAAGCAAGACAGGCAAGAACAGCAGCAACAGGCAGCCGCTCCCGACACTACGGCTCAGGAAATCCTCGACAGAGAGCAGCGCCGCCGAAAAGACAGGCAAGTTTTGCAGAGAGGCCAGTGGCAGAAAGTCGAAAAAGACTGGTAATGCAAATGATAAATGATTAATGATGAATGATTATTGATTCATTGCCGCTCGATAGAATGAGACATATGCAAAATAGTTCTGCTGCTATTATGCTGTTGGCAGTGGTGACCGCAACTGCTTCGGGGCAGGTGCGCGTTTCGGCGCAGGTCGACACCAGCAGAGACATCTATGTTGGCGAGAATTTCGCGTACTACGTTGTTATAGAAGGCTCGGACAAGCCGGGACAGGTGGATTTGGAGCCGTTGCGCCAGTATGATCCGCAGAGCACGGGGAACAGAAGGCAGAGTTCTACAAACATCATCAACAGCAAGGTCACGACGACGACAACAATGATAATGACCTATTCTCTGAGGGCAGGCGAGGCCGGACTCATGCGGCTGCCTTCGCTTTCGGTTGTGGTCGACGGAAAGACATACCGGACGAATCCCGTGGCTGTGAACGTCACAAAACCGGGTACTACCGATCAATTGGATATCGAGATGGAATTGTCCCAGCAACGGTGCTTCGTCGGACAAGCCGTCTTGTTGACGATAAAATTCTATTTCTCCGCCAACACCAAGAGCCCGCAGTTCAATATCCCGGTCCTCGACAGCGATGCCTTTTACTTTGAGAACCCCGACGTTCTCAACCAAGAGGTTCAAGAACATGACTTTGGCAACGGTGTGACGATCCTGTATTCCCAGCATCAGGTGACGCGTGCCGGCAGACCGACAAACCTGCTTCTTCTGCGCAAGATTCTAATTCCGAAATCATCGGGGTCTATGCGGATCGAGCCGACAACAGCCACCGCAGATGTCGCTGTCGCGCGTTCAAACAGCTTCTTCGGCTCACAGTTCAGGTACAAACGCTTCATGGTGACATCAGAACCAGTTGAGTTGACCGTATTACCGCTGCCCGAAGAGGGCAAGCCGGCTGAGTTTTACGGCCTGGTTGGTCAATACACAATCCAGGCATCTGCAAGCCCGACCGACGTCAGCGTTGGTGATCCGGTCACACTCAGCATCAAGATCGGCGGCGGCGAGTACCTCAAACCCGTCCGCTGGCCAGCGCTCGAACAGGTACCGGAGCTGGCGGCCAATTTCAAGATTCCCACCCAGAAGGCATCGCCGACCATTGTCGACGGTTTCAAAGTCTTCACACAAACGATAAGAGCCAATAACGATAATGTCACTGAAATACCGTCGATTCCGCTGGCCTACTTCGACGCCGAAACGGGCAAGTACGCCATAGCGAAAACCGAGCCGATAAAGCTCGATGTAGCCCCGACGAAGATCCTGACTAACGCGGACCTGGAGGGCGCCGACTTGGCGCCGGTTAACAGAGAAGTCGAGGCGATAAAGAAAGGTCTGTCTGCCAATTACGAAGACCTTGACGTTCTAGAGGACATGAGCTTCTCCCCGCTGGCTGCCTTGGCGCACCCCGGCTACGCGGTTCTTTGCGGTGCGCCTCTACTGGCATTTGCGTCGAGCTTATTGATCAGACTCTCTGGGCGCACGAGCCCCGAAAAAGCAGCGGCGAAACGGCGCCGGCAAGCCTGCGGCAAAGCCCTCGGGCAGTTGAAGCGCATCGCCTCGGCCAATCCAGAGCGACAAAGCGAATTGCTCGTCGGTGCGATGAAGCAATACATTGGTGAGCGCTTTGACAAGACAGCCGGCTCTCTTACTGGCGATGACTGTTACGACATAATCGTAGCCAGTACCGACGATGCGCCGGCGGCGGACAAATTCAGAGAGGCAGTAACCAGTTTCGAAGCGGCGCGCTACGCGTCGCTGGAGGTAAACATAACCTCCGAAAGAGTCAAGGAAGTGATCGAGCTTATTCGCCGCATTGAAAAGAATTGCAGATGATTAAGAAGAGCTGCCACATGGTGCTGACCTCTTTGCTCCTGCTTTGCCAGGCGTCCTCGGCAGGAGCTGCTCTGTCAAAGGAACAAGCATACGTGCTTTTCAGTCAGGCTAATGAATCTTTCAGGCAAGCCAATTCTATCGCCAATGACCCGGATAAGGCCCGGAGGCTGTACGAAAAGGCGATACTGAATTACGAGAAAATAATTGGTGACGGCCGGATAAGAAATCACAAGCTCTATTACAACCTCGGCAATGCCTATCTTCTAAACGGGGATATCGGCAACGCAATTTTGAATTATCGCCGGGCCGAGATGCTCGACAAGACCGATACAAACGTTCAGAAGAATCTGGCCTTTGCGCGCAGCCGCAGGGTAGACAGAGTTGCCGTTAAAACTGAGAAACGCATCTTGCAGACGCTGTTCTTCTGGCACTACGATTTCTCCATCAAGACAAAATTTGCCATCACGTCCATCTGTTTTGCGATTGCCTGCATCAGTCTTACGGTAATCACATGGTACGGCAAAGCCGCACCGTGGGTCGCAGCGGCTGTGATTTGCGGCGTTTTGACGACTTGTCTGCTTGCATCAGTCGTGCTGGAGAGCCGTGCTCGCGCGAGAAGAGTATACGGCGTCATCACCTCTGAGATGGTTGTTGCCCGCCAGGGTGACGGTCGCAACTATCCCGAAAGCTTCAAGGATCCTTTGCATGCCGGCACAGAGTTCGATCTAATCGAGCGCCGGGGCGGCTGGCTCCACATAAGGCTCCTAGAAGGCACTTGTCTTTTGTCATTCACTTTCATAAACACTGGGAAAACAGGACACCTTGGTATATAATCCATTGATGGATTTTTCAATTGTTATACCGGCATATGATGAGAGAATGAAGATAGCCCGAGATGTCGAGGCAGCGGCGGCATTCCTGGTGAGAAATGACTTTGCCGGAGAGGTCATAGTCGTAGATGACGGCAGCAAGGATGACACGGCCAAGGTCGCAAGAAATACCTCCATCGAGCCGGATGTTCACTTGGAGGTTATTCGATACGAAGAACACCGGGGCAAGGGCTACGCCGTCCGCAAGGGGATGGGACACTCGAGCGGCGAATATGCGATGTTCGCCGACAGCGGCTCCTGCGTGCCCTACGATGATGTTCTCCAGGGATTGGATCTGCTGAAATACGGAAGGTGCGAGATAGCACACGGCTCGAGAAAGATGACCGGATGCAATATCGAAAAGGGCCAGAGTCTATACCGCCGAATCTGCTCGAAGATGTTCCACTGGTTCATAATCTATGACATGAAAATACCCGCCGAATTCACCGACACACAATGCGGATTCAAGATATACAAAGGCGATATCGCGCGAGAACTGTACGGCCGGTGCATTACTGACGGCTTTACGTTCGACATAGAAATCATCATGCGGGCGCAAAGGAAAGGTTATCGGATAAAAGAATTTCCTATCGACTGGACATGTGACCGCGACAGCCGGTTGTCACCGACTCGCAATTCATGGAGTGTTCTCTCCGAACTGCTGACCATCAGGCGAGTCATGTCGAAGAAGTGAAGTAGGCTCTGTCTGGAAACTCGATCTGGCTTCGAGCGGCTTGTTTTCTTTAGCTGTTTGATGTTGCTGGCGCAGCCACGGTCGGATAAAGGCAGCCGCTGTTGTCCACCTGACTGCATCCGGCTCCATCGACGATAAAACCAATATCGCCTGCTTCGCCGTCTTTGCCAGGCGAAAAAACGCTCCCTCTCGGGCCGACGACGGAGTTTTCAGAAAGAGCCCATAATTCACATTTTAGATTCGAGATCTGATACCCCCCAGGGTTGTAGATTCGCGCGAGCGGGATCATGAGCTGTTTTTGTAAAGCTACTCACCCGCCCAAGAACGGAGATTTCAAATCGGTGGCGCTATGAACTGTCCTTCCAGAGACCGAAACGCAGAATCTTGTCTTTCTGTCTGTCTGCGCCCTGCACTATTACCATGGCCCGCGTATCCGGATGGAGCTCACAATATTTCTCGATCTGGTCGGCAGTCATAACCATAAAGGCAGTCGAGAGAGCATCGGCGGACGCCGCATCGGGGGCGCCTGACCAGGCGGCAAGTTTGCCCTCGGCCGGCTCGGCTGTGCGAGGATCGATGATGTGCTGACCCTTCTGCACTCCGGATCCTCCCAGTGCGCCTGCTCGCAGATGGGGACGGGCCAATATCCGGCTGCGGTCTGCCGGGTAGCTCAACGTCAGGGGCCACCCCTTTGTCTCGGGCGGGGCCTCCAGGGCCAGAACGGAACTGTAGCCTCCGGAAATCAATGCCGTCTCGATACTCCACTCGCGCAGCAGTTCGCCCATCCGATCGACAGCATAGCCTTTGCCGACACCGCCGAGGTCAACTTGTACCGGACTAGCCAGCAGCTTGACGGTAAGTTCCATTTCGTCCAGTTCCAGCAGGTGCATCCCGGTATGCCGGCGGGCAAGCTCCAGCTCTTCGACCGAAGGCGTGCGCGGCATTCCGCTTTCGCCGCGCCAGCATTTAAACAGCGAGCCAATCGTGACATCGAATGCTCCGGCTGTTTCGGCGTGGACTCGGGCACTGATCTTAAGACATTCAAATGTGTCCAGGCCAAGCAGCAACGGCTCATCGGCGGCCAAGTTATTGATTCGTGATATATCGCTGTTCTCGACGTATCGGCTAAGGTCGCCCTCGAGTCGATCCACCTCATTGAAAGCTGCTGTCGCCGCCTGCAGGGCGTAGTGGTCATCCTCATGCACAATAAGGATCTGGAAGGTGGTCGCCATTGCCTCGTGCGAAAAACGCTTCATGCCGGCCAATGAACCGCAATCGCTCCGGACAAAACATGTTTCTTCCTGCCGTTGCTCGGTCATTCTTCGCCCTCTATCTGTATCTGCACTTCGGGCACCAGCCTTTCGCTGACAGCCGTCCACAAATCCCTTCTGACATATCCGAGCAGCTTAACCTCGGGACGCAGCCACACGTAGTAGGGCTTGTCAAACAGACACATGTAGATCTTGCGCTTCTCTGGCGGTATCAGCGTGTAGAGTTTGTTGGCCAATGCGGCCTCTATGTCCGGCGAGGCAGAGGCGATAATCAGCGGTGCCGCGCTTGGACTATCGACGACCCGGTTAGACCAACTCACCTGGGTGAAAGACCTCAGATACCAGGGAAGAGGCCAATAGTCGTCTCCGGGACAGATAACTTCGATGGGCATGTCACGACCATCTTCATGAACATCCGCGCAGTCCTGGATCTTCTCGACGACAGTGAAGATCTCCCTCGTCGGGTGGGCGTAGACGTACGGATTGCGACTGTCCGCATCGTACGCGTAGCTACTCTGATATGCCTGCCAGGTCAGGTGAAGTGATGCCTCTAACAACAGACAAAGCACAATCAAACGCGGCAAGACATTCGGCGCCAGCTTCACCAGCACTACAGCCCCGACACCGGCCAGTAGAATCATGCCCTGCAGAAAGCCCAGCAGACACCAGGGAGTCTTGTACGGAATTGCAGAATACACCACCGTCATAGTGAGCGTGTAAAAGGCGATGAATCTGAGCAGGCCCGGGTTCGCCCCGGACAGATTCTTTCTTCTCAGCGCTGCTATGAATCCCACGACAGCCAGCAGGACTATGAGCGCTTCGGTCCAGACGGGGCCGCCAGCGAACTTCGAATAGAGGAGCATCTTGAGATAGTAGTGCCAGGGATGGATATGCAGAGGCGTGCTGCCGGCACGATCGAGGTAGGTCACATAAGTTCGAATCGAATCGGCAATCCCCGCAGGATTGGACAGAAAAGATGAGAAGAAAAGGATCGATACTATCACAGCCGCGGCCAGGCCCGCGACAAGATGGGACCACTTGACGGGGTTGCCGGCGCTTTGAGCAGAGCCTTGCCGGCGCTTCATGTGCAAGACGAGCAGCAAAGCCAGTAGCATCGCGGCAAAGGCGATGACACATGTCTCCTTGGTAGCATGCATAAGCCCCAGGAACACACCTGCCGACAGAGCCCAACCGATGTTCCTTTTTTGAGTGTATCGGTAGCCTGACACAATTGCGCCGAAAGTAAAACAGACCAGGAGCATTTCCTGGATGTAATAACGGCTGTAGTAGACCATGGCCGGCGAGACTGCGGTCAGCAAGGCGGCATAAGCGGCAGCGCCTGTCCCCAGGCCGCGGGCCATCGGCAATACGAGCAGTATCAGGCATACACCGAAGAAAACGGGCACGATGCGCAGAGTGACCTCGCTCACCTCGGTCAGGTCCTTGGCGCCCGTGAGCCAGGCGCCGATCAGAGTCAGGTAATTGAGCGTCGGCCCGTGGTATTCATAGGGGTCATACTCGTAGCGGCTCTGCTCCAGCAACAAACGGAACTTGTCGGCGTGAACCGCTTCGTCCCCGTGCATTGGGCGCTGACTGAGCCGCGGCAGGCGCAGCGCGAACGCAACAATTGTCGCGGCCAGAATAAGGACGCAACATTTCCTGGCCATCTTAACTTGCCGGCTTGCCGAAAACTGCAGCCTCGATGTAGTGGTTCAGATCGTTGCTGGTATTGCCGTTGCTGTAGAAACGGACATAGCGTGCTTTGACATTTTTGTCAAGCACGTAGATAAGCTTGCCTTCGTTCGTTTCGCTGTAGTGCTTGTCGGTGCCGACACCAAAACCCGCCGAGTTATCGATGTCATTGTTGAACACGGTCTGGACATTCGTGATGAAATCCGGATCCTCGGCAACCTGCACCACCACGTCAAAGTAAACACGGGCCTGCTTATGATAGTGCCACACGACTATAGCGTAGATCTCGCTCATGGCCTCGAGGTCGACCGTCACGTGCTGAACAAACGGACCCAACTCGACATAGCTGCCGTCGGCTGCTTCCATGTCGCCGTCGGTGATGTAGTCGATCTCGCCGATGATGGGCTCCTCATCGCTGCTGGTGACAGGCTTGCCCAGGGCCAGATTCTTTGTTCCCGGAGGGGCCAAAAACGGCGGACGGGCGTGGCCCAGCGGCTTTTCAAGATTCGGAACTCTCGTATCCTGGGGCGTGCCTACAAACATCGGCTTTGGCAGCTCCATCTCAAAGGGCACCAGGCCTGCCGCATTGGCGGCGGCATCAGCTACGGTCTTGGCTGCGTCGGTTGCCTTCGGAGCCGCGGGTGTAGCTGCAACTTGCTCTTGCGCGGGCTCGGCGGCGGGGGGCGTGGCAGGGGGGGGCGCTGGCTGGCTGACCTCATCTGGTCCGGAATCGGATTTCTTGCAAGACGGAAGAAGGCATAAAGACAACACGAACAGCACGCACAAAGCGACTTTCACAACTGAACCAAGTTCTTTCTTCATCATTTTCCTTTTACCTCAAAATTTGCAATTCTGCTCAACCCACAAAACAACCGGCTTTCAAGAAACGACCGCAAACGTGAAAAACCAGAGCGGTCATACTATCCTATCTGTAAGACGTTGTCAAGCCGCCGCGAAGTATATTTTTTTTCCTCGCTCCGCCTATCGCAGCATGAATACTGCGACCTGCAACGGCCTTAAGGGCCTTCAAACACTGCACTTAACACAATCTGCAAGTGCCCTGAAAAAATGCGGCTCAGTCGGTCGATCGGCATCTGCCACCGACAGATCCAGATGGCTATCGGCGAATACGTGCGATTCGATTCTGCTCACAACTGAAGTCGAGTATCGGCCCATTTCCTGACTAACCTGGCCGCGCGCAGAACGGGGTATTCCAGGGAACTCAGCCCGGTCGGTTTGGACTTGGCCTCATGCGCGGTTCTCAGGTATTCCTCTCTGAAGCCGCTCGCTCTCCACTTCTGTGTAACCGCAAGTTTCGAGTTATTGTTCAGACAATGTTCAAATGATCCCCACACATCCTGACGCGGCCCTACACACGCCAGAGGCGACAAGTATCTTCTGTCAAGCCAGGGAGTGTACAACTCGACGTCGTCAAACAGTTCCTTCTTGAAGATCTTCCGGCTTAGTCGTCTTCCCTTTTCCGTCTTCTGCAGAAGCGCATATATGAAGGCGCACTTCTCGCACTTGCCGCAGTTCTTGGACCTCCAGTTCGCAGATCCGCACGAAGAGAATGCCTGCATATTCCTGGGGACGTGGCTCAGTAGAATATCCAGAACATCTCCGTCACTGATACTGGCTATTGGACTTGCGACCCGTATGTTTTCGTTAATCAGTCTTCGATATGTACTCTCCAAAAGCCTGAGATGTCTCGTTGTCTTCTGGTGCTGGTGATTGACAATTCTGTCTCGATAGTACGCAAAACTGTCGTCGGCAGAATTCTCTATCCCCAGCGCAATCTTTGATGCGCCTATCTTGTCGGCGTACATGGACAATGCGCCGGTCAAGAGGCCTATCTGATATGAGCTGAAATACCAGTCGCCGTATGTTTCTATAAGTCGTTTCCTTCTTGAAGAAAGAAAGTAAGCTGTTGCCGGTTTCAGGCCGATTGCCCTGAGCTTCGGTATCCATCTTCTCAAATCCTGCCAGGACCGGTCGCCCTCGTTGAGCAGGAACGGATGGACCTTGTACCCGGCCTCTAAAAGAGAAAAGAGAGTGACAATAGAATCCTTGCCTTGCCCCTTGCCGCCCATCTGCCGGACAGCTCCGGGCACTTCAGAAAATCGGGCCTCTGCCAGAACGCCGCCTGCTCGGCCAGCAGGGCACCTGCCGCGTCATGGAAAAGTCTTCTGAACTGCGGCAGTCCATTTGGAGAGCCGATGCGGACGGACTTTGGTCTTACCTGGGCGGCTAGATCGATGATCAGCGGTATTGCCAAGAGTTCGACATCTCGAACGCCCGTTTCTCGTTCTATTTGCTTGGGAGGTTTGAAGAACGCGTTGAAGGCAAGATCATCAACCTGAAAGCATATCCTCCATGAGGATCTTCTGTCACCTCTTGAGACTCCAACGTATTCTAACACCTTAGCGCGAGGCATCTGTGCAATCTGCTCCTGCAACTGCGGTGGGTGGTGCCTTTGCTGTCCCGGATACAGTGACGCTGCCCCCGGTCGGCTGCGATGCCTGCTCAGCTTCCACCGATTAAGTCACCTATTCCGCCCAGGATGGAGCCTTCGCCTTTCCGCGAGCCGCCCGCTCTTGGCGCGTGGGCCAGGATCCGGTTGCACATCCGCGAGAAGGGCAGGCTCTGAAGATAGACCTTGCCGGTTCCTCGCAGGGTGGCGAGGAACAGACCTTCACCGCCAAAGAACATCGACTTCAGGTTGCCCGCCCGTTCGATTGAATAGTCTATACCGGTCGTGAAGGCAACGATGCATCCGGTGTCCACGCGAATCGTCTCGCCGTTGAGGTCTATGGGAACAACGGTTCCGCCGGCGTGCACGAAGGCCATTCCATCGCCTTCCAATTTCTGGAGGATGAAACCCTCTCCACCAAAAAAGCCTGCCCCCAGTCTCTTTGTAAATGCAATGCTGACCTTTGTGCCCTTGGCGGCACATA
>Ga0111165_1096_pt1 | contig 11763 bp, 9 predicted proteins | sample DeeMarSeWOR28_12_FD_80268 | JGI IMG/M metagenome (GOLD analysis project Ga0111165, IMG submission 80268) | Phycisphaerae bacterium SG8_4 | reverse complement strand
TGAGGCTCTTGAGGCCGACGACAGACTGCTTTCTGAGTTTGCGCTGGCAATGCGGACGAGCGTGGCCCGGCTTGAGAACGTTGCAATAGACGAACTCGGTCGCAGACCGTCGGGCGGCATGATCCAAACTGTTTCGACGGGTGCAGCGATTCGAAGCCGTAGAGTTGCACGAGTTGCTGCCGCGGTTCTGATTGTCGCAGCGATCATAGTTGGCGCGGTGATGCTCCGAAGTTCCGGCCAGAAGCCTGTGGGAATCGTCGAACAACCGGATGAATCCGGCATGCCTGCGAAAGAGACTCGAATGCAAAGTGAGCCGGATACCGAAGCGATCACTGAAGCCGAACTGCAAGAGATCCAGCGGATGATTGCAGCCTCAGATGTTGCCGGCTTGAAGGTGATGCTCAATGACGGTCAACCTCGAAGCAGGATTGCGGCTGCGAATTTTCTGGCGACCACTGGTGATGCACGCCTGATAGGTGACTTGGCGCAGCTTGCTGCTGAGTGGCAGGGCGAGGCCGCCAGGAATCCCTTCGCCGCCGCCATTGCAGAGATCGTGACCAGCCTGCAAGAGCAGCAGCAGAGCAGCGCAACCGGCGACGGCGAAGAGGATACGACTATTGCTGAAAAGGCAAGCAGCCGGAACCAGGAAGCAGTCGCGTGCAGAGGCGTCGTGGTTGATGAACAAGACCGGGGAGTCGCTGACGCCAGGGTCTTGCTGTACCACAATCGCAGCAGGTGGGGCCTTGGTAATCGCATACTGGAAGAAACCGTCACGACCGAAGATGGGGCGTTTGTCTGCAAGCATGCTCCTGAGTTCAGTTCGGTCAGAGAGCATTCGTATGCCCAGGACACATATATATTGATGGCGACGCATCCAGAGTACGCGTTTGGCTGGCGCAACATCACGCAGGACTCGGAGCAGGCTTCGTATCGGTCCTGACGAGCCCCATCTCGCAGACAGTAGCCGTGACCGACCATGACGGCAATCCTTTGGCTGGCGTGCGCGTATGGCCCGCCAGCGCCGGCAGTAGGGAAAGCCCCAATGCGGTTTTTCGTGATAATTTGACTCTGGCGACCGACGTCGGAATTGCTGGCGGAACGACAGACACTGAGGGACAGGCCGTCGTAACGAATCTGCCGGATGCCGGGTGCAGTTTTCGCGCTACTCTCAAAGGTTACGCCGTGGGCCTTGCCTTTTCCGCTGATGCCACTATTCGCCTCAGCAAAGGCGCCAGCGTCTCCGGGTGGGTGCTCGACGAAGCAGACAAACCGGTCGCCGGAGCGACCGTAAGCTTTGGCGCCAATTGGATGCATAGCTACTTCCTGGCGGTCTCCGACAGTGAGGGCTATTTCCATATCGAGGATTTGCCTGCAGAGGGCTGGGACCAAAGTCCCTGGGGTAACGCCGAAGGCGCCAGCGGTTCTTACACAATCACACTCAAACACGAATCCTGTAGTGCGGGGCAAACCAATGTGACCCTTTCCCCTGGACAGTCGATGGACGATTTTATCATCGAGGCCTACAATGACACCACATTGGTTGAATGCGAGGTGGTTGAGTTTGGCACAGATACCCCCGTGGCCGGCGCCCGTATTGATGGCACGAACAAGATCGGCCGGATCAACGGCTATTCAGATTCCAATGGGATTTTTGCCGTTCGCGTCTTGCCCGGGCCTGTGTCGCTTTCGTTTCGTGCGCCGCCGGATGGGGTCTACGTGCTGGAGGATGACAAACCTGCTGAATCCAGTCTGAGTTTCAATGCAAGCGGCGAGAGAATGGCGGTTACACTCAAGACACCTCCCATAGCAGGGCATTTGAGGAGCGTGCGGGGTATCGTGCTAGGTCCGGATGACCTGGTCCGGTCCGAGGGCGAGGTGGTTGTCTACGCCGCGGCGGGAACGTTCCATACATCTACGGCGAGCAGCTACGTCCGACCTGTCGCTGTCGACAGTGATGGTCATTTCGAACTGAAGGAAGTCCCCGCCGGCCGTAAGCTTTACCTACATGTTGAGACGGAGGACCACACGCTCGCAGCTACCGACGTGCTTGAGATACCCGATGATCCGGATTGGTCCGGATATCTGACAATCGATCTCGGAGCAACGCAAAGCGCCTCTGTTGTTGTCACTGACGAGGGTGGCAATGTCGTGCCCGATAGAGATTTTGCTGTCAGTCCACTGGTTGAAGGCGAACGAATATGGTCCGCTGAACGAAAAGCCAGGACCGACGAAAACGGCCTGCTTGAAATGGACGGCATTGTGCCCGGCCTGGAGTATTACCTGAGCAGTGTCGAGCCTGAAAAGGGGACGAGGCCTTCGCTGGAGGCGACAAGCACAAGGATCGCATTGAAGATGGTGCTGGTGCCGCTGGCGCCAAAGTAGGCGGCTCTGACGGATGGCGACGCCGATGAATCCGAGGGTGTTCGGATACGCGCCCAGACCTCTATTCTACGTCCGTATCGCCGTAAACATATGTGCTGTCGTCAGGATCTTCACTACCCTGAGAATTGGCGCTTTCCACAAGATTCTTGCCGACGCGATTCAATTTGCGGTCGGCCGCCCGAGCTTTTAGGGCGGCTAGATCATGGCTGTCGTCTGAGCGGCTGATCCATTTAGTGACAAACCGACTTTCGGTCTCGGGCTCTGTCTGCCAGGGGTCTGAGTAGGTGCTTAGATTGTCAGCTCGATTCCTATTCGAGCTGTTGTCCGGAGCGGACTCGTCAGACTGCTCGCTTCGATGGTTGATATGGTTATAGCCGGATTTTTCCGCCCATCGGGCGGTTAAGGCGACTATGCAGAATATCGCCAGGAGCAATACAAGTACTAGGATCTTTTTGACTGAAGATTCCACTTCTGTTTTCCTTTTCAGACTGTTGAAAACTGTGTACAAGTTTGTTCTCCCTGATTGGCTCGGGCTACGTGCTCTCGGAATAAGTGCTCTGCTGCGGCTTAATGACGATAGGACTTATAATGCCATTTGGCAGCATTTGGTCAGCATCCGGAGTAATGGCTATAACGCCGACATCGCCGAGTTCGGTTGTCTCGGAGCCCCCGTCGCCAAGGGTCGCGCCGATGTTTGTCACGTATCCCGAGGACCACTGGGTTGTGTCACACATCGAAATAACCGTCCCGTAGATCTGTGCATTGCCGCGCACGTCCACGATGCCGCCCACTATCGCGCCTGTTAGCACATTGTTCTCGCTTTGCTGCGGGTTGGTGTTGCCCAGGTTCACGTTGAAATGCGGCGCGAGAATGGTGGCTTCCTGTATGGCCGACGTGTTCTCGAAAGTCGCTTGGCCCGTGAAGTAGAGGGCATTATGTACCCATTTGAACTCATCAGGCGTGTCGGTAACGATGGTTCCATTGAAGGTGCAGTCCTCAAAACGGACATTGTTGTAGTACGAGCTGGTGCTCTTGGCACAATCAATGTAAAGAACCTCGTCGAACGTGCAGTTCCTGAACAGCGCATTACGATTGCTGGGCAATCTGGCATTGGTAAAGGTCTGGTTCTCGTAGACGTGACGGTTCAATTGTCTGTTCCAGGTGCTGCTCGGCGTTCCGTCTCTCGGGTAGTTGTAATTGCCGCTTGCGTGTGGGAAGTACTCAACCTCTCTGGAGTCGCTCGGGCACGATGGTATGTCTGTAAGGCCGGAATCATATCCGTCGGTAACGTAGTCGTCGATGTCCATACCGGGCATGCTGCTGTTTTGTTGTCCGTAGTTGATGTTCTCGTGGTAGGCCTGGATTTCGTCCGAGGAACTGTAGTAGCGATCTTCGAAATTGACGCCCAAAGGCGTGCCGTTCGCGTCGATAGGATTGCCGTTTGCGTCAAGTGTTTCCAACTGGTAACTCTCCTGCTCGATCTGCCCCAGGGTAAGGACCGTGTTAATTGTCCCAAGCACCGCCGAGTCGTTGGTCATGTTGAAGGGTGGTATCTCCGGGCGGTCCCAGTCGCTGTAGATGTCCCCGTGAATAGTCGATTCTCCGGTCAGCCACATTCGCCCTTTGCTGGCGACGGCATAATTCAATATGTCCCTGTCCTTCTGGATAATCATATCTACGCTGACTCGTTTCGTAGTCTGGCCGTTATTTCCAATTCCCTCGAGCCGGACGGTGTAAGTGCCGACCCGATTGAACTGCACCTGAAAAGAGGTGTTTGCGGCCCCAAAGGTTTTGGCAGGCGCGGTGATCGTCGTCGCTTGCTGTTGTGCCTGGTTTGCTACCCAGGGCTGGGCTTGTACATGCGCGCATAATATGCTCCATACCTGGTCGGCCTCGGCGCTAGTGACAGTGTTATACGCGGTGCTCGGCAGCGAGGCGTTGGCTATCGTCATGATATATCTTCCACATTCCAGGCCGGACTGGGCGGCTGACAGCGCGGAACTGACCTTGTGCTGGTTCGAGGCGAGTTGTGCATTCGTACCCGAGAACGTAGCCATTGAGACGGCCAGAGCCGAGAATATGAGCACGAATATCATAGACAGAATGAGTACCGCGCCCTTGCGTTGTGAATGTACTGACTTTCTTGCGGGTGCCATCTTTCCCCCCCCACCGGAAAAGCTGCCCTTGATAAGTCTATTGCTACTTCTATTCCTATCTGCTGAGTAAAGTATAAGAAATGTGCGACAGATAACCAAACGAAGTGTGCCACAGACGATTCTGAGCGCATGGCAAGACCAGACGGTAATCCTGGTTTGCACGTCCTGCGACCGCTTCCAAAGGCGATTGTTCGTTCTGACCTGGAATTGAAGGCAGCACAAGCCGCCAAAGCTATGGTGTTTCGTCTCGCTCTGCGAAGTAGGAACTGCGGGCAAACGGGCCGGAGATGACCCAGGAAAATCCCAGTCCCAGCGCCTTTTGCTTCCACCAGTCGAATCTTGCGGGAGTCACGTATTCGACCACATCGAGGGAATTTTTTGACGGCTTGAGATACTGGCCGATTGTGATTCTGTCACAGCCGACGCTGCGCAAGTTCTCCAGGACTTGGCAGACTTCGGCGTCGGTTTCTCCCAGCCCGAGCATGATGGATGATTTTGTGTTGATATCGCCGTAGCTGTACTTTGCCATCCTCAGCAGATTGAGAGACCGCTGATAATCTCCCCCCATCCTGGCTGTCCGGTACAGCGAGGGAACCGTCTCAACATTGTGGGCAAACACGAATGGCAGGCATTGGCCCAGGATCTCTATTGCCTGGGCCTGACGGTCCCGAAAGTCAGGGGTGAGTATTTCGAATTTCACGTCAGGACGTCGCCGACGGACTTCGTCAATGCAGTCGCGGAAATGGCCAGCGCCTCCGTCCGGCAGGTCATCGCGGTTTACGCTGGTGATCACCAGATATTTCAATCGCATCTGCTCGACCATCCGAGCCAGCCGTGAAGGCTCGTCCCGGTCGGTGGGGCCGGGTTTGCCGGTGGCCACGGAGCAGAACTTGCAGTTTCGCGTGCAGATATTACCCATGATCAGGACGGTGGCGGTTCCCCGTGCCCAGCACTGGCCCCGATTCGGACAGTTAGCATTGCTGCAGATGGTTTCGAGTCCCAGAGAACCCAGGATTCTCTCCGTCCTCTGGAACGACGTGTCGGCAGGCAGGCGTCTGTGCAACCAGGGAGGCAGCTTTCCGGATTTTGCGCCCAGAGAGTTTGACTTGTCGGTCAATTTACAATTCATTGTCGATCCGTGCCGAGGTGCCGTCGCAGGAGAGCAGCCAGTTTTCTCTTGGCCTGATTCATTGAGTGGTCTCTGCCGGTTTCTCTCTGCGCCGAAGTCATTTTCACATTTTCCAGGCCGCAGGGCACGATCAAATCGAAGATGCTCAGGTCGTTTCGGATATTTATTGCGATGCCGTGATAGGTTACGGATTTCGATACCCGTATGCCAATCGAGGCGATCTTCCTTTCGCCGACCCACAAGCCCGGGGTGCCTCTTCTGCTAGTGCTGGCCAGACCCAAAGTGCTCAGCAACTCGGCGCCGATCGCCTCCAGCGTCCTGACGTACTGGCCAATTCCCAGGCCCAGCTGCTGCAGGTTCAGGATGGGGTAGCAGACCAACTGGCCCGGGTTGTGAGCCGTCGCGCCACCGCCTCTGCGTATCTCCACGACGTTAATATGCCTGGTCGTCAGATATTTGCGGCTGACACGCAGTTTGTTGAGACTTTGCCGGGCGCCCAGGGTTATTACCGCGGGGTGTTCAACGATCAAAGCCGTGTTCGGTGTCGTCTCTCGCTGTCTCTGGCGACATAGCCGCTGCTGCAATTGCAGAGTTTGGCGGTAGTCGGCCAGCCCGCAGTCACGGATTTGCAGGGCGTCTTTGTCGATTTTCTCAGTCGGCTGATTTTTCAGACTACGCGTTAGAATCGGAGCTTCCTTTGTCTAAAATGGACCTTATGAAACCGATTCTAACGATATATGATGTGAATTGCACGGCTTTTGTGCAGAGCCGAGGATGAACCGCCGAGTTGGGTGTGTGCCGCCGGGGGCGCAAAAAACAAGACCGACGACCGGCGAAGATCATCAGTCCTTGCTTTCCTCTTTCATTGCCCCGCGCGTCCGAAAGCCACAGACTTTTCACTACCCTGGTACCGATAAGATCGGCCTATCGTCTACTCGAATGCAATGCCCACACCGATCTCGGCATTCTGGAGCAGATTCTTGCGATCCACCCTGACGATCCTGCCGCTCTTGATGCGGGCAAATTGCCCTTTTTCTTTCGCGAGGACCTCCGTACGTGGGAAGTTAAGCTCGACTTGGTGGCCCGTGCGGATAGGGGACGTCACAGGAAGTGTAACAAATACGCCCGTTTTGCTAACATTGCAGCTTCGGCCAATGACAAATCTGTTGGCCTCCGGTATCCAGACGCTCACAGGCCAGGAGACATCGCTCCGGCTCTCTTTACGTTGCTCGGTTAAAGTCTGCATTATTCATATCTCCTTAACAATCGTTACACCAATCATAGGTTCTATCGGCAATGTTAAAGTGGATAGATTAGCGTATTTGGGAAAAGCGATATGTGTTTGCGAAAAACTTTTTCGATATCGCTGTCCCGTCCCATTTAAGGTGTTTTTATAAGACGTTACGGCAACAAGAATGGTTGTCAGCCAGCGCCTGAGCTGCCAAGAACTGAGAGAAAGGAGAACTTCCAGGAGAAGTCGGGCGTGCTAGAGGAGGGACAAGAGGCTGCAAAAATGAAGTTTGATTGTTGCACCTGCGATGTGACGAATGTGATTTGCACGCTACTAGGCACGCGGCGGCTTCTAAACAGGCTAATCGATGAGTTGAAGTGAATTGCACAATCGACGCGTAGATCGACTGCCTATCTTGCCGAGGGCATTACCGTGACGTGGGTGTGCAGTACAGGCTCGGCCAGGTAATGCTTCGAAACAGCTCAAGGGCTACAGGCAGATGGGTGATTCCGCGAAATGAGTTCAGCAAGATAAGACGTTGCCATTTGTCCTGATTTGCTGTATTCTCTTCGGGCCGATGGAAACAAAAGTATTGAAACTCGATGCCGGCGATGTTGACGTGGAGAAGATCCGCGAGGCCGCGGAGTTGATCGATGCCGGCGGGCTTGTGGCCTTTCCCACTGAAACCGTCTATGGAATTGCCTGCCGGGTTGAGGGCGAGGCACTGGCCAGACTGGACAATCTCAAGGACAGGACCGCCGAAAAATATTATACCTTGCACATAGCGCATAAGGACAATGTCAGCCAATATGTGCCCGTGATCGGTCTGAGGGCCCAAAAGCTAATAAGAAATGCCTGGCCCGGTCCTTTGACCATAGTTTTCGCGTTGGATGAGCAGGACATTCAAACCCAGCGAGCGAATCTCGCTCCAGATGTCTTCAAGAATCTTTACAGAGACAGTTCCATAGGTATTCGTTGCCCCGACGACCCGGTAGCCTTGGCGTTGTTGCGCCAGACAAAGAGTCCGGTTGTTGCGCCGAGTGCAAACATGACGGGCAAGCCGCCTGCTGTCGATGCCGATCAAGTTCTTGATCATTTAGCAGGTCAAATTGACCTGCTATTGGACACCGGACCCTGCAGGCACAAAGAGAGCAGCACTGTTGTTAAGATAGGCAAAAAGGGAATGGAGGTCTTGCGCAGCGGAGTGTATTCACAGCGGCAGTTGCGTGATCTGTCAGAGGTCAGGTTTCTGTTTGTATGTACGGGAAACACATGCCGCAGCCCAATGGCCGAGGGAATATTTCGAAAATATTTGGCAGAAAAACTAGGATGCGATGTTGACGGCCTCGGCGCGTTAGGTTATAAGGTGAACTCGGCAGGCATCATGGGTTCGGCCGGATTTCCGGCAAGCCCCGAGGCGGTGAAAGCCTGTGCAGTCGAGGGAATAGACATAAGGCCCCATAGGAATAAGGGATTGTCCAGGGAGCTTATTGTTGAGAGTGACATCATCTTTGCGATGGAACGGTTGCACGTCGAGAGAATTGTTGCCCTTGAGCCCAACGCCGCCCAGAAGTGTTCGTTGCTGGCTGAGCCAGAAGGGATTCCTGATCCGATAGGTCACCCGCAAGAGTATTACGATTGCTGTGCACGAACGATAGTGGCAGCGGTAAGAAGAAGACTAGACGAGCTCGCAACATGAAGATAGCAATTGGAAGCGATCATCGCGGCTTCGAAGCCAAACAGCTAGTCAAGGCCATTGCTGCTGAGCTAGGCCACGAGTGCATTGATTTCGGCACCGATGACAATAATCCGGTTGATTACCCAGACCTGGCTTATTTAGCGGCCACGGCCGTGTCTGAGAAGCGAGCGGACAGAGCGATTCTCGCCTGCGCGACCGGTATCGGAATGAGCATGGCGGCGAACAAGATTCACGGAGTCAGGGCAGCTCTGTGCCATGACGAGCTCAGCGCTCAGGTTTCGCGCGACCACAACGATGCGAATGTTCTGTGTCTGTCGGCGGACCAAATCGGTGCAGTATTGCTGCGAAAGATGGTCGAGGTCTGGCTGACCACTGAATTCAGCGGCGGAAGGCACGAGAGAAGGGTGAGAAAGATCCACATGATCGAAGAGGGCAAGGATCCAAGAGATATCCAGGCCGGTTGAACCGGGGTAGATATTTGCGATGGTGGGCAGGAAGGCCTGCCCTATTACATGAATCCGCAAAGTCAGACTTTGGCCGGGGCTTGCTTCGGTTTCTTTGAGATGGCCTCAATCGCTGTTTTTATCCTGTCTCTGCCCGCTTGAGTCTTTCGGCGCAGCTTTTCGGATTGACTGAGGCCTATCGAACGCAGTTTGCTGTATCTGTTTTCGAGCAGGTTCTCCGTTTTCGTGCGTTTGAGATCACGCAGCGTTTTGACAACGTATTCTTCCACGTTATAAACGGTGTCGTGATGGTTGCGATGTGCGCCGCCGAGCGGTTCGGAGATGACCGCGTCAACCAGCCCGAGCTTTTGGAGGTCCTTGCTGGTCAATCTCAGTGCCTCGGCTGCTTTGGCCGCTTGTGAGCCGTCGCGCCAGAGAATCGCGGCACAGCCCTCCGGAGAGATCACAGAATAGTAGGCGAATTCTAGCATCGCCAATCTGTCTCCAACACCTATTCCGAGAGCGCCGCCGGAACCGCCTTCTCCTGTGACAATGCAAATTATCGGGACCTTGAGTCGGGACATCTGGTGTAGGTTCACCGCGATCGCCTGGGCCTGGCCTCGCTCCTCGGCGCCGATGCCCGGATAGGCGCCTGGGGTATCTATAAGCGTCACAATGGGAATACCGAACTTCTCAGCGAACTTCATCTTGGCCAATGCCTTGCGATAACCCTCGGGATTCGGGCATCCGAAATTGCACGCGATTTTCTCCTTTGTGCTTCTGCCCTTGTCTTGACCGACGACGAGCACACGCTCGCGACCGATATGGCCCAGGCCTGTAACAACAGCGCGGTCGTCACCGAAACATCTGTCTCCGTGCAGTTCGCGAAAATCCTTTACCATCAGGTTCAGATAGTCCGAGAGAAGGGGTCGGTTCGGGTGGCGCGCCACCTGAACGGTTTGCCAGGCCGTGAGGCTCGAATAGACACGTTTCAATTCCAGGACCTGCTGCCGCTGGAGCTGGCGAATTTCGGAAGAGTAGTCAATTCCTTTTGCCGAGCCGAGCTTGCGCAATTCATTCATCTGGCGATCAAGGTCCGCCACTGTCTGCTCGAAGTCGAGGTAATCGCCGCTGGTCAGACTGCTATTGTTCGGTTTATCAGCTATAGTACGATCTCGTTTTGCCATGAAAACATCACGAGAATATTCCACCATAAAGGCAGGACTTCCCGAAACGCCCAAATAGTAACATTTTAATGAGCCAAACGAAAGAAAAAAATTGACATCCCAAAGCCCGTGCAGTAGCTTCTAGCAGAATCCATTCTGATGTCTATATTCATAAAATGTTGACTGTGAAGGACTTAGGGCGAATAGTCAAAGATCAGGAAGAAGGAAATTGTATCGTGAAGCAATGGCGTTTTGAGGTTTACAGTCGGTCGGGCTTTTCCGACGTGCACGGCCAGAGCGTTCTGGAAGACATAAAGGAATTGGGCATCAGTGTGGTGCAGGCGGTCCAGTCGGCCAAGGTATTTCTTATTGAAGCAGATTTCGATGAGGATTTTGCAAAGCGCCTTGCCCGAGAGCTTCTGGCCGATCCGGTTTGTGAGGAATATTACATAGGCAGAAGTGGTCCACCGGCCGGGCTGGCCAAGGCGACACTTATAGAAGTGCACTTGAAAAGCGGCGTCACCGACCCGGTAGCCGAGTCAGTGATGACGGCCGTCGCGGACATGGGCGTCGAAGCCGAGCATGTTAGGACTGCCCGAAAATATGTTCTGCTCGGTGAGATTGGGCCGCAACAGATAGAGACAATTGCCAAGAAGATTCTCTCGAACGACTGCATCGAAGATTGTGTCATAGGCAATGAGGCCGAGCCTCCGAGTCCGCATCTCAAGCCGTACGAGCTGGAGGTAGTACACTGGCCTGTCTGCGACCTGGACGATGATGGCCTCGTGACGCTGAGCAAGGAAAAGGACCTGTTCCTGAATTTGATCGAGATGCAGACAATTCAGCAGTACTACAGGGACCTCGGCAGAGAGCCTACCGATATCGAGCTGGAGACGCTGGCCCAGACCTGGAGCGAGCACTGCGTACACAAGACGCTGAAGAGTTCTGTCGATTTGTCAATCGATGGCGAGCAGGTGCACTTCGACGACGTGCTAAAAGATACAGTCTTCAAAGCCACCAAGCAGCTCGGTAAAGACTGGTGCATATCCGTTTTTGCCGACAATGCCGGTGTGGTCGAATTCGACGAGAATTCGGCAGTCTGCTTCAAGGTGGAAACTCACAATCATCCCTCCGCCCTTGATCCCTACGGCGGTGCGGCCACCGGCATCGGCGGCGTGATTCGTGACCCCATGGGAACCGGAATGGGCGCCAAGCCGATCGCCAATACTGACATATTCTGCTTCGGCGAGCCCGACAAGAAGCTCGATGAGATCCCGAAAGGAATCCTCCATCCACGAAGGATCATGAAGGGCGTTGTCTCGGGCGTACGCGACTACGGCAACAGGATGGGAATTCCGACAGTCAACGGCGCGATCTATTTCGACGACAGATACCTGGCCAATCCGCTCGTGTACTGTGGCAACATCGGTTTGATGGACAAGAAGAAATGCTTTAAGAATCCACAGAGCGGCAATCTAATCGTCATGGTCGGCGGGCGTATCGGCAGAGACGGCATACATGGTGCGACCTTCTCGAGCGGAGAAATGACGTTTGAGC
>Ga0111165_1129_pt1 | contig 11880 bp, 9 predicted proteins | sample DeeMarSeWOR28_12_FD_80268 | JGI IMG/M metagenome (GOLD analysis project Ga0111165, IMG submission 80268) | Phycisphaerae bacterium SG8_4 | reverse complement strand
GACGCCCGCGCAAAGACCGTCCAGACCGTCGAGGAGATTGAGTGAGTTTGTTGCTCCCAGGACAAAGGCGATCACAATACCGATTCCCAGAACAATCTCGATGCCTTCCGAAATGTTCCATCCGAAGTAGGCATGCAAAAAACTAAGGCTCGGCCGGATGCCTGCTGCGACTAAGATGACGGCGGCAACGATCTGGCCGAGTATCTTCTGGCAGGGTCGCATATCCAGTATATCGTCGGCGAGGCCTATGAAGCAGGCAACCGAACAGCCTGCCAGAACTCCGGCCAGCCACCGGAATGTTTTGGGCAGATGCTCCTGATCGTAGAGGCAGTAGATACCGACGAGCACACCTGCGATCAGCCCGACGAGAATGCCTATTCCACCTAGGTAGGCGACACTTGCCTTGTGAGTCTTTACAAGGTTGTCAGGCTTATCCACAATGCCTAATCTGATCGCGATGTTCTTGCACAGCCAGGTAGCGATGAGCGCAGAAACAAACGAAAGTGCCAACACAGGCCAGAATTGCAGGACCCAGCTTATGGGCCTTTCAGGACCTATGAGATTATCCAGCATATTTTGATCCCATTTAGCAAGAATTCTCCGGCCAACGAGCCACTTGCGGCCGTTGTTGAGCTTACCGGATGCAGTCGGGTCTGTCCAGATCAATCGTCGGGGCGTTGACTCTGGGACTGTTTGCGGATAGACTCTTCTTTATGAGTCTTTTCAACGTTCTAAAACGCGGACTTGATATCCTGGTTGCAGCCTCATTCTTGATTGTCCTGTGTCCGTTTCTGGTCGCGATTGGGCTGATTATAAGGCTCAGCAGCAAGGGACCGGCTGTTTTCAAACAGGAAAGGGCGGGCAGGAACGGCAAACCATTCGTATTCTATAAATTTCGCACGATGAGGGCTGATGTCGATCCTTTCGGGCCGAGCCCTAAACTGGGTGACGACCCTCGACTGACAAAGATCGGAAGGTTCCTTCGCGAGTATTCACTTGACGAATTACCGCAACTGTATAATATAATTAGAGGAGATATGAGCGTTGTCGGGCCTCGACCGCTGTATCTCTCGCAGATACAAGAATGGAGTGAGCGGCAGAAGAAGCGGCTGTGGGTTAGGCCCGGCTTGACGGGCTTGGCGCAGATATCGGGACGCGGTCGGATAACCAGAGAAGAGAAACTTGAACTCGACGTCAGGTATGTCGAAACGGCGAGTTTGTCGGGTGACTTAAGGATTGTGCTGGTGACTATTATGCAGGTGTTCGGTCGAAAGGACATCTATGAAAGAAGATATTCTCAGACCGAATACACTAGAAGAGGCTAAAGCAAGAAGGCACAGACTCAATACGACGTACGAATGAAACATCTGACAAGAATAGAACAATTGGAGCAATTGGGACAGGACGAAAGAATCGAGCTGAAACAAGTCACTGACCAGTTCGCTTTTCGTGGCAACGAGTACTACTTGTCGCTTATCAACTGGGATGACCCCGACGATCCCATACGCAAGCTCATTATCCCCGGCTTGCATGAGCTTGAGAAGTGGGGCCGGCTTGATCCTTCGGATGAAAAGTCCTACAGCATCATACCCGGGCTCGAGCACAAGTATAACTCTACTGCGCTGTTGTTGGTGAGTAATGTCTGTGATGGTATATGCCGATACTGTTTTCGAAAACGGGTCTTCATCAATCCACGGACCGAGTATCTGCAGGATCTGCCCGCAGCGATGCAATACATACGGCAGCACGAAGAGATAACCAATGTGCTGCTTACAGGCGGAGATCCACTGGCACTTGCGCCGTCAAAACTCGATAATATCATACGGCAACTGCGCGAGATTGAGCACGTTAAGATAGTCCGAATAGGGACCAAAATACCGGCGTTCAATCCCGGTAGAATTGTCAACGAGCCGGCCCTGCTGGAGACGATAACGAAATACAGCACCGATCAAAAGAGAATCTATGTGATGGCCCACTTCGTTCATCCGCGGGAGTTGACGGATTTGGCGGTCAAGGCAATCGGTCTGCTGCAAGACGCCGGTGCGATCACAACCAACCAAACGCCGCTCATAAGAGGCGTCAATGACGACTGCGAGGTCATGGCCGAGCTCCTGGCCAAACTGTCCTATATGGGTGCGGCTCCTTATTATATTTTTCAGTGTCGGCCGGCTGTCGGAAACAAAGCCTATACGGTGCCGATCGAGGAAGGTTACGAGATAGTCGAGCGGGCCAAGGCCCTTGTTTCCGGCCTTGCAAAGCGCGTCCGGTTCGTGATGTCGCATTCAACGGGCAAAATCGAGATCGTCGGTAAGACGGAGGGGCTAGTCTATTTCAAATATCACAGGGCGGCGGACGACGCCGATAGCGGACGTTTCCTTGTTCTGGAAAGTAATCCAAAGGCTTGTTGGCTCGACGATTATGTGGAGATGATCCGAGACTATCCGGTCAACCTGCCGTACAGATCCTACGGCCCGCAATAGGGTCGGACTCACCTGACTTGCCATCGGCAATGACAGCTAAAAATCTAACCGTGACTTTGCTGGTTGTGATATGTTGTGATGCAGCCTCTGCGCTGGAGCCCGGCGAGATTCTGATCATAACAAACAAGGATATCGGCGAATCCGGGCGGATCGCTCGTTACTACTGCCAGAAGCGTGGCGTGCCGGAGGAGAATATTCTCGCGTTGCCTCTGGGTGCCAAGCTCAGCAATTCGATTAGCAGGAAAGATTACGACGAGCAGCTTGCACAGCCGATTCGCACGAAATTCTTCACAGACAAGCTTCTCGGCAAGATCAAGTGCCTGCTCACGATCTACGGCGTGCCCATAAAGGTGGGCGGCCGGGGCGCCCTGGCAGGCCAGGCCGATGTGCTGAGGGAACTGAGAGAATCCGCCGGCAGGGAGAAGAAGCTGATCGAAGAGCTTGAGAAGAAGCGGCAGGAGCGTTCCCGTGCATACAAATTGCACACAACAGCACTGGCCAGATTGCAGCTGAAGATCGATCGCATCAATGGCAGAGAGACGAGCGCTTCGGTCGACAGCGAGTTGTCGATGGTCCTGTTCGAAGCTTACGATCTGTACCGGTGGCAACCGAATGCGCTCGAGAAGGATTCCCTCGCCCTTGGTCTGAGAACTCTTATGGTAAGTCGCATCGACGGGCCGGGCCCTGAAATTGCCAAAGGTCTTGTGGACAAATCGATGGCAGCGGAAAAGACGGGGCTAAAAGGCATCGCATACATCGATTCGCGAGGTTTAAAGGGCAAAGATTTGTACAGCCATTTCGACCGATCCCTTCGCAATCTGGCGGCGTTCACGAGATCCAAGACGCAGATGCGCGCCATAGAAGAAGCCACAGACAAGCTCTTTGCGCCCGGCTCCTGCCCTGAAACAGCTATCTACTGCGGCTGGTACAGCCTGAGAAAATACATCGACGCGTTCGATTTCGTCGACGGTGCCATAGGCTATCACATTGCGAGCTTCGAAGCTGTCAACCTCCGCGACCCGAACAGTGGACAGTGGTGTCCGTCTCTGCTCAAAGACGGTATAGCCGCGACGTTGGGGCCGGTAGCTGAGCCGTACCTTCACTCATTTCCGGAGCCCAGGGCGTTCTTCGGGCAGTTATACGAAGGCAGATGTCTAGTCGAGGCGTACTACCGCACGAAACCGTTTAACTCGTGGCAGTTGCTGCTGGTGGGCGATCCGTTGTATATACCCTTCAAGAACGTTGCTGTGAGGACGCCTGAGAAGAAGCCCGAGTCTTAGGCTCTTCGGTCTTCGACCTTGCGAAACAGGCCTGCTAGGCCGATCGTGACAACGACTGCTATGATTGCTCCGGTTGAGATGATCACGTCCCGCACTGGGAAGTCTTTGTTAAGAATTACGGAGGAAAGTCTTGCTGTCAGAACCAATGCAAGCGGAGCCGATAATGCTGCTGTCAGCCATCTTACCCCGTTTAGCCGAAGATGGTTTCTCTGTCCGAAGAGACGAAGGCATTGCACCCAGAACGCGGTGAGAATTGCAAATGCGGATAAGACAAATGCGGCACTGGTGGCCGGCAGCGTGTCAGCCAGATTTGCCCGTGAAACACTGGTGAAACCGAAAATCATTATGGCCGTAACAACGAGCCCGGCAGGCCAAAACGCAAGAGCAGAGAACAGACCCAAACCGGCCAGTGTGCCTGTCAGATCTGCGAGAAAGTCCCAGGCATTACAAGAGCGTCCCACCGCATAAAGCTGAAGCCACTCGTCGAGAATTCCGTATGCAACCATTGTCAAGAACACCCACCACGGTGAAGCTCTGCGCCAGTTAACTTTCTTGCCGTCGCTCACAGTAAACCACAACAGAAATACCAGAATCAAGTATGCCAGAAAATGGACGTTCTTGTCGGCGACATCGCTCTCCAGCACCACTCGTGGAACAGGCATATGCGTAAATATAAAGAGCGCAGGCCAGTAGATGGCCAACAGGACTGCAGTTATCTTTTGTTGATGCGATAAAGTCACTGAAACAACCTACAAGAATTCTCGTTACCGCCGATTCGGTGAGGTGATATCAACCGCATCTTCGGCAACCAGGAGCAATAGCCAATCATCGACGGCATTCGGCGCCGATAGATTCCTGCCGTCATTTGTCATCCCGGTGTGACGGCTGTCCGATGTGTCCCGGGCGTTAATCCATGTCACTCTATATCGGCCTGGTCGCACGGAAACATTTACTGTTCGGTTCTTGTCGAGATACACAAGATATCGTCTGTCTTCTTCTGCGAGGCAGAAACCTGTGTCGACTGTCTCGTTGCTGGGATTCATCCGATAGAAGTCAATCGTTTCGAAGAAGTCCCAGACCTTCCTGACAATATCATGATTGGCCTGATTCCTGTCGGCCAGATCCATGCTTCCACTGAAACCCGTGGAGGAATTGCCGTCCATGTCCGCGAAGTTGATAGCCGCCGCTGACATCATCAATACAAATGCCTTCTTGCGGATATCGGCTTCGTTGCGGATCTTGTGATACTTGTTGCCGGGCCAGAACACCTCCTGGGCGTAAAGGGGTTTGGAGTGATGATGGTTCTTTAACATGCCGCTGTAAATCTCACGCAGGTCGGTACCTTTCCATCCCTGCAGCGTGACAAAAGAAAGCCAATCCTCGTTTTTGTACGGATCATCTCCGCTTGGGTTGTGAATAGAGATTGGATGAGCGAATATGTCAAGTTCTCTGATCTGTCGGCCGAGGCGATTGACGTCGGCCCAGGACATGGCGTTCTGGAATTCTCCGGGCTTTATTCTCGGCTCGGGGCCCGCCACGTTAAAGAGAATGTTCCAGTAAGGACCCCATCGAGCGAGAACATACTTTATGTACAGGATCTGATCTTGATGAGCCACTGGAAAATCGGAACTCTGTCCGAAGAAACCGGCGAATGGGTATACCATAATCTTGCGGGCCGCCAGATCGCTAAGGATCACTTCGGCCTTCCGGTATTCTGCTGCGTCCAAGGGCCAAAGATCGGGCGTTTTCCAGCCGCGACCTCGACCTTCGGCGTCACGGTTCAGATAGTGGCTTGCCACCGAAAGCATGTTGTAGCCCTGAGTCTGAGCCCAGTCCAGGAAAGCCTTGCGTCTGGCAGCCGGCCAGTTCTCGGCAAAAAATCGATCGCCCACGTGAAAGCTGCGTATCAAGACATGCCTGCCGCTGCTGTAGCCAAACCAAATCGGATTTATCCGGTCCGCGGAGATCATCCCCGGAATGCCCGACGGGATGCATTCAAACGTCCCGCTTATCCGCCCCGAACCGTCGGAGAAAACGGCGTCATATCTCCACGTGCCGATCCTGTTAGGCATGAACCGAATCTTCCAGGTGCGGCCGCCGTCGTAGAATCCCCAGAATTTTGTCTTTTTACCGTCGGGATCTTCGTAAGTGACATCTAGTGTCACATCTGCATATGCATTGCGATACGTTCCTGTACTATTCACTGGCCTCTCAAAGCGAGCCCACTGACCTACCGACAGACCCTCTGAGGCGCCGCAGTCTTGTTGCAGCAAAGATACTGAAATCACGCACAGGCAAAGCAAATTTACATATTTCACATTTCTCATGGGATCCAACTTACACCTATGCCAGTTAAACATATCACCCCACAAAATGCCTGGCCCTGCATCTTCCATTGCAGGCGCCGAGCGGCGCAGGAACGCTTCGCCGAAGCCAGGAACGTCCAGAAAAACCAGATACACGATCATCTGGAGTGGTTACCGGACAGCACAAGAATGTACAAAGTTGCAGGCCAAAAATAAAGTTTAATCTGGGAAATCCCGAACTACGTGTATAATATAAATGTACTCGTTGTGGACCTTGGCTTGAAAAAGACTTATTTTGGAGGATCAGGAAAATGAAACGTTTGGCAATTCTCGCAATAGTCCTGGTTTGTTTCGCAACTCTCGGCCTGGGCCAGCGCAGGACTCGCATTTCACCACAGGAGGTCATCCAGCTTACGGATCCTAACCTGACGGGCAAGTTGACCTTCGAAGAGGTGTTGGCCAAGCGACGAACTGTGCGAGATTTCAGCACAGAAGCGCTCAAGCGCTCCCAGATAGGCCAATTGGCCTGGGCCGGCCAGGGTGTGACAGATTCCCAGAGAGGCCTGAGGACGGCTCCTTCGGCGGGCGCGATATACCCGATAGAGTTGTTCTTCGCAACCGCCGAGGGTGTGTATGCTTATCGTCCGGCAGATCACAGTCTGGTGCAAACCTCACAGCAGGACATCCGCAGCAACCTTGCCAGAGCGACTACGACCCCGGAGCCCGTGATCGGAGCCGGCTGTTCTATTATTGTTACGGGCTCTACAAGACAGCTAACCACCCAATTCGGCAAAAGGTCGCGAACATACCTGGCGTTGGAGGCCGGGCACGTGGCCCAGAACATCCAGTTGCAGGCCGTCTGTCTGGGGCTGGGGTCGGTGGCAATCGGTGGTCTGGATACGGCGGCAGTGCGAAAGGTATGCAGAATGTCAAGAGACAGCGAGCCGCTGTATGTCATATGTGTCGGCTATCCTGTCGGAGCGGGCTCAACGGAAGGGCAGACGGCCGCGGGAGGAAAAAAAGCTGCATTCATTGTCGAAAGTGTGAATTTCCGGGACGACGAGCTTTTCGCGACAAGGCGTGTGCTTGACGCGGCGCAGATTCAAACGGTCGTGGCTAGCACAAAAACCGGTATTATAAGAGGTGCGCTGGGAGGCATCGTAGATGCCCAGGTTCTCGTGAGCCAGTTGAGGGTGGAGGACTACGATGCGATAATATTCATCAGCGGTCCGGGAGAGTATCTGGCCAATCCTTCCGCATTGGATATCGCACGCAAGACGGTCCGACAGGGAAAGGTTCTCGGGGCAATCGGTGTGGCCCCGACGATTCTGGCCAGTGCCGGTGTCCTCGATGGTATCCGAGCGACGGCTTATCTGACCGAACAGAGCCGTTTGATGCAGGCGGGCGCTTTCTATACGGGGCTGCCGGTCGAGCGAGAGAGACTCATAATTACCGCCATGGGGCCGACGGCCTCAATCCAATTCGGCAGAGCAATTGCCGATGCCCTCACTGTAAGATAGATGCGCTCCAGGTCCCGGCGCAGAGTGACAGATCGACAGGATCAGGCCAGGCCCTCACAAGGGCTGTACCGATTCGTGATCGGCAGCCGCCGATCCTTGCCGAAAGCCTTGGGCGTAATTCTTATCCCAGGCGGCGACAGCCTCCTCTTGTATTCATTGCGGTCAACCATGCGAACAACCTTGTCGACCACGTCTTTTGGAAGACCCTGGCCGGTCAGTTGCGCAACGGATTTGTCCTGCTCGACATAACCTTTGAGAATTCTGTCGAGCAGATCGTAATCGGGCAGTGAGTCGCTGTCTTTCTGGTCCGGCCTCAGCTCGGCGCTCGGCGGCCTTGTTATCACATCGACCGGGATGACCGGGTGGCCGGCTGTCTGGTTGATATGTTCAGCCAGCTTGTAAACCGTGGTTTTCGGAACGTCCTTTATAACTGCAAAGCCGCCGGCGGTGTCGCCGTACAGAGTTGCGTAACCAACTGCCGTTTCACTCTTGTTGCCCGTTGTCAGCACTAGTGAACCGCACTGATTACTCAGTGACATCAGGATACAGCCGCGGATTCTTGCCTGCAGGTTTTCGAAGGCCGGACCACCACTGTCCCAGCCTTCGACGGTTTGAAGCGCCTCGTGGAACGGACCGAGTACGGGGCCGATCGGGATTGTGTGAAATTCGATGTGCAGATTCTCGGCCAGCTTTTGGGCGTCGCTTATCGTCTCAGGGCTGTTGAATTTTGAGGGCATCGTGACACCCACCACGTTCTCGGCTCCCAGAGCCTCGACGGCGATCGCGGCAGTGACCGCCGAATCTATGCCTCCGCTGAGACCCAGCAGGACCTTGCGAAAACCGTTCTTGTGAGCGTAGTCTCTCGTTCCAAGCACGAGAGCTCGATAGATTTCATCGAGGAGATCGGTCGGCTGAACAGCGGCAGGCTGCAGCGGTTTGACTGGCGATGATCCTGCCTGTCGAATCGGCGAACATACTGCGGCCGTCAAAAATCAATTCATCCTGGCCGCCGACAAGGTTGCAGTATGCTACTGCGCAGCCCAACTGTTTCGCACACCTGTTGATCGTCTCTTCTCTTCTGGTGAGCTTGCCCGTGTGGAACGGTGAGGCCGAGATGTTCAGGATCATCTGGATTGGCCCTGCATTTTCAAGAAAGTTGTCAAGCCACTGGGTGTTCCAGATGTCGAAACATATGGTTACAGCAACGTTGAGGTCAGCAACCTTGAGCGCCAACGGGTCGGTGCCGGGCCGAAAATATCGCTGTTCATCGAAAACACCATAATTCGGCAACAGGGCTTTTCGATAGGTTCTGCTCAGCGCTCCCGCCTGCAGCACCGCGGCGGAATTGTAGTTGCCGTCCCTGTCGTTTTCGGCAAAACCGACAACTATCGTCTTGTCCGGGCAATCGGCAGCGAATCTCTCAAGCGTCAGCGAGCAATCTGTCAAGAAGTGCCGTTTGTGCAGCAGGTCTTCCGGCGGATACCCGCAAACAGCCAGTTCGGGAAAGGCCAGCAAGTCCACATTGGCTCGAATCGCCCTGGCATAGATTTCCCGCATCTTCCGCGTGTTGCCGGCCATGTCACCGACAACCGCATTGAACTGCCCCAATGCTACTCGCACCGAACATGCCTCCAGATCACAGACGATACAATGGCCACAACTTACACAAACCTGCCAAAAGAGCCAAGCGACACTGGCTTGGGTTACCCTCTTGACAGCAGGTCAAGTTTACGGCTCGATTGAGGCAAATTCAAGCACATAGGAGTTTCTGACCTGAAATTGTCTGCCGAAATAGCGGTGGCGTTCAAGTGTCGCTTTGTCTGTTAGCCTTTGTTTCTGGCCAATTGGTCTGTCCGGGGGATCATCCGGGAAACCTGGACTAGACTACGCTTGAACTGCCGGCGCGACGGACTATGCTGGCTGCAACAGCCAACCTCAGACCATCACAAGGTTGGCGGCAGGCTGTGGCCCGCTGTGCTGTCCGGGGCCCGATCTACTGATTGAACTGGGGCAGCTTGGCGATATACTTTTCAGGATCCGCTTTAAACTTGCTGTCGCAACCGGGGCAGCAGAAATAGACCTTCTTGCCTTTATACTCGGTGAAGACGGCCTTGTTTATGGGGTTGCCTTCCATAATTGGACAGGTAGTCTGCTCGTTCGAAGAGGCAACTTCTCTTGCCGACTCGGTAGCCATGGCCATTTCTGAGTCGTGGGTGTGTCCCTCCTCGCCATGCTCGTGGTCATGATCACTGCTGGTACCTGTCGGGGCGCCGGCAGGCTCCTCCTTCTTGCAGCCATTTAAGAGCGCCAATGCGACAAACACACATCCCCCAACCAAAAGCACTGTAATCAACCTTTGCTTCTTTGCATCCATAGTAACTTCCCCTTTGAAATAATTCGGTACAAAAGAACAGGCGTTCATTTCTAACGGCCTTTTTGCCTTCTCTTGCATTAACAGGTCTTTAATATATCCCCTGGGCGTATATTGTGTTCGGAAAAATAAACTATTTCTTCAATCTGAGAAAATTGTTCCACCGGCTATAATATTGTCTTCACTGTTGTACAATACCAGCCTCTGGCCCGGACATGGGGCGAATCGAGGTTTGTCAAATTCAACGGTGAGATCTGTCTCCCCAGTTTCAACAATTGTGCACGGCGCCGGATCGCCGTAAGAACGAATCTTGCCGCAGACGCGCTGCCCGGTGACAAGCTCTTGGGGTATGAGCACGTTGATCCGGTTTGCCCTGACTGTGCTGAAGCTAATCTCTTCTCTGGTGCCCAGGGCTATTGTGTTTGTTTGTGCGTCTATCCTGCCTACATAAAGCGGCCTGCCGCCGGCAAAGCCAATGCCCTTTCTCTGGCCGAGCGTGTAGTGTGCGATCCCCTTGTGTGTGCCTATCTTGTTGCCCAGCATGTCCGTGATGTCGCCGTCGCGGTTGGCCTCGGAGCCGACCAGGGCGGACCTGTAGTCTCCTTCGCCGGCAAAGCACAATTCCATGCTCTCGGCCTTTTCTGCCACTGTCAGATTCGACTCTCGGGCGATTGAGCGGACCTGTTCTTTTGTCAACTCTCCCAACGGCAAGACAAATCTGGCAAGTTTCTCTGCGGCAACACCATATATAAAATAGCTCTGATCTTTTGTCCTGTCTCTTGCCCTTGCGAGATATGAACGCTCGCCGATTCTGGAAACTCGCGCATAGTGACCCGTTGCGAGATGTGTGATTCCGAAAGTCTCAGTCAGCAGGTCCCACAGCAGCGAGAACTTCAGGAGTGTGTTGCAGTCGACGCAGGGGTTGGGGGTCTCGCCCCTGGCGTAAGATTGCCGGAATTGTCCGATTATAAGTTCCTCGAAATCCCTGGCGACATCGACGAAGTAATGCGGGATGTTCAATTCGTTACAGACAAAGGCGGCGTCCGCGCCGCAGCATCCTCTGACGTTCGTCTGGCATGAGACGGGGATTTTCATCGTGACGCCCAGCACTTCCCAGCCCTGTTCTTTGAGAAGATGGGCCGTCACGCTACTGTCGACCCCGCCGCTCATTAATACGGCTATCTGTCGCGTGCGATCCTTCTTGGGTCGCCACCGAGCAAAGCTCGGCTCCATTAGCTTCATGGTGCGGTTTTCTGCTTTCATACACGATAGGTTCTTGTCCTAACGGTCTGCAGCAACGATAGCATCTACTGCCCACTTATCAAGAGTTTTCCGCGCCGGCTCTTCTCTGTAAGATGCTGAGGCCGGAGGCCGCGGCCTCGCAGGCTAACGAAAACCATGTAAATGGGCCGATAAATAGTAATGAACTGACGGCAGGGCATCGCCAATCAAGTGAATAGAGATCAAGGAGTCGAATAATGGATTGCCTTACCATCCTTGCACAGGCGACTAACAATGCAAACGCGGAGGCGGCCGAACAGGCTGTAGTGCCGATCGCCCGGTTTTGGCATCAGATCGATTCGCTGGGGATGCTCGAAGCGGTGACCTTCATATCCTTCGGAGTGGTCTGCCTTTTTTACGGTTGGCGCGTCTTTAAGATACTGGTTGTCATCAATTTCGGGCTCCTGGGGCTTGTCATGGGAATGGCGATGGTCGAGAAGATTGAAGGCTTGAACAACCAGCTTATGGGGGGGCTGGTCGGCATGGGGGTACTGGCGGTCCTCTCGGTGCCTCTGATGCGGTGGGCAGTCAGCATATTAGGCGCAGCCGCCGGCGGGATACTCACCGGAGGGATATGGTACGCCTGCGGTTTGCCCGAGCAGTATATCTGGGCCGGTGGCCTTATCGGGGTAGTTGCCGGCG
>Ga0111165_1072_pt1 | contig 11911 bp, 8 predicted proteins | sample DeeMarSeWOR28_12_FD_80268 | JGI IMG/M metagenome (GOLD analysis project Ga0111165, IMG submission 80268) | Phycisphaerae bacterium SG8_4 | reverse complement strand
CAACCGCGGAGATGGGGCTGGAGATACCCACTTTGCAAGCCGGGTTCATACCTTACGAGACGCTCTCGCGTCACACGACCGCCATGTTGCAGCAGGGCGGCGAGCGCAATGCCCAGGAGTACGAAGCCTGGAGAGACGCCAAAGAAATTACACTCAGCCACTGCGATGAGATGTATCAGACTCTCGGCGTCAATTTGAAGCGGGAGGATGTGCGCGGTGAAAGCCAATACAAAGAAAAACTTCGGGAGGTTGTTGCGGATCTCATCATAGCAGACATAGCTAAAGAGTCTGACGGTGCGATCTGTGCTTTTGCTGAAGGCTTCAAGAACAAGCAAGGTGATCCGTTGCCGTTCATTATTCAGAAGTCGGATGGGGCGTATCTTTATGCGACTACAGATCTGGCGGCGCTGCGGTATCGGGTTGACGAATTGAAGGCCAACGCCATCGTGTATGTCACTGATGCGCGGCAGAAGCTTCACTTCGAGATGTTGTTTGCGGTTGCGAAGATGGCCGGCTGGGCACGCGACGATCTTGAGCTTTCGCATGTCATGTTTGGAAGCGTCCTGAGCGAGGATGGAGCGCCGCTGAAGACGCGCTCGGGTGAAAACGTAAAGCGCAAGGATTTGCTCGACGAAGCAGTCGAACGGGCGATGGCAGTCGTAGAAGAGAAGAATCCTGATCTGCCGGCCGAGAAGAAAGCCCAGATCGCAAAAGCGGTTGGCATCGGCGCCGTCAAGTACGCCGACTACTCTAACAACAGAACGAGCGACTACGTATTTAGCTTCGACAAGATGCTTGCGATGGATGGAAATACTGCGCCGTATATGCAGTACGCCTATGCTCGTATAAAGTCGATCGAGCGAAAGGCGCAAAGCAAAGACCTGGATATCGAGGCCGAGCTTGCGGCAGTGACAGAGATTAGACTGGCCGACCCGGCCGAGCTGGATCTGGCCAAACATCTCATTCGTTACGGCGAGGCGATACAAGCGGCCGCGATTGACTACAGACCAAACTATCTGACGATGTACCTTTTTGAGCTTGCGCAGAAATTCAGCGCGTTTTATACGAACTGTCCGGTCCTGGGAGCCGGGCCCGATAGGAGACCTACTAGGCTTTTGCTCTGCGATCTTACCGCCAGGACAATCAAGCACGGCCTTCATGAGCTGCTGGGCATAGAAGTAGTCGAGCAGATGTAAGGAGTGACAAAAATGAAAATCGTGACAGAAGGCTTTCAAGTCAGCACCAAGAGCCGCAGCCAGATGATCGATATCACCAGTAAGGTGCGATCGCTTATCGTCCAATCGGGCATCAGTAACGGCGACGCAATAATCTACTGTTCTCACACCACCGCAGCTATAACCATAAATGAAAACGCTGACCCGTCGGTTCCTCACGATATGCTCTTGACCCTTGAAGAGCTGATGCCTCAACGTCGCGCCGGCTACCGACACGGCGAGGGCAACTCCGACGCGCACTGCAAGAGTTCACTAATAGGCTGCAGCGAGCAAATCCTGATCTGCAACGGATCGCCCGCACTAGGGACGTGGCAGGGAATCTTCTTCTGCGAATTCGACGGGCCTCGAAACAGAAAGGTGACGGTCCAGATCCGTGGACAGTAATCCCTCAGATTGCGCTCAAAGTGTGCCTATATAAAAGGCGAGGTGGTGGAACCGGCTGGGGGGGAGACCGGTGAACCACACTGCCTCGCCGAGGTTCGTGAGCCGCCAAACGACGGCATTAATTCGGCCACAAGGATCAACTGGGGAAAACTAACACTTTCAGAGCACCCAGTCAACTGGCAAAAAAGAAAACCGCCAAAACTACAAGGGGTCGATTACCGCCCCACATTGCTTTGATTAGTATTAGTATACAGGTTCGGGCCCTCAAATGCAAGCTTAAAATGGCGATTTTTTCTTTTTTTTTGTTAGCATTGCCCTGTTCGCACGGACCGCGAAAGACACTCCAGCCGAAGAGATTCTCCGCTGACGGCAAAAAACAACGAAATTTCCGGACACATCGTTTTTGTGCTGGAAATAAACGTCTCAGGTTGCTATTTTGGCTGTTTTCATGCACCCTTATGGATTGTGTTTTTTGGTCTTTGCTCCTTGTTTATTGCCTTATGAGTAAAATTGCCTCAAGAATAAAACATGTCAAGGAAGCTGTCGCCTCGGCCTGCGCTCGTGCCGGCAGAGCACCCGACGAGGTTAAGCTCGTCATTGTAACAAAATCGGCCAACATCGAAGCCATCAAGGAGGTTCTTCGTCTTGGTTTCACCGAACTGGGAGAAAACCGTGTCCAGCAATTGAAGAAGGTAGCCGCTCAGGTGTCGGATTTTCTGCAGCAATCCAATGGCGATCCCGCTGTGGCCAAACAAGTCCATTGGCATTTGATCGGCCATTTGCAGCGCAACAAGGTGCGCCAGGCGCTGCCTTTGGCTGCTCTGGTTCACTCAGTAGACACGCTTCGGCTGGCCGAAGAGATAAGCGTTGCCGGGGCCAAACTCAACTTACGACCCCGGGTGCTTCTGCAAGTCAATACTTCAAATGAACCGCAGAAGTACGGTGTCCCCGTCGGTGCCGCGACGCATCTGGCCGAGCAGATAGAAAGCCTGCCCAATCTCCAACTGGCCGGGCTGATGACAATGGCGCCGCTTACCCATAACAAGGACGTTGTTCGAGCCTGTTTCGTTCGCGCGAGAGAACTGTTTGTCGAGATGCGCGGCGAGAAAATTGTCGGCCCCGAGTTTACCGAGTTGAGCATGGGCATGAGTTCGGACTACGAGGTAGCAGTCGAGGAGGGGGCGACCATCCTCCGCATCGGCTCGGCAATCTTCGCCGGCTGATGTAGAACCTCTCAGGGCCACCCGTCGCAGAACATCAAGCTATTGCCTGCGTCGAATCTGCGCTCTCGGTTCGGCCGCGGTGATTCCTGCCTCGGATGGCATTTGTCTGCGTCGGCTGGGCGCTAGACCTTCTAACATATAAGGTCCTGCCTATCCAGGAAAACGCCCAAAAAATGCCCGAAAAACGGAAAGTGGCCCCCGCAATAAGCCGACAATAGCACGTGCTCGTCTTAGTGGCCGAGCTCTGTGCACGGTCCAATAAAACAGGCAAGGAAAATTCGTAGGATGGAAGCAGAAGGATTATTGAACGCAGTTGAGCTGCCCATGAGTCTTACAGATGTTCTGTATCTGACCGACAAAGACTCGATTCCGGTTGAAATAAGGCGGCTGTTCAAACAAAAGAACCTATCCTACATCCTTCTTCCAGTGGAGAGGTTCGGCGAAGCACGCAAGAGACTGGATCTGATAGGAACTGTCATTATCGATACCCACGGCTCTGTCACGTCCCAGCAGCAATTGGCCCGAATAATCGAATTACTGGAGACCGAACATATAGGCGTGGTTCTGCTCACAGCTCCGATGGAGAGGGGTGTGAGGAGCTTTTGCCTGTCCCCGACGAAGACCAGCTTCTGTTTGAGCAGCCCAACTAGCGGCGCCTCCACGGATGAGTTGTGGACGCAGGTGAGCCTGAACCTGGCCTGCCGCAAAGGTGCATCGGGAGCGGCGGTTAAACCCGTGCTTCCACAAAGGCCTGCACGCACAATCTTCAGGAATAGACTGGCCGAGCAACTTAGCATGACAAAAGCGCTAGCGGACAACCTGACTGAGCAGCTTCGTTTGGCGGGTCTCGTCCAACAGGATTTTCTCCCCGCGACACTGCCCAATACCGATCAGATGCGGTGGGCGACTGTGTTCTTACCTGCAGAATGGGTTTCCGGTGACATTTACGACGTGGCCCGGATCGACGAGCAGCACATTGCCTTTTACGTGGCCGACGTCGTAGGCCACGGAATGCCCGCTGCATTGCTTACAATATTTCTAAAACAAGCCCTTCTCATGCGAGAGACGGTTGCCACCAATTACCGTGTCTTCTCGCCCGCCGAGGTTCTTAAGAATCTAAATCTGCGATTGAACGCGCAGAAGCTGTCAGGCTATCAGTTTGCCACCTGCTGCTATTGCCTGTTGAACATAAAGACACTGCAATTGACATATGCACGTGCGGGCCATCCCTATCCTATCATTATCAGGCTAGGTGAGCGCCCGAGACAACTGCAGGTGCGGGGCTCGCTGCTGGGGATCTTCGAGCAGGCTGATTACGGCCAGGAGACCGTGCAGCTTCAACCCGGCGACAAGCTGCTGTTGTATTCCGACGGGGCCGAGCCTTTCATAGGCAGTTTCAACGACCAGGGGCGCTTTGACTTTTGCCAAGACTTCTGCAACGCTACCGATTCACCTGTTGTTGAGTTAATGGACTCATTTAACGAGCTTATGAAGAATCGACAAATAGAGCCATCTGACATCGACGACATTACAATGCTCGGCCTTGAGATACTTCCAGACATGGCAGGCGGCTAAAGAAACGTGCCCCAGGAAAAAACCCCCTCCTTCTCGAAGCCAGATCATGCCCAAAAGCAGGCGTCAAGAATTGCCTGCCGGCATTGAACTCAACATATTTACCCGTACTATCATAGCGCTTCTATTGCTTTTTGCCGCTGGGCAACCAACTGACAAGAACCACTTCACCTTTATATATGGCAACAAAACACACAATGTTGACAGCGCCCTTCGGGACCTATACAATCCGCTGTGATTCGCATAACATCTGGAAACGTCAAAGAGAAAGGGTACAGAACATGTCCACAAACGACTTCAAGAAGGCATCACTTGCAGCCGGTGCGGCCGCGACGATGACGGGAAAGGCCCGAGCCGCCCGGAGAAACAGGGGGGTAAAAAGGCTAATCAGAAGGATTGAGGACAGTGACGCCGAGACGCGCACTGAGGCCTGGCAGAGCGCAGGCGATGTCGGTGCTCCAGCGGTTCAGCCTCTGGCGCTGGTGATGACACACGAGGATCTCGAGGTGGCCCGCGCGGCCAAGCGCGCTATGTGGAAGATCGTGCGCCACGCAGGCCGGCCGGGGGCACCCAATGCCAAGACGGCAGTCGTGGGCAAGCTATACGGGCTTCTGGGAGCCGACCAGCCCGTATCGGTCCGGCGCGAGGTCCTATGGATGCTCTCGGAGATCGGAGGCATGCGTGCTATAAAGCCGATCGCCGAACTGCTCTCGGACAAGCACCTTCGCGAGGATGCGCGAATGGCGCTCGAGCGAATTCCGATCCAAAGAGCAGTCCAGGCGTTGAAGGCTGGATTTGAAATAGCACCGGAGGATTTCAAGCCCAACCTAGCCCAGTCACTTCGCAAGCGAGGTGTGAATGTAGAAGGCTATCCGTGTGTGAAGCTCGTACCGACGAAATGACCAACGCCGGCACATTGCCTGCAACAGAATATGCAGAAAGGTGATAGACAATGAAAAACGCAAAACAACTCAACAGGCGCCAGTTCCTGACTGCCGCAGGCGCAGCGGCGGCCAGCGTGCCGTATCTGATACCGTCCGGAGTCCTCGCGGCACCCGGCAGACTGGGCGCAAACGAACGAATAACCACCGCGCATATCGGCGTAGGCGGCAGAGGCGGCGGACTGCTTCGCGAAGTCACAAGGTTCCGGGATGCAGGCGAGGTCAACATCGCGGCAGTGTGCGACATCGACAAGCAACGGCTCGACAACGCCGTCAAGACGGCCGGCGAGGGCACCGACGCTTACCACGATTATCGCCACATTCTAATGCGCAAAGACATCGACGCAGTCGTAATCGGCACACCAGACCACTGGCACGGCGTCCAGGTCGTTCACGCCGCCGAAACCGGCAAGCACATCTACTGTGAAAAGCCGGCCTGCTGCACCATCGAGGAAGGCAAGGCGATGGTCGCCGCGGCAAAGAAGAACAAAGTCTCGGTCCAGATCGGCTCGCAGGGCCGGTCGCAGCCGGAAGCGTACCTGGCGCATCGTTACCTGGTCAACGGCAATATAGGTCATATCAGCCGGGTCGATTGTTTCCACTATCCAAGTCCCGAGGACAAGAACCCGGTCCCGGACAGCGATCCTCCAGCCGAGTTGGATTGGGACATGTGGCTTGGTCCGCTGCGCTGGAGACCCTACAACAAAAGATACTGTCACGGTGTCTTCCGCTGGCTGTTAGAATCGGGCGGCGGGCAGATTCGAGACCGCGGTGCTCACGTGATGAGCTGCGCCATGTGGTGGATGGGGGCCGACGGCACCGGCCCGGTTACCGTCGAGGCAACCGGGACCGCCCCCAAGCAGGGGCTTTGGGACAGCGCGGTGCTGATGGACGTGACATACACATTCAAGAATCCCGATTGGGTAATGACCTGGCGACAGATGCCCAACGACCAGCTTCCGCCGGCCGAGAAACGCACTGCCGACGAACTCAACCGGGAAATCCGCAAGATCTCGCGGCCCGGGTACGGCGCTATCTATCGCGGTGACAAGGGCGAGTTCATCCACTGGGGCGGCGACGGCGGCACTTGGGCCGAGAGGAAGGCCCGCAACTGGGAGCCGCCGGCCGGCGCAAAAGACGTGTACAAGAGTCCGGGCCACTTCGAAGACTGGTTCAAAGGGATCAGGACAGGTTCGCAGACTATCATGAACATGGAAGCGGCAGCCGGCGTGGCCAACCTGTGCATCCTGGGCAATCTCTCCTACCAACTCGGTCGAAAGCTCGAGTGGGATCAGGCAAATCAGACGATAGTCGGCGATGCGCAGGCGCAACGAATGATGTCCAGGCCACAGCGCCACCCGTATCATTTGTAAAAGTATGCCGCCTAAGTCCTACATAGTCGGGCAGTTGTGAATAGGCCCGGTCCAGGTGCGGACTGCCTCCGGCTTCGATGGGTCCAGGCAGTCCGCAGCTGCCGGCTGCTGGGTTGGGCGCGCCGTGCAAGGACTGCCATGTATAACGGGCTGGAAGCGAGAGCGCTATAATTGTGGACAACCTGTTAATAACTTGCAAAGTCTCTAGCAACTAACATTCCAACAGCCTCGAAAAAACCCCATGAAACCAACGGCAGTCGCCAATACTCGTTTTTGAGCTTGACGAGAGGCCGCGACTCCCTCGCTAAATCCACGTGGACAAAAGCTTTATGTGCACCAACAAAGCAAGCCCGGTTAGTCATTTGCGCATAACCACTTACTAGTACGCAATATGCAAAGACTCCTCAATCCCGCCGGCCGTCGTGTCAGCAATACTGCCGCCGGTGGATAATAAGTAGAAAAACCCCCGCGCACACAAAAATAACCCTCACCCTCAGCGGCCAGGGGCGCCGGTCAAAAAGGCGATTCAAGTGGTTCCAAGGCGCCTTGGTGCTTCTTGTCAAGTGGCATAATCGTTTGCCGCATCTTGGGGCCGTTATTCGATCAGTATTCGACCGCCACCAAAGTCCGAGGCGTGATTTCCGCCAGACTCAGCGTGCCGCCATTGCAAGAGAAATCAACTCTTCCGCCGCCCGGCAGAACGAGCACTTGCCGCGCCTCGACGCGCCTGCGAAACCCGACTGACACATCGACAGGCTCATCATTGAAGTTTTCCACAATAAGGCAATTCTCACCTATGAGGTAGAGAGCCACTTTGTTTGGTGCGTCAAAAGTCATCCCGAATGGTGCCAGCAGTTTCTTCCTGATGTCCCTGAGCTGCGCCCTGGTTAGTTTCAGCAACTCGCGAGGTTTTCCGCCTACCTTAAGGACCGCCGGATTTGCGCCGTTGAGATCCACGCCCTTGAGTTTCCCGGCAAGGCCGTCCGTGATCAGGACAGGCTTTCTGGCATCGAGCATACTTTTGAGTTTGTCGCTGAAGTGCGGGTCCTTTAATGCGTGCACGGAGAAGAAGGCGGCTTCTACATCGCTGTCGATTCTAGATGTGGGCACAAGCGGCAAGCCCAGCATTCCAGTGAAATCGAACACATACTGCTCGTTCTGCGCGTCGCTGTTGGGCGGCTTGGGAGCGGCGATTCCTTTTATGGATTTATCACGCACAAGTCTCGCAAGTCTGAACAAACCTGGGACCTCGGCTCGGAGTCTTTTGACGTTCGCCGGTCCGGTGTCCTTCTGCAGTGAGCCATAGCAAAACAGCAGCATCTCTTTGGCATCTGCCAGGACGGTCTGCCTCGCCTGCTCGACATATGTGTCTTGCGTCGTGCCGTAGGGGTCGAACCATCCGCCGCCGGTCTTCGTGCCGCCTATTTCGCCGAGCCAGCGCATAATATAATAGGCCTCGTACTGGACCTTTCCTCCCCAGCGTTCGTTGTCGAAGTCGCGGGTTTCCGTGCCAACCCAGATTCTGTCGTAGTCGGCGGTTTGGCGCAATACCTCGTATCCGCGATTGTGAAAGTTGTCATACCATTGCGGGTACTTGATTATGATCTTGACATTGGGATTGACGGCCCTGGCCGGGGCGAGGATTCTATCGCGGCCGGCCTTGATCATAAGCTCGCAGCGGTAATCAGCCCACGAGTCTTGCCCGCGGGCCGCCTGGCATTCGTTGCATTGACAATCGGTAAAAAGAAAATCGTCGATCATGATCTGATCGAAGATTGATGCGGTATATTCGAATATTTCCTGGAGGTGCTTCTGAGTCCCCTCGTTCGTATAACAGGAGATCAGGTTCCAGCCTGTCGATACTTTTCCTACGATGGTCGTGGTAACACAACCCGAAACATCAAAGCCCTCGGCCTCGAATCGTGACTTGGCGCGCTGCAACGTTCCTCGCTCAGCTCGGTAGTTACTCCTGAAAGTCTCGATGAAGACGTGCGTAACGCCAGTCTTCCTGCACCAGTCGATCGCGTCACTCATACCCTCGTCGCCGGAAAGATGGTCGCGTACGTTCTGGGCCGTGAATAGCGTCGATATTCGAAGCAGGTCCTTGTTTGCGTTGGCCAGCTCCCACAATCTCTGCGCCTGGCAAGGCAGTACACTAAATAAAACCAGTGCAGCCAAGGTATATTTGAAACACCGTCTCATCATCATTTTCTCTCTCCTGCAACTTTTGTACGTGTCAGTTTGATCTTACTTACCGCCAGGGCCAGATCGCCGCCAAGGACTACGATGCGCAGGTCCGCGCCGTTGCATCGATTCATGAAGCGGCACCGTGTCAGCGTGAACTCGGCGCTCTTCCAACTGCCCGTACCACTGACCGAGACATTGCCCGTGGTGCGAAACGCACCCTCCATCGCACCTTTGCCCGGGTCGGTGTTGTCATATTCGATGTGGAAAGATGCACAACCGGCGTCGCGGTATGTCACCGAGACCACGACAGTCTGATCGAACAGATCGAAGGCAAACGCATCGTCGACATTGAAGTAAAGGTAACGGCTCTCGTTCGAAAAAGGATTCACGTCCGCGACAACTGCCTCGCTGCCGGCGAACTCCATCGCCCGCCATACCCCGTCCCCACCACTGGGGCGAATGGCCAGGCCCTGCGCCTGCAAGGGCGCCCAGGCAACGCAGTTCGCGTCCGACTGCAACGAGTTGGTCTTTATTACGGCCCGCGATCTCCACATGTCCGCGAACAGTCGCGTCAGGACTATGTAGCTGCGGCCGTACTCCCGGGAATGCGCCACGTCGGTGCCCTCATGCCATTCATTCCACGTTTCCACGTGCACGATCCACGGGCGGTTCTTTGGATTCAGAGCAAGCACCTTCAACCACCGATCGACATAAGTCTGCCCGTCCCGCCGCTCGACGATCAAGGGTTGCCTGCCGGGCACCGCCGTATGATCATAGCCGGGGCCAAGAGCTGCGACCTGTCTGTAAATCAGCGGCCCGCTCACGGCGCCGCCCCACGAGTAAGTAGCGTCCGCCGGGCCCTTCCAGTCGGCCGACTTGACGATGAATGGTTCGACGCCGAAGTGGGCCTTGAATCTGCGCTTTACGTATTCGAACTGCCCGGGGTCCTGCTTCTTGGCAAACGCAGATGCGTACACAAAGATGATCGGCCTGCCATCAATGCGCGCCCACTTGCCCGGGGGAATGAGGCTGAAGAAATCGCGGACCGGCGTGTAGAACCATTGCCTTCCAAAATCGGTCGTCAGATCAACGTGATAGTTGGCCCCACCTTCGGCGAATCCGTTATGTTTGAGTATCGACGTATCGTAGAACATCGCTATTGAAGGAACGTCGACGCCCTCCTTCTCGAGCGCATCGTGCGCCCGCACCAAAGGCGGCAAGCCGACGAAACTCCACCCGTCATACCTGCCGGGCACACCCCAGTACACGGGCATGAGAAAGTCGACCCCCGCGGCAACCATGTCTTCCAATTGCGCCCTGTGCCAAGAAGGGCTCTTGTAGCTGATATTGTTCATGTCTGCAGGATGGGTCGTCAGGGCATCTGTCCCATCCCGGTCAATGATGTGAGCACCCGACTCGATATCATACCAATAGAAATATGTTGTTCCGACAAGCGGTTGGCCCTGCTCGAAAGATGCAGCGCCTTGGTGATCTTCTGCCTGCAACGGCAAGAACTCCCCGGGCGGCTTCTGGGCAAGTCTTTCGTCCGCCACAGTTGTCGCCCAAAAAACAAGTAATAACAGCAGCCAAAAACGACTGCCTCGGTAGAACGGGGCCATATTCAACCTCCCACTTTGACAACATTGTACAGAAGATCAAGACACGGACTGACGCATTTTGAACGCCTCTATCCTCTCTTTGAGCGTCCGACAGGCGGCGGTCGGATCCTCGGCCTTTGTCACCGCGGCACATACGGCTATGCTCGCGGCGCCCGCGCATAAGACCTGCTCGACGTTCTCCGCTGTTATGCCGCCGATGGCGACATTGCCTATACCCTCATCGGTCAGCATATCGGTCGCCTGCCTTACGTAATCAAGGCCGACGGGTGGGACATCAGGCTTTGTCCCCGTCGCGAAGACCGGCCCAAGTGCTGCATAAGTGGGGCGTTCATCACACGCAGCGCGTAGTTGTCTCACCGAATGTGTGCTTTTGCCTATGACCAGAGGAGTCCTCTGGAGTTTTCGCGCCCGCTCGATGGGCAGATCGTTCTGGCCCACGTGCAATCCATCAGCCCCTGCGGCGACTGCAATATCCACCCGGTCGTTTATAACACTGAGAACGCCGGTGTCTTTGCATATTCCCACGAACGCCTCGGCAAGGGCCAAGAGTTTGTCGTCGGCAATGGCTTTTGCGCGAAGCTGGATGCAATCGGCTCCGCCGGCAGCGCACTTGTGCGTTAGAGAAATAACCTCTGCCGGCAGCTCACTGGTGATCACTACATATAGTCCGACACGTCTATATTTCTCAACCGTGTCGGCGAACAGGACAATGTCTTTTTCAAGGGTATAAGCATCGTAGCGCAGCTTCTCAATAACCTCAGCCGATGGCTGGTTCTCGATCCGGATTACCTCCGCGAGTGACCGAAGAGCCTCGGTCAAACGCTTGCAGCCGGCCGACAGAGAATCTCTCAAGTCGGCCCGGGCCATTTGTTTGTCCACGACCTGGCCGACACCGACGTCGCCTAGCGTGTCTCTGCTCGTTATAAGCTGCGCTGTGTCGAGCTTTCCGATCACTCCAGATAGTTCGTGCCTCAGTTGCTTGGCGCGGGCGGCCAGCGTCGCAGAATTGAGGGCAAAACGGCAAAACTCCTCGACAACGCGCATTGCCTCGCGCGCCCGATTGAAATTGGCATCGATAATTCTACAAACAGCGCGTTCCATAACGCCGGTGATTATATGGCCCGAAGCATCCTTTGAGTAGGCAAAAAGCAAGTGAAGGGGTTGTGACAGGTTCTTTACGCTGTTGGTGGAGCACTTTCAGCGCAAAGAGAAGCGGAGTCGCCCCTCCTCCGGAACGACTCCACAGCAACTAAAGTAACATCTTGCCACCAAAACCGGCTCAACCGATTCCGTCTATTCCCAAAGATCGGGCGGACATGTCCTCCTCCGAAACATTTTTAGGCCGTCCGCCCAATATAGCTGCCTAAAAAAGCGTAA
>Ga0111165_1071_pt1 | contig 11922 bp, 7 predicted proteins | sample DeeMarSeWOR28_12_FD_80268 | JGI IMG/M metagenome (GOLD analysis project Ga0111165, IMG submission 80268) | Phycisphaerae bacterium SG8_4 | reverse complement strand
AGGGAGGATTTTTCAGATGCGTTCGATCGGGATTGCTTTGACATGGGAGTTCTGGCGCCGAAGTTGGTGGTGGATTCTCTCGGCCGTAATGCTCGTGGCATGCATCACCATCACCACGTCGTATTACGGCAGCGCCTCGCAGCCCAAAGCTGAAACCATGGCAAAGATTCACTACAGGGCTGTCTTTCATCTATTCCTCTGCGTCGCTTTCTTTTCACTATGGTCCCAGCTTGACAAAAAGAACAATCGCCTGGGTTTTCCCGGGCATTTGTACACCAGACCCACCCGGACCTGGGTTTTCGTAGGATGGCAAATGCTGTTTGGTGCCGTGACAGTCACGCTGCTGTACCTGGTTGAGGTAGGTTGCGTCCGAATCCTGTGGTCGATCACCTGGCCGCTGGCCGGGCCAATACTGCTGTCGATCACTGTCGTGGCCTGCGCTCAGGCTGTCTTCTGGTCGACGGTGGCTCACCCTGTCTTGCGAGCCCTCATATGCCTATCGGTGGTGGCCGCGCTTCAGATGTGGCAGTTTTCACGATATGGAGCTATGACGGATTATCCCAACACCAGTGGCCTGACCCACATGTGGAATGGACTTACGCTAGGCGAATTCCTGACATTGGCCCCGTGTCTTGTTGCGGCATACGTCATTGCCGTTGTCGGCGTGTCGCGCGACCGATGCGGCGATTGCGCGGGTTGGCCGCGAGTCAGGGCGTTCTTCGATTCGGCGATAAATCTGCTGCCGGGAAGGGCCAAGCCGTTCGATTCTCCTGCGGCCGCACAGTTCTGGCGCGAGTGGCACGAGAAGGACCGTCTCATGCCGGTTGCTTGTGGAGTTTGGGTGGCGGCTATCGTCCTGTTGGGTGTATCTGGCATCACAGACACGATGCATACCATATTGCTCTTCATATTCACTTCGCAGATCGGCCTGGCTGTTCCCTTTCTTGCCGGGCTGCTCGTTGGCCAGTCCGGTCGCAAGTCAAAAATCGGCGATTTCAAAGCCACACTCCCGGTAACCAACTCGAGGCTGTCGGCCATCATTCTCCGAGCGGGAGCGGCGGGCCTTCTTTCTGCGTGGGTGATCTACGTCGCCGGACTCTTGTTTATGATTGGCTGGTACTTCATGGTCGGCAAAGGCGTTGCGTTGCCGCTGGCACAGTACTATGCTGCAAAAGACGCCATACTTGAACTCGGCTTCGGGAAAACACTTCTTCTTGTTGTCGCGGGAATTGCTGCTGTCTGGGGCAGCATGGGCCTGGGCGCCACTATGACGCTCATCGGTCGGCCTTGGTTGCTTTTCGGATTCTGGTTGGCGCTGTGCTTTATCCTGCCGGTCTTTGTGGCCCTTGAAATGCTTCACACTTTCAACCTCATTCCCCCGGGCATCTTTCCGGCCGTGGTGAAGAGCGTCCCCTGGATCATTGGGGCCTGTTGTCTGCTGGGAACAGCTTGGGCATTTATCGCGGCACACCGCCGACATCTCATCGGTTGGGCAAAGCTCTGCCTCGGCCCCGGGCTCTGGCTTCTGCTGTGCTTGGCTGTCGGGTGGGTGTGGCTGCCGAGAGACGAGCCCGGATTGCCGACCATCGTGCTGGTAATGGGACTGCTTGCGCTGGCGGTTGCTCCACTGGCCACCGCCCCACTGGCACTGGCATGGAATCGACACAGGTGATACCCTTCAGGGTAGTGAACCTTACGGTTTCTTGTCGGCCTGCCAATCCTGGAGGTTCTTGGCCAGTACTTGCACATCTCGTTTTTCCATAATGTGGGCAACGATGGCAGGGCGGATCTTCAATTTTGTCATTGCCTTGTGGGCCCGCTGCCAGAGCCGATCCTGCTTTGCCTTGGTGTCGGCCAGGTACAGCTCGGTCACAAGCTCGCTGAGCTTCTGGAGCATTATAGAATCGAGGTTCTTATAGTAACCTGATATTACCGTCTTTTGGTACTGAGAGTACTCGTTCTTAACCATATCAACCCTTAGCGTTTAGCGGATAGCGGTTACTGCAGAACGTAGAGCCTATCCGCCATACGCTCTGCGCTATCCGCTCTTTTACCGGAAACTCCCACATAAATCAAGTTATCGACATTGCGCAGCGGCTTTTTGCTGGCTTTGCATCATCGGCCGGCTATAATCGGCTGCAATTGTCGGCGGTATGCCGAGTTTATGTCAGGGATGCATCTCGCGCGAGTCTGACGTGAGATATGAGAGTCGTTATGACAAATAGGACGTCACTTGTTTTCTTGTCTCTTCTTCTCTTGCTGGCGGGTCCGGCTGCGCCGGGCCGGGCCGAGATGAGTGCATCTGAAGATACCAAGCGCCAGGACGCAGATCCGGGGCGGGGCGATTCGTCGGCGGGCCAGGCGAATATGGACACGTCCTCTGAGCGGGCTGGCGAGAGTCAAGAGGCCGAGCGGGTCTTCGAGTATCCGATGAATATATCGCCTCTGGGCAAAGAGCCTCTGAATGTGAAGTGGGACGATGAGCCGGGACTGGGCAAAGTTGGAACCGTGACTGCCAGATTCTATCTCTGGCAGAAACAGGATGAAAAAGGGGGGTTGTTAGAGTTTCAAGCCGACAACGCGGTTTTATTCTCGAGCGATCAGCAGGCTGAGATGGACCCGAACCAGGGCGGCAGTGCGAATGTTCTGCCCGGCTCAAGCATTCGCGCGATCTATCTTGCCGGCGATGTTCTGTTCACTGAAGGCCAGCGGACGTTTCGGGCCGAAGAGATTTACTACGACTTCGAGGAAAAGAAGATGGTCGCGATCAAGGCCGCCATGCGGACCTTCGATGAGGCTTACGGTATCCCGATCTACGTCAGGGCGGACAAGATCAGGCAAGTGGCGGAAAACCAATTCGCGGCCGAGGATATGACTTTGACGACAAGTGAGTTTCACTTGCCTCAGATCTCGTTCAACGCATCGAAGATAATCGTCACGGATACGACAGTCGCCGACCAGAAAGAAGGGGCCGCAACAAAGAGCAGCTATGATGCGCAGATGCATGATGTGCGTTTGAAGGCGCGTGACAGGACGATCTTCTACTGGCCCTTTGTGCGCAGTAACCTCGAAAGACCGGATCTCCCCCTCAAGAGCGTTCAGGTAGGCCGCGACAGGACGTGGGGAATGTCGGTCGAGACCAGGTGGTATCTCGCGCGGCTGCTGGGTCTGCAGGAGCCCGAAGGTACCGACAGCACTTTGGCGCTGGACTACTTCGGCAAGCGCGGCATCGGCGGCGGAATAGAAACGCTTTACGAAGGAGAGAAGTATTATGGGAGAATACTGGGTTATATGATCCACGATAGCGGGGAAGATCGGCTCGGCAGGCACAGCAGCCGTAAGAATCTCGAGCCGCCGCGGGAACTGCGCGGGCGGTTCCGCTGGCAGCACAGACATTATCTGCCCTACAATTGGCAGCTTACCTCGGAAGTCAGCTACGCGTCCGATGAGAATTTCATAGAGGGCTATTACCGGGGCGAATTCAACGTGGGTAAGGAGCAGGAAACGCTCGTTCATTTGAAGCGTATTGAAGACAACTGGGGCCTTTCCTTCTTGGGCAAAGTGCGAATAAATGATTTTGTCGACAAGCTGGAGGAATTACCAACCTCCGAGTTCCACTGGACGGGTCAGTCATTCTTTGACGACAAGTTGACGTTCTACAGCGATACTCAATTGAGCAGGTTCCGCCAGCGGTACGCTTCGTCCAATAAGACGCCAGGGTCGGAGGAGTTCTTTGCGTTCGCGACCACGAGAAACGAAGTTGACATGCCGCTGGCCGTGGGCAAGGCAAAAGTCGTGCCTTTCGTAGCCGGGACCGTGGCGCATGAAGATGGGATGGGCTTCTACCGAGAACTGGATGGTGGCACGGCAACCAGACAAGACGGCGTCTGGTTCGGTGAGACCGGCGTGCGTGTGTCGGGCAATCCCTATTGGAAGGTCTTTCGCGGCGTCAAATCGCAGTTGTGGGACTTGGACCAGATGCGACACATAATAAGGCCGCATTTGACGGCGGTGGCCTATACTCAAGATGAGTCGGTCATCGAACAACGCGATACACTGAACGTAGGTATCTCACAACGGCTGCAAACCAAGCGTGGCGTTGGTGAAAACAGGCGCATTGTCGACTGGATGCGGCTGGATATGGACGTTACGTGGGTGAATGATTCCGGCGATTCATCGGCGGGGGCGGACAGATTTATCTGGAACAAGCCCTTTATTCCGCCGATAAATAGCTTTAGCCAAACGGTTCCGGGCCGGGACAGGCGCGGCACCCACATATTTGGCCCGAGACGTAATTATTTCGGGGCCGACTATATCTGGCGACTGAGCGATACGACTGCGGTTTTGTCCGATATGAATTTCGACATGCAGAGTGGCGTGGTCCAGCAATGCGGCGCCGGCATTTCGCATCTGCGATGGCCCAGTTTGCAGTTTTATTTAGGCAGCAGGTATTTGAGGCGCATCGAAAACGGCCTTGGTGAAAAAGGGTCGAATGCGGTTACTTTTGCGGTTACTTATGCTCTTGATCCGCGATATACCGTGGTTTTTTCGCAGCAGTTTGACTTCGACTACGGAAAAACGGTGCGGAACGATATAACGCTCGTAAGGAAGTATCACCGGATCTACTGGGGCCTGACATACAGTGCGGACGCATCACTGGACAACCAGTCGATCGGATTTAGCATGTGGCCCCAGGGTGTGCCGGGTCTGGGGTATGGCAAGAGAAGGTACGCCAGCCTGGGTAGTTCGGCGGGTTATTGATAATCGATCTTGAACACGAAAAGCCTTGCACAATCCAGTTCAAATTTGTATTATACGGCCAAGCTCGTTTGTCTTGTTTTCCTAAAACAGCCGGATTTGGTTTCAAAAAGGAGAGTTCTATGGCGTTGGTGAATACCAAGAAGATGTTTGAAATGGCCTATAAGAACGGCTACGCGGTCGGCGCGTTCAACGTGAACAACATGGAGATCACGCAGGGCATCATTGAAGCGGTGGCCGAGGAGAAGGCCCCGGTTATTCTGCAGGTCTCGAGGGGAGCACGCGAATACGCAAAAAATAGCTACCTGAGGGCGATTATCGATGTGGTAGTCGAGGAGAATCCGGATATTCCCGTTGCGATCAACCTCGACCACGGAGATACGTTTGAAACCTGCAGACAATTCGTTGACGACGGCTTTACATCGGTGATGATAGACGCATCGAGTAAGCCATTAGAAGAGAATATTGCACTGACCAAGGAAGTGGTCGAGTATGCACACGCCAGGGACGTAGTTGTCGAGGCTGAACTAGGTCAGCTAGGCGGGATCGAGGAGGACGTCGTCGGCGTCGCGGACGATGACATAAGCAAGCACCTGGCCGATCCGAACCAGGTCGAGGAGTTCGTCCGCAAATCGGGCGTCGATTCCCTGGCGGTTGCGATCGGAACCAGCCACGGGGCCTACAAGTTCAAGAAAGAGCCCAAGCTGGCTTTCGATGTTATCCAGCAGATAGCGGACAAACTGCCCGGATTTCCGCTGGTCATGCATGGCTCAAGCAGCGTGCTCAAAGAGTTTGTCGATCTGATCAACAAGTACGGCGGGGCGATGCCCAACGCGATGGGCGTTCCGGAAGAGTCCGTAACGAAGGCGGCGAAGATGGCGGTCTGCAAGGTCAACATCGACACGGATCTGCGACTCGCTCTGACAGCCAAGATCAGGCAGGTCTTTGCTGAAAAGCCCGGAGAGTTTGACCCCCGCAAGTACCTTGGCCCGGGCCGAGAGGCTATCAAGAAAATGGTCAAGCATAAGTTGCATGTTCTGGGTTGCGCCGGAAAGGCAGCCGAGTGCATGTGAGAAACACGAAATACGAAACACTGCCAATTGGCCGGAACTCAGATTGACGAGGCAGGAAGCTGCGACGATTTGAGCATTTTGAGCTTCGGATTTCGACTTTGGAATTCTGCACTGTGTACGAGAGATAAGAAATGAAAGACGCGATACGTAGTCTGATCAACCTGGCGGCAATAGTACTCTTGTCGGCCGTCAACTTGGGCAAAGTTCCTGAATCTGTTTCGGCTCCGTTGCCGGTCCCTGTTGAGAGTCCGGCCTTGATCGGGTCAAATGAATACGGTACCTTTGCGCGGGCTCTCGAATTGATTCAAGAGGGCAAGTTCGAAGCTGCCGACAAGTTGATCGAACCGGCGCGCATACAAGATTCGGCTCAACTGGGCGCAACCGCCGGCCAGTTAGCACGGATCATCGACGAATACGAGCAGATTCGTGAACGCCGTCAGGCGGGTCGTGAAACTGCGTACGCCGAGGCGCTTTCCGAGCTTGAAAAACTCCAGATCCAAAGGGCCGACGATGATGCCAACGGCGTCAGCGATGTCAATGATGTGAACGACATCAGCGAGGCGCTTGCGGTTATTGCCAAGGCCAGGGAATTTGCAGATGAGAAACAGCAGCAGCAGCTAATGTCGGAGCCATTCGTAAGAAAGACCATCCAGGAGGCCATAGACAAAGCCGCCGCATTTGAAGTAGCCGGCAAATGGGTCGATGCTTATACAGATTTCTACTACTGGCTCAAGGCGATAGATCCGAACAACGAGGGTTACTCGGATTACGCGCAACGTCTGCTGGACAAGGCCACTTTGGCGATGGTCTTCGAGGACAGTCCGTGTGAAACGAGCGATGAGCGTTTCACAGGTGTCAAGAAAGAGATGTTTACTCGGGCGATCGAGTACCTGGATACACGCTACGTGACCCTCGTCGATTACGAGGCAATGGCAAACGAAGCTATCGAACGGTGCAAGCTCCTGGCCGAGGTGTTGGCCACATCGCCCCGATTCGCAGACGATTCAAACGGCGCCGGCGGTGAGGGGCCGACCGTGCCGGCGGGCGTGCGGGATCCCAAGAGAATTGCAGTCTGGTCGTCAATTCTGGATGGTCTAAACGATCAAGTCAGGACCACATCCCAAAAGCCGGGCGGGCTCAGCAAGGAAGGATTTTTGGATATTCTTGAAAAGGTGCTGACACTGAATGAGCGAACCGTGGGCCTGCCCGAGCAGGTGTTAATTTCACAGTTTGCAGAGGCATCGCTGTCGGCGCTGGATCCTTATACGGTCATAATCTGGCCCAAGCAGATACAGGATTTCGAACAGATGATGACCAACGAGTTTATGGGCATCGGCATCGAGATATCCAAGCGGGAAGGAAAGTTGACCGTATCGAGTCTTTTGCTCGATACCCCGGCGTTCAACTCGGCTCTCGATGCGGGCGACGTCATAGAAGCCGTCGATGGGCTCGAGACCAAGGACATGTCCCTTGGCTGTGCAGCCAAGAAGATCAAGGGCCGCGCCGGGACTACGGTCAATCTGAGAGTAAGGCGGTCCAGCGAGGACAAGTCGGTAAAGGACAAGGTGTTTGACATCACGATAACCAGGGCCACGATAACCGTTCCGACGGTACGGGGCTGGCAGAGAACCAAGGCGGGCAAGTGGCTGTACATGGTCGATCAAGAAAACAAGATCGGCTTTGTGCGCCTTACTAGTTTTTCCGCCGATACAGCGCCAGAACTGGAAAGAGTGCTGCGTCAGCTTGAGTCGGAAGGATTACGTGGTCTGATTCTGGACCTTAGATGGAACACCGGAGGGCTTCTCGATAGCGCCGTCGACGTGGCGGACAAGTTCATCGACGAGGAAGGCGGTTTGATAGTAAAGAGGCGAGCCGGTTTTGGCAGGGGGTCGGGCGTTGACTATGAGCTGGCACACCGAAAACGAACGCATCCGGACTATCCGCTCGTGATACTGATAAACGGCAGCTCTGCGAGCGCATCTGAGATTGTCGCCGGGGCATTGGCGGACGACAGGTACGAAAGGGCGACGCTGGTAGGAACCAGGACGCACGGCAAAGGCAGCGTACAGGGGATAACGGGCTATCCCCGCGATAGAGCCCAGTTGAAATATACAATGGCGTATTATCATCTGCCTTCCGGCCAGAGAGTTGAAAGCCAAGACGATGCCGAGAAAGAGGGCCGGAAAGATTGGGGTGTCGGACCGGATGTCAAAGTCGAACTCAGAAGCGACGAAGTAAAGAAGATGTTCGATGTGCAGAGAAGTAATGACGTGCTTGTCAGGGCCGATCACGACGAGGCCGACGAGAGCGTCAAGAAGGTGACATTAGAGGAAACCATGGCGTCTGACCCGCAATTGGCTGTAGGGCTATTGATTGTTCGCAGTAAATTGCTTCAAGTTCAGACGCTGGCTCAACTGGACAGTAGACCTGCGCAACAATAACTTTTCAGCTTTTACAGGTGTATTCATTTGACAAATGCCGAAGATGTGAGCAAGTTTGAACGGCAGAGGCAGGAAAAGCTGTCCCGGATCAAAGAACTGGGGATCGAGCCCTACGGCAGCAGGTACGAAGGTGCCGAAGCGGCTGAAGACATCAAACAGAGATTCATCGATGACGACGAGACCCAGCAGGCCAATTGTGCCGGCAGGATTGTGCTGCTCAGGGACATTGGCAAGCTGATTTTCATCACCCTGCGCGACCGCAGCGGAACCCTCCAGGCGGGTTTGAGCAAGAAGCTGCTCGGTAAGCAGTGGGAACTGGCCAAGCTGCTCGAACTCGGTGACACAATCGGAGCCTCCGGCCAGTTGGGTAAAACGCGAACCGGCGAGATCACAATTTGGGCCGATAGCGTCACACTTCTGAGCAAATGTCTGCTGCCGCCCCCGGAGAAGTTTCACGGCCTGGCGGACCTCGACCAGCGTTACAGGCAAAGGTATGTCGACTTGTGGGCCAATCCCGAGGTGATGGAGAGGTTCAAGACACGCAGCGCTATCGTAAAGACGATTCGCGAACACCTGGCCTCCAAGGGATTTCTTGAAGTTGAAACGCCGATGATGCAGGCCATAGCAGGAGGGGCTGCGGCCAAACCTTTTGTCACGCATCACAACAGCCTGGACATGGATTTGTACCTTAGGATTTCGCCCGAGCTGTTTCTAAAGAGATTGCTCGTCGGCGGCCTGGAAAGGGTCTTCGAGATAAACCGGAACTTCCGCAACGAAGGACTGAGCAGAAGGCACAATCCTGAATTCACAATGATTGAAATATATCAGGCCTACGCCGACTACAATATCATGATGGATTTGACCGAAGAACTTGTGTCGCTCTGCGTTCAAAAGCACTGCCCGGGCAATAAGGTCGAGTTCGGCGAATTTGAGATAGATTTCACCCGGCCCTGGCGACGGGCCAAATACGGCGAACTGCTGAAAGAACATGGCGGCTGCGATATCGATGACACCGAGGCCGTCAGAGAAAAGGCCAGGCAGCTCGGTGTCGATGAGTCTCAAATGGACGATGCGGTGGTCGCCAACGAGGTGTTCGAAGCCACAGTCGAGGAAAATCTCATCGCTCCGACGTTCGTGATTGACTACCCGGCGGCGCTGTGTCCGCTGGCCAGACGCAAAAAGGACAATCCGCAACTGGCGGCGCGATTCGAGTTGTTTATTGCCCGGATGGAATTGGCCAACGCATACACCGAGCTCAATGACCCGGCCCAACAACATGAGAATTTTCTTACTCAGCTTCGCGGCGAGGAAGAATCGCTCACGAAGATGGACAGCGATTACATAACCGCGCTGAAATACGGCATGCCCCCGGCCGGAGGGCTCGGCATCGGAATCGACAGGCTGATAATGGTGCTGACTGGCGCGGTGACCATTCGTGACGTTGTTCTGTTTCCGCTTTTGCGACCGGCAAGAAGCTGAGAGTTGTGCCCAGAATGATACGCCCGGCGAGATGCGGGGCTATATGCTTGTATATTTGAGTAAATGACGCTGATACGATGTTGAGACTATTTCTGTGTCTGCGCTATCTGCGCAAGATAAAAATCGTTTTCCTGAGCGTTGCTGCAGTCGCTCTTTCGGTCTCGCTGCTGATTGTGGTATCGAGCCTGTTCAGCGGCTTTATCAAAACGTTCGAGCAAGCGGCGGTTGAAGTAATAGGCGACGTGGTTCTCAGCCCTCGCAGACCGTTTAAGGTTGAGAAATACCCCTTGCTTATCGAGCAACTGGAGCAAGCGTCAACTGTACAGGCGGCAACGGCGGCGCTATTGGCGCCCGGTCTGCTGAAGTTGGATACGGGCATCGTGCGCCCCGTGGAAGTCTGGGGAATCCAGCCCGGTCGACTGGCAAGGGTGACCGGCTTGAAGCGGGCTTTGCTCAAGCAAAGGAGCCTGCCCGGCGAGCCGTCTTTCGAAACGGGCGATTCTCCGGAAAAGACAGGCGGATTTGTGGGCATCGGCGTTCTGGGCGAACCCGACGACGAGACGGACGAATATGATCTTGAAGCGGTTGAGAAGTGGCTAGGCAAGCAGATCGTGCTGACTACGGGGACTGCATCGAGCACTGAAATCAAGAGAAAAGTCGTGGCTTTTTCAATTGCAGACGTGGTCGAGACGGGAGTCTATCAGTTTGACAAAGGAGGTGTGTATCTTTCGATAGAGGATCTCCAGAGGACATTGTATCGGGATCAGGAGTCGCCGATTGCCGATCAGATTCTGATCAAACTCGCCGACGATGTCGACACCAAGGTGGCACTGGCGGAGATTGCCGGTCTGTGGCGGAACTTCGTCACCGAACACCTGGAGGCAAATTTGTTTCTGATACGCCAAACGGATATCCTGACGGCCAAAGAGATGCAAAGGCCTTATGTCCGGGCGTATCGCAAGCAGATGGGGATCCTCTTGCTGATATTCGGCATCGTGAGCTTTGGCGTTGTTCTGCTGGTCTTCTGTATATTCTATATGATCGTCCGACTCAAACAGAAGGATATCGCAATAATCAGAAGCTGCGGGACATCGAGCGCCGCGGTGGCCATGGTCTTTGTAGACTTCGGCGCCTGTGTCGGTATCCTCGGCTCAGCAATCGGAGCCCTTCTGGGATATCTTATTACTGCGAATGTCAACACAATCGAGGAATGGATAAGGATCGTCTTCGGACTGAAACTGTGGAAGAGCAGCGTGTATTTGTTCAGCAAGATACCGAATGAGGTTGACTGGCTGTGGGCTCTCATATTTATGTTGGTGGCAACCGGCGCGGCGATAGTCGGCACGCTGATTCCCGCTGTTGTCGCGGCGAGAACAAAGCCGGTGGAAATTCTCCAGTACGAATAGTCCTTGCCGAATAATGTATAAGATCACTCTCGCAATAAGATACTTGTTGAAACGCCGCATCACGTACTTCGCCGTGATATCGGTCGCGCTGTGCGTCTTCATCGTTTTGGTGGTGATGACCGTTATGGCCGGGCTTGTGGGCGATTTCAAGGAGAAGAACCACTTGTTCGCAGGTGACTGTGTTGTCGCTACCGAATCGTTGGTGGGCTTTTCGTACTATGAAGAATTCATGGAAATACTCGAACAGGTGGATTTTGTGGAAGCTGTCTCGCCCGCCGTAAAGAGCTACGGCTTGATAGGCCCCCGAGGCTCGGACAGCAAGGTCGGCGTTCAGATAATGGGTATCGATCCGGCTGTGCACAGCAGGGTGACCGGATTTGCCCAGAGCCTGGACTACAACAGGGTAGATGCGTCCAAGGCTTTCGAACCTTCATACGACCCGAATCTCGTAGGCTGTGTGCTGGGAAAAGACCTGCTCTACCAGCGCGACTCTCATGGCACCTATGCGGTAGGAGACGGTCCGGGCCGGGCGGGCTATTCGGTGAATTGTTTCCCGCTGACCCCAAAGGGGGCACCGGCTGATGCCGGCACCGACATGGTCAATGCCAAGACTTTCTACCACAGTGACAACTCAGAAAGCGGCCTGGCTAGGGTGGACGGGTCGATGCTTTATCTGCCGTTCGAATGGGCTCAGAGGCTTTGTGGGATGACCGATCCCAACAGAGCCAATGCCATTCATGTCAAGTTCAAGCCGGATGTCAGGTT
>Ga0111165_1144_pt1 | contig 11977 bp, 8 predicted proteins | sample DeeMarSeWOR28_12_FD_80268 | JGI IMG/M metagenome (GOLD analysis project Ga0111165, IMG submission 80268) | Phycisphaerae bacterium SG8_4 | reverse complement strand
CCGGGCCGCAATTGTACTTGGTGCTCTGAAGACAAACGCCGTTATCATCCAGTGTCGTTTCCAGCTGCGCCAGACGAGCGTAATCGACAGCGGGCATCAAGAACGGCAGTACGGAGAAGTAGATCGTGAACAGAACCATAAGCAGCACAACGGCACACCGGTTGCGCCGCTGCGGGAGACGGGACAACGGTGTTGTGAGCAGCATCGTGCAAACCAGGGCCATCACCGCGAACTCCGTACGGCCAGCCATGATCCATCTGAACGGCGGGATCAGCTCCGCGCGCAGCAACCACCTGGGCACTGCGATGATTGCGACAAGAAACAGCGGCACGGAATACGCGATGATCCACGCCCGACTCCGCACACGCCAAAACCGCCGGCCGAGAAGTACTCCAGAAACCGCCAGCAGTATCACGCCCAAAGTCTGAACAAGTGAAATGATTACGTATTGCATAGTTTGCTAGGAGCCACTATTCAATTCAAGCCGAACATGTTTTTCGAGATATTCGTGTGCGTTGATCGGACGGATTTCATGTTGTTCAGGCATATCGGTGAAACATTGTATCACCATCTGGAGCCGGTTTCCTTGCGGCACATCTACTTCAATTGGAGCAGCCATATCATTGTAAGCATCCTCGCTCGCATATAATCTCATGCGTTCGGCTGAGGGGCTGGGGCCGCGCACCACCGCAAAGAACTGGAAACCGTACCGAAGCGTGACTTCGGCAGCACGACGATACAAATACCTGCACACCACCTTGGGCGAGGTGTAGCTGTTTGCAGAGAATTTGATATAGAATGTGTCTTGAGACATTGCCTCTTCAGAATAACCTCCCGCCGGAGTCGCGCCCAGCTTCTGATAAGGTGTAGCCTCACATCCGAAGAGACCGGCAACAAGAACAAGAGTAGAAGAAACTCTGAGCTTGTTCATATCATTCACCCCTAACGGTGCTCGCACAGCTCGGTATGAGTACCCAAACACAATTGGACCCACTGTACAGACACCGAGTATATCGCATGTCCCCGAGATTCTCAAGGCAAGACCATGCCGCAACGCCCACGGCAGGTAATCACAGTCTTTGCTGCAGTGGTTGGAATTTATACCCTTGCCGGTAGTAAATTCCCGCGAGTAAGACCAAAACCTGTTCTTTTAAAGCCATTTACCCGCGCAAGAACGCGAATTTTCAATCAGGAGCACTATAACACTTTACATGGAGGCCGTACTGGTTATCATGATAGACGGAAGCCTGAGCATCGGGATTGAACAGCTGCGCGAGAGAGCTTCGGTGTTTTGACAGGCATCAGCGACTTTTGTTTGTTACGGGGCTAATTATGGAATTGCGGGATATCTTCGACAGAATGCAGCAGCAACCTCCCAGGATGAACTACCCAAAAGTGCCATGGAGGTGGGTTGCAGCGATAATGATTCTCGTCGCGATCGCCGGCGGATTGAAGACGTCGGTCTATACCGTGCCCACCGACTCTGCGGGCGTGATTCAGAGGTTCGGGCGCTACAACCGGACAACCGAGCCCGGGATACATCTCAAGATGCCTCTGGGAATCGAGGAGGCGGTCCCGGTCCCGGTCAAGAAGGTGCAAAAAGAGGAATTTGGCTTTCGAACCCTGAAGGCGGGCGTGGACACGCGATACCTGGGCGCCGAAGAAATTGACGCCCGACGCTCGAACGCCGAGGATTTGATGAGGCTGATAAGAGACAGTGGAGAAAGGGTCTCGCGTGGCGCAACGTCTCAACTGGCCGAGAGGGCCAAAGAGATACTCCGAGGCGAATATGTGATGCTCACCGGGGATCTGAACATAACCGACGTCGAGTGGATCGTTCAGTACCTGATAAAGGACGCCCGGAGCTACTTGTTCAATATACGCGAGCCGAGGCAGACGATCAGGGATGCGAGCCAGGCGGTGATGAGGCAGCTCATCGGCAATGGCAGCGTAGACGAAGCGATAACAATCGGAAGAATCGAATACGAAGTCTCGGCCAAAGAAGCTTTGCAGAAACTGCTCGATGAGTACGAGACCGGAATTCACGTCGTCACCGTCAAGCTCCAATCGTCGAACCCGCCCCAGAAGGTCAGGCCGGCTTTCAACGAGGTGAACAAGGCCCTGCAGCAGAAGGAAACGAGAATCAACGAGGCGATGAAGACCTACAACGAAGCCGTGCCGAAATCGAAGGGCGAGGCCCAGAAGGCAATTGAGACGGCCAGGGGATACGCCGCCGAAAGGGTCAACAAGGCAATGGGTGACATCGCCAAATTCGAAAAGATATACGCCGAGTACGTCAAGGCCCCCGATATTACCAAACAGAGAATGTACCTCGAGACAATGTCCAAGGTCCTGCCGCTGATACCTGAGAAATGGATAATCGAGCAGGGCGGCGCCGACGGCGGGATATTAATGAGGCTCAATCTTGAGAGCGACAAGAGTTCAGAATGACAATCCTGAAAATAGGTCATGACATACTACTAAGAAATCTTTTACCGCCGAGTCCGCAGAGAACGCAGAGAGCCAGTGTTTATATTCATTCGCTGCGTGCTCAGCGTTCTCTGCGGTGAATTCTTGAAAAGGAAAGGTCAACAGAATGACTCGTATAATCACAATAGCAATCCTTTTAATCGTCATCATATTTCTGTCGGCGTCGATGTACGTGGTTGACCAGACGGAGCAGGCCGTAGTGACGCAGTTCGGCAAGCCCGTCAGGGTTATTGTCAACCCGATCGAAGGTCGAGACAAGGACCAGATGCTGACCGAGTTAAGGGACAAATACGCAGAAGAAGGAATCGGCGTCACCGAGGGTGCGGGATTGCACTTCAAAGTGCCTTTGATACAGAGCGTGCGCAAGTTCGAGAGAAGACTGCTGCGATGGAACGGCTATCCCGAACAGATCCCGACTAAGGACAAGAAATACATCCTCGTCGACTGTACGGCGAGGTGGTACATCAAGGACCCACTGCAATTCCTGCGATCGGTCGGCACCGAAGAGCAGGCCCACGCCAGGCTCGACGATACCGTCAACTCGGGAACAAGAAACTCCATAACCAAGAGAGACCTCATCGAAATAGTCCGCACAGACAACCGTCAGATGCAAGTGGCCGAGGAAGAACTGCGCGAGACAACCCAGGTGAGCGAGGTAACCGAGGGCAGGCCCAAGATTGTCGCTGAAATCACAGAAGCCGCGATTACTGCCTGTGACGTTTACGGCATAGGCATTCACAGCTCGGGCGTGTTGATCAAAGGGCTGACCTATATCCAGGATGTCAAGGACACAGTCGAGAAGAGAATGATCGAGGAGAGGCTGAGGATCGCCGAGAAATACACCTCCGAAGGCGAAGGCCAGTACCAGAAGATCATGGGCGACAAGGAGCGAGAAGTCAAAACGATCCTCTCGGAAGCCTACAAAGCTGCGCAGGAGATCGAAGGAGAAGCCGACGCAAAGGCAACGGAAATCTATGCGCAGACCTTCGGCAAGGACCCGGAGTTCTACAGATTCTTCAAAACTCTGGAATTATACGAGGAACATTTGGCCGGAGCGAAAACGCGATTGATCCTTGGCACCGACAACAGTCTTTTTGAATTGATCAAGGGTGACATGTTGAAAATTGCCGACGCGCCTAAAGGTGACAGCGCGTTGGAGTAAGACGCGCAAAAGGTACGAAAAGTGATCTTCATAAAGCTAGTCAGGCTCTTGGGTGCCGGCCTTGCCGCCGGGCTGATTTGCCATTTGCTCTGCTCAGCCGCTAAGAGGAGTGCTCTGCTCAGCCGCTAAGAGGAGCATGACGACACGGCCACACGGGAAGGGCGGCAAGGCACACAGGAAGTATGTCGAGTCCTCTGTCGTAGAGAAGAAAGACAAAGGATCCGATTCCGACAAAGAGAGATCTTAGTCTTTCCACTGCTTGAGGATCTCGAGACACTCTATCATCGACCGGCCGTTGTGGTAGCCTGCCTTCCAGGCGTTTGCCTTGTCGCCTCGCGCGGTTCCGTCAGGTGTGATCTCGGCGTGCCATTCGCCGCTGTCGAAGTCCACCAGGTGCTCTTCGATAAAGTCGCTCGTCTCTTTGAAAACGGTCAGATACTTCGAGTCCTGTGTTATGCGATTCATGTAAAGAGCACTGACAATCGCTTCGGTCTGGACCCACCAGACTTTGCTGCGCCTGTCCGCCGGTTGATTGAACGCGCCGCTGTCGTAGAAGCCGCCTTTGACTTCGTCGTATCCGTACTTCAACGAGTAGTCGAACAGGGTTTGGTACAAGTCAACGAATGGATAGTTCGAGACTCCCGCGGCATCGCAGGCATCCATCAGCAGCCAGACGTTTTCGATGTCGTGGCCGTAGGAAACTCTTGCGTAGTCGCCCTCTAGTCTCGGCGTCCAGTCGCGATCGTACTTGTCCGTGCAGGCGCCGATGTCCTTTCGTACGACCGTGTTGCTCTCGATATTGATCAACTCCAGCAAGCGCGCGCGCGCCAGCGGAAGCCTGCTCGCGCGGTAGAAGGTCGTCATCGCTTCCAGCAGGTGCAGATGGGTGTTCATCAGTTTGAGATTCGGCCCGGCGCCCATGTAGGAACCTTCGCCCTCAGCCACCGGCGTCCAGTCTTCATTGAAGAACTCGACGTAGCCTCCGTAGGTCTTGTCGTAAGATTTGGCTTCGAGCAGATTGAAGAAGCGAACCGCGAAATCGAGCACGTCCTTTCGGCCGGACGCCAGATAGAACTCGCTGATGGCATAGAGTGCAAACGCCTGGCCGTAGAGATGCTTTCGGGGCCTTAGCCTCCTGTCGCCGGTCGCGTCGACCTCCCAATAGAAGCCGCCGTTTCGGTCATCCCACATTTTCTCTTTCAGAAAGCGATAACCGAGATCGGCGGCCTCGATGTATTCCTCGCCTCCGTAGCCGGCCCTGGCCAGTCGGCTGAACAACCACACCGTTCGGGCCTGGCTCACAATCATCTTTGTCCCTCCACTTTTCAGCTCGCCATCAGGACCAAAGTTGATCGTGTACCCGCCGTTGGTGCGATCCAGACTCTTGGTGTACCAGAATGAAGCGATGTTCTCTTTGAGTATCTTCTCGAATTTGGGGATGTAGATCTTCGAGAGGCTTGCCCGATTAGGGGCCGCTTGCAGTTTGGAGCAAATCGACACCGAGACGATGAGAGTCGCAACTGCGCAAAATTGAGCTTTTTCGAGCTTCTTGCCGAGCATTGTTTCTCCTTCGTAGAATGGTCAACACAGACTATTAACATTTCACACATTTTATGGTATTATACCCTTCAGGGTAGTAAATTCCCGCGAGCAAAACCGTAACATGTTATTGTAAAGCCGCTGATCCGCGCAAGAACGGGAATTTTCAATCTGGAGCGCTATGTATTGGTATGATCAAACGAACGTATGAAAAGGTGTACCCTATGCGTACCTTGCTCAAAGTGATGATCGTTCTGCTTCTCGCCGCAATCTCAGCAACCGGCGCCCAGGCGAGGCCTGCGGACATTGGCGTCGAGGAAATCATCTTCAGCTCTCGCCAGGGCGGCGCCGGAAGTCACTGGTACGAGAACTTCGGCTACTACTCCCAGGACCCGAACAAGAAACTCTACGGCGCACGGGGGCGTTTGTGCCGGTTGAATCTTCGCACCGGCGCGCTCAGCGTCCTGCTCGACGACCCGGCCGGCTCGATTCGCGACCCCCAGGTCCATTACGACGCGGAAAAGATTCTTATCTCCTACCGCCCGGGGGGCACGGATTACTATCACCTCTACGAAATAAACGTCGACGCAAGCGCGCTCACGCAGCTTACCTATGGGCCGTACAACGACATGGAACCGACATACCTGCCCGACGGCCGGATAATGTTCTGCTCGGACCGCAGCAACCGCTGGGTCCCATGCTGGTATTCACAGGTGGCGATCCTGTACACGTGCGACGCTGACGGCAGCGGCATCCAGCCGGTATCCGGCAACATCGAGCACGACAACACACCCTGGGTTCTCTCCGACGGCCGGGTTATCTACGAGCGGTGGGAGTACGTCGACCGCAGCCGGGTCGCGTTTCACCATCTCTGGACGGCCAACCCCGACGGCACCGGGCAGATGATCTATTACGGCAACCTCCACCCAAGGACATTGATGATCGACGCCAAGCCGATCCCGAACAGCAACAACGAGGTGGTCGCTGTCTTTTCACCCGATCACGGTCGCCGGGAGCACGAGGGAGACATTGCCATCGTGACACCAAAGCAGGGCCCAGACGATCCGGCCTCGGCCAACAATATTACCAAAGAGGAAAAGAAGAAGAACTTCCGCGATCCCTATGCGGTTTCGAGGGATTGCTTCCTGGTTGCTCGGGGTCCGAGCATTCTCGCGATGAACAGGGACGGTGAGGCGAGAGAAATTTATCGCCTGCCGCCGGAGTTTCGATCATCCCGCCGCGGAGTGACTTTCAGCAGACGACGGGCCGCTTGGTCTTGCAGGATGTATACGCCGGACGCAACATGGCCGGCGTCAAGCGGGGCGAGATCAAGAAGCTTCTCGTACTGGAGACACTCTCGAAGCCTGTCAACTACAGCGGCAAGATGCCGCCGATCAGTTTCGGTGGAACATACACGCTCGAACGCATCGTGGGTACAGTCCCGGTCGAGCCCGATGGCTCGGCCTATATGGAGGTGCCGGCGCTGCGGAGCCTGTTCTTCGTCGCTTTGGATGAAAACGACAATTCGGTCAAACGCATGCACAGCTTTCTCGCCGTCATGCCGGGAGAAACCACAAGCTGTGTCGGCTGTCATGAGCAGCGCCAGAAGACACCCGTGGCGACAGAGACCGCCGCGCTGCAGGCGCTTAAGCGGGCGCCTAGCCCGGTCACTCCCATCGCCGGTATCCCGGACGTCTTCGATTACCCGCGTGACATTCAGCCGATCCTGGACAAACACTGCGTCGAATGTCACAACTACGACCGGCGCGAAGGCGGGATTATCCTGACCGGCGATCACGGGCCGATCTTCTCGCACAGCTACTACACCCTCACTGCGTTCGGATGGATATCCGACGGGCGCGACCGCCTTCGGACAAACCTGCCGCCGCGCACCGTGGGAACCTCGGCCAGCCCGCTGATGAAGATGCTCGACGGCAGTCACTACGACGCCAAGCTGACCCGGCACGAGCAGGACATGATCCGCTATTGGATCGAGTCGGCCGCGCCGTATCCGGGCACATACGCCGCACTCGGCACCGGCATGATCGGCGGCTTCCCAAAGAGCGTACTCGAAACAACCGAGCGGAAATGGCCCCAGGCGATCGAAGCGGCCGAAGCCATCACGCGACGATGCACGGGATGTCACGATAAGTCTCTGCCCGTGCCGAAGTATATCTCCGACAATCTGGGGCTTATCCTCTCGAATCCGGACTTCAATGATATCCGCATCCGAATGTCACGGCACTTGATGTTCAATCTTTCGCGCCCGGAGAAATCGCTGATCCTGCTGGCACCGCTGGCGAGTGACGCCGGAGGCTACGGGCTCTGCAAACAGCGAGACCCAGGCGCACGCGGCGGCGAGCCGGTGACGGTCTTCGCCGGAACCGACGATCCGGACTACAGGAAGATCCTCGCCGTCTGCGAAAGAGGGAAACGCCACCTTGAACAAAACAAACGCTTCGACATGCCGGGCTTTCGTCCTACGTCCTCCTATGTGCGCGAGATGAAACGGTATGGGATCCTGCCGAACGAACTGCCGGAAGAAGCCCCGATCGATGTGTACGCAACCGACCGCGCATATTGGCGTTCCCTGTGGTGGCGCCCGAGGGCAATCGCACGAAGCGAACGGTCGATGCCGTAAACTGTCCTGCCAAGAACAGCAGTATCCGATTGTTTTTTCCTGAAATATACCCTATCGGCCTACGACATCATAATGGAACGCAACAAGTGAACGAGAAATGGGGGCCGCAGTCGTCAATCGAAGACAAGGGGAAATTAATAATGAATCGCAAACAGATAATCCTACTTACGATCGGAGCAATCGCAATCGCGTGGGCACTTCTGGTCCCGACCTGGGAATCGCTGGAGTTCGTGGATTCCGACAAGGGGCAGGTAGTCCTCACCAACTACGAAAGTCGTCTGTTCAATAATCCGCCGGAGCACAGCGACTTGAGAGAGCCCCGTATTGTCTGGAGATACGCGATACAGGAGGCCTTCGCCTATGCGGTGGTTGCTGGGATTTTGTGCTATTTCCTGCGGACAAAGAAGACACGCATCACCGACGAATCGCAGGAGAAGGTCTCTTCTGCCGCGGCATTTTGACCCGGAGTATTGCTGATGAACAAAGGGACACCAACTGCAAACAAGATCAGCCTTGAAGCGCTGTCGCTGAGATATAGATCCGGAGTCCAGGCCCTTGACTCAGTGGACCTCGAAGTTGAGTCCGGCCTCTTCGGCCTGCTCGGTCCAAACGGCGCCGGCAAAACGACGCTGATGAAGATCCTCACGACTCTGCTCAGACCAACCGGAGGTATGGCAAGAGTCTTCGGACATGACGTCGTGCGCGACGCACGGCAGGTCCGATCCTTACTCGGCTATCTGCCGCAGGATTTTCAGACCTACGGTCAGCTTAGAGCGTGGGAGGTTCTGGATTACTACGCAATACTCAACGGCATGACCGATCGCAAAAAGCGCCGCGCGAGAATTGAAGACGTGCTCGCCCTCGTAGGTCTCGCCGATAAAAGAAACCGCCGGGCCTCTCAGCTCTCGGGCGGCATGTACAGGCGACTCGGCGTAGCCCAGGCACTATTGACCGATGCCAGGCTGCTCATCTTCGACGAGCCGACAGCGGGGCTCGATCCCGCGCAGCGGGTTCGCTTTAGAAACTTTCTCGGCGAGCTTAGCCGGGACCGTATCGTGCTTCTTTCGACGCATATCGTCGCCGACATTGGCTCGGTCTGCGATAAGCTCGCCGTGCTCAACCACGGGCGGATCGAGTTTGAAGGAAAGTGCCGCCAGCTCGCCGACCGGGCCGAGGGAAGAGTCTGGCAAACATGTGTCGATGACGCGCAGTACGAGAAGCTTCGCAGCGAATATGCAATCACAAGCATGGTCGATACCGATCACGGGCTGCAGCTTCGGTTGCTGTCGGAGACAAAAAAGGACCCCGGCTGGGAAAGCGTTGTGCCGACGCTGGAAGACGCATATCTCTGGTTGATTAACACTTCGGACGCGTATGAACAGGCAGCTTGATATGCTCAAAGAAATGGTGTTGGTCGAGCTGCGTGTCCAGCGGCGAAATCCCATCTGGATGATAAGTTTTGCCGCCGCGGCGCTGCTCGGTTACTCGGAAGCCTTCACAGCCGGCGTGCTCGACTGGCCGACAACCAACCAGGCCTTTCGGGCGTACCAGTTGGGCTGCGTGATGATCTTCGGCGTGATGACGTTTCTGCTGACCGCCGGGTCGTTGTCGCGAGACCTGTCGGACTCTCGAAAGGAACTGCTCTTGTGCAGGCCGATTAGCCCCCTTGTTTACATCTGCGGCAAGTACATCGGCAACATTCTGTTCGTCTTGTGTCTCAACATCTTGTTCATGGCGGCGTTTCTGGTCATTCCACTGCTCCACGGGCAATCCTGGATATATCCGCCCAGGCCGTTCCTGGAGGTAATGTTCTTCTCGGCGCTGCCGACGATTCTGTATTGCGGCGCGCTTGGAGTCTTTCTCGTGTGCCTGGTGCGCAAGGTCATAATCGCAATTCCGGTGTTTCTCGTGTACTTTCTCGCGGTGGCCTTATTCCGCATTCCCGAGACTCTGAGGGGAAAGAAACTCGACGTGGACATGTGGGATTTCAGCATGAGGCTGTATCCCCACACCTTCACGGCAAGAATCGGGCCGTGCAGTCTGGCCGATATGTCGTTTTCACACCTGCTGCAGCCTCCGGTACCGGAACTGTACGCAAGGGCGGGCCTGTACAGCGTGTTTTCACTCGCAATTCTCGCTCTCTCGGTTCTGCTGTTGAAAAGGATGAGGAACAGTTGACATGAACGAGAATTGGTTGATCAAAACCATTCGAAACGAAGCGACTCTGCTCTGGTACTCGCTGCGGATGCTCGTCGGGCGAAATCTGATCGCTGTGGGCATAATCTCCATTGTCGCACTGGGTGTTGTCTTTTCATATTCGGTCCCGCTGCGCGAGACGAAACTGTCGGTCCTGCTTGGGCAATTGGAGATGTTCGCTCCGTTGCTGGGCATCGTGATATTCAGCGATCTTGTAGCAGGCGACGTCGAGGCCAGACGAGCAACGCTGCTGATGTCCTCGCGATACGGCATCGTGCCGGTGGTCATCCGCAAACTCATCCACGGCCTTATCATCACTTCGGCGACCTATCTTGCGAATCTTCTTATCCTGAGATTCTCCTACACGTCATTCAATATCCTGCCGGCATTTCTGATCATAATGCCGGGAGCATTATATTTCGGCATGATCGGCCTGCTGGCGGCAACCTTCGCATCTCGCGCTCTTGCCGGTTACGCGGCCGGGACCGCAGCGCTGATCCTCTCAATGGTTATCCCGGAGACCATGCCGCTCGTTCCGACTGCCTTCGCGGTCAAGGGTAAACTGGCCACGGCAACTCTCCTGGCAGAGCACAACTGGATATTCGCAAAAATCGCATTCGTCACTCTCGCCTTCGTGATGGCCATGCTCGTCGTTATGATAGCCGGGAAGCGTTCGCGAAGATTCCACCTCGTTATCGCCGCGGCATTGCTGCTGGCCGGTTGCTATTGGGCAACTCACACAATATGGTCCCGCCAGGTCCAGCCTGACATCTATTTTTCCAATCCCGGCAGGCAGCTCGACGTGATAGAGGATGGCGACGAGCTAATCGCCCGGACGGCGGCCGTCAGAATCTGGGGCAGGGGCAGGAACAAGAGCAACGAAGAGACCTCTCTAACCGACACTATATACAAATCCGAAAATGGGCGGTGGGTTGAAGACCGCAAGGTCGAATACGATTCGGCGAGAGAATACGACCTGATTCACGTGGATATCGAAGCTGACGTGGACCCGACCACCGCGGGCCTCGACGCCAAAGCTCGGGCCAGTGTAAAGATCCTCGCAGAGGCTGTCCACAAGATCTATTTGAGAGTCGCCTGGGAGTTCCAGGTCAAACAGGTCGAGGTCGATGGAGCCCGGGCGCTGTTCTCGCGTTACGGCGACCTGATCGAGATCCCGCTAGCCACTGCCGCCACCCGGGGCCAGACCGTAAAGGTAGACATAGCCTACGCCGGTATTCTCCGGCTGCCCTCGCGCCGACAGAGGCTCGAAAACAGGGACAAAAACACTCTGTTCGTGAATTCACGGTGGTACCCCTTCATCAAGAGCTGGTACCACGAAGGAATGGCCGAGGCATGCACCTTTGAAGCTGATATCACCGTTCCGCAGGGCTGGCATGTAGGCGCCGCAGAAGTCGCGGGCACCAAGGGTCCGGGCCGCATCTGGCATTACGGCAGCGACACTCCCTGCGACCGGATCGGCCTGGTTGTCACCCGTCTTGACAGAGAAGAGGCTAAGTACGGCGACATCACAGTGACAGTGTTCGCCCGGACCACAGGCGCCAAATACATGCGGCAAATCGCCGAGCGGGCATGTGACACACTACGCTACTACGAAACGGCTTTCGGCAAATATCCTCATCGTAATCTTGCGATTATCGAATACGATCACATCACCGCCGGCGGCGTCGCGGTCCCGTCGATCGTCCTGATGAACACGGAGCGATGCAGAGGCGAACACAGATCGGACATGCTCAATATGTATGTCCCCCACGAGGTCGCCCACCAGTGGCACTCCAGCGCATTGCCAATCTGGATAGCGGAAGCGTCAGCGATCTACTCGAACTATCTTTATCTGGCACAGAGGCCGGATAGTCAAGGCTACCTGGCCGACCTCCACAAGGGTCTTAACGACTTCCTCGAAGCCAACAAAGACTATCCGGCCCCTCTGG
>Ga0111165_1110_pt1 | contig 12132 bp, 5 predicted proteins | sample DeeMarSeWOR28_12_FD_80268 | JGI IMG/M metagenome (GOLD analysis project Ga0111165, IMG submission 80268) | Phycisphaerae bacterium SG8_4 | reverse complement strand
GTGCGGCGTGTCACGATCAGTGATGTTGGGGCCTCCGTAGGTATCAAGGGCGGCGGGATAGATTCTGTCTACGAGCTGAACAATCTGCAGCGCTTCGGCGGGCTGCAGTACGACGGAGCAAGCCTTCAGACCGGCGGTACCGAACACAAAATCTATCGCTGGAATTGGTCACACGACCATCCGAAATTCTCCTACAGGTTTGACACTGCCAGGTACGGCTCTGAAGCGACACATGGCGAGATGAGTTTCAACGTGGCCTGGAATACGCCCGGCGGCTACATGGTCAAAGGCGACAAGCATCTCTTTCACAACAACATCCTGTTGGGCGGCGAAGGCTGTGTCTATCTGTTCAATCTTCCGGAATGGGCAAGCTCGAACCGGCACAGTCTGGCGGCCAACAATGCCGTGCCTGCCTTCTGGGCCGACAGGCGTAAGGGCAAGGCTGAAATGCTCGCCACACTCAAGAGCAATGTCACCGGAGATATTGCCAGATACCTTAGAGATCCTGAGAATTTGGACTTCAGACCCAGAAAGGACAGCCCGCTCATCGACGCAGCCTCAACGATCAGGCCGTCGGACGTCCCGTGGAAGAATACGGCGATCACTGAGCCAGGCGAAATTGTCGGCGATGGGCAGGACATCGGGGCCTACGAGCACGGAGCGTCTGGCTACTGGATCCCCGGTTTCAAATTTACTCACGCCTCGACCCCTGTGCCGCCCGATGCCACGATAACCGCCAAGAGCGACTGCGACCTGATGTGGCTTGGTGGTTACAAGGCCGAAACTCACGATTTGTATTTTGGCACGTCGGCAAGAGGGGTCGAGACGGCAACCAAGGAGGGTTCGGCATTTCGCAAGACGTTCCACGGTAAGGCAAATGTCTTCGATCCGGGAAAGCTCGATCCCGGCAAAGCCTATTTCTGGCGAGTCGACGCAACTCGCGATGGCAAGACGATCAAGGGAAAGATCTGGAAATTTACAGTCGATAGGCAAGACTTGTGACGTGAATCGCATCAGACAGTGAAAGTGATACCCTTCAGGGTAGTAAATTCCCGCGAGTAAGATCATAAACTGTACTTGTAAAGCTACTTACCCGCGCAGAAACCCGAAATTTCAATCGTGAGCACTAGATATGATGAATTCAAGAAATACAGTCGTGACAATATGCCTGCTCAATGTTCTGGCGTTGAGAAGTGGGCTTCTAGCGAGAGATTATGAACCCACCTGGGAATCGCTCAAGTGCGCTCGGGTTCCCGAATGGATCATAGATGCCAAGTTCGGAGTATACACGCACTGGGGCGTATACTCTGTTGCGGCCTATATGACAAATGTCTACGGCCAGGAAATGTACATCCCCGAAGGTTCCAGGAAACAACCCAGGAGAGGGATGGCCGTTCGAAGATACCACGAGGAGAACTACGGGTCGATCTTCGAGTTCGGCTACAAGGACTTCGTGCCGATGTTTACTGCACCGAAATTTGACGCCGCCGAGTGGGCGCAGGTCATGAAAGACGGCGGCGTGGGATTTGCCGGCATCTGTCTTGTACATCATGACGGCTTCTGCCTCTGGGACAGCGAGTTCACCCGTTGGGACAGCATGGATATGGGGCCGAGACGCGATATTTATGGTGAACTTGCCAAGGAGATCCGCAAGCGTGACATGAAACTGCTGGCTACTTTTCATCACGCCCGCACATACGGTCATCACACGGCCTACGCCGACGGCTTCTCTGAGGCCCAGAAGGCCAGACTCGATATCTTCGATCCTGGGTACAATGACCTTTATCGCAATCCCGACACCGTCACCAAGCAGCAGTTCGGCACTGAGTGGCAGAACAAGATAAGCGAGGTCATCCGCAAGTATCGACCGGATGCGATCTGGTTTGACGGGCTTGCCAACCAGTTGGCCAACGGTACGATCAATGAATCCAGACTGCTCCGGTGCATCGCCGACTATTACAACGCCGGCACGCCTTACGTTGACCATCCTATTATCATGAACAAACTGCCCAGCGGCCGGACCTGGAATTTTCCGATAGGCTTTGGTCTGCGCTGCTACGAGAATGGTCGCGACATGGAAGCGGATGTCCGCGGCGACTGGCTGATCGACCGGGCGATCGGCTATCCCTGGACGTGGGTCAAGAACAAAAAGTACAAACAGGATTCGTCTTACCACATTGTCAGTCTCTGCGATCTGGTCAGCCGGGGCGGCGTCCTGCTGCTGTCTCTCACACCCAAGGGCGACGGCTCGATCCCTGCCGAAGAAGTCCGCATCATGCGGGAAATCGGCGACTGGCTCAAAGTTGTCGGCGAAGGAATCTACGGAACCAGGCCGTGGAAGACCTCCGCCGAGGGCATTGATGTTGATCAATTGCGCACGGCTGCTGAAGATCCCAAGCGTCCCGGTCAGTTGAAGGCCAGTTGGAAATTCCAGGCGTTGGAGTCGAGCAGGGGCCAGGCAATACGGTTTACGCGCAGCAAGGACTTCAGCAGCCTCTATGCCTTTGTCATCGGCGTGCCCAAAAACGGGCAAGTTACCATCAGGACGCTACGCAGGGGCAATGTCGCAAAGAAGGGCAGAGGCATCAGTGCTGTTTCCATGCTGGGCTCGGCGGAAACCATCGACTGGAAGCAGACCGCCGAAGGTCTGACGATAACGTTCCCGGAGTCACTGGCCTGCAAGATCGCTTATGGATTCAAGATCAAGGTCAACGGCCAACTGGATGACTCGCCACGAGAACAATTCGACGACGGTATCGAACGCAAAGGTCACTGGCCCATCTACAACAGTGAGCGATAGTGGAGGCAAAACGATGGGCTGCCAGCCCAAGCAGCTGGTCCCCACGAACGACTGGTAGAGCAGGCTCATAATCAACTTTTCGCAAGCCCCCGAAACGCCGTCAAGAACAATATTAAATATTCAATTGAAAGGGGACACTGATTTCACGGATTTACGCGGTTCTTCTGCCGCAGAACACCGAGTACACAGAACGAATTAGCCCTGGTAGGGGGTATCCACTCGCGACGTCACGGCTGTTCTCGACAAATCACTGCCCCGACAATCTCAAACTTTGCCGCCGGAGGTTGAGCTGCAAAATCAATTGTTCCATTAGCCATTAATCGACCTGTGACGGCTTCGTACATGCCGGTGCCCGAAGCGATGTCCATAATGGCAGTGATGGCATACAGCCCTTCGGTCTCTGTGGGTGTGGCAATCTCCTGATCGGAAGTGATGAAGCGGCTGCCGTCGGCAAATGTGAACTCGTGAGTGGCGACGATATGCTGCACACCACTAGTATCCACAACCGGTGGCTCAAGCAGTGTTACCAACAAATCTGCCTGTTTCTCTTGGCCATCGATAGTAAGTGTGGCCGTTCCGGCGAATTGACTATCATTGATCGCAGAGGTAGCTCCAGTACCCGTAGCATTCTCGATCACTGCCCCGACGAATTCGAACTGCGCCGCCGGCGGTTGGGCCGCAAAATCAATCTTACCGTTGGCTTGAAGGCGACCTGTGACGCCTTCATACATGCCAGTGCCCGAAGCGATGTCCATAATGGCAGTGATGGCATACAGGCCTTCGGTCTCTGTGGGTGTGGCGATCTCCTGATCGGATGTGATGAAGCTGCTTCCGTCGGCGAACGTGAACTCATGAGTGGCCTTGACGTATTGTACGCCGTTGGTATCCACAACGGGCGGCTCAACGACCGTTACCAGCACATCCGCTGTTTTCTCCTGTCCGTGGATCGTCAGGGTGGCTGTTCCGGCAAACTGGTTCTCGCTGATAGCAGAGGTGGATCCTGTTCCAGTCGTATCCTCGACGACTGCCCCGGCAATCTCAAACTGTGCTGCGGGCGGCTGGGCTGCGAAGTCAATCGTTCCGTTCACAACCGTTAGTCGACCCTTGGCGCCTTCGTACATTCCAGTACCGGAGGTAATATCCATAATGCCGGTCAGGATGTTCAGACCTTCGATCTCGGTGGGCGTGGCGATCTCCTGATCGGATGTGACAAGACTGCTTCCGTCGGCGAAAGTGAACTCGTGAGTAGCTTTGACGTGCTGTACGCCATCGGCATCCACGACGGGTGGCTCAAGCAACGTAACCAGTAGGTCCGCCTGCTTCTGCTGACCATGGATTGTCAACGCAGCCGTCCCCGCGAATTGGAAATCGTTGATCGCCATCGTAGCCCCCGTGCCAGTTGTATCCTCAATCACTGCCCCAGCGAACTCAAATTGTGCCGCCGGAGGCTGAGCTGCAAAGTCAATCGTACCCTTGGCTTCTAGGCGGCCGGTGACGCCTTTATACATGCCAGTGCCCGAAGCGATGTCCATAATGGCAGTGATGGCATACAGGCCTTCGGTCTCTGTGGGTGTAGCGATCTCCTGATCGGAGGTGATAAAGCTGCTTCCGTCGGCAAATGTGAACTCATGCGTGGCCACGACATACTGCACGCCGTTGGCATCGACAACCGGTGGCTCGAGGATCGTAACCAGCGCGTCCGCCGTTTTCTCTTGTCCGTGAATCGTTAGAGTGGCTGTTCCAGCGAACTGGTAGTCATTTACTGCTGCCGTAGAACCAGAACCCCAAGTAGAATAAAGGTCGGAAGCAACCGGAGTGTATTCTTCCACAATTGCGGTGCGCGACCAAGGAAAAGCCGCTGTTGATCCACCAATGGCATATATCTTTCCGTTTATCGTGCTAGTGGACAGCGACTGTCTCGCTGTTGGCATTTCTGCCTTGGTCACCCAGGCATCAGTCGCCGGATCATACTCTTCCACGGTCGAAAAGACCGTTGCTGTTGATTTGTAAGACTGCACCCCTCCGATAGCATATATCTTTCCATCCACCACGCTGGTGGTTAAAGCGGTTCTTGCAGTTGGCATGCTGGCTCTCGTCGTCCACGTATCAGTAGCCGGATCATATTCCTCCACGGTTGAAAGAGAACTTGCGTAATCGCAATGCCGTATACCTCCAATCACGTAGATTTTGCCGTCGAATACACTCATACCAGGAAAATGCCTCGCGGTTGGCATATCTGTTTTCCTTGTCCAGGAATCACCGACCGGATCATACACCTCGACTGTTGCAAGGCCCGGTCCAGGGGCATTAGCCACTCCTCCAACAGCATAGATCTTCCCATTCACGACACCAGTAGCCACTCCCGCTCTTGCCGTTGGCATATCGCTTTTCCTTGTCCAGGTGTCCGTCACCGGGTCGTACTCCTCCACCGCCCGAAGGCCGGAGCCCGGTGGACTTATAATACCCCCAATAGCATAAACCTTTCCGTTTACTACACAGGTGGATAAGGCCTGTCTTGCAGTAGGCATGTCGCTTTTCCCTGTCCACGTGTCGGTCACTGGATCGTACTCCTCCACAGTTTTAAGACCTGATTTTGTGTAAAAAGACGTTCCGCCTCCAATCGCATAGATCTTCCCATTCACTACGCTGGTGGAGAAATCATATCTCGCCGTTGGCATGTCGGTTCTATTTGCCCATGTATCTTCTGCCGGGCTCGCTGAAGCTGGACTGAAAAATAAGGCCAGCATCAGGCTGGATAAAATCCACATGGAATTACTTTGGGTCTTGTTTTCTGTTTCTTGAGTCTTCATCTTTTGTTTCTCCTTTCTTCTTCTTGCCGATGGCGCGCGCAGACTGTCTGCGCAGCGTACCATGATGGTATTCCCAGATTTGTATTTCCTGATATTCTTGTGAGGGACTTGTGTCCCTCCGTTCGACTTAAAGTGTTGCTAAGTGCAACTGAATCTCTTTATCATCTATTGGGCCCCTTTCGATTCGGGCCACTGGAGAATTGGAACTCTCCATATGTCCGTCTTACCATGACCTCCCGGGCGGATGCTGGACGGGAAATCACAGAAGTACAGCCAGCGACCGTCCGGCGAAACGGTTGGACAGACATCGCCGAATTCCGAATTGACGGTGGGTCCAAGATTAGCAGGGAAGCCCCATTCACCGTCTTTTGTCTCTCGATGTGTGACATAGAGATCGTAAAATCCCATCCCCTCCGGCCTTGTCGAATGGAAGAACATAAAAAGGCCATCCGATGACAGACAAGGCGCACAAGAGAAATACAGTCCGTTGACGGTAGGTCCAAGATTGACAGCTTCACCCCACGGTTGATCTGTGGAGTCCCTCCGGCAGATCCACAACTGACCCGGGCCAAAACGCATGGATGTGAAGATGATCTCCAGGCCGTCTGCGGACAGTACCGATGCGCCGTCATAGTAAGGACTGTTGATATTCTCCCCGGCATTTTCAGGTGGCCCCCAGTCATCCTTCGTGCTGGAGCGATGGGAAACCCAGATGTCTCCGTTTCCAAGGCTGCCCTTGCGATAGGAGAAGAAGTACAGGCTCAATCCATCGGCCGAGGGGCACGGCCAGATGTCCCATCCTTCAGAATTGACCTGCGGCCCGAGATTGACCGGCTCACCCCAATCAGCCTCGAGCGAGCTTCTCGAAGACATCCAGAGATCCTGTGTACCCGTACCTCCGGGTCGATCGCCGCAAAAATAGAGCGACAGTCCATCCGAAGAGAAGAACGGCGGCCCTTCGTCGTTGACGGTATTGATGGGGGGACCCAGATTTACCGGCTCTCCAAAAACAAAACCGGGCGGTTGCTCCGCCACAACCACTCGATTCGATAAGGCTTCGACGTACTGAGCGTATGCGGAGGCAAAGAACGAGGCCTTGGCATCTGAAGCATCCGTTTCCAGCGCTTTGCCGTAGTGACGGATCATCTCCTTACAATGATCCTGCAAACTCTGTGTGCCGGCCAAAAAGTCCTGATCGGCATCAACTAGTCCGATTCTGTAATAGGGAGGCCCGAGGGTGAAAGCAAGTCGTCCTGTTCGACTTCGACTTGCATAGGTCACCTGGCCGGACATAACTTTCACGGCATCGTGTTCTTTGCGATCATACTTCCACAATCCGGCCCTCACTTCAGGATTCTCCTGGCCCGCCAGGTAGATGCTGCTTGCATCAGCGGCCCAGGCAGCCTTCCAGATGCCCGGAGGCCCTATCCAGTTCTCAACGAGCGAACCGGTGGCGAGATCGATGACATTCAATTGATCATATTCGACAAACGCCACAAATCTATTATCAGGGGACACCGAAGGACATGCGTCCATGCACTTGGGCAGAGCGCACATCAGTTCCGGCGCATTCGGATTGCTGAACCGGACCTTGTAGAGTTCCTTGTTAAAAGGCCAATAGTAGTACAGCCCCGCGGAGTCGCCAGCCCATGAAGGCCAATCTCCCTTTGCGATACGTCTTGCCTGGGTCCCGTCGGGCCGAATTATCCATATCTCATTTTCGATGGTAGAACGAGGCTGGTATTTTGGCTCGCTGCTTGTAAGGTCTGACAATGGAAGGACCTGGCAATCCCGCACAAAGGCGATCCACTGACCGTTTGGGGACCATCGCGGGTTCTTGCCGGGAACGGTCAGGAGCGATATCTCCCGGGTATCCACATCAAGGAGAGCTAAACCGCTGAATCCGGGAGTACCCAAGCTGAATGCAAGCTGTTTACCATCAGGAGACCAGTCAACCTGGAATCCGCTCTCGATAATGAATTCTGTCCCCCTGGTTGTGAGTTCCCGAAATCGTTCCTCTGCCTCCAACATCGGAAGGAACGCTTTGCCTTCTGGTTCCCTCTCGGATGCATGCCATGGCAGGCCGGCACATAGCATATCAAAGACGTATTTCGTGGATCGGTCATCAAAATGGGAAGCGGCGCTGGAGCTGGATGCCGACACGTGTAGAAGGATGTCTTCTGCGGTCTCGTAGTTGCCAAGGCCGACATATGCGCAGAAGCTGTAGAACTGGAGCAGAGATTTGTCTATTGCACGTTCAGAGAATTCCTTTGATATTTCAATGGTTTCGTCGTATCGGCCAAGGGAAAGAAGGCACTGACAATATTCGGATAGATGCCTGTCCAGGTCCTTGCCTTGAGTACCTGGAAACTCAAAAAATCGCTCATAATCTGAGACGGCCTGATCGTATTGTCCCAAGGCCATGCGAGACTTAGCCTGCAAGCAATAGCCCAATGGATCTTCGGGGCGACGAACGATCATTGCCAAGGCATCTTCAACAGCATCTCCATGGGATCCTGACGCATTGAAGATAAAGGCCCGTAACTTGCGCGACTCATAGTGGCCGGGATCTGTTTGAAGGGCTTGCTTCAGAAAAGAAAGGGCTTCGGGGATGGACAAGGTTGTCAACGCCTGCAGATAATATGCCTCTACGGTTTTTGGAAGAAGCGTCTGGGCCCGCTGTTGATGGAATTGCACCTTCTCAAGTTTCTCAGCTTCCGAGGCTTCGCTTTCCCAGTAAATCCGAGCGAGCAATGAATGCGCAATTCCTGCAATTTCGGGGCCCTCATTCAACAGACGGTCCAATGCCTGGATGGCTTGATCGGAACGCTTACCTTCAATGAGTGAAGCAGCATAGAGCAGCTTCGCTTCTGAGCCGACATGGGTGCTATGCATAACGGATTTCGCCACGTGGAAAGCATCACGAAACCTCCGCCTCATGAAGGCGTCTCTGGCTTTGGAGAGAGTGTCCCGATCCAATACCGACTTCACATTCTTTAGTCGGATATTGTCTCGATACAAAATGATGCCGCTACCGATGGAGACGACAGTCAAAATCGCCGCCAGTACGACGATAATGGCCTGAGATCGATTTCGCCGTACATACCTTTTGAGGCGATAGACAAGGCTAGGTGGAACAGCGAGAACAGGCCTGCAATCCAGGTGGCTCTTGATATCGGTGGCCAGGGCATGAACCGTTTCGTACCTTCGGGAGCGGTCTTTCTCCAGGGCTTTGACGGTAATCCAGTCCAGATCGCCCCGCAGCATCCTTCCGAGAAGGTCGGGCGTGGTCCCGCGGCGAGCTGCTATCTCAGGTAGTGTGTCTGTCAGTGTGCCTAACCTGGTCGATGGGCGAACCGGCTCTTTTTCGCGGATTATCCTCTGCATTTCCAGATAGCCTGCCCTGCGGAGCTCGTCCTCGCTGAACGGCGTGGTTCCTGTGAGCAATTCATACAGCAAAACGCCAAGTGAGTAGACATCAGAGCGGGTGTCGATATCGAGATCGCTCAATTCCGCCTGCTCCGGACTCATGTAGGCCGGCGTGCCGATCATCTGAGCGTATCGCGTGAAGTATGTCTTCTCGGTGAGCTTTTGATTGGTCGCCTTGGCGATACCGAAATCGATCACTTTGGGAACCGGCTGGCCGTCATGCGACGTAACCATAACATTCGATGGCTTGATATCTCGGTGAATGATCCCCTTCTGATGAGCGTGCTGGACCGCACTGCACACTTGCTGAAAAAGTCGCAGACGTTCCGGGGTGCTGACTCTGTTATTGTCACAGTATTCGGTTATAGAGACACCCTTGACCAGTTCCATCACGAAGTAGGGGCGGCCGGTTTCAGTGGCGCCGGCATCGAGAACTCTGGCGATGTTGGGATGGTCCATCATGGCAAGCGCTTGGCGTTCGGCCTCGAATCGGGCTATGACCGATTTCGTGTCCATACCCAGTTTTATGACCTTCACTGCGACCCTTCGCCGGATGGGCTCAGTCTGCTCGGCCATATAAACCACCGACATGCCGCCTTCGCCGATTCGCTCAAGCAGCTTGTACCTTCCGATGACAGTTCCGGGCTCCTCTGAAATATCTGAATCCTCCGGAGCCGCGTCTGCATCGAAAATCGGTGATTCGAGAAAATCCCCCGCCCCGTCGTGCGCCTTGAGTAAGGCCTTCACTTTTTCCCGAAGGTCAATATCCTGGCCGCAGGCTTCCATAAGGTAAGATTCTCGATCTGGACCATTTTTGTCGAGTGCTTCTGAAAAAATTGGCTTTATGCGTTTTAGATCGCTCATGACCTATCTCGATGTCTTCAGCTTTAGTTCATATTACAATGCGTAGTCAGCAGAAAGAGTGCGCCAGAAATAATCGATGTTTTTGAAAAACTTTGCCAGAAACTTGATGCCATGAGTAGAAACATCTGAGTTTCAAGAAGGCATCCATGAAGCCCCTGGCCTAAACATTATTATCCCGGGTCATTTCCTGATAAAGCCAGGCACGCCCGAGAGCCCAATATCTGTCAACTGTCCGCCGCCCTGTTTTCAGGACTGCAGCGATCTGCTCAAGCGTCAGACCTGAAAAATAGCGCAGTTTGACAACTTCCGCGAGTTGGGGGTCTTCGGCAGAAAGCCTATTCAGAGCCTCATCCAAAGCGAGAACATCATCTATCGAATCCTCCTCAATTGTAGAAACCTTGCTCAGCCCAATTCTCTGATGTTGACGCGTTGTCGATAAGGATCCGCCGCATTGCCTCTGCGGCAGCAGCGAAGAAATGCCCTCGGCTATCCCAATTCTGTACATCAGTTCCAACAAGTCGAAGATAGGCTTCGTGAACCAATGCAGTAGCTTGAAGGGTCTGGCCAGGCGACTCGTGCGTCATCCTTTGCGCGGCAAGAAGACGCAGTTCTTCATAAACCAGAGGGAGCAACTCGTCCGCAGCCTTCGGATCTCCACACTCAATAGCATTCAGAATTCGTGTGACATCACTCATGACTCTTCTTTGCTCCGGATGTCTCAGTTGCGTCACACTATTGTACCAAGAACTCAGCAACGACTCAAATGTTGTACACTACCTAATCGACCTCTACGAAGCCCCGAACAAATCAGAGGAAGCTGGGCGCTGGCGAGCAAACTGACACAAATAGACGATATTGACCAGTGAGAGAACGTGCTCAAAGTCACCTTTTCCAGGTGCTGACGAAGGTCGCTTAGACAAGGTGACATTCTGTCGCTAAAATGTCTCCAAAGACCTTGATTTTTGCCCTGAAATCGGTTGATAAATATCATTCTCCTGACCGAATAATGACTTTTTCAGGTACGCGCTAGTTTTCAATTTCCGATGCTAATATCTTGATGGCTCATACATCTTGATACACACGCCTCAGAAGAAGAATGGCAACAAGGGCCTGACTAGTATTTGACGTTGAACTCTTCCACAGGTGCACAGTGTCCCATCCTGCAGAGGGAAGAATGCCGGCCCCAGGCGAACAGATCATTGAAGTTGGTCACACGAGCCTTGAAATAGAGCAGGCAGGCAGCGTAGAATAGCGTGGCGTACAGTGCCGCAGCGCCGCTGATAAGGGTAGACGGGAGATATCGGCTCTGACAACTGTTTGTATCTGGCGGCCTGCCGGCTTTGCGAAAGAGTGGGAGACTAAAAGATGATGAATAGATCCTGTTTCGTATTTTCTGCAGTTCTGCTCGTTACGGCGACAGCCCAGGCCCGTGCGGAAGTACCATCACGAATGGACAAGGGTGCGGACGGGCAATCGCGGCCCAATATCCTCTTCATGCTGACCGATGATCAGCGGTTCGACGACCTGGGCTGCATGGGGAACAAGATCATTCAAACGCCCAATCTCGACAAGCTCGCCGCCGACGGAGTGATCTTCAACAACGCCTTTGTCACCACGGCCATTTGCTGCTCCAGCCGGGCCTCGATCCTCACCGGTCAGCACATGCGACGTCACCGGATATACGACTTCGCCACGCCGCTGTCGTCCGAAGCCATGGACAACACCTATCCGGTTCTGCTGCGAAAGTCGGGCTATCGCACCGGTTTTCTGGGAAAGATGGCCATTGGAAGTCCGTCGCAAGAGATTCGTCACCTTTCGCTGCCGGCCGATAAGTTCGACTTCTGGTTCGGTTTTCCACAGTCGATCAACTTTCGCCAAGTCGTCGACGGCAAGGAGCGGTTCCTGACGACTCTGTTGGCCGAAAAGGCCATCGAGTTCCTGCGGACGAATCCGGCGGACAAGCCGTTCTGCCTGTCGATTAGTTTCAAGGCGCCGCATGGACCGTGGAATTTTTTCGATCCCCATGTGCCAAACCCGTATGATAACGCGGAAATTCCCCCGCCGGCCAGCTACACCAGACAAGCCTACGAAGCCCAACCCGAGTTCCTGCGCAAATCACTCAACGGCAGTGGCAAGTGGCCCGAAGATCCCCACAAGCGCTTCCTCGACAACGCACGAACATGCTACCGGCTGATCACGGGAATGGACTCGGCGGTGGGCCGGATCATG
>Ga0111165_1069_pt1 | contig 12132 bp, 7 predicted proteins | sample DeeMarSeWOR28_12_FD_80268 | JGI IMG/M metagenome (GOLD analysis project Ga0111165, IMG submission 80268) | Phycisphaerae bacterium SG8_4 | reverse complement strand
CCCAGCCGGCAGTTCCGCCGCCCCAAACGTAGGATTCGTCAGCAGTTCGTCCGCTTCAGTCTTCGGGTCAGCACCACGTGCCAGACTCACAAAGCAAATGAGCACAACCACGCCGGGCCAAATGTATCTTGCCATCTTCTGTTCCTTCCGAGTGAATCATGCGTCACTGACCGAGTTGCCGGATCCCTGTACTTGCTTTGACAGGGACGACATGACAAATCGGTTAGCTTGAACAATTACATTTCTATTATAGTAGCCAACAACCGGCGGGCAACCCAAATCACGATGGACTGTTCTGGTGGTTTGTGATAGGATTTCGTCGTTTGGCTCATTGTTGATTGCTGGAGATGTTGTGGCGAATAACACTTTGATCGAGGCGAGCGTGTAATGGCTGGGCGTGTGTTGAAGGTTGCAACGTGTCAGTTTGCTGTCGGGGCCGGGATTAAGCGAAATTCCCGGACAATATGCGGGCTAATGCACAAGGCGCATGAGGGGCGCGCCGATATCGTTCATTTTTCCGAATGTGCTCTCAGCGGTTACGTCGGCACGGACTTTCCGAACTTCAAGTGGTACGATTGGGATCTGCTCAGAGAAGAGACCGAGAGAGTAGTGGCCCTGGCGGCCAAACTGCGAATTTGGGTCGTGCTGGGCAGCACGCACAGGTTGACCGAGCCGAACAAGCCTCACAACAGCCTCTACCTGATCGGCCCCGACGGCAGGATTGTCGATCGCTACGACAAGAGGTTCGGCACGCCGGGCGATCTCAAACGGTTAACGCCCGGAGACAGGTTCGTAAATTTCACCATCAACGGCGTCAAATGCTCGCTGCTGATATGCTTCGATCTGCGATTTCCAGAGCTTTACCGTGAACTCTACAAGCAGAAAGTGGATTGCATTTTCCAGTCGTTTTATAACGCCCGCCAGCAGGGGCCCAGCGTGCACACGCAGATCATGCGCCAAACGATGCAGTGCCGGGCGGCGACAAATCATTTTTGGGTCAGCATGTCGAATTCGAGCGGTTATTACTCGCCGTATCCGTCGTGTTTCATCCAGCCTGACGGCAGGATATTGCGCCAACTCCGGATGAATCGCCCCGGCTTGATGGTTAACAAGGTCGATCTGGGCAGGAAATTCTACGATCCGATGGTTGACTTCAGGGATATGGCGGTCAGCGGAAAACTGAACAATGGCGAGCAAGTCGTCGACGACCCCCGATCGAGGATAACGACGCGCCTTTGAAGATCACTCTCGACGACCGTGGTTGGCCCAGACTGCTGATTCGCGGGCTTGATGCGAGAGGCGCAGGCCCTGTTTTCGGGCCGAAACGAATGATCGCGAACAAAAGCCGGACCTGCCTCGAATATAGCACTGGACGACTCGGTCAGGCGTGAGGATTGTCTTGGATTATCAAGGTTCTGTGCCGGTTCTAAAGGTCTCCACGGATTGGTTAACCTGGTGCCTTTGCAGCAACAGAGCCCAGGGGCCGGCTGCGGACCCAAATGACGGCGCCAGATTAGACTTCTCGGACGTGGAGATTCCGGCCCTGGACCGAGGATTAGATTTGTGGGCGAACGCAGATTCCGGACGATCGGCTTTTGTTCTGGCCAGGGGCGGGCGTATATTGGACTGGCCACGGCAGGAGAATCCTTGTATTGGAACGGATTTTAGGTTAAACTGCGGGTCCTTGTTTGGTCGAAAATTACATCAAAATCTATCTGAATCTAAATACTGGAGGCATTGACATGAGACCTAAGTACTTTGCCCTCGTTCATCTTGTTGTCGGTTGTGCGTTGCTCTGGCAAAGCGGCTGCCAGCAGCAATCCAGAATCGGTACCGGGCCCGAAGCGCTCGAAGAACCGGGGAATGTCGGTACTGCCGACGCCGGCGGCCCCCAGCCAAAGATCGCGTTTGAGGCATCGGGGCTCGATTTCGGCGAGGTTCCGCCCAACCAGCTGAACAAAGGTCAAATCAAGTTCACAAATACCGGAGAGGGAGTGTTGAAGATCTCGAAAGTAGCGAGATGCTGCAGTGTTGTCGCCAGTTTGGCCGGGGAGAAGGAAGAGTATGCTCCGGGCGAAAGCGGGGCCGTGAATGTGGAGTGGAGATCAGGATCTCAGCCGCTAGATTTTGCGCGTGAGTTGGTCATCCACAGCAACGACAAGTCAAACGCGGCGGCCAAATTGAAAATCCAGGCGAAGATTGTGCTGCGCGTTACATGGGAGCCGAAGAGATTGAGGCTTTTCCTCGACGAAGACAATGCCGGCAGCCAGAATCTCACCATCAGCAGTCTGGATGATCAGGCGTTTTCAATTACGTCGTTCAAGTCGACCGGTGAATGCATAACCGCTGATTTCGATCCATCGGTCAAAGCAACGCAGTTTGTTCTCGAGCCGAAGGTCGATACCGAGAAACTGAACGACAATCTTAAAGGACGCATCACGGTCGGCCTGACTCACCCGGACGGCAACGCGGCTGTCATTCTCTTTGACGTGCTGGCGAAATACTCGATCAGCCCGCCGCTGCTCATACTCTTCTACGCCGAGCCGGGCGAGCCGATGGTAAGGAAGATCTCGGTGCTGAACAATTACAAGAAGGATTTTGACGTTGATTCTTTGTCCTCAAAGAGCGGCATGGTCGGCGTTAAGATTCTGGACAAGAGAAAAATCACCAACGGCTATCAACTTGAAGTCGAGCTTACGCCTCCGCCAGCAGAAGGCAAAATGAGGTTTGTCGATGAGTTCTACTTGACTCTTGAAGATGGCGAGAAGCTACCGATCAAGTGCAATGGGTACTTCAGGAAGACCAAGCCCGTTTCTACAACGCAATAGAGGTAATTTAAACATTCTTGACCTAGCCAACAGGAAGATCGCAGCCGCACTTACGGTCGTGGCCCTCACCGCAGCACTATCTTGTGGCCCCCGCGCTTCAATAGAGGTCCCGACGCGCCGTCAGGGGCCCGTAGAGGGCGAGACGCTCAACGTGTTCTTCACCGGCAGCTCGCTCGGGAGGTTGAAACCGTGCGGTTGTTCAGGTGGCCAGCTCGGCGGACTTGAAAGACGCCCGGCGGTGTTCAACAGCGTGCCCGCCGAAAAGAGACTGCTCATCGACACCGGTTCTCTCGTAGAGACCAACAGCGATCAGGATCTGATCAAGTTCGATATAATAGTCGAGGCTCTCGGCCTTCTCGACTACCACGCCGTCAATCTTACCGACGAGGACTTCGAAATAGCCCGGAATCGCGGGTTGCTGGACAACCCCGCCGTCAGGTTTATCAGTCCGCACCGAACCGGCGAGACGGCTGCAGGATTTCAGAGCAGGTACCTGTTGAACAACGAACATGTCACTGTATCGGTGCTGACATTTGACCCCGATAAATCGCCCACCGAGCAGATCAAAGAAGGTTTTGTCAATCCTGAAGAAGGCGCCAAGACCATCAACATCTTAATAGTGAGCCGCTGTGACGAGGAGGTTGTTTCTTCGATTGCCCCGCTCGGGATTGTCGACTGTATCGTTTGTCCCTCAGAGGCCGAAGAGCCGATGATTATCGGCAGTCCGAACAGACGACCGCTGGTGTTCTCGGTGGGCCGATACGGCAGATATATCTGCAGGCTGCAAATAGAAAAGGCCAGGGTCCGAGACAGATTCAAGTTCAAGTTCACGGCGATACCGGTGAATGAGGATCTGGAGAAAGACGCGGCTCTGGTGGACTTGTATAAAGGCTACCAGCAGATTATCAGAGACAGCAATCTCTTGGAGCGACACCCACGTTATGTGCTGCCGGATGGCCTGAAATATGTCGGCTCCCAATCCTGTTCTTCTTCTGATTGTCATGCATATGAATATGTTGAATGGATGGACAATGCCCATGCAAGTGCCTATGCGACCCTTGAAGAGGTCGGCTCGCAGTACGACCCTGAGTGTGTTGCGTGTCATGTCGTCGGTATGGACTATGAAAGTGGATTCATCTCTGAACAACAGACGCCGCTTTTGAAAGATGTCGGTTGTGAAAACTGTCATGGCCCGGGATCAAAACATAATGAAAAGCCCCATGAAGTTAAGACTTCTGAGCCAAAAATGACCTGTATTCAATGTCATACGCCCGAGCACAGCGGCGACTACGCGGGCAATGAGGATACTTTTCTGGAGAGAATTAAGCATTGGACGGAACCAAACGCCCCCGGCAATGTCAAATAGGAAGTATGCAGGTGCATCTGCGCAGGAAAACCCGATCGACTTACGTACTTTGTAGACTGACATGATTAAGGCATTGCGAATAACAAGCGTACTGGTAGCGGCAGCACTTTTGACGGGCGTTCTGATAAAATACTTCGTTCTTCCCATGGATTCCAGCGTCAGCGCCGATCAGCGCGTAGAGCAAGTTCTGGACTCCCCGGGGGTGATAGAACTCTTCAAGCAGACAAAAGGTACGCGTTCAAAAACCGCGGAAAACCAGAGTTCACCGCTTGTGCAGCAGGCAGTTTCCTATGCCCGCTATCTGTCGCCCCCGCAGAAGATCAAGCCCCCCTCGCCGGGGCGGCGCACGACTGCCGGCCCGATAGCTACCGGACCGGTTACGCCCAAATTCCAGGTTTTTGCCACCACCTATTTCGAGGGAAATCCCCAGTTGTCTCAGGCCTTGATTGACGAGCCGGGAAAAGGACGACACTGGGTCAGGCAGTCCAGCATGGTGGGTCATTTGCTGATCGAGCAGGTGAGAGACGGCGTCGTAATCGTCAAGAGCAGCGAAGAGACATTTGAACTTGAAATTGAGAAGTCATCGAAAGCGGCCCCCTCCAAAGCAAAGTCGCCGCTCTCCAAAGGGGCCAGCTCAAGCAGCAGTTACAGACGTACTCTGCCGGCCGCCAGCAAGACCGTGCATAGTCCCACGAGTACTTCTTCAAGCAGAACACCTTCTGCAGGAACACCGAGCAGGGCCCCGCGGGCGAACAACAACGCAATATCGAGCGAAAAGGCGGAAGAACTGGAGCGCACGCTTGAGAATCTGGAGAGAAGCTACAGGTTGGGCGGAAAAACGGTGCCCGGACTGAGTGGGGAGGAAAGTGCCGCACGGGTAAGGAAGCTGCTCTCCAGTTTCAGATCCACGACCGCAAATGGCGAGAACGGCCAGGATCAGACCACCGCCGGTGAAAGGCTCAAAGACAGCGGCCAGGACCCGAACAAGACTTCGACGGCGTCAAAGAGCGACAAGATAGAAGCAGCTTCCCCAGAGCCAGCTGCGCCGACGCCGAAGTAGTCCTATATGTCCTTGAGTTTCGCACTTCCGGAGAAGGTCTGTCTCCAATAATCTCAACCCTACCTGTTTTGTTGGGCTTTTGATACCCTTCAGGGTAGTAGATTCCCGCTAGCAAGATCATGAACTGTTATTGCAGAGCTACCTACCCACGCAAGGACGGACATTTTCAATCGGGGCACTATAACTCGTATCCTCAATTCCCGGCCGGAAATTGCCCGCGATTGATGGTGCCGTTCGACCGGGAAAATTTGCGTTTTTTCACCTGATAATTGGAACTTTCGGCCTTTTCTTGTGTCTGATTAGATAGCCGGTGCCCAGAGGCTACCGTTGCGTGACTGCGAGGAGGTTTGCGCAAGAGGCTGCTTCTACAAGAAGCTCAATTGACAGCCCTGGAGTCGATGGGGTCGGTGGAAACGGAAGATGTGCTACTTGCGAGCTGGTTTATCGGATGAAGGGGTATTTATGATGTCGAGGTGGAGAAGTTTTCGAGGGATCTGCAGGGTCAGTCTAGTCACAGCAGTAACTTTGTTGTTAATGGGTAACTGTCTCTTTGCCGCCCAGCGAGCAGACGTCTCCGAGGGATCGCGGTACGATCTCATTAATCTGGAGAACATTTCCGGAGAGCAGGGAAAGGAGTATCTGGCCAAACTAGTCGCGGCCACGGTCACGCATTATCCGGGCACTGCCATGCTTCTTGTTTCAGGCGAGCCTGGCGAAGTGGCCAAGGCAGCGATTATTCTCGATCTTGTCGACAGCCAGGAGCAATACGTCGTACAGGCGATTCTTCCCCTCTCTGCGGCCAGGAACATGCCGTCCAACGATCAGATTGCCTCGAAACTCCACCCCAGTCTGACGAGGGGCGTCTCGATCGGGAGTCTCTCCAAGGCCCCCAGAAGGGATGCGAGCACCAGAGCTATCATAGATATTCACAACGATGCAGTCGTCGCCATCGCGCCGGCAGAATTGTTGGAGCGAATTGTCTCTGCAGTCGGACCATTGCCGCGGCAGGATGTTGTCAAGACGCAAGAAACACCGAAAGCTCAGGAAGAGCCGAAAGCTTCGACCAAGCAGAAGGTTGCTGGATCTCCCGAAACCAATGAGGCGAAATTCCTTCTTGCGGCAAACCGTGCGGCAGAAGCGGCGCCGAAGAACAGTCCGGCCAAGACCACGCCTGACAACCGAGCGGCCAAACCGGCGCCGAGTGACACCCTGCCGGCAAAGACTCTGCAGAGCAGCACCGCCACAGGGCCCGAGCCCGATACAGCTATGGCCAAGCTCGAACAGGAGGCCCCGGTTGCGGCTGCCGCCGTTGGGGCGATTGCGACCGAATCTGTTCCCGACGGAAATGAGATCGTCAATCTGGCCCTGGCCGACTTCGAGAAGCTCACGGTTGTACAATTCCTTGGTCTGGTGGGGCCTTATTTGCAGCTCGACTTTATGTATGACCCGAAAATGCTCGAAGGCGAGATCACAATCAGCCCGAACGGCAAGTGGAGGGGCCCGATAAAGGTCAAGGATTTGTATCCCATGCTCGAAGATGTGCTGAAGTTCAAAAACCTCGCGATGACTCGCAGCAAGGGCAATCTTGTAACCATAGTCCCCGTAGCCGATGCATTGACTATCGATCCGGCCCTGCTCGATGCCTACCAAGACAAATTCGAGCCTGGCGATGGGGTAGTAACGCGTGTCTTTGACCTCGAGCATGTCGATACTACCAGTGCGATAAATCTCCTGACATCCATGAGGCTCACGATAGCCCCGCCGATTCCGAAAGGAAAGGCAATTATCGTAACCGGCTACGCACACCGCATGCCGCGCATTCGGGCGCTTCTGAAGATCATTGATGAGCCTGGAGACCGCAAGAAGTTCAGATTCAGGCAGTTGCGATACACGATGGCCGAGACGCTTGCTCCCAAGCTCCAGAGCCTCGCCGAACAATTGGGGACCATGTCCATAACTGTCAGCCAGACGTCTACACCTACATCTGCAGCAACGACGCCGTCCAAGCCAAAGCAGCCGAACGAGACGACCGCCCAGTATCAGGCCCGACTTCGCTCGGAAGCGGCCGCCAGGGCCAGGGCAAGGACTGCCGCGAGCAGGACGACGACCGCTGCCACAACCCCGCAGCCGGCGCCGGAAAGACCGACCGTGTATCTCGATGCCGACGAAAGAACAAACCGCATTCTGATGATAGGGCTCGATGAGCAACTGGATGAAGTCGATGAGCTGATAGATACTCTGGATGTTGCGCAGCAGGATCTGAGGACCCTGGAACTTTACAGGATCGAACATATTGCCGCCGAGGAAGTTAGGAAAAGTCTGGAGGAGCTGGGAATAATCACCCCCAGGCTGATGAGTCCTTACTCTTCGAGAATCACCAGCGGTGTGAAACCTCCGACAACGACTGCCGGCACCACAAGGACCGGCACAACTGCCGGGCTTCCGGCGACCAGCCGATCTGAATTGTACGGTGAAATGGAGGAGACTCCCGGGGAAGAGCCACAGGTTGTAGTAGTTGAACAAACCAATTCGCTATTGGTCAATGCGACCGCCGAGCAGCACGAGAAGATCGTAAGGATTTTGAGCTACGTTGACAACGAGATGCTGGACAGTGATATTCCGGTTCAACTCTACCCGCTCGAAAATCAGTCCCCCGAGCATCTGGCGGAGGTCCTCGAGAAGCTGATCCAGGACACATTCGAGGACAAAGAGGGCAAAATCGAAACAGTCGCCAAAAGACCGGATGAAGAAATGCCAATTATCGTTCCTGAGCCAAACACCTTCTCTTTGATAGTCTACGCGAGCAAGAAGAATCAGGAGTGGATATCGAACATAATAAAGAACCTGGACAAGAGAAGGCCCCAGGTGCTCATAGACGTTACACTCGTTGAGGTCACCGAATCCGATGTTTTCGATTACGACTTAAAGATGGTCTCCAAATTACCAAGATTTCCGGCCAATGGCGGTGGAAACATGCAAGCGCTGCCAGACCTGTTCGTTGCTCCTGAGGATTCTGGATTCCCCTCCAACCACATCGTCGAGTTGGGATCGCTCATTACCGATGCGTTTCAGAGCCAGGGTTTCTACGGCGACGGTCATATCCAGGCACTGTTGACCGTCATGCAGCAAAAGGGCTATGGCCGCGTCCTCGCCAAGCCGAAGATTCTTGTTAACGACAATGAAGTGGGACATATCGATGCGACGACGACCATATACGTGTCCAGGAGTGCATCAACGGCGACCACCAGCGGTGAACCTGTTGTGAGTTCAAGCTTCACTTTCGATGAGTTTCCTTCCGGAATTACCCTCGACATAACGCCCCATATCAGCAAGGGCGAACTGCTTCGTCTCGAGATCGACATGACACGTTCAAGTCAGCAGCCTCCTGCGTCGTCCGCCGAGAATGTGCCGCCAGAGCCGAAGATTGAGAATAATATTGCGACAACGGTCACGGTTCCCGACAAGAGCACGATAATTCTTGGGGGAATCATACAGCTAGATCAGGTAAAAAAGACCTGGAAAGTGCCCCTACTTGGTGATATACCTCTTGTGGGTGGACTGTTTAGGAAGATTAGCAACAGCAGCAGCGATACGAGATTGTATATATTTGTCAAAGGTGAAATATTGAGGCCCGACGATACGCTCGCCGGCCTGCCGGACCTGCAGAAGATTTCTGAGAGAAACAGGGCGGCATTTGAGGAATTTGAGGAGAAATTCCAGAACCACCAGGACTGGCCTGGCGTAAAACCAAAGCTTGTCGAGCCGCTGAGAGTGCTTGACGCCCAATAACGATGAAGGACCTACTGATAAAAACTGCAAAGAGTACCGGTCTGATTGACGCCGAGAAACTGGCCGAATTCCTGGAAGAGGACGCCAACAAGGGGCGAATTGATGAAGCTTTGCTCAACTGCCCGTATTTTACAGAAGATGCCATCCTGAGACTATTTGCCGAGGCGCTTTGCTGGGACTTTCTGCCGGACTTGTCGGCAGCAGATGTGCCCGCGGAATTCGTGGAAGCCGTCCCGGCAATGTACGCTCAGCACCATTATCTGATAGGGATAAGACCGGACACCGACAATGGCGAGCTTACCGTGGTCTTGTCCAAGCCGCTGGATGCAAATGCCCTCGACAACGTTTCGAAGATGACGGGCTTACCTGTCAAGGCCGCGGTTAGCACCCGTGCGACGATTACCTCTGTCATAGACGTTGCGTACGAGCAGAGGAGCACGGTCATTGAAGAGGTGGCCGAGGAGCTTGATTCGCAAAATCTCGACCAGCTCGTTGGCGAGGTCTCCACCTCGGACGACCTGCTGGACGTGGTGAACAGGCCGCCGGTTATTCGACTCGTCAACGATATCCTGTTTCGGGCCCTGCAACTGCGGGCCAGCGATATTCATGTTCATCCATACGAGGCAAGAATCCAGGTTCGCTACCGCATCGACGGCATTTTGTACGATGCTCTTAGCCTCAACAGAAATGTCCTGCCGCTGGTTGTCTCTCGTATCAAGGTTATGGCCGGGATGGACATTGCCGAGCGCCGGCTTCCACAGGACGGCCGGTGCAGTGTCAGGCTCGGTCAGCGCGAAGTCGATTTGCGGATAAGCACTGTACCCACCAGTTTCGGCGAGCGCAGTGTCATGCGACTGCTCGACAAGAGCACGGGCCTGTTCGGATTGAACGAGTTAGGGTTGGGACAGGACGATTTGAACAAATTCGATTCTCTGCTCAACCGCTCGCACGGGGTCATTTTCGTCACCGGCCCAACGGGCAGCGGAAAGAGTACGACGCTCTACGCGTGTCTCAACAGGATAAACTCGGCTGAGAAGAACGTCATTACCATAGAAGACCCCATCGAGTACCAGCTCGAAGGCATCAGCCAGATTCAGGTTGCCAACAAGAAAGGAATGACCTTCGCCACCTCGCTGCGCCACGTGCTCCGGCAGGACCCGGACGTTATAATGGTCGGCGAAGTCCGAGACATCGAGACCGCCCGCATGGCGATACAATCTTCGCTCACGGGCCACCTGGTCTTCAGTACGCTTCACACGAATGACTCGGCCGGCGCGGTCAGCAGGCTCCTGGACCTGGGGGTCGAACCCTATCTCGTGAGTTCGTCGTTGATCGCCATAATTGCCCAGCGGTTGGTGCGAAAGGTGTGCCAGGACTGCAAAGAGCCCGCCAAACCTTCGGCTCACGAGTTGAGAGAGCTTGGTATTGGCGATCTGGCCGATAACGTCGGCGAATTCTTCGTTGGGGCCGGCTGCGAGAGGTGTTTTCAAACGGGCTATCGCGGCCGGACGGGCATCTATGAATTGATGCTGGTTAACGAAGAGATCCAGAACCTGATATACAAGAGGGAAAACGCCGGCACAATAAAGAAAGTTGCCCTCAAGTCCGGTCTGCAGACTCTGCGAATGGACGGCGCCCGGAAGGTGCTTGCCGGGATGACGACAGTATCCGAGGTCTTGAGAGTGACACAATCGGACATAGTGTGATTGACTGTTCATAGTGCTCCCGATTAGAAATTCTCGTTCTTGTGTGGGTAAGTAGCTTTGCAGCAACAGCTTATGATCTTACTCGTGGGAATTAATTACCCTGAAGGGTATACTATTGACTATTTTTTATTTTGCCTGTGAATAGAGATGGATCAGTAGCGGAGGGGAAGAACAGTAAATAATAAATAATAAATAGTAAATCCAAAATGCCAAGATTCAACTACATAGCGATAGCAGCGAGCGGCAAGAAGGTAAAAGGGGCGATCACGGCCGAGAGCCCTTATGCTGCGCGCAAGCAGCTCCGGATGCGGAGTGTTCATCCATCGTCTATCACGGAGATCAGCCCCAGGGCGGAACGTAAGGCTGCGTTGTTTTCCTTCTTCGGCAAACGAAACAAAACCCAGCTAATCGATTTCACCAAGCAGATGGCCACGCTGCTCAATTCGGGAATCAAGCTGACCGAGGCGCTTTCGGTCCTTACCCTGCAGATATCCGACGCGCGGTTTCGGGCCGCCATTGTTGATATTCGCGATCGCGTTATCACCGGTGAATCATTTACCGATGCGCTGAAAGATTACGGCGATTATTTTGACGTCATATATGTCAGCATGGTCCGCGTCGGCGAGGTTACCGGCATATTGGGCGAGAGCTTTATGACGATCGCCACCTTCATGGAGAAACGCCGGCGGGTCGAGTCGAAGGTATTGACGGCGATGATATATCCCATCGTTCTGGTTCTGTTTTGCATCGCGGCGATTCTGGTTTTGACGACCCAGGTTATCCCGAAGATAGGTGAACAGATCACGCGGACAGGCAAGGAGCTGCCCTGGATCACCGAGCGTTTGATGGAATTCAGCTCCGTGATGACGACCCCTTGGAAATTGCTTCTGGTTGTTGTGGCAATTGTCACAATAGTCTGGGCCCTCAGGCGGTTCGTGAGAACCAGCCGCGGCGCGTACATGCGCGACAAGCTCCTCTTGTCTCTGCCGATGTTCGGACCTCTTATAAAGCAACGTGTTGTCGCGCGTTTTGCCTCCACCCTCTCGACGCTTCTTGGTTCGGGACTCGCCATGGCCGAGTCTCTGAGGGTAGTATCCGAGGTGACGGGCAACACGCTTATGAGAAAGGCGATCCACAGTGCGCGCGAGAGAATTCTTGCCGGCGCCGACATCGCGACCCCGCTCAGAGACAGCGGAGTTATCGATCCGGCAATTGCCCACATGGTTGCGGTCGGCGAGAAGAGCGGCGAGCTTGAGACGATGCTCAAGAGCATAAGCGACAATCTCGAGAGCTCGACCGACATAGTTATTGAAAGATTGAGCGCGGCCGTCGAGCCGGTTATCATCATCATCATGGCTGCGATAATTGGCGTAATTGCCTATG
>Ga0111165_1137_pt1 | contig 12246 bp, 11 predicted proteins | sample DeeMarSeWOR28_12_FD_80268 | JGI IMG/M metagenome (GOLD analysis project Ga0111165, IMG submission 80268) | Phycisphaerae bacterium SG8_4 | reverse complement strand
TCGCCCCGCCGAGATCACGGCCGACCTGCTCGGCGGCCAGAGCAACATGTCTGTTTTCGGCGCCCGGGTTGAACACCGTCGTCGCGAGAAAACCGGTGGTCCCGAAGCGGGCGCAGGTACTGGAGATCGCACCCAGAGCCTCAACAGTGCCGTCAAGCACATCGGCGCCACCGGCACCCTGGATATGGACGTCGATGAAGCCCGGGGCGATCATTCTGCCCTGGGCGTCAAGCGTGTTCCCGCACGAGCCGGCAGAACCAACCTGGGCAATGACACCATCTTCAATCAGAACACCAGTCCCTGCCTGCTCGGCCGGGGCGTCGAACAATCTGCAATTGGTTATGAGCAATCTTTGAGTCATGTTGATCCTGAGCGGATAAGGATAAGGGACCAGAGGCAGAATTGCAAGACCTTGCTGACGGAACTACGTCATTCGTCGTCACCGGCGAGACAGCCCGTCCTCGGACAAGGAGAATCAGGACGTAAACGAGCAAGTTGGAAACATCTGCACAAAGCGGAATCGTCAGCGTTATGATCTCACTCGGTCGATAATCCCCTTTCGGAAATAGAGGCCCTGATTGACGATGGATTTGCATCGGGCCTCCAGTTGGGCCATGACGACATCGTTGTAGGGCGTGAACTCCGAGGCAGTCTTGACATTTTCCTCTACCTGCTGAACATTGTCGCAACCGGCAATATTCGTGCTGACCGGGACCGAGAAGTTGTAGAAAAGAGATTCCCTCATGGTGATCGCACCCGGCCTTCTCGTCGCCATGCGCTTCGGCTGTTCGCTCAGAGGCGGAGGCGTCCAGGTCGACAGCATTCGCCCGCGTGTCGCAACCTTCATGCCGATGATTCCCATCTTCTTTTCCAACGCCACGGGCAGAAGATGCTCGATGAAGCTGTATTGATGCTTGTCGGCGGCGTTGAACGCCATCAGGAGCGTGTCGAACGGGTAGTTATTGATAGCTTCGACAAGAATGAACGGATCGTAGTGGCCGGTAATGCCCAGAAAGCGTACGATGCCTTCGTCTCGGGCTTTTTCCAGCGCCTTGATCGCCCCGTCTTTGGCGAAGATTCTGTCGGTATGCTCTTTGGTCTGGACGTTGTGGAGCTGCCAGCAATCGAGATGGTCGGTCGCCAATCGCTTGAGACTCGTTTCCAGCAGGCGCATCGAGCCGTCGTAGCTGCGATCATGTGTCTTGGTCGCCAGATACACCTCGCCGCGGCGGTGTTTGATGACGCGGCCTATGTTCTGTTCACTCTTTCCCCCGCCGTAAGACGAAGCCGTGTCAATATAGTTGACGCCGAGATCAATGGCCTTGTTGACAATCGCCTCGGCCACGTCCTGATCACTTGTTTCAACTACGGCCTGTCCACCCAGGCTGAAGATGCCTACACGGTGGCCGGTCTGTCCCAGGTTCCGTGTGGGCATGGCTTCGAAAATCCGTGGATTGTAGGGTAGCGGCCTGCCCTTCGAATCGGTCCCGATAGAGGTTCTCTCGGATTGTGCCGATGCAGTCCTGCCGGCCGTCGCCAGAGCTGCCGCCATGCTCGTACCAATGAATGCTCGACGATTTAGTTGGTTTTGAGAATTTCCCTTTGGTGCCATTATGACCTCCAGTTCCCAAATGTTGAAACATCTATTGGATCAAAATATAAACAACGCAGCTCATTGTGCTGCGTCTGGGACATCCGACCGCAGGACAGTATACCACTGCCGCCTGCAATTTCAAGCATTTGCGGTAGTGTCTCAGCACATCGATGAAAGAATGGCCGGTTATCTCAGTCCAAATCGGCAACTGGGATGCCGACAATAGCGCACCCTGCCGGATCGTCGCCGAAACCGATCCGCAGAGGCCCTACCCGGCAGACGGCGGAATCGCCCGAAAGGACTCCGTCAACCAGCAACACGGGCAAACAAAAACAGGGTGGTCGTCGAATTTGGCGACCGAGGCCTTGGTCTAATGGAGCGATCTGTCAGCAGAGCCTCTGGAATTTTGCTTGATTTTTGGGGCCCGTTTACGCTACAATTTATTAGGCTTTTGCCGAAACGAGCGTACGGTATAGAACGGGCAATTGTCATGACGAGCAGACGAAAACAACTCGAGCAAGAGATAGCCAAAACCGACGATCCCGTAATACGAATGCAACTGCGCGAACTGCTGACCAAAGAAGGACAGCGACAGGAAAATCTGATCAAACGGATTGAAGAAGCCATAGACTCTCTGCTGCGCCAGGCGATCGACCGGCTGCCTGATCAGGCTCCGTTCGTATTGGTAGTCATCGTCATTACAATCATCCTGTTCATCATCTTCATGGCCCTCGAGAGCGTAGCTTGAGAATCTGCTCGGGAATTGGTCGAATTCCAGCAGTGTCTTGCATAGACCACTACTGCGGTGCGAAACTTCATTGTCTAGGGGGGTCTTCTGACCATGGCCGCCATGATCTGCTCATCGGCGGCGTCATGTGGAGCCTGTCGGCGACGGCCGGCTCCGCCGGGGTCGTGACGCGGTTCTTGCCTGATTTCTACTTGGACCGCTCGTCGAAGCCGCCTTGATCAGGGCAGCTTCCAGTTCGGCAAGTTCTGCAGCCTCGTCCTCTTGCCCAGACGGTGCGTTCGAAAAACGGCGCAATGCACCGTAGCCAAGCAGGCCCAAACAGAGCAAGATCAATAGGCCGCGAATCAGGTTCCTTGTCCCTATTGTCATCGTCAAAATCTGCCCTTCTTGCAGCAGTGCCCGGACATATGAAACATGCAAATCAGAAACATGCAAATCAAAAAAGGGCTGTGGGCAAGAAAATGTCCGCAGCCCTCATCAGACATTCAGATGGCTTGCTTAGAAACAATTCTCAAGCCATAGTTCGGTCAGTGCGGCCAGGTCCTCCACGTCGATCACTCCATCGCCATTAACGTCTTCACACAGCGGGCAATCCGCCCCTGGCACTTTGTCCGGGATGAAATAGTAGTCTTCCGTTTCGCCCACTGCATACTTTGTCGTCGGCCCGGAGCCGCCGTTACCGTTCTGGCCAGGATTGCTGCCGCCCTTCCAAGGCTTCTCGGCGATGGTAATTCTCATCCACACCCCTGCAGGCCCGCTCTTGGGGTGCCACGACAGGAACGCCGGCGTGGTAACTTGACTTAACCCAACCGGAAGGTCGAAAAGATACTGATTCTGCACAGCCCACTCCTGTGCCGGGCCGGCATCACAGGCGATGGTATCGTCCCAGTCACCGTCGCGATTGAAATCAAACCAAACATTCACCCAAAGATCGATCTTGGGATCGGTAACAGTAACCTCGTAGTCGAATGTAGCCCATTCGCAGTGAGGCAGACGTAACGGGACAACGACACCGTCATCGCCCTGGTCGTCATCCGACAAGTCTGCCTGGGGAGTTATGTTATTGGCACCATCTTCGTCCGCGCCGGTATCAGCTTCGCGTTCACCGGTTATCTTCTTGCCGAGGAAGGCTCCCGTCGGAGCGTTCAAATGGGCAGGTCCGTAGGGCCCTCCGGTGCTGCCGTTGAAGACTGTGGGGAAATTCGCCTGGACGGTTACCGGCGCCGAATATGCGGTCATCGTCGTTCCGTAATTGTTGGTGCTGTCCGGAGCGTCGCCAAGGTCGGGTCTCACCGGAGCATCGCACGAAACACTGACACTCAACACCCCCTGACCCGTATCGGAGCCGTAGCCCCCAACCTCTATCAGATACTGGCGGCCAGCAACCACGTCGATTGTAACTTCGGACTGGCGATCACAGGCATCGTCGTTACAGGCAATCATATCGTCCTGGCCCGGGTTGCACTGACATCCATCGTAGACCGCCAGCATCGTGTCGAAGCCGCTGCCGCACAGACTGATAGTGGCCCGTCCCGTGCAGGCAGCAGTGTAGCAGTACCAGATGTTCGGGCTGTACATGCAATGACCCTGGCCGTCAAATTTCGCGTCACTGGTGTCGAAAGGCAAGGCTGTGACCTCGCCGATGGGCCGGGCGTTGTGGCAATCGTCGTTTGACGACACAGGCGCACCGCTGCTGATCGTTATCTTAGCCGGACCGGCTTCTTCATCAATTCGACTGCCAACCTCGATCAGGTACTGGTTGCCGGCGATCGCCTTGAAGGTGATCTGCGAGTCAAAGCTGTCGCCAAAGTCGTCATTGCACTCGATCAGCGCGTCCAACATCGGATAACAGTCGCTACCGTCGTAGACGGCGAGCATCGTATCAACGGAAATAACCGAACGCTCGAGGCTGACGGTGACGTCGCCGCTCACTGCGGCAGTATAGCAATACCAGAGATTTGGGGTGTCAAAACAGTGACCGGGACCGTCGAAAGTCGCGCACGTCGTGTCATACGGCAGGTCTTTCACGTCACCGACGTACCTGGCGTTGCTACAGTCGTCGTTGCTTGGCCAGTCGCTCAGAGCATCACAATTGATACTTATCACACCTTCACCCGTATCGCTGGCACTCTCTCCACCGACCTCGATCAGGTATTGTTTGCCTGCCCGTGCCGGGAAAGTGAGCTTTGATTGCCGACTAAAGAAATCGTCGTTGCTCTTGATCAAGTCTGCCAGGACTGGGTCGCAGACGCACCCGTCGTAAACGGCGACTTCCGTGTCAAAGCTGCTGCCGAGAAGACTGACAGTAACGCAGCCGTTGCAGGTGGCTGTGTAGCAATACCATACATTCGGACTGGTGATAACATGCCGTTTTGACAGTCGTCATTGCCCGGCCCGACAGCCAACGCAGGATGCGCAAAGCCCGCCGCTAAAACGCAAGAAACTAAACAAATTGATTTCCAAAACATGACAATGCTCCTCAAAAAAGTTGAAATTCAGACGACCCATAACTGTTGTAATACAGCCAAATTATAACATTATCGGAACTTTTTTTTCAACCTTAGCATAGCTCTCTCAAAAGAAAACCGTCTCGAAATCAGGGCCAAAACAGACCACTCAACCGACTCAAGACCGTTCTGATGACAAAGTACCCTTCGGAATTTAAGACTATTCAGGCACGTCGGAGGCAACTTTCACCGTGCTATATATGCTTGTCGGAACAAAAGGGCTCGTTCTTTTGTACTTTGCCAGACAAAAGCTCCGCTGGCGCCGGACAGGCCCCAAAAAGGTCTGCTCAACGACGAAATTTTCCGAAACGCCCGTTACACTTCGAATTCGAGGCGGCACTTAACTACAACGCATGATGGTTGCGAACGCCATATGCTACTGGCCGAGCCCCTGCTTGGATTAAATCCTTCAAGCAGGGGTTTTCTTTTGAAGAAAATCGTTGCCTTCGGCCTCCTGCATGCCTTCTTTGGGATAGGAAAGACTTGCCAGCCGGCTGCAAGCCGGATGCTTGCAGCCCCTTGGGGCCCCTGCTGTCTTCACTCCTCCTTCAAGCGTTCAAGCAGGGGTTCCCCTTGTTGGCTTGCCGGCTGGCCGTAACATTTGGCCAGCCGGCCGTGATAACGCTCGAATCACGTTTGTTGCCATGATACCGCGCGTACGTCGGCAATCTTGGATTCGTCCAGCTCGATCCCGAAGCCCGGCCTCTCGGAAAGTTCCAGCATTCCGTTGACGGGCCTCGGCTGGTGTTTCTCGAAGTGATAATAGCTCTCCATCTTTTGAATCAGGTACTCCACGAGCGGACACGTTGACGCCGTGAACCGACGCCAGTGTGCACATCTTGACCAGTTCGCTGATCCCGCCGCACCATTCCGGATCGGCCTGGACGACCATGATTGCGTCGGCCTTGAGGAACTTGTGCACGTCCCATCGGCCGTAGAAATGCTCGCCCGTGGCCACGGGGATTGAAGTTTCGCGACTCAGCTCGATGAAGGCGTCGAGATTCGCCGTCTGGAAGGGCTCTTCTATCCAGCGAGGACGATATTGCTCGGCCCGCCTGGTCCAGGCCAGGGCATACTGAAGGTCCCATTTCCAGAACGCGTCAAACATAAGGTCAACGTCGTCGCCCACGGCCCCGCGGAGCAGCCGCACAACCTCCACATCGGCTTCAACTCCCTCCGGACCATGGCTTGGGCCACGGTCCCGTACAAACCACTTCTGATGCCGATAGCCCTGACTTTTGAGTTGGCGCGCCTTCGCCTGCAAAGCCGACGGCTCCTGCGAGAATCCCAGACAACTGGCGTAGGCCCTCACGTTCTTACGCGAACCTCCGAGAAGCCTATATACGGGCAGGCCGAAGTATCTGCCGCGTAGGTCCCAGAGAGCATTGTCCACTGCACTTAGAGCCATCATGTAATGGCTGCCTCGCGAATGTCTACTCGCCCGGAACATTTGGTCCCAATACGCCTCGCCGGCCAGCGGATCCTGACCGATCAGGCCTCGTTTGAAGAATCGATCTACGAGCATTGCCGCCTCGCTGTCGATCGGGCCGTAGAGACCGACCGCGTCGGCATTGCTGTGGAGCTTAAGATAGAGGACCCGCCTCTTGTTCTTGCCCGTCAACTGTAGGATCTCGGCCTTTGTGATCTTCAGTTCTTCGAGCTTGCCGTTGCCGCCCGAGCCGACCGCTACAGCCTGATCCGAAACACCAAGCTGAGATCCCACACCTGCCGCAGCAAGAGCCCCCAGAAAACTGCGTCGCTTCATATGCTCAGACATCCGCTTCTCCTTTCGCCAAAGATACCCTTCGTTGAAAAACCGCCAAACCGACTCCGATGGTTTGTTGGTGTCTTTCTTTTGGAAATCGAGCTCTCCAAGATTTGACATTATCTGGGATTTACTGCATAGTGCTTCGTATTTTACCCTACCAGCCATTCTCTATCAAAATCTATCATTGTCAAGCACGACGTGGCGCATGCCACATTGCTCGATAAACTCGCCAAGTGCCATCCTTCTGACACCTCAAGATTCTCATCAAACGCTGTGTCTCTCGCGTGATCGATCCGGTTGCGTCCCGAACAGCATACCGGACGACGCCCTGCTCGTAGGCGAAGTCACCGAGTAGCCGCACTTCTTCCCACTCTTGTACCAGTTCAAGGATCTCTGATTGTGACTCGGTACCATTTGATGACTCAAGAGCATGGTCCAAATAAGCCTGACCAACCGAAGGCTCACTATCTGGTGGGAAAAGCATGCATTCTGCATCCATCAGGGACTTTAAGACCTCGAAGTCACCAACCCTCGTTGCAGCTATATCCTGTCGGTGCATGTCCTCAATAGCTTCGAGATCCTTGCGAGTTACATCATCCATAGTTACTTAGTCCCCAATTGCGTTCGTACTATATAACACTCAAGTCACCGTTTCTGAAGACGCGCTCGGCTCGGATTCAGAAGACGGTGCACCTGTTAGTTGTGCGTCCTCTTTCCTCATGAACCCCGGGGCGAGCAACAGCCCACCGACAAACAGAATTGCATCGCCAGCAAACCAGAGTGGGATCTCACACTTTAGTGTCACCCAGTACTGTCCTGCGAAGAGAAGAAAGCCGAGCGACATCAGAATGATGTAGATGGGGAAGATTCGGATGGACAACGCGCGCCGTTTGGACATGGCGTCCACTATGGAACCAAAGACTAGCCCCAAAACAATTCCTGCCATCGTATTCATTATTATGTGCAGGTGCAGGTCGAGCAAACGACGGCGGAAAAGGAAGTCCGGCGAGCCGAACTCGTGCCAAAGGCGTATGCCAATGGCTGACTCCATGAATCCCAGAGAACCACCGATCACGATTCCCCAGAGACCGACCCATTGCTTGTGATTTGCTGCGTTCATCTTCTCATGCACAACAAGTTATTATCTGCTCTTACCGAGAACACCGGATAAGATATTCTCGAAATACACCGTTGACCACAAAAATGTAGCAAAATATGCTACTCCCTATCTCGATCACATCGGAATTGAAAAGAGTGAACTGTGAAGGGCCAACAGTGAAAATCAGGCACTGCCTTATGTCTTGTTGAGGACATCTGTGTAAATCTGCGTGAATCGGTGGCCCCTGCAATTGACTGTTGATTATTGTTCTTTTTTGCGGTGAACAAAGATCCGCGAAAATCCGCGTTAATCCGCGGTTTCAACCTTGCGTGTATTATTGTCGATTCGTGGCTATGGGGCCTGGAAGGGTGGGAATTCGATGGTCCCGATCCGGTCAGCCGGGCGGGATCTTGTGCCGACGAGCAAGAGTCATATAATACCATAGACGTGTACAATGAAGACTGTGAGAATAGCAATGTGTCAGATATTCTCGCTCGACGGCGACCGGCGGGGTAATTTCGTCCGGATTGAAAACGCCATTCGCGAGGCTAAGGATGCCGGAGTCCATATCGCCTCTTTGCCCGAGACCGCCCTGCTCGGATGGGTTAATCCCGACGCCCACGAAAGAGCGTGCTCAATTCCAGGGCCTGATTCGGACAGACTCTGTAAACTGGCCAAAGATTACGATATTCATCTTTGCGTCGGCCTGGCAGAAAAGGACGGCAAACGTCTGTACGATTCAGCCCTGCTGATCGACAACGCCGGAAAGATCCTGCTGAGGCATCGCAAGATCAATCTTCTGGCCGAACTGATGAGTCCGCCATACCGCGCGGGTAAGAGCGTCAATGTCGCACAAACCACGTTCGGCAAGGTCGGCCTGCTGATCTGCGCAGATACACATGAGAGCGAGATTCTCGAGCGAATGGCAGCTCTGAAGCCTAACCTGCTTCTCGTTCCGTACGGGTATGCGGCCACGGAAGACGCCTGGCCCGGGCACGGCAAAGTGCTTGAGAAAGTAATCAAGAACACAGCCCGCAATGTCGGGGCCTTTGTGGTGGGCACCAACCTCGTCGGCGAAATAACGCACGGGCCCTGGAAAGGTCGTATCTTCGGTGGCCACAGCGCTGCCGCCGACAAGACAGGCCGCACGGTCGCGGTAGCCAAAGACCGCGAGCGGGACATAAGTATTGTTGAATGGCGGGCCGCCTCGTAACGATTCGGTGCTAATCTCGGCTCGATCATGCCTCGGGATGGGGATCACCAACCGGCAAAAAAAGATGTCAAAAATATAGATTTTTTTCTGGAATTTAATTGCACTTTAGTGCATATTATGTCATATAGTACCATAACAGTGAGGATGTTGTGCTATGCAGTTGATGTCAATAGAGGATTTGGCGGCCTATTTGGGCGATTCGAAACGCACGATTTACAAGTACATCGCCAGCGGCGATTGCCCGCCGTACATCCGAATTACCGCCAAGAATATCAAGTTTGACCGGGCCGATGTCGACGCCTGGTTGGAATCGAAAAAGGTCCGTCCGGGACCGGGAGGTAAAGAAATGAGCGAAGTCAGTATTGTCGAGAAGGGCAAGGCCGCCCTCAAAAATGCAGTCCGCAAGACTACACTGCCCTGGACACCCCGGGCGTACGCCGTTCTGGAAAAATCCCAGAAGCAGGCTCGTGAAGACGGATGCGACCTAGTGGGAACCGAGCACGTCCTGCTCGGGATCGTGTCGGTCGAAGACTGCCTCGGCGCAACAATCCTCAAGAATCTCGGCGCCGATCCGGCAGAGTGCTCTGAACTCTACGAGAAATCGTGCAGATCAACTGGCGGCAAGAAAACAGGCCGGGCCAGGCTCAGTGAAGATACCGAAAGGGTCATTCAATGCGCTGAGCAGCAAGCCGCCGAGTGGGGCCATGAATACATAGGCGCCGAACACCTGCTCGCCGGCATACTCCTGGCCGGCAAAGGCCTGGGCTTCCAGATTCTCACTGACCTCGGAATCACTCGCGAAGCGATGCGCGAGGAAACGACGAAGTTGATTGTATGTAAAGGCTGAGCCTAGAGGCAAAACCAGAAAGGAGCAGGAACTGATGAAGACCGTATTAGCTCTTTTGGGGCCTATCGGAGCACCTGAAGCACTCATTGTTCTTATCGTTTTCGCCATACCGATCGTCCTGGCCGCAAAGTTCTTCCGATTGATGCTGCGCAATAAGAATGAGAACATACGATTGAGGCTGGAGGTCGGAAAGCTCGCCGATGAGCTCGAGAAGACACGAAAACAAAACGGGACAGAGGGTGACTCATAGACTGCATCATGAGTATATCTTTCTTGCCGTCACGACGCGGTCGTTATCGTGAAGATCTTTTTCGATCTTGATCTCGGCAAAGGCTTCGGTCTCTTCGAGCAGCTCGCGGACCGCGGGCCCCTGAGCGTAGCCGATTTCCATCATTAGCGCAGCGCCAGGCTTCAGGAATTCATCGACTTTGTCGATTAACCTGCGGTAGATATCCAACCCCTCGGTCCCGGCGAACAAAGCCGACTTCGGCTCATAATCTCTAACGTTTTTGGCCAGCGTTTCATACTCGGCACTGCTTACATAAGGAGGATTGCAGGCAATAAGATCGAACGCATCGACGTCCAACTGCCTGACCAGGGGCTCGAACAAGTCACCCTGTAACAGCTCGACCCGGTCGCCCAACTGATGTTTGGCGACATTGCCGGCAGCAACCTCAAGCGCGCCGGCGGAAATGTCGGTCGCGATTACGCGCGCATCGGAGAAATTCTTGGCAATTGCAACGGCGATACAGCCGCTGCCCGTGCACAAATCGCAAACGTACTGCACGCCGTCGCGGGTTCGCAAGAATTCTATGGCCCGCTGGACGAGCAGTTCGGTCTCGGGGCGCGGGATCAGGCAGTCGCTGGTAATATCCAGCTCGATCGAATAGAATTCAGTTCTACCCGTGAGGTAGGCCACAGGTTCATGCATGCCCGCCCGCTTGACCAGATCGTGCAGTTGGTCCAACTGCTGCTGGGGCACAGGCCGATCGAACTGGGTATACAATTCGATGCGCGTCAATCCAACGGCGTGACAGAGCAGAAGTTCGGCGCTGAGGCGCGGAGAGTCAACGCGCTTGTCGGTCAGGTAGTCGGTGACCCAGTTCAACAGTCTTTGAATAGTCCAGCTCGCCATACCGCGATTATATCAGAAATCTGGCACCACGCCAGCATAGAGGCATCACTGGAAACTTGCTCAGCTATCCCATTGGTCAATCATCAATAGTCAATAGTCATTGATCAGATGTAGACCTTGTCCATCATCCGCGGGAAGGGGATACACTGGCGGATGTGTTTTTGGCCTGTGATCCAGGCGACGGTCCTTTCGACACCGAGCCCGAATCCTCCGTGCGGGACCGAGCCGTACTTGCGAAGATCCAGATACCATTTGTAATTCTCGACTTCCAGGTCCTGCTCTTTGATCCGCGAGACAAGCCGGTCGTGATCGTCCTCTCGCATGGAGCCGCCGATGATTTCACCGAAACCAGCGGGGGCGAGCAGATCGAAGTTCAGAACGACTTTAGCATTTTCCCTGTCGGCCTTCATGTAGAACGCCTTGGCCTGCTTTGGATAATGAGTGACAAAGACGGGCTTGTCGTGCATCTGCGAAATGATCGTCTCATCCGAACCGCCCAGGTCTTTACCCCATCGAAACTCGGCGGCCAACTGGGCGTGTTTGGGATTGTTCTCAATTCTCGTATCGACTTCGGCAAGCTCACCGCGCAGCTCGATCAGCTCGGCGGCGTTCTTATCGCGCTTCCACTGTTTTATCTGGCCGGCCTGCTCTTCTTCGACTTCAGCGATCCGGCTCTCAATCTGCTGCTTTCGACTCTTGAGTTCCTCCAACTGACCGGCGAGAAAACCCCTCGCCTTCTCACTTGTCAATATCTCGACGGCATCTGTGTACGTCAATCTGTAGAATGGCGGCTTGATCTTCTCCAGCGCGGCGATATCGGCGCCCAAGGTCCCGAGCTGGCTCCTGTTGTCTTCGAGGACCCTGGCGACGACGAAGGAGACGAAATTCTCCGCAAGTTCGAGCAGCCCATCGAGATCGATATATGCCACCTCCGGTTCGACCATCCAGAACTCGGTCAGGTGCCGACGCGTCTTGCTCTTTTCCGCCCTAAACGTTGGCCCGAAACAATATACCTTGCCGTAACTCATCGCGGCCGCTTCCAGATGCAACTGGCCCGTCTGACTCAAATGCAGCGGGTCGCCGAAATAGTCGACTTCGAAGAGCGATTGCTTCTCCTCGCCCGCCACCGCCGTCAGCACTGGTGTATCGATCAGTGTGTAGCCGTTGTCGTTGTAGAATCTGCGGATAGCGTCGATAACGGTGTGCCTGACCTTGCCGATGCACCATTGGCCCTGCGAGCGGAGGTGAAGGTGACGATGCTTGAGCAGAAAATCGATACCGTGCGTCTTCGGCGTGATAGGATATCCATCGGCAGGCGCGACTACTTTCGCATCC
>Ga0111165_1139_pt1 | contig 12290 bp, 14 predicted proteins | sample DeeMarSeWOR28_12_FD_80268 | JGI IMG/M metagenome (GOLD analysis project Ga0111165, IMG submission 80268) | Phycisphaerae bacterium SG8_4 | reverse complement strand
ATCTTCAGTGAATCGCGCAGGCCCATGTGCATGGTTGCTAATAGATGAGGATAAACGCGATGATACAGGTTCTGCAGACTATTTCTTTGGTGCTAGCCGCGCAAGATCAATTCGCAGTAGCCTCAGAAGTGCTCGGTTCGGTATCTACCGTCGAGTGGATCTTGACAACGCTCGCCATCGGCTCCTTGATTCTGTCGACTATACTCTTCTTTTCGGTGTCCACCGGGTACAGGCATCTCAACAAGGCCGTCGCGGATTCTGCGGTTGCAAACGACGGGCTAAGGCAAGAAACCCAGGAATTGGCTGCTAAGAACAGAGAGCTGCTGGATACAATCGCCGGACTATCCGGACACCTAAAGGAGATTCCGGAGAACATTACAGAGGGGGTCGGCAGTTGGAGAGTGAATCCGGGCGCCGAATCTGATTACGAGTCGTGAAAAGAGAGGCCCAAAATGATCGAGGCAAGAGACATCATGACAACTGATGTGATCTCAGTGGGAAGGCATACGCCAGTATGTGAGGCCGGCGAGCTTCTCATAAAACACCAGATCACGGGGATGCCTGTTGTGGACGACGAGATGATTCTGGTCGGAATCATCACCGAGAAGGACCTGCTCAGGTTACTCCACACGCATGAGGTTGAGAAAGATAAGAAGGTTGAAGATTTTATGACCAAGCCTGCGATTTCTTTTCAGGAGAACGAAAGTCTGGAAGATATTTGCGATGTAATGATAGCCAACCACTTCAGAAGGGTCCCTGTAACATCAGCGTCAAGAAAGAAACAAGTGATTGGAATTATCAGCAGGCCGGACGTTCTGAAGTACATTATTCGGCTGCGTTATGCCGAGACTACCGGTCAGCAGACCCTTAGATTGAGATAGAGTTCCTGTTATCAAGGGAAGGAGCAAGTATGTGGATGCAAGGCCTGCAAGCTGTCCTTATAGGACTGACATCATATAAGCAATGGAACGCCGGCCAGGGGACTATAGGCACTTCCTTGACATCCGAGTCACTGTTAACATGGTTCGCGGTTGTTGCTCTGGCCATATCGGTCATACTCTTGTTCTGGGTATACGCCAAGCGCGCACGTACTGAGACCAAGCTTAGAGAGAACATCACCGATTTAACGGTCACCACCTTCAAGCTGCGGCAGGAAAAGGATGAATTAGCAGCCGCCAATAAAAAGCTACAGCAGGCAGTCTCCGAACTCTCCGGAAGGCAAGCAGCGGTTCTGGAGAACATGAAGAAACAGTTGTCCGCAAGGAAGTAGATACCGCCGAACTTGAAGGAAACTGAACTGCTGACTGAGCCATCCAGGCGCCCGCGATAGTGACCGTCACCGAACGCATGCAGAGGATCATTGATGAAGTGGATTGGTTGAAAGGGGTCTGTGCATTGTCTGAAGCAGAAGACACCGACAGGGATAGCACCGGACCGCCGATTGTCTTGTTTCCTTTTGGTCGGTTAGTGCCAATCAGAGAACAGAATCGCAGGGCCTTCAGCTTTGTCGAGGCTATGTTGGTTGTAGTATTTCTCGGCGTATTTGTCCTAATTGCCTTGCCGAGATTGGATTATGCTCTTCTGAAACGATACAAAGCCGAGGCAGAGGCACAAAAACTTGCCACCGACCTTCGTCTCACGCGAAGGCTTGCCATATCCGACGCTGCAACAAATACTGAAGGCTACGATTTGAATATGCTTGGTGCCAGCCCTTACACCGCATACGAAATCAAAAACGCCGATACTAATGAAACCGTGGCTTCGCATGCAATCGACTCTGATGTAGTCGTCACCGGTGGCAGTATGTTCAAGTTCGAGCCGACGGGGAACCTGCAAACCGGAAGCGACGTCCAGCTAACAGTCTCTGCTGAAGGCAAAGTCATTACGATCACGATTACTCGTGCAACGGGTGGGGTCAAATGCGCAGAGAACTGAGAAATCTCGATTCCGGATACCGGATGCTTGATACACGCTCGGCAGCAAGCTGCAAGTGGGCGTGTAAAAGGAGAATATCAAGTTACGAGCATCGAGAATCGAGAATCAAGAATCGAGCATCGGGCTTCACCATCACCGAGGTCGTCATAGCCTCGGCCCTGCTGATCATCGCGCTCGTTCCAATCTTAAAGGCCCTGACGAGGACCCACGCGACCGGCTCAATTATTGAACGCCGGAGCAGAAGTCTTACGCTCGCGCAGGGCAAGCTCGACGACATAAAGGCCCGATCGATCTACGACTATGACGCGTCATTTGAGGAGGACGACACGGCTCTCGATGGTTCATATTTGTGTACTGTAACCGACAGCGTCATAACTGCCGACCTGCTGCGGCAAATAACAGTTTCAGTCGGCTTTGACCTCAGCGGCGATACCGTTCTTGATGCCGACGAAATTGAAGTAACCTTAGCCACACTTGTCGCAAGACGATGGTAAATCCGCGATATAGCACCCCGGTACCATGCCCTGCCTTCGGCAGGAATCTCCAACGGATTATCGTTATGGGACTTCTCTTGCGTGTATGGGGTCAGGGACAATTTCTCACTTCTGGTAGGCACCTGCCTGTCCTATAACAATAAGCAGACATCTGTGAAAAACCCACAAAACCACCCTCTCATCCTGATCCGCATTTGTCCTTGTTTGCAGCGAAAAGACTAAGCAAACAGCACCTCGTTTTATGCCGAAAAACCTATCAGGGAGCGGCAGATCTTATGCGCGAGGGCGCCAGCCAAGAGTAGGCCCAGGAGAGCGAAGGGTAATTGAAAGTCAAAGTGGACTTCTATGCGAAACCAAACGAGGAAAACCTTGTTCTATCCGGCTCTGACCCTTCTTGAGATGGTAATAGGGTTGGCTATGATGGTCGTCATCACCGCCATGCTACTGCCGCAACTAAAAGCCATCTACAACAGTTGGGATTCTCAGGTTAATGCCTCCGAGGCGCTGCAGAACGGAAGATTCCTGATCGACCATTTGAATCGCACTCTGTCCAGGGCCGCGCGAATAACTGCCGTCAGTGACTCAGCCACGACCAGCGGTTATATCGAGTTTATGGACAACGATGCCAACAGCTTCAGATATGACGTCAACGGCACGAGCAACTATGTCCAGTTCGGCCTTCTCGGGGACCTTTCAGATTTGGCGGGGCCGGTCAGCCAGTTGCAGTTTACCTGTTACGATAGCAACGACCTCGATACACCGATAACGGACGTCGACTCCATACGCAATGTGAAGGTCGAGACGACGCTGACAAACGCCGGCGCTCTCGGTGCGGATACAACACTCAGCACACAGGCGTATATCCGGACAAATTGCCTCTCTCACAAGGAAATCACCAAGGCCACGCCGTTTGAGTATGATATATTGAGAGGCGCCACTCCCGCCTTATTTCAGATTGACAGCACCCACTATCTTTGTGCTTATGCGGGAAATCTCGACGCCGGATCAGCTGTGGTCCTGACGGTCGACACAGGGACATGGGACGTAACGAATGAGATGCCTTTTGAGTACGACACTACCAGGGGAGCGACTCCGGCCTTGTCACAGATAGACGCGACTCACTTTCTATGCGCCTATTCCGGCGACGGCAGCGATGGCTGGGCGGTAGTCCTGACGGTTGATACGGGCACTTGGAATATTACGATGGAAACTCCATTTGAATACGACACGGATCAAGCGGATACTCCCGCCTTAGCCAAGATTGACGCAGACCATTATCTCTGCGCGTATTCCGACAAGTTCAACGACGGGTGGGCGGTGGTTCTGACGGTTAACACGGGCACATGGGAAATCACCAAGGAAACTCCTTTCGAATACGATACGGATCAGGCGCTTACTCCCGCCTTGGCCAAGATAGACGACAGCCATTATCTCTGCGCTTACGCCGACAAGTTCACGGACGGCCAGGCGGTGGTTCTGACGGTTAACACGGGCACATGGAATATCACCAAAGAAACCCCTCTTGAATACGACACGGCGAATGCCCAGAATCCTGCTTTGCAGCAGATAGACGCAACCCACTACCTGTGCGCTTATCAAGGTCCTGTCCTGACAGGTTGGGTCGTTGTTCTGACGGTAAATACAGGCGACTGGTCGGTATCCAAGGAGACCCCCTTTGAGCATGACGCTGTGACCGGTATGGGTGCCGCTCTGGCTCAGGTAGATGCAAACGACTATTTCTGTGCTTACACAGGACCGGCCAGCGTCGGTCACGCCGTGGTAATGACAGTCGATCCCGGCACCTGGATGATATCAAATGCAGCAACTTTGGAGTTTGACAGCACGGTGGCAACGACTCCCATCATAGTAAAGATCGATCCGGAATACTATATCTGTGCCTATACCGGCCTTGGTGATGACGGCTGGTCGGTGGTATTGAAATACACGACTATACTACGGCCCTGAGACGCAAAGACAATCGATCCCGAAGAATTGACTACTATGCGGCACAAGAAGAAGAAAACCTTGTTTTATCCGGCTCTGACCATTCTTGAGATGGTCTTAGCTTTGGCCATAATAGCCGTTGTCATTACTATACTGCTGCCGCAACTAAAAGCCATCTCTAACAGTTGGGATTCTCAGGTTGGTGCTTCCGAGACACTGCAGAACGGCAGATTCCTTATCGACCATTTGAACCGCAATCTGTCGGCGGCAGCGCGAATAACTGCCGTCAGTGACTCAGCCACGACTAACGGTTATATCGAGTTTATAGACAACGACGCCAACAGCTTTAGATATGATGTCAACGGCACGAGCGACTATGTGGAGTTCGGCCTTCTCGGCAGCCTTTCAGATTTGGCAGGTCCGGTTAGCCAGTTGCAGTTTGCGTGTTACAACGCTAATGACCTCGATACGCCGATAACGGACGTCAACTCCATACGCAGTGTAAAGGTCGAGACGACGGTGGTTAATGCCGCTGCGCTCGACGCGGATATGACGTTCACCACCCAGGCCTACATTCGTTCCAATACCCTGCCGGCTGTTGGTGGGAACATTTCCAAATTGGCTGAGCCCTGGCTTGAGTATGACACCGATGAAGGCATGGAGCCTGCATTGTGCCAGATTGACGCCACACATCACCTTTGCGCTTATGCTGGTCCTTTAGACGATGGTTGGGCGGTGGTCCTGACGGTTAATACGAGCAATTGGACCGTCACACGAGAAACACCTTTTGAGTACGACGTCGACAGAGGGAACACGCCGGCACTGTGTCAAATTGATGCCACGCATTATCTTTGCGTATACACCGGAATGGGAGTAGACGGCTTCGCTGTTGTGTTGACGGTTGATACCGCCAGTTGGACCATCAGCAAAGAGACTCCGTTCGAGTACAATACCAGCAATGGTGAAACCCCTGCTTTGTGCAAGATAGACGACACGCATTATCTTTGCGCCTACGAAGGTGTGGGTGGTGATGGCTGGGCTAATATACTGAAAGTAAATACTGGTGATTGGACTATTACTAATTCAGACACATTGGAATTTGATACGAGCACGGGACAACTTCCGGCTTTGTCTCAGTTAGATCAAACACATTATCTTTGTGCTTATGCCGGACCGGGAGGTGATGGCTGGGCCGTGGTTCTAACGGTCGATACGGGGACCTGGACTATAGCGAAAGAGACGCCCTTTGAGTTTGATACAGCGGATGCCATGGAAAACGCATTAGCTCGGATAGACAGCACGCATTATCTTTGCGCCTACCGGGGAACTTCGGACGACGGCTGGGCGGTGGTTCTGACGGTGGACCCGGCGACCTGGACTATAACGAAAGAGACCCCTTTTGAGTTTGACACAACGGGTGCTCTAGAAAACGCATTAACTCCGATAGACAGCACGCGTTATCTTAGCGCCTACCGGGGAACTTTCGCCGACGGCTGGGCGGTGGTTCTTACGGTCAACCCAGGGACCTGGACAATCAGCAAGGAGACGCCGTGTCAGTTTGGTGCTGTTATGGGTATGGATCCTGCGCTGTCTCAGATAGATAGTACACACTATCTTTGTGCCTATAGCGGACCTGCATCGGACGGCTTCGTAGGAGTACTGGAACTGAACGCTGGGATTCGACCATAGGAAGCGCAGCAGATATGAGCTCCATCGACGATACAACAAATATCGCCTGCTTCGCCGTCTTTGTCAGGCGAAAAAACGCTCGCTCTCGGGCCGACGACGGAGTTTTCAGACAGAGCCTAGTGTTTGCTGTGGCACTGCTTTGGGCGCCAAATCTCTTACGGACTGCCGTTATAGGACTCCTCTTGGGGGCAGGGGGTGGGGTAATAGTTTCTCACTTCTGACAACTGGCGATTTCCGATAAAGAACAGGCGAATCCGACCGAAAGGCCCACTTTGACGCCGCTTCTTCTGGCTCTCATCTTTCCCGACCTTTAGCGAAAATGCTGGCAATGAGCGCCTCGTTATATGCCGAAAAACCTACTACGGGGCGGTAGATGCTGTGCGCGAGAGGCCCAGCCGCAGACCGTCTCGGGAGAACTATGGAAGATATGGAAGTTGGTTTCAGAAATAGCGGCACGGTTCTGCTGATCACAGTGTTTGTCGTAGCGCTGCTTTCGGCGGTGGTCATAGGCATGTTGCGCGTGATAACGGAAGAAATACAAGTTATGCGCAATCAAGTTTGCAGCGCCGAGGCAATGGCGACCGGAGAGGCAGGCCTCAACGATGCCTTCGCCGAGCTCAGGGGCGATTCGAGCTGGACTGCCGGCTTTGCGGACAAACCTTTCAATGGCGGCTCATATACCGTGACAGTCGCAGGGGCCTTGCCCAATTTGACTATCACGTCAACAGGAACCAGCGCGCAGGGATTTGTCGCGCGAGTCGCGGCTGATACGACGATCGGAACAAACAGTCCCTACATCATAAGAATCGACGCACTGAGGGTCAATGAATGAAGCTCAAGGCAAGGACAGCGCTGGGAGTTGATATCTCCGACGGCCTGATCAATTTGGCTTTGCTCAGACAGAGCGCCAAAGGCATTGAGTTGGTCAAGACCGCCACCGGAGAAGTCCCGGATGGGGCAATGGTCGACGGTCGCGTCGAGGATCCAGTGGCGCTTGCCAAGGCCATAAGGGAGCTGAAAAATCGCAACAGGATCCGGGCAAGAAGATCTGCGGCATCGTTATCCGTCAGTCCCGTGATCACACGCATCCTGGAAACGCCCGAGGGTACTCCAAGCAATGTGAGGCAGATAGTTCGGGACGAACTGAAAAGCTATGTTGCCCTCTCAGGCAGAGAGATCAGCTACGACTTCTGTGGACTTAAATCGACACGCGGATCTGGGGGTCGTCTCTTCGTGGTGTCTGCCGACCGGAAGCAGGTAACAGAACTGATCATGACTTACGTGCGGGCAGGCCTTGACGTCGAGGTTCTCGAACCGGCAGTTCTTGCCTACATCCGCGCTATTTATGCTGAAAAGATAGAAGGAAGATTCGACTGCAATGTGCTTGTTGCGCTGTTGGCCGGCAGTACTCTGACTCTGTGCGTCTTTAGAAAGGAAACGCTGCATACTGTCAGAGTAGAGGACATCAGTGCCGAGAAAGCAGAACCCGACGAGTTGTGCCGGCGACTTGCCGCTGAGATTAATACTATCATTCAATCTTATGAGGTCGAAGTCGCCGACGGCGCCGGCAACTGGGAGATAACTGTGCTTGCCGATCGCGTGCAATTGCCCGACGACACTCAAGAATCTCTCAGAGCCGAGGCTCCGAATGCCGCGTGGCAAGTCATATCCGGCGAGAACGTGTATGAGGATATGATCGCTGAGGCCAAAGGCTGTAAGCAGGGCCGGCCGGTGCTTGCGATCAGCCTGGCCATGGGGCTTCTGAACGGTTGCGATACGGCTCTGCGAGTCAATCTTGTTCCTCCGGAATCTGCCGAAGTCAGATCGGTCAGAAAACAATTGGTCCTGACAGCAGTCATCACTTTCCTGGCAATTCCGCTGTTTGCCTTTTTGGCCGGAAAAGGGTTGAGCCTGCTGACCGAGAAGGTGCGCAGAGACATCGACAGCCGCAAGCAAACGGACCTGTCACAGGAAGTATATGCTCTGTATAAAGAGCAGCGACTCCTGAAACGACAAATCGAGCTACTACGAGAAGGACCGGACGGGCCCAACACCGTTTTGAGTTCTCGCCGGACCGTGGATTGGGCGGGCATACTCGACGACATCAAAGCCCGGACGCCCAAGGCCGCGCGCATAACAGCGCTAGATAAAAACGGCGACGCCGGGATGTCTCTGGAGGGGCTGGCACTATCGTATGAGGCGGCTCGAGTGTTTGTAACAAAGCTGAGCGAGTCGGATTATATCAGCCTGGCTACTCTGACCGAGGCAACGAGAGAAGATTCGGCAGACGGTCTGGTCACATATAAGATCGAGTGTTTACTGGCAAAGGAAAAGAGTGAGAGCTGATGTTGGTCGATAAGCTTGCCAAGATGGGTCATTCAAGAAGAAACGCCGTCTCGGCGTCGCTGATTGTCATCGCAGCATTCGCGATGTATAACTGGACGGTAACGCCGCACGCCGCCAGTTTGTCCTCGGCGAAGGCTTACGAGTCCATCGTGGACAACCTTGCCAAGCAACGCACACTCATCGCCACCGATGTCAAGTTAAAACACAAGAAGCTGGAGCAATTACGTGAGCAGTCCGAGCAGCTTCTGAGTACTCTCTTTACACCTGATCAGGCCAGAGAGTTCTTCAGTGACCTCGAGATCATCTCGGTCCAGACGGGCTGCGCGGTCCAATCCATCAACTTGTTCCCCGGTGAGAAAGCAAATGAACAACGGCGTCTGGGCATTAGGACTAGAAGTGCCGAGCTGAGCGTTGTGGCACTCTATCGGGACATTGCGCAGCTAATCAGAAGGCTGCAAGACCGCGATCAGAAGGTCTGGTTAGATTCGATGAAGCTTCGAGCTATCAGCGCCACTTCGGACAAAGTCGCGTGCAGCCTGACCATCACAATTTGTGAGACTACTGACAAGGATACCCCATGAATAAGAGAAACCATACCAGGCGAAACGTCTGCTTTGTCGTTATGTGGTATGCTGTTCTACCGGCAATACCCATTCAGGCAGGACAGAGCGCACCAATAGCGGTTGGCCGTGAGAATCCTTTTGCAGAAATTGCCAAGCCTAAAATGCTCACGAGATCGTCGAGAGTCCTCAGCTCCTTGGAGCTGGGTGAAGAGATTCCGGAATTGTCCATAGCGACGGTGAAGCTCAAATCCCTCGACGCCGAGACGCTGAGTTCCGCAATTGAGGGCATGTGTTCTCCTTATGGCAGCATCTCTTCGGACAAAAAGACCAATTCCCTAATCATTTGCGACACCAGCGAAGATCTGGCCAGAATACTGGCTGAGATAAGAAAAGCCGATGCGACTGCTCCGGAACCGCTGTTTGTTGAAACTGCAAACTTGAAGTTCCTGGATGCCACAAGTCTCACGGAAGGCCTTAAGGGGATGTTGTCTCCGTATGGAAGTGTGACGGTAAACAAGAGCAGCAACTCCTTGATAATCAGCGATACAGAAGAAAACCTTTCAAGGATTCTCTCTGAGATAGAAAGGGCCGACAAAACACCCAGGCAGATTATGGTAGAGGTCGTCGTCGTTGACGTACAACTGAATGACGACACCGCAATCGGCATCAATTGGGACATCCTTTCAGATACCAAGTATGATGTCGCGTATAGACAGAACTATACAACTCGCCTTGGTTCGACCGTTGAGAACGATACCACTGTCGGAAATGCGACGGCCTTTAATACAACTGGTCTCGGCGGCGACTTCAGCGTTATAAGCGGCACGATTCGCAACGTTGTGAGCATGCTCCAGCAAAAGAGAGACGTGGAGATTCTCGCCAGCCCGCGAGCGATGATGGTAAGTGGACAAACCGCAAAAATCAGGGCTGTTGAAGAAATCCCCTACAGCGAAGTCAGCGACACTGCCGCCGGAGGGGCGGGTGCTCTTACCTCTACCCAATTCAAGGAAGTCGGCGTCACTTTAGAAGTGACCGGCACAATTACAGACGGTAATAACATTTTTCTCACACTCAATTCCCAACAGAGTGTTCAGACCAGCGAGAGCACAACGGGGGTACCCGTGGTCGACGCCAGAGAGGTCGACACGTCGCTGATGCTCAAAGACGGACAGATAGTCGTCATTGGAGGCTTGAGGCGGCAGGAGAAGACCAATCAGGTCAGTCAGATACCTATTCTTGGTGATATTCCGCTGCTTGGCCTGCTGTTTAAGTATACCAATACGGTACTCAACAATACAGAGCTGATTGTATTCGTCTCGCCGCACATTTATAGAGATGGAGAGCCTATCGGTGAGGACGCCATGTCGAAGTACAAAGAAATCACAGACAGGCCCATGCTCTCACTTCCAGTACATAAGAACACAGAGGCCATTAAGGATGAGAACAGAGAGGCCACCAAGAAGAGGCTTCTGAAAAGGATAGAAGAACTCCAAAACAGAAACGATGAAGATGCCGCTGAAGAGTTGCTGTCAAACCTCTCTGATTTGGAGGAGATTCTCAGCCGGGAGATGCGGGAGACGTTGGATTCATCGCAAGAAGTCCTGGCTGAAAAGGGTAAGGGCGGTTCAGGCAAGATGTACTCCGATGACATCCGGCTTTACCGACCATGAGACGCGGCTGACATATAGTGTTCCTGATTGAAAATTCGCGTTCTTGCGCGGGTAAGGGGCTATAAAATAACAGGTTATGGTTTTGCTCGCGGGAATTTACTACCCTGAAGGGTATAGCAGACTAATCCCGCCGCGCCGGGCGCTTCGAGGAACGTTATGTTCCTATAAATATGTCGATCTGACAGCAGGAGTGATGCCTCGCTGCGTTTCTTGAAAATCGGTCGCGTTTTACTAATCCTCCGGCGGATTTGCGTCGATAATTATCCTTGGGACGAGTCTCTAGTGAAGAAGATGGTGGGACTCGAACAGGGATCTTTGAGGGTAAGTTAGAATGTTTGGAATGACTAAGGCGCGCAAGAAAGTAGCGCCAGCCAGGATACTTGTCGTCGACGACGAAGCAGACTCTCGCAGCATCATACAATGCCGTCTGGAATGGTGCCACTACAAAGTCATTTCCGCTGGCAATGGCCAAGAGGCGCTCAAGATAGCGGAAGATGAAAAACCGGACCTGATCCTTCTTGACACTAACATGCCCGTCATGAATGGGCTCGATGTGCTTGAACGCATGAGAAAGAATCCGGCCTTGAGAGACATACCTGTAATAATGGTTACAGCGCTTTGCGAGAGACAACACATAGATGCAGCTTCTGCCTATGGCATCGCAGGTTATGTTACCAAACCAATTGATTTCACCAGCCTGCTTGACAAGATTTCCGAAATTCTGAACCAGCGGTGAAACATGCCAACAGGATTAGGCAGCTCTGGGCGGCGCAGTTGTCAAGGCTGACGTCGGACCGGCGCAATCGACTGCTTGTCGACCCCGCATTCATCGTCAGCTCTGTTGCATGTGATGATCACAAATACAGCTAATCTGCGCAGGTTCACCGCACCCATACGTCCGACAAGAAAAGTGCTGGTCACTGGGTGAGCATTAGGTTCATAACCTGGTCGAAATGCTCATAGTCTACCTTGCCCATTGGGCCACCATGTTTCGTGATAATCTCAAGCATCTGCGGATCATAGACCAGGCGGGCGCTGAAATCGCCGACCAGGATGTTCCAGCCGCCCATATGGGCCACGGAGCCATCCAGCACCGAATCGACCAGCAGCAGAGTTTCGCCGGCGCTAAGCTGTGAGAGCTTCTTGAACTTGCGATCTCGATTTTCCAGACTCACGCAAATCGGATTGTACATATATGACATGCGTGTGCCGGGATTTGAGACGAGCGGAGACGAAGAAGGAAATACCGGTTCTGAATAGTTTTTGTATTTGAAACGGACATCCGGCGAAGGACAATAGAAGACTCTGCCGTCCTTTAGGATGCCTGCCTTGAAGACAAAACCCACATTCCACCATGTCGCGTCACCGCTCTTGAACCATCTTGTGTAATGTCCTTCCGTCTGCCGCTTTCTGACTTCGTTCATCGGCGGTATCACGCCGTCAAAATCCTGGGTGTAGAGATTGATGCCGGTGCCCATCTGTCGAATATTCGATGCACAGGAAACTCTTTGGGCCTGCATTCTGGCCCTGTGCAGGACGGGCGCCAGAATGGCCATCAGCAGTGCGATGATGGCGATCACCACCAGCAACTCGATCAATGTAAAGGCTTTTCTCGAGTCCATTCGACATCTTCCCATTTCAAAGGTTCA